>PVBE010427012.1_pt1 | contig 28552 bp, 50 predicted proteins | sample 1631181 | NCBI WGS metagenome assembly PVBE01 (sample SAMN08397723, study PRJNA350692) | Marine metagenome, whole genome shotgun sequencing project. | isolation source: water | place: Pacific Ocean | collected 2012-04
ACCAAGTCATAAGACTGCTGGTCATTGGACAGTCATAGACACAGGTAACAACAACTGTCCTGTGAAGGAATGCCCTGACCATGCAAGTGCTTTACGTACAGCGATACGTATGGATAAAGGTTTGCGCTGACATGGCGAGCACCACACCACTCACTCATAAGGAAGCAGTCGCACGCCTGAAGCGAGTTGGGTTGAAGCATCGTGAACCTTATGTCGGCACAACCACAGTGCGTTGGAAAGTCGAATGCTCTACCTGTGGTCACAAGGATGCCAAGACACTGAAGCAGATTGACGAAGCATTCAGATGTGGTAGACGATCTTGTGTCCCTTGCGGTCGTGAGGCTCGTTACAAGACCATGATCGCTACTGGTCAAATCAGAAAGACATGCACGCTTACTGATCCCACCACAAATGAACGATGCACTAACCCACATAAAGCAAGAGGCATGTGCCAAGCCCATTGGTGTAAAGATCGAGAATACGACGGTGATCCTTTCGCTGGTGATAACGGCGTGTCCAAGCGTCGCAAGCCTCCTGAAGAAATCGAAGAACTACTCGCACGCACAGGACACACACTGGTAGGCGAGTATGTCAACAACCGCACCCCTGTCGATTGCCGTCACGAATGTGGCAAGGTTGAACCAATGCACATCGGCAACCTCAAGGCAGGGGCAATCCGATACGGATGTAGCAACCCTGACTGTCGCCCAAATCTAAACAGAACGTCTGACGAAGAAGCAGTAAAGCAAATGAAAGAGTTGGGTTGGACACCCCTAACCAACACCTTTCCAGGAGCAGGCGAACCTTGGGAGTCTACGCATGACGCATGTGGCGATACCCACAGTCCATGCCTCACTAACATAAAAACGATTACCAGTAAAGGTGGAACAGGTTGTGTCACTTGTGGAATAGAAACTACTCGCAACAAACGTAAGACAGACGATCAGATAATCCTTGACCTAATCATAAAGAGAGGCTTTCGTCTTCTCTCTGGCGAGTATGTCAACAGCCACACACCATTAGACCTTCAATGTCTTACTTGCAATAGAACTTTAGACACCCTGACTGCTGGCGCACTTCGAGATGACCATGGGTGTAGGTACTGCAATGGTGGTCAATTCACAATGCATCCAACCATCCTTTACCTTATGAAAAACTCTGAGAAGAACGCACTGAAGGTAGGTATTGCTTCTGAAGGTAAATGCGCAAGGCAACGAATAGGAAACCACGTTAAGTGTGGCTTCTCTCTTGTCAACACATGGCTATTCGAGACAGGCGAACCTGCATACGACACAGAGCAAGAGGTTCTACGTCATTGGCGAGATGACCTCAACGCACCAGAGCGCTTAACTAAAGACGAGATGTTTCATGGCGGTCATACTGAGACGGCGAGCATGCGTAAGGTTGGCATGAAGAACACAATCAACTACATCGAGTCTCTCATAACGGTTTGACGTATGACTGATGACTTGATATAATAGACACATAGACTAACTAGATTATTAGGAGTAATGAAATGATACATCTATACATAGATGCCGATGGTTTCGCCACCTTTGTTGAAGGTAGCGAAGATACGTTAGCCGATCTACAAAAGATGGTTGACGGACTCATCGAATACTATCCGTGCGTAAGACACGCAACTGGAATGGATTGTTGGGTCAACGAAGAAGGCGGACTTCGCAGAGATTTCCAACCAAACCTTGTCGCAAGTGCCGAAACCGGACTGGCGTTACGGGGAAGTGCCGTCATTTCCAGATCCGAAAATGGTGAAACAACGGGACTTACTGATGAAGATGTTGAGTTATGGCGAGGATTAATGGACATCAACGAGGTTTCCATGCCCATTGCTGGCATCACCGAACTCCACGAGATACGAAAGATTGCGTATCGACAGGCATTCCTTTCCGAAACATCCAATAACTAAATAAAGTTGCATCTGCTATGTATGGTTGATAGACTGAATATATGGACAGAGAGAGGATTACTAACATGAATACAGAAGAACTAATAGTAGAGCCACTTATCTCTTACGAGATGTTGGCTTTCATGGTGGAGTCTTTCGTACTAGGAGTAGCGATATTCGTAGTAGGAAGTTATCTACTACCTCCATTGAGTAGATGGATTAAGAGTCTATTTCTATTGGACTCTAACAAGACCGAGTTACCACAACCGTGGAACTTTACGACAGAGCCGATCTCACATGTAAGGATCATCGGAAGATGTGAAGACATTGTGCCAACGGCGAGGAAGCCCTATGATTGGGCAGAAGAAGAGGACGATGACTACGTCAACTAATAACATACTAGAAACACAAGGCGCTGTATGGTGGCGCAAACCGTGCCATATCACTGAAGACATACTGATCTCCGGTGACTTGAGCCACGACTTCGCTAAGGCGAAGGAACAACTGAAGACATGGCGAAGAGAGGGCATAACCCACATCATTGACTGTCGCCAAGAATGGAACGACGAACAGATAGTGGGCGAACATGGCGAAGGTATCAAATATTTCTGGCATGGAACCCATGATTCTGGTGGAAGTCAACAGGCATCTTGGTATAAAAGAGGCTGGGATTTCTACGAACAGGTAACTGAGAATGATCCAAATGCCAAGGTACTTGTGCATTGCCATATGGGAATCAACAGAGCACCTAGCATGGCGTTCTATCTGATGATCCGTGAAGGCTACATGCCAGCAGAAGCATTAAAACTAATCAGAACTAATCGCCCAATTGCGGCCTGCTTATACGCAGAATCCGCATGGCGAACATTCGCAGAGGAAGATAATCTTTCCGACGAGGAAACGACTATCGGACTCCGTGAGATCAGTGAATTCTTTGCTGATAACCAAATCGATCCGTCTACGGCAATCCGCCAAATACGACAGGTCGAACGTCAAGGTAATGTTCCCTTTCCAAGTGAACAGGTATAACCACAACCAACCTTCAACCCAAAGATAGAGGAGAGATACTATGAAGGAAGTAAGCCATTTCCGTTTCCCCAACAAGGGCGGAAGCCAAGCCAAGTACCCATGGGACACCATTCTTAATGGCAAGACTTGGTCTTTGACACATGGTGAGGACTTCAAGCCCCAGCCTCGTACTTTCGTGGCACATATCCACGGAACTGCGAAGCGTAAGGGACTTAAGGTTCACACGCACATCGACGGCTCTAGCGTTGTCGTCCGTGCCTACAAGGAGAAGAAGGACACCGATAAGGTGGTCATCAACTCTGAGAACACAGTTGAAGCGGTTTTTAGCACCAACTAAGGTGTAACGAACGCAAGGGCGGGGGGAGTAACATTATTACAATGAACTCCTCCCGCACCCTTGTTACCTGCCATGAGTAACTTCGACATCCAATTCATGCACGATGATCCTGATGTGCTTGCACGTTCACGCTTTGAACATAAAGGCAAGAAGTACAACATCACTGTCGTCACAGCAACTCCGGGTTCGGTAAACAACAAGTACCTCCCTGAGATAATACCCACCGATCCAACATCTTTCATCGTCGCTTTCGACGGCGAGTACTTTGAGCAACAGATCAACGCCGCCGTTGCACAAGCGCAGTTGGAACTAGAAGAACTTGAAAACACGACCGATTACCCAAACCACATCGGGTCGGCTGCGGCATCAATCATGTCTTTATACCTAAATCGAGCATTCGCTGCGGTCAAAAAACATTTGAACATACTGGACACCGACAAAGATGGCGGCAAGATTCGGATGCAAGACTTCTTCTGGTCAGACGAGTGAACGTAACTTGCGAGTTTTGCGGGACATCTTTAGACCCTAAGCGTAAAACAAACGCGATGAAACATGTTCAATGTTGGGTCGAGCCGGGCAAGAAGTCTGGTATAAAACTCGTGACCGATGGCGTTGGATGGGCACATCGAACTTGCATCGAGTCGGAAGAACGTAAACGTAAAGGCAAGTGGGAACAAAAAGAATCTTTGTTTTAAGGTTGATTTCCACCATTCCGGCTGGTATAGTTAGTAGCAGTAGAGCGGAGACCAACGGTCAAAGCACTACTACCAACCATCGGGTTATCGATGGTCATGGAAATAAAACACAACAGAAGCCGCAAGGTCAGGTTTTCGGGGTTCTTTCATCCCCTTCCTTTCCCTGACTAGCCGTTTCAGAGCAGCCCCTCGTTGAAAGACGGGGGGTTGTTCGTGTTTTACAGGGAATCTTCCTCAGAAAGAATCGCTTCACACTCACAATCATCATGGCACGGGTATCCCAATGCGTGAATATGGAGGGCGGATGTGGCAAGAACCGCTTTAACACTCCGAACCATCTGTCGATAAAGAAGTTCTGGATCTTTGCCCCGCATCAAATCAAATGGGCCCATCATCACGGCGAACTCACTTTTCTCAAGCAGCCGGGTGTGCGGAACAATTGCCATATGTAGTCCCGCATGTGAACATAGCATTCGGGACTGCGGGAGGTGATCTTCATCACAGTCAGCCCATAGTTGCCAGGTATCAAGTCGATAACTAAACCCGTAATAGTTTTCATCATCTGTTTGATCTGATAAGAAGTTGTTAAAGGAGATGAACTTTCCGAATAGTTTGCGACAATCTTCTTCGGTCATGGCCATGCGATGATATTAGACCATGTTTAGTAATAGTTAATGCACCACGATTTGACATTCTTCATGAAAGACCTGTATACTGGGTACTATACATAACTAACTACTAACTAACTAATGAGGAGGGCGAGTGGACTGGTCAGCAGTTCAGTTCGGTCTAATCGACAATGGGGTTCTTGCCTTAGGTATGATCTTCGGAGTTGAGTGGGGCGACTACTTACTACCAAATAAATACAAATCTAAAGCAGGTGGAGCAGTCATAGGCGGTTTCATCGGAAACCTTGTTTCTGATGGTTTCGCAGGACTAGCGATTGGACTCCATTTCACGATTGGCGTAACAGTTGGGTGCATTATCCCAGCGGCCTTGTTGCCGTTCGTGATTAGGCGAGCGAACTCAAACAAACCATTACGAATAAGGGAGATGATAAGCAATGGCTAATCGCATGATCAATCAAACATTCCTAGTGCAAGATGACCGAAAGGTTGATTTGTGGCAAGCAGGCGAAGGTTGGAATGGGGACTACGACCCCGATGACCCGAACGATGTTGAGTTATGGCGTTTTGACGTACAAGAACTCAAAGACGGTGAATGGGAAACCATGGATGATGCTTCCTATTGCACACAGTTGCCAGTAGATATAGATTTCGTAACCACGCAAAAGGCTTTGCGATGGATTATGCAAGAGACATACGGCAGGACTCAGATTAAAAGGATCTGTGAGGAACTATCGTGGATAAGTCCTGAATGGTTCAAAGAGCCTGAACTGCAAAGGTTCTGATAAATGCCTGAGATTCGCGGAGTTCAACGATGCGAAGCCTGTGGTTGGTATATCGGAAAACGAATAATTAGACGAGACAATCAATGCGCTAACTGTGGCGCAAAGATGGAGGAAAAGAAATGAAGATTGAAGAAGCAATGAATTACGAACTTGTGGAATACGCAGAGCCACCTAGAAAACCTTATCGTTCGTTAGGCGAAGTGTTACTTACGTTTGAACGTGCGAAATGGATGGACGAAGGCGCATGCCGAGATTTAAAAACTGATGCGTTCTTTGGGGATACCAACAGCCCAAAGAAGTCAGCAGTTGCTAAAGCGGTTTGTTCAGCGTGTCCTGTGAGGCAACAATGTTTGGACTACGCAATACGCAATCTAGAGATGTTCGGGGTTTGGGGTGGACACACCACATCCGAACGAAAGAAACTACGCAAGGAGTGGGAGGAAACCCACCTAACCAAGTGAAATGTACGCATACCTAAAAGAAGAAACTAACTTCACCAAAGACGAGATTCGTTGGGCTATTGACCAATGTGAACGTCAAGGTGAACCAGCAAGTGCTGTCCTTCCTTTCCTTGAGGGGTGGGAATACGCACGACAGAACTTCACCGAACCGAATAGAAAGATGATGTTGGGTGGACTGTCCGATCAGATTTCCTATCTCGCAATGATTGTGACCGATGGGAAACATACAATGTCACGTCCATATCGCAAAACGCCAGTCGTTTTCGCAAATGGAAATAGTGGGACTAATCCTGATTCGATTCCACGAACCTTGCACCTTTTGTGCTGTTCGGGTTTGATAACCGAGGATCTCAATGGATTCCTTATTGAGTACCTGAAGATTCACCCGTTGGAAGATGGGAATGGGCGTGTAGCCAACATTCTGCTTAATCGTTTCAACGAACAAGCAATGAATCAGCGAACAGGTTTCGTTTACGATAATCCCAGTTTAGATGGGTGGATTGACAGCGTCACAACTGGCTGATATTGTCAATAGTGTAATGATATGACAGTAGATCGTCATTCATTGCATCCCCCCATAGAGAAATGGGAGTCGCTACTAGTGGCTCCCATTTCTTTCGTTATAGCGCCTCTTTAATCTTCTCGCTATCTGATGAGGATCTGCCTTCTCAGTAAAGAGATGCAAAGTCAACGCACCCCAAACTCCAGTTAGTACTATCCGACCATTAGGATTTTGAGTTGCCTTCTTAAATGCCGAAGTCATTGTTTGATGTTTTGTTTTCAAAGCCCAATAATCCCAGATGAATACCCAGGCCGCAACAATCATCCAACCAAACTTGCCTTCGTTCATACTTTAAGTATGCATCATGATCTTAGATAGTCCCGATACTAAGGGGCGAAATGAGTAGAACCTTGTTCTCTTCCGGGCTGCAACTACTTGTGTCTGGACTTGACCGCTGCTAGGATGGATAAACTATGAACAAACTAAAGTACCTTTACCAAGAATGGCGACTTTCACAAATCCCATTCTTTGCAATATGCCTCGACTGTGGGAAAAAAGGGCGAACAAAGCGGAAGTTCGTAAGTTTGCTTTCTACACAAGTCGTTGGAAAACTATTTACTGGAGCAGGAACGTGTATTCGTTGTGCTTCCTACCAAAGCGGATTAACTACTTTTTAACCCCAAAACTCGCTTCCATAGTCGATTGTCGCATCTTCGGGAATAATCGCCTGTAAGGAACGTGGAGTATGATGTATTTCACCGTTACTATCAACCCAATGTATCCACATCTTGGGGTCACGTAATGCTTCGTACAGCAACTCAGGTTTATACTTTTCTCTAGCCATGATACTTACTGTATCAAAGGGATGTGACATTTATGCTGTCTACGAGTTGCAAACTGCTATTACATTGTGTATAATAGATAGTAAGAGAGATGCCTAAGAGTAATGATTAGGGTAGGCGACCTTCATGAGAGGAAACGCTGAAAGAAAAGAAATCCCGCTTACTCCGTAAGTTTAGATGTTTCGACATCGTTTCTCTCCCGACATAATATGTAGTTCCAGAGGGACATACCATTTGCTTGGCAGTCGAAGGAACAAATTGCGAAAGACCCTCCTTTAATTGGGGGGTTTTTTCGCGTTCCGTTGCAATTCCGCTGCGCCGCTGCACAACTTTGGAAAACAGGTGCACTTTTCGTTCGCTGCTCCAGTCCGCTGCCAGATTTCGCTGCGACCACCCAGAAAGCCCCGATATCCAGGGGCGAACCGACCTTTCACCCAGACGCGAGAAAACCCGCCCATCTCTGAGCGGGCATCTCTTTTTATTGCACCTCGAATTTTGTTTCGAGTATTTCTGTTGGATCGACAAGTTCGCAATTTAGGTATTGCTCTTTTGCAACCTCGACTGCTTTTTCTTCGCAATCGGCTTCAATTTGAACTGAAGCGTAGTATGTGACGTAAACGCCTACTTCGTGTTTCATCTTTCACCTCTCTTTCTCTATTAACAACAATAGCAAGGGGGTGTGGCAAGACTGATGACTTGAATGAAGATTTGCACTGTCACACCCCAACTGGTATACTTACTATTATCTATATTACCTACTGAAGAAGGAGATTAAATTGCGATTAGAGATAAACATAGATGCCACGAGGATATGGGGCGATGAAGTTGAAGCCTCATCTGTGGATGCTGTTTGGGATGAGAACCCCGAACTTTCTAAAGAGATTGACGAGTTGCTCGCCAAACTGAGTGACCTGTACATGGTTACAGATGTGCTAGTAGAGGAGTCAAGCCAAATGAGTGATGAAAAGATTGACGAGATGCTAGCGGAACAAAGAGCATGGAGAAAGACGATACTGGAAGCAAGAGGAGAGGAGGTGTACTAATGGGACAAACAACAGATGACCTATTAGTGACAGACGTTACGTTACGCCTAACCTTAAGAGGCGACTACTGGTCTAGTCCAAAGAAATGGGACTGGAACGATCTGTTGGATCTCGAAGGATCTGAGAACGTAGAGGTAACTGCATCTAAGAGTATCCGCAGGATATTTCCTGATGGAACCAAGATGGAGATGCCGACTAATACCTGCTGTCATTGTGGGGAGCAAAAGGAGGGCTAAATGCCTATTGAAACAGACCAGCAGTACCTTGAGAGAGTCGTCAAGGAACAGACTGAGCAAATTGAAGAACTCAAAAGGTTGCTCGAAATCTTCGACAGGAAGGTTGATTACTTGGAAGAAATATACGACCATGAGGAGGGCTAAATGCCTATTGAAACAGACCAGCAGTACCTTGAGAGAGTCGTCAAGGAACAGGCTGAACAAATTGAAGGACTCAAAAATATGGTAATTCAAAGGAGAAACGAAATGTCCAAGACAAGAACAGTAACTATAGAACTCGCTTGGCGGGTGGAAACTTCACACACAGTAGAGGTTCCTATTGATGAGGAACTGGGTGATTGTGAAGAACCTGATGTTATGTTAACCGCTCAAGTGGATGATGGTGATGTTGATGGGGTTGTTGATTGTTACAAGTTTCAGGTCACTGATGATGAGACCGGAGAGGTATGGGAACGATGAGAACAGTAATGATAAAAGATGACTTCGATCCCAGTCTTGAGGCAGATGTCGTAGAGGCAGTCGAAGATTTCGAGCAACTACTTCAAGTGGAGTTCGAGTGAGTGAAACTTGCCGTCTTTGTGGGGAGCAAATCCACGTAACCGAAGGGGTGTATGTCGATAGCACGGGTGGAGATGTCTGTTGTGCAGACAAATTCACCGAGAAGAACGAGAATGGACAACACCAAACAAGTTGCAAAGACTAAAATAACCTGTTATACTTAGTAGTAGTAGAGGTAAAAAGTGCTCGCTCAGTGAGGACTGCGCCTCTATCGGATGAGAAAGCGATCGGCTAAAGTCCAATCTGGCTTAATTGCCCAGATGGGCGTAAACCGAAAGCAACTCAAATCCAGAGAAAACCCTTGATGTAGAGGGACATACCATTCGTTTGGCAGTCGAAGCATCAGGGGTTTTTTCGCGTTCGTAAACAGTTCTCTTTCGGGAACCGAAGGCTTTTCTGAACTGGGGTACGATCGCGATCGTGCGATTTCACCCAGATAGTCCCGATACTTAGGGGCGAACTCACCTTTTCGCTTAACTCGCTGCTTCTCTTCCTGGAACTCTGGACTCTGGCATATTCCGCCACGAATGCTGGAACTTGTCAACCTTGAACCGAACTTTTTTTGGATTTGTCTGAAGTTGGCATTGTCACATCAACCTGCTATAGTTAATAGTAACAACTAAATAAGGGAGATAGACGTGGGACAAACATTGTTTGTTATGTTCAGCGCTCTTAGTGTTCTAGGTAGCGCAATGTATATTGCTTTCAAAGGATAAGCAATCGAAAGCCTCGCCCAAAAGGCGGGGTTTTTTCGCGCACACCAGAAGTTTCGCTGCGCCCAGAACCAGAACCAGAACCAGAACATCTTTCTTCCTGAGATAGCCCCGTTAGTAAGGGGCAAACCGACCTTTTCTCAAAAGGCTCCCGGTGAAAAAACCCGGCGGCCTGGCAGCGGACCCGGGTAGCAATCGAAAACAAGTGCTGTTTTTGGATTTAGTTTCAGGTTCTCGCTGCACCGTGCAGCACGGTTAGAAAGATTTGCTATTGTCACACCTATCTGTTATAGTCAATACATACAACTAAATAAGGGAGCGTTCTTATGAACCAAACTTTGGAAGTTGTACCTGCTTACGGGAGAGACTATAAGTCTCAAGCGGAAGTGAAGGCAGATTGGGAAGCCAATATGGATTTCCAAATAGTTTCTGCTTTCGCACACGGCAGGTACATCAACAAACAGGATGCTGACCGTGAACCGAATACGGGAATCATAGTCAGATACGCCAAACTTGCGAAAGTAATGGTATTAGCATGAGTAAAGTCGTTTACCACGCAGGCACAGGCACGTTCTTCGGTGCAGATGATGATGCTTTCATCATCGACCTAGAGGAACTTGCGAAATGCGATTACTACGTTGACGATGACTTAGACGGTTATCGTTGGGAACAACTAGAGCCACATGCTCGACCTGTTCTCGAAATAAGCACAGCCTGACCCCTACGGGAAGCGAAAACCCTCAGACATATGTCCGTCTGGGGGTTTTTTGCTGCATCAACTCAGGAAGCCCCGATACTCAGGGGCGAAGTCACCTTTTGTAAAGAAGCACGGTACAAAACCCGGCGTAAAACACACACCAGGTGTGCACACCTGGTATGAACTCTCGAAGTTGTCAACCCTGAACCGAACTTTTTTTTAGAATCGCCCCGACTTGACGTTGTCACACCTACCTGTTATAGTTAGTACAACAACTAAATAAGGGAGATGTTTGATGACACTGTCACGAAAACATTATGAAGCCCTTGCTGAAGTGTTGGGAAAGTCGGGAGTTTCGCCCAGCGAAACACTAGCCCTCAACCTCAGCGAATGGCTACGGGAAGAGAATCCTCGATTTGATGAGGAAAGATTTTTCCAAGCGGTTACAAACTGCTCATAAAAATCAGAGGGGGCTTCCGAGCCTCCTCTTTTTTTTTGTCTGGTTACTGGTCTGGTTTCCGTACTCAGTAAGCCCCGAACAATAGGGGCGAATTGACCTTTTGTAAAACTTGACCGGCAGCAAACCCGGATCGTAAACCCGGCGACCCGGCGGTAAAACCCGGCGGACCGGCAGCGCAATCGAAAACAGGCGCTCTTTTTCAATTCAAAATGAATATTCGCAGGAGAATCGGAAAATCTTCGACATAGAGGTAAAGGACAAAACAGAAAGGAGGAAGTCAATGCGAACAGAGAGACGCAACAATGAATACGGTGGCACTCAAATCTTTGATGAAATCAATGACGCAAAATGGGATGCCGTACCGTTCCTCGATGGCTACGGTCAATATCGGGCAAATTGCTGGTGGGAGATATATGACCCAGAGGAAAGCCTCTGGATAGAGGAGCAAGAACGCCTATGGAATCTTGATAGCCCAATAGTTTGACCCCGTTATGTAGGGGCTTTCTATCACATCTCCTTTCTTAAATGAGCACGGTGTTTCTTCTCGGCATAATACCTATCGGCTTCATTCCTGCCTTCTTCCGTGCCTAAATCGAAAAGGTAAACCCCTTCTTCTATTGTGGACTCTTTGACGGTGTTGTAACCATCTACTGTTTTGAAACTCATAGTTTCCTCTTTCCGAAACAAACTTTGTTCCTTACCTATATATCCATCGAAGTTTCTAAAAGACTGGGAAAGGTCGAAGTTGCAAAACCATCTACGGTCTGCTATAATTAGTAGTAACAACTAAATAAGAGAAGGAGATACCTTGACTAACCATCTAATTACAGATGGGAAGGCTAGGGTAAGGGTTTGGCATAGAACCGACCACGATGCATTTGTTCGTGGATGGGACTCACAACCTGATTTTCCTCGACTGGTACTTGCTTACGAATACGAAGTAGACGTGGCGGACTTGTTGGAGGAGTGTCCCCACTTTGATTGTTATCGAATAAACAATCGAGTGGATGGCACGGATTGGGAAATGCCCGTCAAACACAACACCCGTAGCCTTTCAATCGGAGATGTTGTCGAAATCGGGCTTCCAAACCAGACGATGTTCTGGGGAGTGAACCCGATTGGTTGGCAAACGGTAACGGCACAACAAGTTACCGATGCTCAACGGAGACAGTCCGAACAACTTCCCATCTAATTATCATTGGAAACGCCCACCATTCATCCGAGTGGTGGGTTTTTTCATGTGTCTACTCTGGTAGCCCCGATAGGTAGGGGCGAATGGACTCTTTTACTACTTGCGGTAGGCACGGAGTTGCTGTAAACTATGTTCAGCGATCTGATTGGTGGAGGAAGCGACCATCCCATCGTTAGGCTTGCTTGTTTCGGTTACCTTTCTCTCTGGAACAAGTAAGTCGCGCCCAAGTTGCTATTGTCACACCTAACTGGTATAGTTAGTAATACAACTAAATAAGGGAGTAAATGATGCTTTGGCTCATAATTGCTTCTGCGGTAATCGGATACATCTACATCACGGTGAAGATGAACCGGCATTACGAGCAGGAAACGGAATTATGGATGCGGAAGGAATATCCAGAAAGTCGATACCCGCATATGTATTCCTAATCAAAAGTCCTCGACTTCAGGTCGGGGATTTTTTTTGTCTAAACTTCGCTTGTCTCCCCTTTCCCCCAATAAGCCCCGTTGTATAGGGGCGAATTGACCTTTTGTAAAAGAACCCCCGGTACAAAATCACCAGATGCCCGGCGGTAAAACCCGGTGACCCGGTGGCGGACTGGAACAGCAATCGAAAATCGATGGTGTTTTCTGTTTCCGTTCGGCGGAGAACCGCATTCAACTTGAAGGTTGCTATTGTCATACCTATATGTTATAGTTAGTAGTAACAACTAAATAAGGAGTGAATGATGATTGAAAACATCCTTTTCACAAGAGTTCCTAATTGTCCTAATAAGGGCAATGGAAAGTGTGCGCTAATGCATACTTGTGTCGAATACGACAAAAATGGGAACGTCATTGAAAACAAAAATCAATGACAACTCTCATAAAAGTCCTCGTCTATCTAGGCGGGGATTTTTTTTTGCTCTGAAGTTGCAAAACAATATGCCCATCTGCTATAGTTAGTAATAAGCGGTAGAACTGCTAACGGTGTTGATGCGTACCGTATGGACTGTCATCCAACACGACCTGTAGTTCTATCGCCAACGGTGGTACTGGAATATCGCTGAGGTCGCTCCTCATATAAGTCCAGTTAAATCTAGGGCGAAACCGTGCGGTGCGAACCCCGAAGCCACCACTAAAAATCCCCCCGTCAGAGGGACATACCATTTGTTTGGCAGTCGAAGCGGGGGGTTTTTTTATGTACCCGTGTAGCCCCGATATCCAGGGGCGACTTGGGGCTTTCTAAAAAAGCGGGACTGTCTGGCAAAAATGCTTACGGTGAAAAACAAACAGGAAAATTGAATACTCGCAGGAAAAAAAAGTAATTGCGACATCCAGATAATAACCGTTATTACTCAATCGAACATGCGTTCGGTGTCAATCGAACAGACGTTCGGTAAAAAGAAAAAATAAAAAAACTTGTATGAATAGTTGCAAATGACTTGAATGGTCATTACTATGTGTAGTAGCAAGTGATTGCTTAACTTAACTAACATAAGGAAATAAAATGATAAACCCACTACTAAAACCCAACCCAAGAGTTTCACGCCATACAGAAGATATGGCTATCGAACGAGGCGGTTGCGAAAGTCGAGAACAAGCCAACGGTTGGGTTCTCGAACAATACCTAAATGCTATGATTGTCTACCCATCACGTAACCATCCTGGTCAATTACGGATTCAGAATGATGACATGGTGCTAATCTACGAGCCTGAAGCCAACGTTATTATCACGGCTTACATCAGCGGTCACGTTAAGGACAACCAATGAAAAAGAATCATCCATCAAGTTTCGACTATGGCAAAGCCATGCGAAAAGCAAGTCGTGAGTCGCAACTACGTGCCTTACGCGAGGGCAGGAAGAATCGTGCGGTTGTGTTTACTGACCGCAAGAAGGAAGCCAACCGGAAAGCATGTAGGAAAAAAGTTTCTTACTGAGGTTGCATCCTGTCACACACTACTGCTACTATTAGTAACAGGTAATAGATTAACTAACATAAGGAAAAGAGGATTATGAAAACTATTACACCTAATGCCGAGATAGGTACGGCAAAAAAGATTGCGACAGCAATCGCGGGCAACACCGAAAGCCTTGCCCAAACCGTAGCCGATGCGAAACTCGCATTGGAAACTGCGAAGTCTAACTTTGCAGACGCGGAAAGTGCTTTCCTTGCAACTGGGCTAGACGGAGTTGTGTTGGATGATGGTCGTAAAGTAACCGTTGTTCGTTCAACCGTTCGTGACATCGACTCAGATGTTGTTAAAGACGGCGTAAGTCGTGGAGTGTGGCAACGCATTACATCGACAGTAATCAGCACGAAAGCCTTTGACCTCGAAGTTGAGGGTGGGCGCATCGAACAAGATGTTGTCGATAGTGCTGTAACCGTCAAGGACAGAAAGCCATCTGTTCGGGTTAAGTAATCGGGTGGGAGGCGAAAGCCTCCCATTCCACTTTTACTAAAAGGAGGGCTTATGCCTAAATATACACATAGCGTTAGTTGGAGTCGTCAAATCGAATCCGACTACGAAGATTTCGATGACGTTCTGCGTCACGAACCTGAACTAGTTGCTGACAGATTCAGCGACCTTCAGGAACTCCAACTCGAATGTTTCGAGACAGTTGAAAATACTGACAAACATTTAGAACAGTTCGTTGTTGAGGAAACTGATAGCGATGAAGAAGCGCAAGAGTTGCGTGATGGTAGCGACTACCAAAAATTCACAGAGGAGGGCTAAATGACCTTAGTAACCACAGATCACAGTCAAAGTAACGAGACTCGTTTTTCTATCGACCTTGAAGGGGAGATGAAAATGCAAGTAGTCGTTTCACCTGAAGGGATTATTATGGATGCCTTTGATGGGGATGAACACGTTGGCACAGAAGGAATGATGTACGACGAGTGGTACGAATGGGTGAGAAATGTCTAAGGGACTTCAAACAAGAGGTGAGGGGCTTCATGCAAGTCTCGACTTTCTTTTCGACCACGATGGAGAGGGCATACCTCCAATGTTGTGGGATTGGATTGCCCAATTGAAAGCAGATTTAGATAGCGCATGGGATGAGGCATCTGAACTTGACCTAAGTTTTGATGGATTGAATGACGATGAACTCATCGAATGTAGAGAAGCATTGCGTGATAGAGCGCAACGCATAATGGCGCATCTGCATAACTACGCCGAATGGAAGGAAGACTAATGCTTAGTTGCATTGTATGTAAAGAAGAAAAGTCTGAACAAGATATAAGTCTTGAGTCGGATGACACGGTATGTATCGACTGTGACGAGGAAGTCAAGACTGACGAAATACAAGATGAAGTCAACGACATGTCATTATCTGATGCATTAGGCGTGTTATTAGAAGCAGGTCGAACAGACCTTGAGTCCTACTGGGACTCCATTCAAGAGTTCCTTATCGAACAAAAGACCTAGTGCCGGTGGGGTGGGTTTCCTTATGCCCGCCCCATCCGCACTCTTCCTTAGAGTACCCCGTTGTGGGTACTCTTTTTACTTGCTACAATAGTTAGCAGGAGGTACTTTATGAAATACAGTACAGATTTAGCCGAAAGGCTATATGGAGAAACTCCAGACGAAACGGCAGGTTCGACTGACGAACTCGGTTGGTTTGGCTTGTTCCGCGAGGAGAAAGCCATTATCACAGAGGACTCACAAGGATTTGTCGATGCAGAGCAATACGACACAGACGAGAAGTTAGAGGAAACATGGAAACTCCTAGCCTTGTCTACTGACGTTTGATTTGCTACTATAGATACTAACAACAGAGGAGAGACATAATGTCTACCAAAGAAGAACTAATAGACGAATACGTTGGTCGTAAGGCTAGGTATGTAACCCAAGAAGGTTTTGCTATAGAGGTGACGGTACAGAATGTAAAGAGTCATTTCGGCAGAGTGGACCTAGAGGTCATTCCGGTTCACGGAACTGGAGAGAAATGGGTTACAGCAACCAAACTACAGTTTGGAACACCACAGTCTAACGGTCAATCGCCACCAGCATCGGGAGATGAAATTAACTGGTGATTGTCCTTAGTGACAAAATCATTTGAAAGCGGCTCGCATTTGCGAGTCGTTTTCTCGTTTGCGACAGGCACACATCCCGTAAGTCGCAGCATTGCATCCACGAAATCTTCATCGTATGCATCCCAATATCCGCTGCTTTTGCCTGCCATTTCCTGAGAGTAACACTTCGGCATATCGCTGCACCCCAAGTAGTCCCGAAAGATAGAAGTTAGATAGCCCCGATACCCAGGGGCGACTTGACTTTCTTTGAAAAAGCGGGACTCGCTGCCCAGAAAAAGAAGTTACGGTGCAAAACCTTCGCTGCGGCCTGGCTGCGGTATCGAAAACAAGGCTCGAAATCGAAAAGAAAAAAAGACGCTGCGAGTTCGCTGCGGTGTTAATCGAACATACGTTCGTAACGATCGCGATTGTGCAAATTTATTTAATGGCTTCTATTAAACGCAGCAATCTGGAATGGGTTACGACATATAGGTAAACACACAAACAGAAAGAAGATTCAATGTCCCACCCATCTACTACAGTTAGCAACATGAAGAAACAAGCAAGAGAACTCCAAGTTGGAGACATTACAACAATCGCAGGTAGTCGCAATGGCTACTGGTACACCAAGAACTGGGTAGTCGAAGAGGTCACAGTCGGCATTGCCTTCATCACGGTGAGACTGACATTACACCCCAGCAGTCAAGGTGGACACGGATTCCGAATTGACGATAGCAAGTTGCTGATTATCGACATCAGACACCGTGACGAAGAGCATGAGCAGTTACTAGTCATTGGTAATATTTCAGATAAATCTATCTGAAAGAGTTGCAAAGTGTCACACCGTGCTGGTAGGGTACTTACTGTACCCAATAGAGGAGGAAATCAAATGGGAATGCGAGGCAACATAAGAGTGGATCAACCGACCACACCACAATGCCCAGTGTATCTATACACACATTGGCGTGGTCACGAGGTCAACGAGATCCTTGCTCAGGCAATAGCCAAAGCGGGCGGTCGTTGTAGCGATCCGTCATACTTCACACGCATCATCTTTACAGAGATGGTCGGTGACGATAAGTCAACGGAAAGTTTCGGCATCAGTGTCGGAATGCCCGATGATAATGAGTATCCAATACCACGAGTCTTTTGGCAGAACATGCATCTGCAAATCGAACTCGATGGCGAGGTGACTCACGGTGGGGATTGGATCGAAAGATTCCTTCCTGTCGAAGCATAATGTGGGAGAAATCCCACTAATGGGCTTGACACCTAGTGTTCAAGTCTACTAATATACATATATAGCAATACCTAAATTATCTACTATGAAATAAGGAGTTTCAAATGGATACCAATACAAATCTGCCACAATGCTGGCAGGACTTCAATGATGTCATTGAAGCAGGGATCGACAGAGTCATTCTGTTCGGTCCTCCAGGAACTGGCAAAACCTTTGCCGGTCTCAACATGGGAAATACAGATGCAGGCGCATGGCGTTTGGTTTGTACAGAAGACATGACAAACTTCGACGTAACTGGAGGATTCTTACCAGGATCTGAAGGTTCCTTCGATTGGCATGATGGAGCCGCGATTAAAGCGTGGCGTGGAAATGGAATTGCAGGCGGTCGTCTCGTTGTTGACGAGATTGACAAAGCCGGTGGTGACGTATTCGCAACCTTGCTGGCTATGACCGACACAGTCGAGTCTGCCAAATGGGAGAACCCAGCCAACGGACGTATCGAAACCCCGAAAGACGGTTTCAGCGTTGTCATGACTACCAATATCGAAAACATGGAAGAACTACCTTCCGCATTGAAGGACAGGTTTCCTTGTGCAATTCGCATTAACGAACCACATCCTGATGCCTTGGTAAATCTTCCTGAAAACATCCGTGAGTATGCACGAAAGATGGCAGATGCTGGCGAACGCCGGATCAGTCTTCGACAGTTCTACGCCTACGGACAGTTGGCAAAGTCGCACGACAAAGAGCGTGCCGCAAACCTAATCTTTGGCGAAAAAGCCGAAGCATTCCTAGATGCAGTAAGAGTTGACACAGTTCAATGACGACCATAATGGAAATGAAGCGTAAAGACCTTCGTCCTATGCCTGAACTAATCAGGCGTAAGGACGGGGCGAACGACGAGCCAGCGGAATGGACTATCAAACCTTGTGCCGCAGAGCGTGGCGCACCTATGACAGCAGTTCTCCCCAAGGAGATGCACGCACCTATCCAAGACTTTGAATTGGATAGAGTCATTCGTGCCCATGAAATGATGCACGCAAAGGTGTCCCCAGCGGACAAACGGACTTGGATCGAACGAGGCATCGCCACAGAACGTGGGATGGTTGCTGTCGAAGAAGCAAGAGTCAACTTCCTGATTGCGAAGGTCGGTTTCGATGTAAGCATTCTCGAAGACAACACCGAGTTAGTCGCAGGGGAACGTATCTCCGAACGCGGCGACTGGGAAGAGGCTGTGTATTTTACAGCCGCATTGTCAGGCTGTGGAGGAATGAACAAGTTCCTCGTAGGCATTCGTCGCCATCGTCCAGCATGGGCACCGCGACTTCGTCGTATTCACGAACTACTTCAAAAGGAGTTACGTCGAATCGACCGAGCCGCAGACAGAGGTGGAGATACTCCATTGATGTCTACACGCACAAACTCAGGAAGACTCGATCCCTCGAAAGAGTTGGTTCGAGGATACTTCCATGTTGAAGCGATTGCCGAATGGTTGGATCGTCTTGCTGAAGAGCCTCATAAAGATGAGGAACAAGAAGAAGACGAAGAAAACCAAAGCCAAGAAGGCGAAGGCGAAGACAACGAACGCACAGAAGGTAACGATACCGAAAAAGGTGATCCTGCATCCGCAGGTGTTGGCGCAAAGAACGAAGGAAACTTTAATCCTCCGTTGTCTAAGGCTGACCTTGAAGCACAGAAACCTACGACGAATCGTGAAGCAGGTTCTTGGGCACAATTAAACGTCAAAGAACAAAACCTGACTCGTCACGTTCCTGGTGGATTAGGCAAAAAGCGTATTGCGTCAAACATGGGGCGTAACCCAAGACGCATAGGCAACATGCTTACAGATCCTCAGAAGCGTATCTTCGATCGCAAGATCAAAGGTAACGGTGGCGTTGTTCTTATCGACTACTCAGGCTCAATGGCTTTGAACGAAAAAGACGTACTTCAAATAATGGAAGCCGCACCAGGATGTACCGTTGCTTGTTATACAACTAACAGTTATGACAAAGACGGAAAACCTAACCTGTGGGTTCTCGGAGCAAGAGGGCGAATGACCACATTGATTCCCGATTCTCGTGGAGGAAATGGTGTCGATCATCCAGCATTGGTTTGGGCGATCCAACAGAAACAGAACGCCAACGCACCAGTCGTTTGGGTAACAGACGGTGGAGTGGTTGGTCCTGGTCAAGGCTATAAAGATCAACTGGCATTGCAATGCATAAAGACTTGCTTAAAGTCCAACGTGCTAATCCGTGACGATGTTGAAGATGCAGTCGAACTGCTGAACGACATCTCCGCACGCAAGCCAATCAAGCGTTGGTGGCCGTTGTACTTCCGTACAACCTACAAACGCCAAACTGGTAAAAGATTGGAGGTGTGATAATGGAACCATGCCCACGATGTGGCGTGAAACGAATAGATCCTAAACAGGTTCTTAACAGTCTCAGCCGCACAACACGAACAAAGGAATCAGTTTCCGTTTACGTATGCAACGTTTGCGGAATGGATGAAGCCTTTGAAGACTTAAATGGTGGTGCTACTCCTCAAAGCGAATGGCCTTTGAGTAAATTAGCCAACCAAGACCTCGTCGAAATGCTGCAAGAGCAGCACGACAGGTTCATAACGGCACAAATGGCAGGCGAACTGCCTAACTGATCGCAAGGGGGACGGGTTTTTAAGACAACTCCTTATTCCCGTCCTCCTTGTTTTTCTCTTTTAAACTGTCTATGACAAAGGAGTTAACAATGACAGACAACAACGAAAACGAAACAGAAGACGTGAACTGGGATGAGGAACTAGAAAACCTCAACGAAGAACTCGATCCTAGTGGTGCACGGTACATGATTGCTATCAATCAACTGGAACGACTCATGAACGAATGGGGAGAGACAGTCATATACGCCGAACCACCCCAAGACCTTACGGTGGGTCAAATTGCTTTATCCGAAGAACCTAAAGAAGGTTACATAGAAACAAGCATCGGAGACATCTCCGCAATCCCATTGCTCGGTGTAATGGCAAAGATCTTTAGCGAGATGATGGAAGATGGACCCGATGCCGATATGGGAGCAATGCTCACAAACAGGGCAAAGGTAATCGAATTGGTCAGAGACTTAATGATCGAAGGCATACTCATCAGCAATGCGCCCGAATGGAAAGACCGTTTCGCAAAAGCAGTCGAAGGTCTTAATTAACCTTGATGCGGCAATGCCCGCAAAACTCCAGTTGTCCATGAAACTCGGACTCAGCAGTTTCACGTTGACACGGATACGGCTTACCGCAAGGTTCTAAAACAGTATCGCCAGTTAGATACTGGCGGAGAATGTCTACCTTAGTAGGCTTCGGTGCAGAAGGAGGAGGTACGGGCGGTAAACCCTGTTCCTCCTCTAATGCTTTACGGATAACAACCCCGCACCATTCGTTCAAAGTAGAACCAAGACTTTCAACGTGATCAACCAGATCATTACGAACTCGACCCGGCATGTTCAAAATCAATTGAACAACAGCGTGATCTGGGTAACGTTTAGCCTTTCTCCCGCTCGTCATCTCGATAAGCCCCGATGTCCAGGGGCGAATCCAGTACCTTTACTCGTCACGGTCTACTAAAGAACAAAGATATTCGGTAACAGTAAGATCGTATTCTTCAGCCCTATCTATCATCATATTCTTCACGCTTGCAGGAATCCTTACAGTAAGCGTTGTTAAAGTCCCTTCTTTAGCACGCTTAGGTGGACGGCCTGTTTTAGGATGAATGGCCTCGGTGAAATTACTCATTCTATGACTTTACAACATACATTTACTAAATGGTGTACCAAAGTGGTACTTGATTACCTGTTTGTAAATCTGTTATCGTAAACAAATGTAATGAACGGTTGATCAGAGCGCATAGTTTTCCTCCTCTCTTCCTATGTGCACTGACCATCCCCGTCTGTTACTAGCGGGGCTATCTGCCTTTCGGGGTGGGTAGCCCCGCTTCTATTCTAAAATACGGGACGGGATCACCCTTACTCTAAAAAAGCCCCGCAGAACAGGTGTTCGATAAAAAGTTCGGGACTTGCTTACGGTGTTCTAAAAAGCGGGACGGAGTCGCCTTTCTGGGAAAAGGCTGCGGTGTTCTCAGGTTCCCCGGCTCTGCTCCCCGGCTGCCGGGTTGCTTTCAAAAACAGAGCACGTTTTTGAAAAGGCTGCGGTGGGTCTTAAGTCTGGGAATGTTAAAAATTTTTCAAAGTTTTTTTATTTTTTTTTTCCGTTTTCGGCAGAAACTTCCCCTTATGGGTTTTCGATTTTAAGCCCTGTTTTCGATCGTTGCTATGACCCCAGGCAGCCAGCAGCGGTAAGGCTGCGGTACTTCTAAAAGAGGCGTTGTTTTTAAAAGGGTTCGGCTGCCGTGCTGCGGGGACTATCCAAAAAGAAAGCGGGATAGATTTAAAAAGAACTATCCACGTTAGATCCGATATGTCTACGGTGTTACGGTAAAGAGTTTCTTTGTTTCTGTTGCCTACGGTAATTAGTCTCTACGTACTACAGCAAGTATCTCTACTGGTAACAGCAGCAGTCAACAACTACTGATAGTAATAGAGATACTATTGATAGTAATAGAGATACTAACTACACCAGATAGAACTATCTAACTTAGACACATAGAAAAACAAAACAACCACCCAACCAAAACCAAAACCAAAACCCCAAAACAAAACCCACAACAACAAAAGAAAACACCCACAACAAAAAACGCCCTCTCGCGCTAATTTTTTGTTATTTTTTTACTGTTGTTTGTAGTGGGTTGTTGTTGTTTGTGTGTGGTAGTTAGTCGATGTTTATCATGTGTGATAGGAGTACGAATAGTATTGGTAGTACGGTGAATGCTGTGTGGAAGGTGAGGTTGTAAAGCATTTTATTCTGTTGTCCTGTTGGTTTTTCCTGTCGGGTATCTGAGTTTTTGGGGTTTGTTGGCTTTTTGTCTTTGTTTAGTGGTTTTGTTTTGTTTGCGTTTCTGTTGGTTTCGTTGTTTGTTTGAAGTTTTCTTCACAGAAAATCCTTTCTTTACTCCCCTATAGGGTTTGTTCTCTCGGATTCGAGGTAGAGGGGTTTTCGTGGATGAATGATGCGGCGCTTTGGTTTCCGTTGTTCATTAATCGAATAGTGTTGGTTCGGGTTCTTTTGGTTCAGGTATTTCGTTTATTCGCTTTTGGATGAGTTCTCCGTAGTCTTCGTGTAGTTCGCATCCTATGTAATCTCTGCCTAATGTTTTGGCTACCATCGCTGTTGTTCCTGATCCCATGAAGGGGTCAAGTATTAGGTCGCCTTTTTCGCTTCCTGCTAGGATGCATGGCTCGATTAAGTCTGCTGGGAATACTGCGAAGTGTGCGCCTTTGTAGGGTTTGGTGGCTATTTTCCATACGGAGCGTTTGTTCCGTTTGTCATAGTTGTTTGTTTTTAGTCCACCCATTTTGGTTCGCCCCGGGGTGTTGTTTAGTTTAGTTATGTCTCTATTACGGTTCGAGTTGTCTTTGGTTACGGTGGGTTCTTTTATCGCTTCGTTGTCGTAGAAGTATTTCTTGTTCTTGCTTAGGAGGAAGATGTATTCGTGGGCTTTGGTACATCTATCTTTTACGCTTTCGGGCATCGGGTTTGGCTTATGCCAGATGATGTCTTGCCGTAAATGCCATCCGTCTGCTCTTAGTGCGAAGGCAAGCATCCAAGGTATTCCGATTAGATCTTTCTCTTTTAATCCTTCTAGTTTGTTGCCTCTGCGGGCGCAATCTTGTGGAAGGTCTTGATCATTGTTTGCGAATGTTTGCTTATTTAATGCTTGACCTTTGCCGGGTCTGTAGTTGTAGTAACTATCCCCAATATTTAGCCATAGCGTGCCGTCTTCTGTGAGGCAATCTTTAACCTTTGAGAATACTTCTACAAGATTTTCGATGTATTCTTCAGGGGATTCTTCTAGCCCTACTTGCTTATCTTCCCCTCCGTAGTCTCGTAGTCCGTAATATGGTGGGGATGTCACGCACATTCGTGCCTTCTCGTTGAACAGGGGCAAGGTTTCTCGGCAGTCACCAAACAGTATTAAATCTCTATTGAGTTCTTTCATTGGTCATCTCCCCCTAACTGACTTTTCCAAGTAGCGCCATGATCGTTACGGTAAAAGCCTTTACCTTGGAACGACATGCCTATTTGTGAGAATACTTTGGTTAATTCTCCATCGCAGTCTTCTTTCGTGCATTCTGTTAGCGCATCGTCGTGTATTGATTGATGCATCTCGAATTTATGCTTGCAGGTTTTGCACTTGTAATCGTAGGTCGGCATTTCCATCCAGTCTTCTGTATATCACTTAATAATAATTGCTTATTACCTACTTGTAAACACCGTAAAGAGTAAACCAAGTACCACAGAGATTACTGCCACTTTCATGAGTGATGTAGTAACCGATGCGAGAATAATAAGAATACTCTCATATTACGACAATTTTCAAGAAGTGTGTTGGATCGTTTGCAATGTATATCACTATGTTATATACTGTAGTTAGCACCTAAGAATTAGGTCTACTATTTACTATCAAGGAGATACAATGAACAAGATGGAAGAGTTTATTTCCACCGAGCGTGGAGCATCCGTTGTGGCGCATATGCGTAAGAACGAATGGAATAACTTCTATGCAGACCTTTTGGTCAAGTTGGAGAAATACGGCAAGTTGTCTGATGGACAGATCGAAGCCGTCGAACGGAACATGGTTAAAGACAACGAGCGTTCCGCAGAACGTGAGGCTCGCATGGAACGTGAAGCCGCAATGGACAAAATACCTGTTCCTGAAGGAAGAATTGAGATCAGCGGTGAGGTTCAGTCTGCCAAATGGAAAGACACCCCATACGGATACAGCATGAAAATGCTCGTTCTTGATGATCGAGGTTTCAAGGTTTACGGTTCTGTGCCCAGCGCGGCTACAGACGATGTTAAGACAGGCGTGAGAATTTCTTTTCTCGCATCTGTGGAGCGTTCCGAAGATGATGAGTATTTCGGATTCTTCAAACGTCCAGCGGATCACAAGGTGAGCGCATGAGCGACAAATATAAAACAGCGTTACTAGAAAGTTTTTGGAAACTCAAGAAGGGTGATCGGATAAAACTAATTAGTACCGATGATCCGCACACCAAACTACAATCAGGTGATCTAGGAACTGTTCATCGTATAGATAACCTTGGGACAATTCACGTCAACTGGGATTCAGGTTCTAATTTAGGTCTTATCCCCAGCAGGGATGAATGGGCGCTAGTTAGCCAAGATCTTCCTGCTTGAAACACATAGCAGTCCAAGTTTTTCTGCCCACAATTCCGTCTACAGATAGATGGTTAACAGCAAAATCTTTCAACCCATTAAAGTTTCTTTGCCATGCCTTGACTTTTCTGCGCGTCCTGAAACCAAAAGCACCATCGGCTTTAGCACCTACACGTCGTTGAACAAGTTTTACGGCGTGACTTCTTGATCCTCTTTTCAAAGTTCCAGGAAATGCTACGCCTTTATTTGGAACTATTTCAGGTTTGGGTGCAGAAATGCGCTCTGTTTTAAGAACCTTCACGGCAGGAATACCTTTTGTTTCTGAAACTACCTGCGCTCGAAAGTCATGCATATCAAAAGTTGGATCTACTTTTCTCGAAGTCCATTCCAAATGTCCGATCACTCCTGACAACGGATTTATGTTGTACTTATCGCAGAGATAAGCGCAGATATCCACACACGCATCGTATTGAGCCTGAGGTATTTCTTGTCCTAATCCATCGTTGATTAATGAAACACCTATCAAACTACTGTTTGCAGATATCTTCCCTGCTGATGTGGCTCTTCCCTTTACAGGAATTCCTTTGAGTATTCCATTCAACACAGAACTATTACCTCGTCCTGCGTGGTTGGCTTTAATATTATCTCCCGTCAATTGCCAGACAGTTCCATTTGCAGCAATGAGATAGTTGTACAGAGGTCCAGGAACTTTATTAACTCCCCGAATACACATCTGAATAACGTTCTCATCTTTAGACTTCTTTGACGAAGCGGTATGGTGGACGACTATTCCAAGTGGACCACCGTTGCGCAAAGGTTTCCCAGAAGTCTTTTTATTGGGCGCGTCGATAAGTTTCATTATTTCTCCAAAGAAATCCAAAGTTGCGAATGCAAAAGGATTGCCCAAACTGTATCAGACGAGTTGTTTTATTTAATCCAAATGGTCGTAAATATCTTCATTGAAGCCATACTCAGGTGCTTCTTCATTCATCTCATGCCAGTCTTCGTAGTCTTCTTCGTCGTCGTAGTTGGCTTGAAAAACACCTTGCAACATTTTAGAGACATGCTCTGCCTCTGAAGGAGTAAGGATGTATCGCTTATTGTCTATCCAAAATCCAATAGCATCAGCACTAATCGACTCAACGGAAACTTCTACGGTCTTGTGTTCTAAAAAGTAGGTTTCACTCATGGATTTAAAAGAGCCAGCGTCGCCTTCGTCTCAAAGGTCGCTTTGGGGTAGACAAGTCTGGTTCGGGCGGTGATTGCTTTAACACATCTATCGCATTTTGAAGACTTGCCACTTCTTCCCTAAGTCCGAGAATTGTTTCTGCCGCTGTAGCGATGACAATTTTGTCATCATCGATCAACGGTAAAACGTCTCGTAGTTCTTCTAACTTTTTTGATTGCATACTTTTATCCTATTATTTTCTTTTCTTAGTAGCCGCAACTTCACCTGATACCAGTCGTAACCACTCTAAGTGGTTTTATGCATATCGTTGAGTTTTTATTCATTCAGCCATTCGGGATGTCTCATAGTCCAATTGACAGTCTTTTCAAAAGATTCTTCTAAAGACATTGGTGCTTCCCATCCATAGTCCTTTAGTTTTGTTCCGTCTAATGAATAACGTAAATCATGTCCAGGTCTGCTCGTATGGAAATCTACGAGTTGGTAAATAGCATCACACTCCAGAATTCTTTCAATCATCTGGACTATTTCAAGATTGTTTATTTCTTTTTCACCAGCAACATTGAACTTCTCTGGTTCGATCACACCATCACCAAACATCTTTGGTGTGACTTCATTGAGAATAAATTGAATAGCATCTGCATGATTTCTGGCATGTAACCAAACTCTTGAGCCAATATCCCATCCGTCTTCTCTTTCTTTCCCGTGGACTTCTATTGTCTCTTGATGCAAGATCTTTTTCATAACCATCGGCACGTACTTCTCAGGATGTTGACGTTCGCCAAAATTGTTCATCGTATTGGTAATAATTAATGGCACGCCATATGTTCGCCAATAAGAAAAAGCGATCGCTTCTTGTGCCGACTTGGAAGCCGAATACGGATTAGAAGGACGATGAACTTCGTTTTCCTTATGTGAATATCCCAGAGGAGCAGGACCATAAACTTCATCAGTGGATATTTGAATAAACTTTTGAGGCATCGCTTCGCGTGCGTACTCCAACATATTCACTGCAACACTTACATTATTCTGAATAAACGGAACAGGATCGGTAATAGATCTATCGACATGAGAATCAGAAGCCATGTTCACGAAATAATCTATGCATCCAATTGTTTCTTTTAATTGGTTATGCACGGGAGATCTTAAATCATGCCAAACAACGCTAACACGATCAGGATCATAACCTTCTATATCGGTAAGTCGTTCTATCCGTCCTGAGAAGCGCAATGCATCCATCACGACTATTTCCCAATCAGTATTTCGCAACCAATGTTCCACCGTGTGGGAGCCAATAAAGCCTAGCCCACCTGTCAATAATACTCTAGTAGCCACTTTTATCTCCTGTTATCGAGAATCTTCCAAAGAATACAAGCCAGAAAAAACCCTAAGAATCCCGAAACAAGAATTGAGGTGGCTGTTATCTCAAGAAGGGATTCCATGTGCTCCACTCATTGCTGCCGCTAAAGGTGATACTTTCAATAATTCAGCCCTAGCGTGAAACTGTTCCAAGTTACTTGCGCCCGAATATGACAGCGCACTCTTTAATCCTTTGCATATATCCATTACAATAGCCTCTGCTGATCCCTTAAGGGGGATCATCCCTGAAGCACCTTCTTCGTAATGCGATCCTGCACGTTTAGAAGCCATACCTCTATATTCTTTATATCCCTTACCTTGCTTGTAAACGACTTCTCCCGGTGCTTCATCTGTACCAGCAAGCATCCCACCCACCATTACAGCATTAGCGCCAAGTGCTAAGGCTTTTGCAATGTCACCCGGATTTTTCATTCCACCGTCTGCTATCACGGTTATTCCATACTCGTCAGCCTTTTGAGAACATTCAGAGATCGCATTTACTTGCGGAACACCCACACCTGTTTTTATTCGTGTAGTACACGCAGAACCTGGACCAATGCCCACTTTTACACACTGAGCACCAGCGCTCCACATTCTTTCGACTGCGCCTGCCGTGGCGACGTTTCCTCCGACCACACAAATAGAAGAATCACGTTTTTCTACCAAAGAACGGATCATATGAACTTTGTCTAAAGCATGTGCAGAATCTCCGTGTGCGATATCCAACACGATGGCGCTTGCGCCACGGTCAATATATTCAACGATTTCTTTCATCAGGGCATGAATGCCTACTGCCACGCCAACTTTTAAACCCTCATCAACTAAAGTTGTAACTGATTTTATCCGTTGACCGACCGGCATACCCCTATGGAGAACTCCCATACCGCCGAGTTCGCCCATAACCCCAGCCATTTCCGTGCCGCATACGGTGTCCATGTTCGCGGCGAGTACTGGGATATCTAACTTTAAGCCTCCTGAAAGTTCTGTTACGAGACTTACATCATCTCTGCTACGAACTTCAGAATATTGAGGACGGATAAGAAGGTCGTTAAACGATAAATTTTCTTGAGTGATTATGTGAGGTGCCACATACTAAAGTCTTGCACATCATTAAACCGTTTACATGCACCACTTAGAAACAGTTATTCACCAGCAGTTTCTTCGGAGCGAGCACGCCTCCGCTCGTCTCGTTCTATTGACCGCTGTTTTGCTTCTTCGTCCCACTTCTTCACTGCTGCTTGTCCGCTTTCACTGTCTAGCCACTTATCCAAACGCTTGCCGGTCTCTTCGCTGAAAGCCGGTGTCATGTTTGTGGGTTTGCCAAAAGGATCAAGAACTAAATCATAAGGCTGATTTATCATGTGGTCAGGAATGTCTTCTATTGAGTCATACTTCGCGATGTACCCAACT
>PVBE011560744.1_pt1 | contig 28549 bp, 24 predicted proteins | sample 1631181 | NCBI WGS metagenome assembly PVBE01 (sample SAMN08397723, study PRJNA350692) | Marine metagenome, whole genome shotgun sequencing project. | isolation source: water | place: Pacific Ocean | collected 2012-04
CGCAACTTTCGTCGAGGACTACAACGCACACTGGCGACCGGAGAAGCTTGAATACAAGACTCCAATTGAAGCGCGCCAGGAATATGGGCTACGCCAAGTGGCGTAGCCTTAACCAGTGTCCGGGAAACCGGGGGCGGTTCACGCGCTAGGACCCCTGGCTACCGGGCACGCGGAAGCGCAAATGACGAACTTCCTATTCTCATTTTCGTTTCGCACGATATCGACGCACTTTACTCGTGTTTTTACACGTGGAGCTACAATAATCGCGAGTCGAACGGCTAGTCGAAAATAGAGATCCACATACCGCGCAAGTCCTCAATTTTCGACTAGCGAGAATGTCCTTCAGCGCGGCCATGGCGAGTAGTGCAAGTAGCGTGGGTGCTCTTTGCGACTCGTAACTTGCCCCGTCAGATCCCTTGTCGATCCGAATTTGACAGGAAGCAGATATATTGCTGAGTCCGTACGTCGGCTCGTCTCCACCGAGTAATCGAAACAGTTCGATGCGCCGGTCGGGAGAGGACGTGGGCTCCATCCCCTGGGCCGCAAACAGCGCAGCACGGAAAATTCGTGCGATCCTCACAAATTCACTAAGCGGTTCTCCATATCTGCATCGAAATGCGAAGCTCCAAGGCAGCGGGAAATAGTCTTTTGGCCGAGCGTCGGCGCGATCCCAGCGCGTCGGGAAAAAAGGTGCCCATGCGGACTCAACATCGCATTCCTCCGACTGTTGGTTGAAGAAGCGACGAACCCAGACGGTGCTGCGAGAGAAGGTGCGGTCCCATGACTGTTCGGGAATTGGTTTGACATTGGCCAGATCGCGAACCTCATTCCGAATCTGGTGGGCCGCGCGTCGATCATTGCGAGACGCAATGTCCGTGCGGGAATTGCACCAATCTTCATGTGGAAGACAGTCCGCGGTGAACCAACCCGCTCCCCAAGAAGTGGCCTCCAGTTGCATAGGAACGCCATCAATCGAGGTCTTCTTGTCTATGTCCTCGACAGTGCAGATGATTGGCGGAAGGCGAATGAACGCGGTCTCGTGAAGAAGGACGCCGAGGAGGCCGTACCGTTGAGCAAATTCCAGCACCTGCTCCCGTAGCGATTCATCTCGCTGCCAGCCCGCTTCCGCCACATCCACCGAACCACCGATGTCAGCGAGCCGCGCATAGGCACTTCTCGCCAGTCCGCCCGCGTCCTCCTCGGAGAGCACTGTCCATGGGTTGAACCACTCAACTGATGATCTCTCGGCCGGAACGATCGCGGGCTCCTCCGACGGCCCGACAAACTCGTACCGCGAAGCGCGCCACCAGTCCTGTTTCGGCTGTCTCTCCTTCAAATTCGCCCCCAGGGAATTCTGTACCCCCTTATTGTACATCTTTTAAGGGTACACCGTTTGGGCATCTTCTAGACCAAGGACTTGATCACGACCAACGCAAGCATGGAGAACTGATGAGATCAACAACCATCCGCAGCAAACGAAGACAGCTTGGCTGGAGTCAGGCTGAGCCAGCTCGTCGGACGGGGATGCACCCCGCTGACATTTCACGGATCGAAAGTGGGCGCCTTCGACCGTATCCGAGCCAGATTCGAAAGATCGAGTCAGCCCTGAGTACCGGCTCAGCCGACAATGATGAAAACGAGGCAACGGGCACTCAGCCAGACCAAGTCCATGATCCGAATCGAGGGGCGTTGTTTAGTGACTGAAGCGGCGCGGAAGACCTGCCTGCGCCGGTACGAACTGCTCGCCGGGCCGGTGCTGCGACAGACGGACTCCGGCACGGGGGCTGCCTAATGCCTAGCGAATTCCAAAACGCCGCACGGACCTTCGCAGAACGCGGCTTCTCGATCTTTCCGCTCGCGGCCAGTTCGAAGCGGCCAATCGTCGCCGGCGGATTCAAGGCAGCAACCCGAGTTCCTTCCCAAATTGATGGGTGGTGGGGACGAACCCCCGACGCCAATATTGGCATCGCGACCGGCGCGATCAGCGATCTCATTGTTCTCGACATGGACCCGCGGAACGACGGCGGGGTGTCCCGCCTTGATTTACGCCAGAAGTTTGGACGATGGGCAGACACGCCGATCGTTCACACTGGAGGCGGCGGCACTCACGAATATTTCCGACATCCTGGGGACGGCGCTGTCCCGTGCCGTTGCAATCTCGGCGGCTTCGCCGGAATCGATCTGAAGGGCGATGGGGGCTACGTCGTAGCGCCGCCCTCGGTCCATCCGAATGGCGAGTCGTATCTTTGGGACCTTCTCTACGGCCTCGACGATTTAGAACTCCCGGAACCGCCGACCTGGATGGTCGACCTCGCGAGGCAAGAAAAATCGACGGCACCCGAAGACTACGCGCCTGAGGAGTGGGACGGGACGATTCCTGACCGGGTGGCCTACGCCGTAGCGGTATCGAACAAGGTCGCTCGTCGGTTCCATCGCGACCCTCGCGGGCTGATCGATGGATCGCCTTCTGGGATCGACTTCTCCCTGGCCTGCCTTCTTGCGCGATTCGAATGCGACGGCCCAACGATCGAGACGGGACTCCGTGTGAGCCGCGCGAAAGCTGAACTCCCTGCGAGACGAGACAGCTATTTCCAGTCGACCATCGGAAAGGCCCTCACGCTGGCGAAGGAGGACCGGCGCGATGGGTGACGGTGTATTCGAGAGCTTCACCGATCTCGGGAACGCTCGTCGTCTCGTCCGGCTTCATGGTGACGATCTTCGATATGTCCACCTGCACGGCCGCTGGTTCGTCTGGGATGGAATCCGCTGGCAGGAGGACACCAGCGGCGAGGTGATGCGACGGGCCATAGATGTCCCGCTGGACCTGTACCAACAGGCCGCCAACACGCAGGGCGACGACGCACGCAAGGCGACCGCGGGCTACGCGATGAAGAGCGAGTCCGAGGCGAAGCTCAAGGCGCTCGTCTCCATCTCAAAATCCCTTCCCGGCGTTCCTGCGCAGCCCGACGACTTCGATCCCGATCCGTGGGTGTTGAATACACCGAAGGGACTCGTCGACCTCCGCACTGGGAAAATCGATCCCCACTCTCGCGAAGCGATGTGTTCGAAGGTAGTGGGAATCGGGTACGAACCCGGAGCTCGCTCCGAGCTCTGGGAGCGATGCCTCGAGACGTGGTTGCCGGACCCGCAGGTCCGTGCGTTCGTGAAACGGGCAGTCGGGTACTCGCTCATCGGAGAGGTCCTCGAGCAGGTCCTCATGATCCTTTGGGGCTCCGGTGCAAACGGAAAGACGGTGTTCATCGAGATCGTCCGCGAGGCGCTCGCCGAGTACGCGTTGAATACGCCGGCAGAAACCCTCGTTTCGAACCGAGGAGGCGGCATCCCGAACGACGTGGCACGCCTTAAGGGCGCCCGGTTCGTCAGTGCGTCGGAGAGCGAAGAGAATCGGAAGCTGTCCGAGGCAAAGGTGAAGCTGCTGACCGGCGGCGACATGATCGTAGCGAGGTTCATGCGCGGCGAGTGGTTTGAGTTCAAGCCCACCTTCACGACATGGTTAAGCACGAATCACAAGCCGCTCATCAGGGGCCAGGACCTGGGAATTTGGCGCCGGATTCGGCTCCTCCCCTTCACGGTCACGATACCGGAGGCCGAACGCGACCCAAAGCTCTTGGAACGGCTGAAGGCCGAGCTGCCTGCCGTGCTGGCCTGGGCGATTGAGGGGGCGCTCGAATTTGGTGAGGTCGGACTTGCTGCGCCGCCAGGCGTCGTTGCTGCCACGGATGAATATCGACGAGAGCAGGACGCCTTCGGCGACTTTCTCGAAGAAATGTGCATCGTCGAGACGGGCCGTTTCGCCTCTTCATCGCAGCTCCATCAGGCGTTCACCGAGTGGGCAAAGGCGGCACAGGAGGAGTCAATGACCGCAAAGGCGTTCGGCATCAAGCTCGGCGAAAGAGGATTCGTCCCTGAACGGATCGGCGGGAATCGAGGATGGTGTGGAATAACCCTCAAAGGTCGTGACACATGACACGTTTGAACTGGTTTTTCATATGAACAGCTTGTCTCTCTCTCGTAAGGAATTAATCAGAAAACGGGTCAAACGTGTCAATGCGTCATGGCTTCGCCCAGCGGCGCTGCGGTGTGTTCTGCCGGGAACGCTCGTGACGCGCCCTGATGCCCAGACCGAGAGCGTCGCTGACTGCCCCATCTGCGCGTCAAGCAATCTCCGCCGGTTGACCAGCCAGGCCTGCGCTTGCTCGGCATGCGGCTCGTCGATCCCGTCCGATGCGCTGCTCGCTTTGAAAGATCGCAAACTCCGCCGCCGTCGAGAGCAACTCAGTCGCGACGGCCGGCTCGCAACCCCTGCCCCCGTGGCTCAAGAATCTATTTCCGGCAAGACGCTTCGAACAACGCAGGATCCAGCCCCCACTCCCTCGTCTCCCGCACTAGCCGCGAACTATTATCACCATTGCGATAGTGAGGCCGGGGTCGAGAGGTTGGCATCGCCCCTGTCCGCGCAGATCCAACCGGAACCGAGCCTATTCGAATGAATCCGAGTAGCGCCCCCAGTTCATCGATTCCCTGCCCCGTGTGGCGCGCCCGAAAGACCACTCGCCGCAAGGTGTGGTCATTCCCCCGGCCGTCACTGGTGGGTCTTGAGCGCGTGGGAAACCTGCACCTCTGCCCGTCGTGCAGGTCGACGTTTCCTCCCGAGGCGATCGAACGGCTCAGTGGCTGCGTGTCGGCGGTTGAGGCCTGGGACGCGCTCTTGGGCGAATCGGGCGTCGGTGGCGCGGGATGAGCACGGCCGAGTGGACATCGCGGCTCGACTTCGGGATCTTGCGGCTCATGGCCCGCAGCTTCGGAGGCGCCCTGACTCGAAAACGAGATGGGCGCGTGTTCCTGCGATTCAAGATCGACGGCAAGCCCTTCGATGTCTGGGGCGTGCCGCACGGGAACCGCTATCTGGCGTTCGGGCAGTCCATGGACCTCGCTGAGAGCGTCCTCGAGGAGATCCGGGCGGAGTTTCGGCGCGGCACCGATCCGCTGGGCTGCATCGCGCCCTACCTCCGCAACTCCAAGACGATGAGCTTCGAGGTGTGGTGGGACAAGTTCTGCGAACGGCAGACGGGACGCGCCGACAAGGGCCAGATATCAAGCGAGCGGGCGCGGGTGTTGGCCGGTCACAAGGGCCGGGACTACCTGAAGCCGATCCTCCGCGCGAACGTCCTGCGGCTCGCCTACTCAGACATGGAAGACTTGCAGCACTACCTGTTTTCGATACCGACCATCCGCGAGAAGAGTGTTCACCACGTCCTGGCGGACGTGCGGACGTGCCTGCGCTGGCTCGAGCGCAGCAAGATCATCCCCCATGCGCCGGAGATTCCGCATACCTCCGTACCGGATCACACGCCCTCGATTCCGACTCTCGAGGAGCAAGCGCGTCGTCTGGCAGCAATTCCCGAGGACGCCCGTGGCTTCTGGCTGGTGCGGGGCCTGATGGGTCTTCGGAATGCCGAGGCCCAACGAGCGAGCACTGGGGACTACCGGCGCGGATCGACTCCAGCGACTGACGAGCTGCTCGTCCAGGGGAAGGGAAAGAAGCACCGGCTGCTCCCGGTCCCCGTCGAAGTCGCTTCATGGGTGCGCGAGCACCGGCCCGCGATCGCGCCCGCCGAGACGCCCCTATTCCCGAATCCCGTGACAGGTGGACGATGGCGCGACGCCTCCGCGAACCGCTGCTGGAAGGCGATGGAGAAGGCCACGGGGCTCGCTCATCGCAAGCCCAACGAGTCGCTCCGGCACTGCTTCGGGACGCGCAGAGCCGAGATCCTGCTGCGTGACGGCAAGGGGCGCGAGGACGTGTCCCGGCTGCTGATGGAGTTCATGGGACACACGTCGATCGAGTCGAGCCGCCGCTATGTGAAGCTCGCGAGCGAGTCGCTGAGGGGAGTATTGGGATGAAGTTGGGTGGACCCCTGGGTGGACCTGGGATTTTGACCCCCGCGTTTGGGGGTTACAGAGCATGTACCTATCAAACGTGGAGGCGGCGGTCGGAATCGAACCGACGATCTGGGCTTTGCAGGCCCGTGCCTTACCACTTGGCCACGCCGCCTCGGAGGGATTCGCTCGCTTTGTGCGAATCTCACGCGATGACCCGGCGACCCTCGCAGCGGTGAGGATGCCTCCTCACCAGCAGGGTGAGTGCCGGGCCGAGAGGATGTACCAGCACCCTGCGGGCGTCAATCGCCGCGACCCGCCGGCCGATCTCGCACGAAATTCCCACTTGGCTCCGCGGGGTCCTTCAACGGGCTGCTAGAGCGGAAAGGACTGTCGCTCGCCGGCGATCGTCAGAACGAATCCGTTGCCCTCTGACTCGACCGAATGCAGCAGCTCGGCCTGGGCGCCGTGCGTGAATCGCGCCAACAGGCCATCCGGATCGAGATCGCGCTTGACTCGACATAGCAGCGCGCCGTCGATCGGCGATTCGACCAGACTCGCCAGGTCGAGCTTCTCACGACTGCCGTCCGAGAGCCCCACCTCACCCGTCTGCAGGTCCACCGAGCGCACGAAGAAGCCAGCCTCCGCGACCTCGATCTCGCCCCGAAAATGCCCCAGCCGAACGATGTATTTGTGCTCGTCTGCGAGGTATTCGACCGAACGATCGAAATGTTCGCGCAGCTTGCGGTGAACGATCGGCTCGCCCTCGTGGGTGAAGCGGCCGTCGTGATGCAGGACGAGCCCAAAGGGGCGCAGCGGCGGCGGATCAGGGGCGCCGCTCATCGATCACATTCCGGCGAGAGGATGTACATCGAAGCGACGGTCTGCAGCAGATCGTCGAGCGGTGCACCCGCGAGCATCGCCGGCAGCGCCTGGGCGTGAAAGAAGCTGGGCGCGCGACATCGGATCCGCCGCGGCAGGCCCTGCCCATCCGAGACGACGAAGAAGCTCAGCTCCCCCGTGGCGGACTCGAGACCAAAGGCCAGCGCGCCCTCCCCCAGCTCCGGCTCTTCGCCCAGCGATTCGTTCAGGGTCGCGCCCGAACCGAGCTCGGCGAGTCGAATCTGACATTGCTCCAGGATTCGCAGGCTCTGCCGGATCTCTTCGACGACCACCAGCAGACGATCGGTTGCATCGCCGTGCTCGCCGATCGGCACATCGAAATCGACCAGGCCATAGGCGAGATAGGGAGCGTCGCGACGTAGGTCCATCGGATTTCCGGCCGCACGCAGCGCCGGTCCCGTAACACTCCAGACCAGACAATCCGCCGCCGACAGCACACCCACCCCACTCAATCGACGCAGCAGACTCGGATTGTGAAGTCCCACCACTTCGAAGCGCGACAGCTCGGCTTCGATCGCCGTGCGCGCATCACTCCAGGACTGCGCGAAGCCCGGAGCCAGCGCGGAGGCGACACCCCCCAGCCTCACCCAGCCAGCCAAGGGACCTCGACCCAACGCGTGAGCCTGGAGCTGCGCCGTGAGCGCGGCCCCTCGCTGCGCCGCGCTCTCCGCGGCGGGCAGCTCGACGGCTGCAGCGACCGCCGCCAAGCGCGCGAAATGATCCGAGATTCGCGCGAATTCCGAGGCCAGGGTGCGCAGCCAGATCGCACGCTCGGGCAGCTCGATCTCGGCCAGCGCCTCGACGGCACCGCAGTAGGCCAGCTCGAAGAGCACCCCGCCCCCATAACCCAGCCGGCTCAGATAGGGAAGAGCCCGCTGCCAGGATCGCGACTCGACCTGCTTCTCGAATCCCCGGTGCCCGAGGCCGATCTCCACCTCGAGGTCGGTCATCCGATCGTCGTCGAGCGAGACGATGAAGCTGATCGTGCCGCCCAGCCCGCAGAGCACTCGACGCACGCCCGGATGGATCATCCCGACCTCGACGATGGTCTCCCGAAACCCCAGGGACTCCGACAGCGACGCAGGTCGCGAGGAGCTCGTCGCTTCGTCGCGGGTCACGGTGCGTCCTCACCGGGTAGCGCCCGATCGAGCTTGAGTGGATGGTCCTTGCGCAGCGGCGCGCCCTCGTAGTCGGCTTCGAGAAGGATGCGGCGCAGATCCGGATGGCCGCGGAATCGGATTCCGAACAGATCGAAGACCTCGCGTTCGAGCCACTCAGCGGCTGGCCACAGCCCGACGACGGAATCGATCGTGGGAGCCTGCTGGTCGAGGGCGACGTGCACGCGCAGCCGCTGCCGCAACTCCGGTGAATGGAGCCGGTAGACGACCTCGAATCGCGCTGTCTCGAATCCGCCCCGACCCAAGCGATCGACGGCGGTCAGATCGACCAGCCGACGCATTGCGAGCGACGCGTCACCGTGCAGCCGCGTCAGCACCGCCAGGCTCTGCTCGGCAGCGACCTCCAGGCCCCAATCCCCCTGCGTCCCACGGACGACTCCAACCCCCAGGTCTGAAAAACGAGCCTCGAGCGCTTCGGCATCGATCGGCTGTGAGGCGGAGGACGTCGCAGCCGGCGGCGGGTCGGAGGGCATGCCGGATCAGCTCCCGACCGAGGGCGCGCCGCCCTGGACGAGACTTTGCCATGGCGGGCATGCCCCTTCGCCTACCCGGCTCGCGCGCACCTGCATCTCGAGCAGATCCGAAGGACACACCCGCGCGCAATCTCCGCAACCGATGCAACGCCCCGGATCGAGATCGAAACGAATCTCTCCCGGCGCAGCGTCCGTACCCACATCCATGCCCGCATCCATATCCACATCCACAGCCGGCGCCTGTGTGTCGAGGGATGCAGGGCCCGAGAATTCCAGCCTCAGCGCCTGGCATGGACAGACCGCGACGCAGCGACCGCAATCCGCGCAGCCTTCGAGATCGGCCTTCGCAACCGGTCCCGGCCACAGCACGCCCGAGAGTCGCTCCGAAGCGAGTATCCCGCTGCCCTTGGACGCCGCGGTCCCCTCGAATTCGATTCCAGTGCGACCGCGCCCGATCGAGCGTGCGGTCGCCGCGACCGCGCGCAGCCAGGCCGGCGCCGACCGAAGAATCGCGAAGGCACCACGCCGGGGGCGTTTCACGACGACGACTTGAACCGGCATTCGGCCGAGAATAGAGGGTCGCCGCCCGGGCGGCGAGTTCGCGGCGCGCTGGTCGAAAATTCAGTCGTGATCCGCTGCGCCCAGCTGCCGGCTCATCCGATCTGCCAGGAGCTCCCGAACACGACCGTCGAGCGCGGCTCGAGTCCGAGCATCGAGGCTCGGCTGGCCGGCCTCGATCGCCAGCTCGACCTCGACCGAGGTCATTTCGACGTCGCGCAGGCCGCACGGCACGATCGATGCGAAGCCCTCGAGGTCGATCGTCACGTTCAGGGCGAATCCGTGAAAGGTGACCCAACGCCGCAATCCGACACCGATCGAAGCGATCTTGCGTTCGCAGCCGTCCGCTCTGGCGCTTCGTTCGCGATCGATGAAGACCCCCGTCCAGCCCGGGATCCTCCTGGCCGGGACACCGACCGCCTCGAGCACTTCGATCAGCCCCGCCTCGAGGCGGCGCAGATGCGCGTGCACATCGCGACGCCCCAATGCATCGAGGTCCAGGATCGGATAGCCGACCAGCTGACCGGGCGCGTGATAGGTCACGTCGCCACCACGACCGACCTCGAAGACCTCGACCCCCGTGGCACGCAAAGCGTCCTCGCCGATCCTCAGGTTCGCGCGGTCCGTGCTGCGACCGAGGGTGACGACCGCGGGATGCTCGAGCAGCAAGAGTCGATCGCGGCTGCGCCCGGCCAGGCGCTCCTTCACCGCCTCGTCCTGGAGCGCCAGCGCCTCGGCATAAGGTCTGGCGCCGAGCCATTCGACCGACAAGCTCTCCTTCACCGATCCCTCCCCCGCTTTCCGGCTCCGAGATCCACATCTCGGATGAAGAGGACCCTCTTCAGCGGTCGGGGCAAGATCGGACGGGCTGCTTCATCAGCCTGATCAGCCCGCTAGAGGTCGAACTCGGCGGCCTCCAGCAGCTCGCGAATCCGGTACAGAAAGCCGTTGGCCGGCGCCCCGTCGACCGCGCGGTGATCATAGGACAGAGCCAGGAACATCATCGTGCGAATCGCGATGACATCCTCGTCGTCCAGCGTCCGGACGACCGCCCGCTTTGCGATCTCCCCCATGCGCAGGATTCCCACCTGCGGTTGGTTGATGATCGCGAAGCCGTAGAGGTTGCCCTGGCGGCCGGGGTTGGAGATTGTGAAGGTCCCGCCCTTCAGATCATCGGCGGACAGCTTCTTGTTGCGCGCCTTGCTCGCGAGCTCGTGGATCGCCATCGCGGTGCCGGCCAGGGAGAGCCGGTCCGCGTTCCGGATCACCGGCACGACGAGCCCCTTCTCCGTCTCGGTCGCGACGCCCAGATGGATGTGCTGCTTCAGGACGATCGCATCCTCGAGGACCGAGGCATTCAGCGCCGGCACTTCGCGCAGAGCCCGCACCGTGGCCTGGACGACGAAGGGCAGGTAGGTGAGCGGGATCCCGTAGCTGTCCTGAAACGCCTTCTTGTGTTGGTTGCGCAGGCGCACGACGGCGCTGAGATCGACCTCGGCCACAGTGCCGACATGGGGACTGGTGCGCTTCGAATAGACCATGTGCTCGGAGATGATCCGGCGCATGGGCGACATCGGGACCAGCCGGTCGCCCTCCTGAAGCTCGTAGCCGAAGGCGGGTCCGGGGCGACGCGAGGCGGGCCGACTCGCAGCGGGGCCCTGCGCGACGGGCGGCGACGCGGCCTGCGGCGCGGGCACTGCGGTCGGCGGCGCTGCCCCAGGGCCGCTCTGATGACGCAGCACGTCGTCCTTGGTGACGCGACCCGCGCTGCCGGTGGCCGGGACTTCGCGAAGATCGACCCCGGCCTCGTCGGCCAGGCGACGGGCGACCGGCGTCGCAGGCACGCGCGACGGCGGCGGCGCGGGCGCACGCGACAACGGCGGCGCGGGCGGGGCGGATGCGACGTCGCGGCGAAGCGAATCGGCCCGCGTCGCGGGCTGCTCCTCGCGCCGCGTCGCAGAACCATCGAGGGGCTCGCCGCTGGGCTCCGCCAGCGGCTTGGCATCGGGGTCGATCCGCGCGAGCACCGCACCCACCTCGACGACGCCCCCTTCGGCGACGAGGATCTGTTCGATCATGCCCGCCGAGGGCGCCGGGATCTCGGCATCGACCTTGTCGGTCGTGACCTCCACCAGCGGTTGATCGACTTCGATGGTCTCGCCTTCGGCGACCAGCCAGCGCGCCACCGTGCCCTCGAAGACGCTCTCTCCAAGCGGAGGCAGGACTACCTCAATCGACATCGCGGTCCCCTCGTCGTCCGGCTCATCGCTGGCCTCGTGCATCGCGCGGCCTGGCAATGCGGGCAGTACAGGGACCGCCTCACGAGCGCTCCGTTCTCGCATCGGCCGGCCCTGTGCTCTCAATCGGCCGCCAGCCGCGCAGCCTTGATGCACGAGCCGGATCCCGGGTCGCTCTTTCTCGCAGCGCTGCCAAGGCCGCGCGCAGGTCCTCGGGAGCGGGAGGACAGCCCATCACGTGGATATCGACCGGCAGGATCCGACTCAGCCCCGAGACGGTGGCGTAGTTGTCGTAGGGCCCACCCGAGATTGCGCAGGCGCCCCAGGCGATGACCCAGCGAGGGGCGACCATCCGCTCGTAGATCCCGCGCAGCAAGGGGACCTGCCGCCGGATCAGACTGCCCGCCACGATCAACAGATCCGCGGATCGCGCCGAAACCGCAGGCGGGCCTGCGCCCAGGGCTTCGAAGAGATCACCGCCCTGCGCAAGTGACATCCCACAGCAGGATGTCGCGACTGAAAACGGCGACGGCACCAGGCTGGTGGCCCAGTCCAGGGCGCGCTCGAGACGCGTGAGACGCACCCGACTCGCCACGCGGTCGAGCTCGTCCCACGACGAAACCCCCTCGCCTGGCCCGGACACCGCGGCGCTCGACATGCTCCCCTCCGACGCCTTCGACGCCTTCGACGCCTCCGACGTTCGATCCGCTCCACTCCGCCGCCGGCCCCGACTGGGCTGTGGCCAACCAGGATAGCCGCTCTGATATGCTTGAGCCCCGATGACGAGCAATTCCCCTCCGCGTGGCCGAATCGGCCGGATGCTTTCCTGGGGTGTTCACCTATTGACCGCCAGCGGCGGGGTGCTCGGCCTCTTCGCGCTCGTCTGCATCGCGACCCAGCGTCTCGAGCTGGCCGTATTGCTAATGCTGGCGAGCCTCGTCGTCGACTCGGTCGACGGCACCCTGGCCCGCGCGGTGCGGGTCACGGAACATCTGCCGCAGATCGATGGCCGGCGCCTGGACGACATCGTCGACTACTTGAACTTCGTGATCGTCCCGAGCTTCTTCATGTGGGCGGCCGGGAGCGTGGTCCACGTGGGCTGGCTCGGCGCGCCGGTGCTCGCGAGCGCCGTTGGCCTGGCACGGGTCGATGCCAAGACGGAAGACGATTTCTTCCTCGGATTTCCATCGTATTGGAATATTCTCGCCATCTATCTCTGGCTGATGGGCATGCAGCCCGTCGCCGGCACGATCTGGGTTGTCGCGCTCTCGATCGCCGTCTTCGTCCCGATCAAGTATCTCTACCCGAGCAAGGTCCAACCGCTCTCGTTGCGATTCGGGCTCGGCGTGGGAGCCTGCATCTGGACCGCGGTGCTGGTCGCCTGCGTCCTCTGGCCGGCCCAGACTTCGGCCTACTTCCTGATCGAGGCCTCGCTGGCCTACCCGGCCTGGTACCTCCTGCTGTCCTTCAAGCGCGGCGGTCTGTTCCGAGGCCGCAAGCGGATCGCCTCCCGAAACCAGACCAGCTCACTGCGGGGCGCGCCGTGAGAAGTCCCGACACCCGCAAGACCGCTGTCCTGCTCGTCAATCTGGGGACTCCGGAGGCCCCCACCAGCGGCCACGTTCGCCGTTATCTGCGCGAATTCCTGGGTGATCCTCGAGTCTTGACCCTGCCCGGCCCGCTGCGGTGGCTGTTGTTGAATGCGGTGATCCTGCCCACGCGGCCGCGCAAATCGGCGGCCGCCTACCGTGCGATCTGGACAGCGGCTGGATCGCCGCTCCGGGTGCATTCCGAGGCCCTGACGCGCGAGGTGGCGGCTCGCCTCGGAGGGGCCTATTCGACGCGACTAGCGATGCGTTACGGGCAGCCCTCGATTGCCCAGGCGCTGGGCGAGCTGGAAGCCGAGGGCATGGAGCGACTCCTCGTGCTGCCCCTGTTTCCGCAATACGCGTCCTCGGTCACGTCTTCGGTTGCGGCGCAGGTCTTCGACTGCCTGGCACGCCGCTCCGACATCCCACCGGTCGAGATCCTGGGCGCTTTCTACGACGAGCCCGAGTTCGCGGCGGCCTGGGCCGAGATCGCCGGGCCCGGCCTGGCTGGCTTCGCTGCGGATCACACGCTCTTCAGCTTCCACGGATTGCCGGTGGACCAGATTCGGGCCAGCGATCCGCAGCACGGTCATTGTCTGGCCAGTCCCGATTGTTGTGAGTCACCGGGCCCGAGCCTGGCGCGCTGCTATCGCGCGCAGTGCTACGCGACCGCGAAGAGTCTGGTCGCAGCGCTGGGTCTGGACCCGGCGCAGACCTCGACTTCCTTCCAGTCGCGACTGGGCAGCACGCCCTGGATCGAGCCCCATACGGATCAGCTGATCGCCGAGCTTCAGGCGCGAGGAGTGCGTCGACTGGCGGTGCTGTGCCCGGCCTTCGTCGCCGATTGCCTCGAAACCCTGGAGGAGATCGGCATCCGCCTGCGCCGGGATTGGCGAGCACTGGGAGGCGAGGATCTGTGGCTGGCGCCCTGCCCCAATGGCGACCCGCGATTCGCGGAGGCGGTGGCCGGTTGGATCAGGCGCCGAGCGCCCGGGCCGCATCCGTAAAGGCGCGCACCCCATCGGCCGGCGTGTCGGGAAGACAGCCGTGCCCGAGGTTGAGGATGTGCCCGCGAGCCGGCGAAGCGGCTTCGGCCATCTCGGCCACCATCTCGAAGATCCGCTCGCGGGGCGCGTGCAGCCAGCAGGGGTCCAGATTGCCTTGCAGGCTGACCCGGGAACCGTGATCCCGGGCCACGCCGGCGAGGTCGACCCGCCAGTCGAGCGAGATCACATCAGCGCCCGATTTCGCAATGAGATCAACTACATGAGATCCTCCTTGAACGTAGAGGATGAGCGGTGCCGAGAGATCCGAGAGCGCGCTGGCGATGCGCTGGTGATAGGGGTGGGCCCACTGCGCATAGGCCTTCGGGTCGAGCAGGCCGGCCCAGGTATCGAAGAGCTGAACGGCCTCGGCGCCGGCCTCGATCTGAGCCCTGAGATACTCGATGCTGAGCTCGCTGAGCTTCTCGAGCAGGGCGGAGACGATATTGGGGCGCTTCTGGATCATCGCCTTCAGCACCGAGAAGTCCTTGGAGCCGCCACCCTGGATGAGGTAGGCGGCCAGCGTGAAGGGCGCCCCGGCGAAGCCCAGCAGTGGAATTTCCCGCTCGACCAGGGCCTCGCGCAAGCGTCCGAGGATCTCGAAGACGAAGGGCACGCTGTGCCGCGGATCCTGGACCGTGAGGGCTTCGACCTGGGCCGCCTCTCGAATCGGCTTTGCGATGAGCGGGCCGGGTGCAAATTCGAGATCGATCCCCATCGACGGAATCGGCGTGAAGATGTCCTGAAAGAGGATCACCGCCTCGGAACCGACCAGATCGATGGGCTGGAGCGAGACGGTCACGGCGCGCTCGACATCCTCGCACATCGCCAGAAATCCGATGCCCTCTCGAACGGCCCGATACTCGGGCAGATAGCGGCCCGCCTGTCGCATCAGCCAGACCGGCGGCCGATCGACGGCTTCACCACGACAGCTGCGCAGGAAGCGCTCTCTGGGGTTCACTGCACGATCTCCCGAAGTTTGCAGCCCGTCGAATCTCGCGGCAGCTCGAAATCGCGCGTCGCTCGGCCGGGGTTCACGAGATGGCTTCTATCTAGTAGTCGCCGAGCGTAGCCCATCGCGCGCGATGGAAGGCGGCGTCACCGAAGCTGAGCTCTGCCGCCCGCGCCCGCTTCATGTAGAAGCCGATATCGTATTCGTCGGTCATGCCGACGCCGGCGAAGATCTGCACGGCCTCGTCGGTCGTCAGCACGTAGCTCTCCGAACATTTCGCCTTTGCGAGCGACACGAGCCGAGCCGCGTCCTGCGCGCCAGTGTCGATCGCGCGGGCCGCGGCCATCACGCTCGATCGCGCCAGCTCGATCTCCATGTAGACGCGGGCGGCGCGATGCTTCAGAGCCTGGAAAGTGCCGATCTTGACGCCGAACTGGTCTCGGGTCTTCAAATAGTCGAGGGTCAGACTAAAGGCCTGGGACATGCCACCGAGCATCTCGGCGCACAACACGACCGTCGCCCGGTCGACGACGTCTTCGAGCAACGTCGCAGCACCACCCGACGGCCCCAGCACCGCCGCCGCCGACACCACGACCCCATCCAGCCGCACCAGGGCGGCATTGCGATGGTCAAGCCGCGTCTGGCGCTCGATCGAAAGCCCCGAAGCGCCGGCCTCGACGAGAAACAGCGTGATGCCGTCGCGATCACCCGAGCTACCGGCGACGCGTGCTGGAACGATGACCGCGTCCGCACCGACCGCGTCGAGGACCTGAACCTTCTCCCCACGCAGCTCGAAGCCGTCGCCCGAGGCCTCGGCTCGGGTCGCGATGGCGAAGAGGTCGTAGCGCGCGTGCGCCTCCTGATGAGCCAGCGCCAGGATCCTCGAGCCATCGATGATGCCCGGCAGCCAGGCGTCGCGCAGCGCGCACTCACCGGCCAGGGACAGCGCCGATCCGGCCATCGCCACGTTGCCCAGGAAGGGCTCGGGCGCCAGGTTGCGTCCCAGGGCCTCGACGACCAGAACCATTTCGGCGAGCCCCATGCCGGCGCCCCCCAGCTTCTCGTCGAAGGCGATGCCCGCCCAGCCCAGCTCTGCCATCTGCTCGAAGAGCTCACGGGAATATCCGAGCTCGTCCTTCGCGTCGCGCAGCGCCCGGAAGCGGCTCAGCGGCGAGTGCTCTTCGACGAAGTCGAGGGCGGTCTTGGCGATCAACTCCTGATCTTCGTTCAGTACCAGTTCCATATCGAGTTCCCTCGGAGTCGGTGACGATGGCTTGTGTGGGAGGCGCGTCCACGGCGGCACAGGCCGCGACAGCGAAGCTCGCGCGAGCTAGTCCGGCAGGCCGAGCACGCGCTTGGCGATGATGTTGAGCTGCACCTCCGAAGTGCCCCCCTCGATCGAGTTGCCCCGGCTGCGCAGCCATTCACGGGTCGTGTCGAGCTCATCCGCCTCGAAACCCGGCCCCTCCCAGCCCAGGGCCTGAGGGCCGAGAATTCGAACCATCAGCGCGTAGCGCCTCTGATTGAGCTCGCTGCCGTAGATCTTGAACATCGAGCTCTCGCTACCGGGCTGGTGGCCCGCTCGGGCCGCGTCCTTGGTGCGCTGGACCGTGAGGCCAAAGGCCCGACTGTCCATCTCGATCGAGGCGACCTCGTCGCGAACCAGCGGGTCGGCCGTTCGGCCCTGCGTCTCGCCCAGGTGTTCGATCGCCAGACCGGAAAGAAAGCTGCGCTTCGAGTCTTTTGTCGGCTTCGGGGACGTCGTGCCGAAGGCGTCGGCGATCATCGTCCGCTCGTGCCCGAGCAGAGCCTTGGCCACGGTCCAACCCGCGCCGATCTCATGGATGACGTTCCCGACCGGCACCCGCACGTTCGTGAAATGGGTCTCGCAGAAGGGTGATCTACCCGAGATCAGCAGGATCGGGCTCACGCTCACACCCGGATCGTCCATGTCGATCAGGATGAAGCTGATCCCCTCCTGTTTCTTGGGCGCGTCGGGATCGCTGCGCACGAGGGCGAAGATCCAATCCGCCTGCTCGGCGTAGGAGGTCCAGACCTTGGTCCCGTTGATCACGAACTCGTCGCCGTCGCGAAGCGCCCGGGTCTGCAACGACGCCAGATCCGATCCCGAGCCGGGCTCCGAATAGCCCTGGCACCAGCGGATCTCCCCGCGACAGATCTTCGGCAGATGCCACAGCTTCTGTTCTTCGCTGCCGAAGCGCAGCAGTGTCGGGCCGATCATCGTGAGCCCCATCCCGATCAGCGGCGGCGGCAGCTGCAGCGACTTCATCTCCTGCGCGAGGATCTTGGCCTCTGCCTTGTCGAGGCCACCGCCTCCGTACTGCGTCGGCCAGCTGGGCGCCGTCCAACCCTTTTGCGCCATCACGTCGAGCCAGACCTTCATGTCGGGGTTGGCATAGACGGCCTTCCTGCCACCCCAGCTTCCCTCGAAATCGCTGCCTCGAACACCGAACACGCTCTTCGGCGCATTCGCTTCGAGCCAGCCGCGAGTTTCCCGTCGGAATCCTTCGAGGTCGGGCATGACGGCACTTCTCCTGCCAATTCTGTTTCGGATGCCGCCGCATTGTACCGGGTCCGGCGAGATTGTCCCGAGCTGCCAGGGGGCGAGCTAGTATCCCGCGCGTCATGCGAATCTTGCTCGCCAGCCCGCGCGGCTTCTGTGCCGGCGTCGATCGCGCGATCGAAATCGTCGAGCTCGCCCTTCAGAAGAACCAGGGCTCTGTCTACGTGCGCCATGAGATCGTCCACAATCGCCACGTGGTCGAAGGCCTGCGGGAGAAGGGAGCCATCTTCATCGAGGACCCCCAGGACACACCCGAAGCCGCAATGCTGATCTATTCGGCTCACGGCGTATCCCCGGCGGTTCGCGCTCGCGCCAACGAGAAGCGACTGGCGACCATCGACGCGACCTGCCCGCTCGTCACCAAGGTCCACAACGAAGTGCATCGAATGGTCGCAGAGGGTTTCGAGATCGTCATGATCGGCCATGCGGGTCACGTCGAGGTCGAGGGGACCATGGGCCAGGCGCCCGAGTCCATCTATCTGGTCGAGACCGCCGAGGATGTGGACACGCTGGAGGTCCGCAGCGAGGAGCGACTCGGCTGCGTCACCCAGACGACGCTGTCGGTCGACGACACTCGCGATGTGATCGCTGCACTGGCCAAGCGCTTTCCGAATATCGTAGTGCCCAAACGCGACGACATCTGTTATGCAACCCAGAATCGCCAGGATGCGGTCAAAGAGCTGGCGAAGCAGGCCGACCTGGTGCTGGTCGTGGGCGCACCCGCCTCCTCGAACAGCAATCGACTGGTCGAGGTGGCCTCACGCCTCGGCGTACCGGCCTATCTGATCCAGAACGATGCCGAGGTAGAGCCGGACTGGCTCGATCAGATCGGCTGCGTCGGCATCACAGCGGGCGCCTCGACACCAGACGTGCTCGTCCAGGGCGTGATCGATCGCCTGCGCAAGATCTCGAATGGACGCGCAAGCCTCGAAACCCTACCCGAGGTCGATGAGGGCGTACGCTTCAAGCTGCCGCGCGAACTACGAGACGCATGACTTGGACCCGGGCTCCCGAGACCCCACGATCGCCCGCGCCGAAACCGAGCTGGCCGATCCCGAAGATCCGGAGATCGGTCCGCCGGTACCCGCCAGTGCCCTGGTGGAGCTCGCGGCCCGCGCTGCGGACGGATTGCCTCGGCGCGCGACCGAAGGTCGCTCTTCGGCCCAGGGTCTGACCCGAGAGATCGCGAGCCTCGCCTGGCCCGTGATGGCGAGTCAGGTCCTGCTCAGCCTGACGGGTCTGGTCGATCGCATGATGATCGGACGTCTCGCCGAAGAGGGCAGCGCTGCGATTCCGCTGGCCGCCGTCGGCTACGCGACACAGCTCTTTTTCCTGATCCATTCGACGCTGGTCGCGGTGGGGCTCGCCTGCGTGGCACTGATGGCACGCGCGATCGGCGCCGGCGACACCAGCCGGGCGCGACATGCGTTTGCGGCCTCGGTTCAGATCTCCGGCCTGCTGACCCTGGTCTATGTCGCCACGATCTTCGTGGCCGGCGAATCGATCCTGGAGGCGCTCGGAGCGGAGACGAGTGTCATCCGCATCGCGCTGCCCTATCTCAACCTGAGCCTGCTGGCGGCGCTGATGCTCTCGATCAGCCTGATGGTGGAGAGCGCGCTGCGTGCGGCTCGCAATACCCGCACGCCGATGTTCATCGCGGTCGCGGTCGCGATCGTCAAGCTCTCGCTCAATGCGGTTCTCATCTTCGGCCTGCTGGGGATGCCGCGGCTCGAGCTGGTCGGCGCCGGGCTCGCGACCGCGATCAGCCAGGGCATCGGGTTAGTGCTCTTCCTGGCCGTTCTCGCCCGCACCCGACCGGGCACCCCGACCGCTCTGCGCCTACGCGACCTGCTGCGCGTGAGCCCCGCCAGCCGGGAAGTGATCCGCATTTCGCTTCCGAGCATCGGCGAGCGCATCGTCCTCAACCTGGGTCTGCTCTCCTATTTCTGGGTACTGAGTCGATGGTATGGAACGATCGCCGTGGCGGCCTACACCGTCGGCATCGCGATCCTGCGCTTTTCCTGGATCCCGGGAACCGGTTATTCCCAGGCTTGCACCACGCTCGTGGGACAGGCCCTCGGCGCGAAGCGGGCGGAGCTCGCCAAGCGGACGGGACAGCGAACCGTCCTGCTCGCCATCGCGACGGCGATCCCGTTGGGCATTCTGTGTGCCTGGCTGCGCGGTCCGCTGGCGCGGCTCTTCACGGAGGACCTCGCTGTCGTGGCTGCGCTCGGCCCCTTCATGCTCACCCTCGCCTTCGCGCAGCCCATCCTGCAGCTGCACTTCGCCTTCGCCGGGGCCCACAAAGGCGCGGGCGATATGCTGACGCCGCTCGTCGCCGCGATGGTCGGCAACTGGGCGATTCGGATTCCGATCGCGGTGATCGCGGGCGGCCTGCTCGAGCTCGACGTCGTGTGGGTCTGGATGGCGCTCGTCTTCGACCACCTCGGACGCGCGATCTACCTCGGCGTGAGCTTCCTGCGAGGACGTTGGCTGGAGGTCAGCGGTGCCGCGGCGGCTCCGAGGATTCGGCCCCTCAGCCCTCGAAGTCGAAGCTGAAGCCGTCCGCGTCGTCGACGTCGACAACGACCTTGCCACCGCCCTTGAGGCGTCCGAAGAGCACCTCGTCCGTCAGCGGATTCTTGAGCTGCTTCTGGATCAGGCGATCCAGCGGCCGGGCACCGAAGACAGGGTCGTAGCCCTTCTCGGCCAGACGCTTTCGGGCCGCCGGGCGAAGCTCGATCGTGATCTTCCGCTCGCGAAGCTGCGCTTCGAGCTCGAGAATGAACTTGTCGACCACGCGCTCCATCACCTCGGGCGACAGCGCATCGAAGCGAACGATCTCGTCGAGACGGTTTCGGAACTCGGGACTGAAGATCTTCTCGAGCTCCTGACTCCCGTCGCCGCGGCGCGATTCCGTGAAGCCGATGGCCTGAGACGACATCTCTCGCGCACCGGCATTTGAAGTCATGATCAAGGTGACGTGCCGGAAGTCCGCTTCACGCCCCTGGTTGTCCGTGAGGGTCGCGTGATCCATGACCTGCAGCAGGATGTCGAAGACGTCCGCGTGGGCCTTTTCGATTTCGGATAGGAGCAGCACCGCATAGGGATGCTTGCGGCCCTGCTCGATCAGGATTCCGCCCTGATCGTATCCGACGTAGCCGGGCGGAGCCCCGATCAGTCGCGAAACGGAGTGCTTCTCCATGTACTCACTCATGTCGTAACGCAGGAAGGGCACGCCGAGGGTCTCGGCCAGCTGCTTCGCGAGCTCGGTCTTGCCGACGCCGGTCGGGCCGGCGAACAGGAAGGAGCCCGTCGGCTTGTCGTTGCCGGCGAGCCCGGCTCTGGCGCGCTTCACCGCACCGGCCACGGTCTCGACCGCGCCGTCCTGCCCGAAGACCACCGCCTTCAAGTCCGCCTCCAGCTGTGCGAGGCGCTCCGAATCGTGCCCGATCGTGGTCTCGAGGGGCACCCGGGCCATGCGCGCCACGACGCGTTCGACGTCCCGGACGCCGACCGTGCGCCGCTTCTTCCCCGTCGGTCGCAGGCGCACGGCCGCGCCGGATTCGTCCATCACGTCGATGGCTTTGTCCGGAAGGAATCGGTCGGTCACGTGGCGAATCGCGAGATCCACGCAGGCCTTGAGGCCGGGCACCGTGAATCGAACGCCGTGGTGCTCCTCATAACGCGGCGCCAGCCCCTGAAGAATCCGCACGCATTCGTCTCGCGACGGCTCCTCGACGTCGATCTTCTGGAAGCGGCGCGAGAAGGCCCGATCGCGCTCGAAGTGGCGATACTCCTGATAGGTCGTCGAGCCCATGCAGCGCAGGCTTCCGTCGGCCAGTCCGGGCTTCAGCAGATTGGAGGCATCGACGGTCGTGCCCTGGGCCGATCCGGCGCCGACGATCGTGTGGATCTCGTCGATGAAGAGGACGAAGCGTTCCTTCTGCTCGAGGGCGGCCAGCAGCGCCTTGAAACGCGCTTCGAAATCGCCGCGATAGCGCGTGCCCGCCAGCAGCGCGCCCAGATCGAGAGAGAAGATCTCGGTGCCCCCGAGGTCCGCGGGCACGCGTCCCTCGTGGATTCGCAGGGCCAGGCCTTCCGCGAGCGCCGTCTTGCCCACGCCGGACTCACCGACAAAGATCGGATTGTTCTTTCGCCTTCGCGCCAGCACGTGAATCGCTCGATCGAGCTCTTCCGCACGTCCGATCAGCGGGTCGAGCTTGCCCTGCGCCGCCCGCTCGGTCAGATTCATCGCGTACGCGCCGAGCGGATCCGCCGGCACACCCTCGGCCTCCTCGCCCCCGAGCAGGGGTGCGGCGCCAGCGCCCTGCCCTTGCGACTCGGAATCGCCGAGCTTGCTCTCCCCGTGACTGATGAAGCGGAGCAGGTCGAGTCGCGAGACGCCCTGAGCACGCAACAGCGTCATCGAGAAGGCATCGGGCTCCTGGAAGAGCGCGACGATCAGGTCACCGACCTCGACTTCTTCCTTCTCGGCGTTCTCGGTATGGGTGATCGCGTGCTGCAGCACGCGGTGGAAGGCCAGCGTCTGCAAGGTCTCGAGGGGCTCGTCCCCCGGCACCTCCTCGAGATCCTCCTTGAAGAACCGCTCGAGCTCGGCGCGCAGCCGATCGACGTTGGCGCCGGAATGGCGAAGGATCCGAACGCCTTCGTCGTTGTGGATCAAGGCGTAGAGCAGATGCTCCGTCGTGAGGTAGGCATGGCGACGGTTCACCGCCTCGCTATGGGCCGCCTGGAGCGTCAGCTGCAGGTCTCGACCGATCCGACTCATTCCTTCTCCACTCCTGCACGCAGCGGGTAGCCCCGCTTCTCGGCCATACGAAGGACTGTCGCCACCTTCGTCTCAGCGATCTCGAGCACATAGACCCCAGCCACGCCCATGCCCCCGCGATGGATCTGCAACATGATCTGGGTCGCCGCAGACGGGCCCTTGCCGAACACCTTCTCGAGCACGTCGACCACGAACTCCATGGGAGTGTAATCGTCGTTGTAGAGGATCACCTTGAACCGCGGGGGGCGCTCGGGCTTGGCGCGACTCTTCGTCGCCAGGTCCCGGTCCCGCTCTTTCGAGGGGTCGAAGGGCGGCGGCTCGCCGTCCCCGCCCGAGGGGCCGACCGAAGCGCGGGGCGCGGCGCGCAGCGGATCATCCTCGGTGTCAGCTCTGAAATAGATCCAGACGCTCCGATGCCACCCTTCGATTCGCCGGGCCGCCGAGGGGCCGCCCTCGAGCCTGTCGCGCTCCTCCCTCACCATTGCAGCGAGCATAGCTCGACCCCCATGCCCGGTGCAGCCACATCGAATCAATCCGCCGGCTACACTCGCCAGGCATGTCTGAGCCTGCGCCCAAGCTGGATATCCGACTCGAAGAAGGCGTCGCGGGACTCGACTCCGAAGAATGGGACGCCCTGGTCGGAGACGAGTCCCCGTTTCTCGAATGGGCCTTCCTGGCCTCCCTCGAGGAAGCGGGCAGCCTGGACGAGGCGTCTGGATGGGCGCCGAGGCCCCTGGTCGCCCGGCAGGCGGGTCGCCTGATCGCCGCCTGCCCGCTCTACATCAAGACCAACAGCGAGGGCGAGTTCGTCTTCGACCACGCCTGGGCCGACGCCTCGAATCGAGCCGGCATCGACTACTACCCGAAGCTGCTGGTCGGAGTGCCCTTTTCGCCGGTCGGCGGCGCCCGTTTCCTGGTTCATCCCAGTGCCGATCGCGCCGTCTGGATCCTGCGCCTCGGAACGGCGCTGCGCGAGATCTGCATCTCGAACGAGCTCTCGAGCGTCCACATCAACTTTTGCCAACCCGACGAGGCGCGCGCGCTCGAGGCGGTCGGATTCCACACGCGAATCGGGCTCCAATATCATTGGTTCAACCACGACTACGCCGACTTCGAAGCCTATCTCGGGGCCTTTCGAAGCAAGCGCCGCAACCAGCTGCGCCGTGAGCGAAGGGCGATGCAGACCCAGAACGTGAAGATCGAAACCTTCACGGGGGATGCGATCACTCCCGAGCTGGTCGAGCCGATGTATCGCTTCTACCAGACCACGCTTCGGGCCCGCTACTGGGGACGGCAATATCTGAATCGCGAGGTTTTCGAGCTGCTGGTCGAACGCTTCCGCCATCGACTGCTCTTCTTGATCGCCGAGCACGATGGCGAACAGGTTGCAGGCACCTTCAACGTCCAGAAGAAGGATGCGCTCTACGGGCGCTACTGGGGTGCCACCCGGACGATCCGTCACCTGCACTTCAACGTCTGTTACTACGCGGCCGTGGAGCACTGCATCGAGACAGGCCTGGCGCGCTTCGAGCCCGGAGCCGGTGGCGAGTACAAACAGGTTCGCGGCTTCGACGCCGCCCCCACCTACAGCGCGCATTTTCTGGCAAATCCAAGATTGGACGCCGCGGTGCGGAATTTCCTGGACAGCGAGCGCGTCCAGGCCGAGGATACGATCGACTGGTACCGGGAGCGAAGCGCCCTCAAGCTGAGACCGGAACCCGACCTGGAGGCCCGGCCGGAAAGTCCGAATAGTCGAGACTCGTCGTCGCAGTGAGTCCGGGGGCGGGCCCTAGCAGCCCGGCTGCTAGATCTCCAACCCGTCATTCATCGCCGACAGGACGAACATCTGCTCTCCACGAGTCAAGGTGGGCTTGTTGACGAGGGAGCGCAGACGCGCGAGCCGCTCCAGACGCGAGGCGCCCTTGGACTCCTCGGCCTCTTCGCGATGGGGATCTTCGAGCCGCACGATCTGGATCGGACGATCCACCCAGCCCGCGAGCTCGATCACATCACCCGCAGCGTCCAGATTCAGGGCCAACACCCGTCCGCCGGCCAACGCGAGCCCCTGCTTCCCCTGCCAGACGATGCGTTCCGGCGCGATCGCCGCACGCACACGTCGCGCATTCTCGACCCCCGGAATCACGAAGACCAACACCGGTTCCTCCTCGGCGAGCCCGACGCGCTTGGCCAGATTGGGCCCCTCGAACGCCAATATGGTCGCGACGACGAGCGCACCGAAAATCATGGAAACCAAGGTGAAATGGGACCGCATGGCTCATGCATCGGTCATCTCGATCTCTCGCCTGAGGACCGGACCGGTGCTTTTCGACAGCCTGGATCCCGTTTCTTCCCAATCCCCAATCGTGGTTATTTCCCCATGATCCTGGGCCGGGTGCGCAGCACCCAGGCAGCACCCAGGCAGCACTCAGACAGCACCCAGGCAGCTCGCGTGATCTGAACGGCTTCTTCGCGGGCGACGCCCGAGCTTCCCCGGCCGCCGCTCGCGGTCAGCGCGAATTTGCGGCCAGGGCCTCGCTGCGTGCGGCTTGCAGCGCTCGGAAGTCCCGCTCGGCATGGTATGAGGAGCGTGTGAGGGGCGATGCCGAGACGAGCAGGAAGCCCCGATCTCGGGCCTCGTGCTCGATCTCCTCGAATTCTTCGGGCGGCACGTAGCGCTCGACGCGAGCGTGTTTCGGTGTCGGCCTCAGATATTGTCCGAGCGTGAGGAAATCGACCTGCGCCTCGCGCAGGTCGTCCATCACCGCGCGAATCTCCACTCGCTGCTCGCCAAGCCCGAGCATGATCCCACTCTTGGTGAACGTCTCGGGCCGCATCGCCTTCGCGGTCTTCAGCAGCGCGAGCGAATGGCGGTAGTCGGCGCCCGGCCGGATCCGCTTGTAGAGCCTCGGCACCGTCTCGAGATTGTGGTTGTAAACGTCCGGCGCGGCACCGACGACTCGCCCGAGGGCGTCGGGCTTGCGCCGAAAGTCCGGCGTCAGGACCTCGATCGTCGTGCCGGGCGCGTGGCGCCGAATCGCTTCGATGGACTGGGCAAATTGGCCCGCCCCCCCATCGGCGAGATCGTCGCGATCGACGGAAGTGATGACGACGTGCCGCAGTCCGAGCTCCGCGACGGCCCTGCCCAGATGCTCGGGCTCGTCGGGGTCGACCGCGTCCGGACGGCCGGTGTCGACATTGCAGAAGGCGCAGGCGCGAGTGCAGATCGACCCGAGAATCATCACGGTCGCCTGCCGATCCGCCCAGCACTCGGCGAGATTGGGGCAGGCGGCTTCTTCGCAGACCGTATTCAGCGCGAGTCGACGCAGCAGCTCCCGGGTCTGCTCGATCCTGGGGTTCGCCGAGAGGCGAAGCCGGATCCAGGGCGGACGAGGCAGCTCGGACTCGGCGCCCGTCCCTTCGATCTGGAGCAGCTGATCCCCCAACGCGACCTCCCGCCCGCCCCCGACTCCCGCGCGGCTAGATGTGAAGAGCTCGACCGAAGGCGGCCAGCGTCGACTCGTGCATCATCTCCGACAGCGTAGGATGCGGGAAGACGCTGTGCATGAGTTCGGCCTCGGTGGTCTCGAGATTCATCGCGATCACGAATCCCTGAATCAGCTCGGTCACCTCGCTGCCGATCATGTGCGCCCCCAGCAGCTCACCGGTCGTGGCATCGAAGATCGTCTTGATCAAGCCCTCGGGCTCGCCCAGTGCGATCGCCTTGCCGTTGCCGACGAAGGGGAATCTGCCCACCCGGATTTCCCGACCCGCTTCCAGCGCGGCCGCCTCGGTGAGACCCACGCTCGCGATCTGGGGGCGGCAGTAGGTGCAGCCCGGAATCCGCTCCACGTGCATCGGCTGCAAGCCGGCCGTCCCCGCGATGCGCTCCACACACAGCACGCCCTCGTGAGTTGCCTTGTGCGCGAGCCATGGCGGCCCCGTCACATCGCCGATGGCGTAGACCCCGGGCTCAGCGGTCTCGGTCCATTCGTTGGTCACGATATGCCCGCGATCGACCACGACCCCGGTCTCCTCGAGCCCGAGACCCTCGACATTGCCGTCGATCCCGATCGCGAGAATCACGCGATCGAAGGTCTCGGTCTTCGACTCACCGTCCTGCATCGAGATCGTCGCCGTCACGGTCTCGTCATGCCTGGCGAGCGAGCTCACTGTGGCGCTGACATGAATCTCGATGCCCTGCTTCTCGAATTGTTTGTGCGCAAGGCTCGAGATCTCTTCGTCCTCGACGGGCAGGACCCGGGGCAGCGCCTCGACCACCGTGACCCGGGATCCAAGCTCGCAATAGAAGCTCGCAAACTCGACTCCGATGGCTCCCGATCCGACGACCAGCAGCCGCTCGGGCAGGCTGTCGGGCAGCATCGCCTCCTTGTAGCTCCAGACCAGCACGCCGTCCGCCTCGAGCCCCGGGAGCGAACGCGCCCTGGCCCCGGTCGCGAGGATGATGTGGCGAGCTTCGAGCTCGGCGACGGCCTCGCCCTGCTTTTCGACCGCTACGCGCCCGGCTCCGGCCAGGCGGCCGATCCCGTCGTGGACCTCGACCCCGTTTTTCTTCATCAGATGTTTGATGCCCGCGGTGAGTCTCTTGGAGATCTTCCGCGAACGTTTGACGATCTTCGGGAGATCGATTTCGATCGAGCCGACCGATAGACCGAAGTCATCGGCGTGGGTCAGCAGATGGTGCACCTCGGCGCTTCGCAACAGCGCCTTGGTCGGGATGCAGCCCCAATTGAGGCAGATCCCACCGAGATGCTCGCGTTCGATCAGTGCCACGGACATTCCCAGCTGGCGCGCCCGAATGGCCGCGGGATAGCCCCCGGGTCCCCCGCCGATCACGATCACGTCAAAGGAAGCATCACCCATTCGTTTTCCCTCTTTGCCCTGTTCGCGCCGGCCGTGTAGTCCCCGAGCTGTCCGCCTCGACGTGCTTGGTCTCGGCATCCCGGGTCCGGATCTCATCGGTGTCGTTTCGTTTGTGCCGCTTCTGCCGTTTCGCCATGCAGCCTCAGAGCATCATTCCGAGCGGATCTTCGAGCCACTTGCGCAGGGCAGCGAGCAGCTGTGCGCCGACGGCACCATCGACCGCGCGATGATCCGCGGCCAGGGTCAGCGCGGCGACTCGCCCGACCACGATCTGCCCATCGCGCACGACCGGTTGCTCCTGTGCGGCACCCACACCCAGAATGCAGGCCTGGGGTGAATTGAGGATCGGGTAGACGCTGTCGATGCCATACATCCCGAGGTTCGAAATCGTGAAGGTACCACCCTGATACTCGTCGGGACGAAGCCCACCCTCGCGAGCCTTGCGCGCCAGCGTCCCCATCTCTTCGGCCAACGCGACGAGACCCTTGCGATCGGCATCTCGCACGATGGGCGTCACGAGACCCCCATCGGTCGCGACAGCGACCGAAATGTCGATCCGCTCGTAGACGTGCATCACCTTGCCAGCGAAGCTCACGTTGGCCGCGGGGACGTCGCGCAGGGCCAGCGCCGACGCCCGCAAGATGAAATCGTTGATGGAGAGCTTCGTGGCCCGGCCCGCGTAAGCGAGCTCGGCGTTGAGCTTCGCTCGAACCTCCATGACGGAGTCCATCTGGCAGCTCACGCGCAGATAGAAATGTGGGGCCTGCTGCTTTGACTCCGTCATGCGTCGGGCAATCGTCTTGCGCATCGCGCTCAGACGCACGGACTCGAATCCCGCGCCGCGATCCGCCTCCGACCGCGCCGCGACCTCGCCTTCTACTCTTGCTTCTGCTCCTGCTTCCGCCTTCGTTTGCATTTGGGCGGGGGTCTCGGTTGTGGGCGTCGACGCAACGGTCGGCGGCGCAGCCCGCCGGGTCTCGTCGGCACTGCGCAACACGTCGGCTTCGACGATCCGGCCGGCCGGCCCACTCCCGTCGACCCCTGCGAGATCTAGGCCGCGCTGGTCGGCGGCTCGACGCGCCAGCGGTGTCGGCGAGCGGATCTCGACGCCGCCAGCACCGGCCGGGGCTGCTTGCCCCGCCTCGGCGATCTTCTGGGCCTCGGAAGCGGAAGACGCCCCGCTGTGCGCGGAGGCATGCGCATCGACCTCGACCTCGACCGCAGCCTCCGCTTCGATCGATCCCAGAACGGTTCCCGGCTGCACGTCCTCGGTGCCCGCCGCGACCCGCAGCTCGGCGACGGTCCCGGTTGCGGGCGCTTCGAGCTCGAGCGTCGCTTTGTCGGTCTCCAGCTCCGCGATCACTTCGCCGGCCTCGACGCGGTCCCCGGCCTCGACCAGCCAGCGGCCCAGCATGGCGCTCTCACCCTCGGCAGAGAGCCGCGGCATTTCGATCTGAA
>PVBE010910700.1_pt1 | contig 28543 bp, 22 predicted proteins | sample 1631181 | NCBI WGS metagenome assembly PVBE01 (sample SAMN08397723, study PRJNA350692) | Marine metagenome, whole genome shotgun sequencing project. | isolation source: water | place: Pacific Ocean | collected 2012-04
ACATCTGGTTCATGACCCACCGCGTAGCTCAGGTAGACCTGCGAGGACCTCGCCCCTTGGTCGAACGGATCGTCGAAAGCGTAAACCATGTCTCCGAACATGTGTAACCCTTGTCTCCGGTCTTTACAGACAAGCTCACCATGAGCGGTCAATTCTCCGCTCGTGGTAAGCACTGCCCCGCTCGTCCTTCGGCGGGCTCAGGATGAGCGGATTATTGCGTTGGTGGTGAGTCCGAAGGCCCGCAGCCGCCCGCGCAAGAGCCCACGCACAGCATTGGCCGAGGGCCAATGTTTACGCCCGGCGTGGTAGAGCGCGCCGCCCGATGGTGGCCTTGCTCTCGCGCGCCCGCGCCCTCGCGCGCGCCGCGCGGGGGTTACGCAACGCCGCGCCGTCTGTTACAATGTGGCATGTTCCTGAAGGCGCTGGGGAGCGGCGGATATCGCTCGGTTCCCTGGCCGTTGGTTTCGGGGGTGTCGCCCTGAACTCGATCGCGGTGCTCCGCCTGGCTGCACCGAAGCCGGCGCTCCAGTCTCCATCGGCGCGGCAAGCGTTGACGGGGACCCCGCGACGACCCACCGTTACCGGCCTCCGTGCGTCCTTCGTCGCCATTCGAGTCCCAGCGAGTCCCACGCCACTGTTCGCGTCGCACCTGGCGGCGCGCTTCGCGACCGCAATGCTGCTGGATACCGGCAATCCCCGAGCGGTCCGCCGTTGGGGGGTTGGAATACGGGGCGAGAGCTCCTCGAAAGCGGGGGAATCCCATGGTAGATCGATCTAGCGCCGATCAGGCCCCTCAAAGGTACAGCGCCGAGGATATCCAGGTCCTGGAGGGCTTGGAGGCCGTCCGTCGCCGTCCGGGCATGTACATCGGCAGCACAGACCAGCGCGGGCTCCACCACCTCATCTACGAGATCGTGGACAACGCCGTGGACGAGGCGATGGCGGGCTTCTGCGACCAGACGTCCATTGCTATCCACTCGGACGGCTCCGTGACCGTCACCGATGACGGTCGGGGGGTCCCGGTGGAGGTCCACAAGGCCACCGGCGTCTCGGCCCTGGAGACCGTGTTTACCACCCTCCACGCCGGAGGCAAGTTCGGAGGCGGCAGCTACCGCGTCTCCGGGGGGCTCCACGGCGTGGGCGCGTCGGTGGTCAACTTCCTCAGCGAGTGGCTGGTGGTGGAGGTCCGACGGGATGGGCGGCTCAACCGGCAGGAGTTCGACAGGGGCCGGCCCAGGGGACCCGTCCACGACGTCGGCGAGGCCGAGGGACAGGGGACGACCGTCACGTTCCTCCCCGACGCCCAGATCTTCGACGCCGTCGAGTACGAGGCCGCCACCCTCGACCAGCGGTTCAAGGAGATGGCGTACCTGAACCCCGGTCTGGCGCTCACTTTCGCCGACGCGGCGTCCGGGCACGAGAGCGCCTATCGCTACGAGGGCGGCATCGTCAGCATGGTCGAGGAGCTGAGCGGAGACCGGGAGACCCTCCACCCGGTGATCCCCATCAGCAAGGTGGTGGAGGGCACCCAGGTGGAGGCGGCCCTGCAGTACAGCACCAGCGTGGCCGAGCACGCTCTGTCCTTCGCCAACTGCATCCACACGTCGGAGGGGGGCACCCACGTCACCGGGTTCCGCGCCGCTCTGACGCGCGCCCTGAACGACTACGCCCGCAAGCAGAAGCTCCTGAAGGACGACCAGTCCAACCTGAGCGGCGATGACGTGCGCGAGGGGCTCACCTCCGTGCTCTCGGTCAAGATCCTCGATCCCCAGTTCGAGGGGCAGACGAAGGGGAAGCTTGGCAACGCCGAGGTCAAGCCCATCGTCGAGTCGGCCGTCGCCGAGGCCCTCACGATCTACCTGGAGGACCACCCGAACGAGGCACGCCGCATCGTGGAGCGGTGCGTCCTGGCCCAGCGGGCCCGGGAAGCGGCGAGGAAAGCCCGCGAGCTCGTCATCCGTAAGAACGCCCTGGACGGCTCCGGCCTTCCCGGCAAGCTCTCGGACTGCACCGAGAAGGATCCGGAGCGCAGCGAGGTCTTCATCGTCGAGGGCGAGTCCGCCGGCGGCTCCGCCAAGATGGGCCGCGACCGCCGCTTCCAGGCGATCCTTCCCCTGCGCGGGAAGATTCTGAACATCGAGAAGGTGCTCTTCCCCAGCGGCCGCCAGAAGGTGGAGATGGGGAACGGCAACGGAAATGGCAGCGGGAATGGCAGCGGGAATGGGAATGGGACCGGCGACGGGGCCTTGGTTCAGCTGGAGCGGGCCAGGCTGGAGAAGCTGCTTTCTCACGAGCAGATCCGCACCCTCATCAGCGCCATTGGCGCCGGGTTCGGTGAGGACTTCGACCTGAAGAAGCTGCGCTATCACCGCGTCATCATCATGACGGACGCCGACGTGGACGGCTCCCACATCCGCACCCTGCTCCTCACCTTCTTCTTCCACAACATGCTTCCGCTCATCGAAAACGGCTACCTCTACATCGCCCAGCCGCCCCTCTACCGCGTGCAGCAGGGTCGCAACGTCCAGTACGCCTACTCGGAGGGGGAGCGCGAGAGCATCATGAAGACGATGGAGGGCAAGCGCGGCGTGGGCCTCCAGCGTTACAAGGGCCTGGGAGAGATGAACGCGGAGCAGCTCTGGGACACCACCATGAACACCGACACCCGCGTGATGCTCCAGGTGACCCTGGACGATGCCGAGGATGCAGCGGCCACGGCCGCCGCGGAGTTCGACCGACTCATGGGCGCCGAGGTGAAGCCCAGGCGCGACTTCATCTTCGAGTACGCCAAGAACGTCCGCAACTTGGACGTGTAGGCAGGCGGCGGGCCGTCTCAGGCTTGGGGGGGAACGGATCATCGTCGCGCCGGTGCACGACGGGGATCGTGGACTGGAACTGGCAGGAATGACAGAACTGGCGGGGGAGGGTTCGATTCCCTCGACGTGCGCCACGCTGGTTGCCCTTGACTTGGTTGTGAGGCATTGGGTCGGAAATATTCACCAGTGCGTAGCAGCGCAGGAGGGCAACATGAAGAGATGCGTGGTAGCGACCGTGGCAACGGCATTGTTCAAGACGATGTGGGCAGCCAGCGTCGGCACCGTTGCTGGTGCCCTGTCAGTTCCAGTCCGCGATATCCGCATCCCGCAGCACTTGGGCGTATGAGGGACTTAGCCCATCACGGCTCATTCGAGTACGGGTGGGCGGGATCGTTCGAGACGCGGCAATCTCGCCGCTCGGCAGCGCCGGCGAGCCGGGCCAGCAGATACGTGAAGGAGCCCACGACATGACGACCGACATCGGCAAGATTCAGCCCAGGCGAATCGAGGAGGAGCTTCGCAGCTCGTACCTTGACTACGCCATGAGCGTCATCGTCTCGCGCGCTCTCCCGGACGTGCGTGACGGGCTGAAGCCCGTGCAGCGGCGCATCCTCTACGCCATGGACGAGCTGGCCATGCGCCCCGGCACCGCGTACAAGAAGAGCGCCCGTCTGGTTGGCGAGGTCCTAGGCAAGTACCACCCCCACGGCGACACCTCCGTGTACGACGCCATGGTCCGCATGGCCCAGGACTTCTCCATGCGCTACCCACTGGTGGACGGCCAGGGAAACTTTGGTTCCATCGACAATGACCCGCCCGCTGCCATGCGGTACACCGAGGCTCGGCTGGCCCCGATCGCGGAGCTGATGCTGGCGGACCTGGACCGCAACACAGTGGACTTCTTCCCCAACTTCGACGATTCCCTGAGCGAGCCCTTGCCGCTCCCGGCCGTCGTTCCCAACCTCTTGGTCAACGGGGCCTCGGGCATCGCCGTCGGCATGGCCACCTCCATTCCGCCCCACAACCTCCGTGAGGTGTGCGACGCCGTCTGCCACCTGATCGACCACCCGGACGCCACCGTGGACCAGCTCCTTGGATTCGTTCAGGGGCCGGACTTCCCCACCGGCGGCATCATGATGGTGGGTCCGGCCGGACGCGAGAGCATGGTCGAGGCCTACACAACTGGACATGGCCGCGTGGTGGTGCAGGGCAAGGCGGTAATCGAGGACCTTGGAAAGACGGGCCGGCACCAGATCGTGATCACGGAAGTGCCGTACCAGGTCAACAAAGCGACGATGGTGGAGCGCATCGCCCTGCTGTCCAAGGACAAGAAGATCGATGGCATCACGGAGGTCCGGGACGAGTCCGACCGGTCGGGACTTCGAGTGGTGATCGAGATGCGGAGTTCCGCCCAGCCGGAGATCGTCCTGAACAACCTCTACAAGCACACCTCGCTGCAAATGGCGTTCAGCATGAACATGCTGGCGCTGGTGGACGGGCAGCCTCAGGTGCTGACCCTCCGCCAGATGCTGCGCCACTTCATCGATTTCCGGGTCCAGGTGGTGAGACGCCGGGCAGAGTTCGACCTGGCGAAAGCCCGTGACCGCGCCCATGTCCTTGAGGGACTGCTGAAGGCTATAGGCTCGCTGGACGAGGTGATCAGCATCATCCGCGCGTCGGATGACGTGGAGGCCGCCCGCACCGCCCTGATGACCGCCCTGGACCTCAGCCAGATCCAGGCCCAGGCCATCCTGGAAATGCAGCTCCGGCGGCTTACCGCCCTGGACCGGCAGCGGCTGGAGGACGAGCACCAGCAGCTTGTGGCCACCATCGCGGAGCTGGAGGCCCTCCTGGCCGACCCAGCCAAGGTGCTGAGCGTGGTCCGAACGGAGACCAAGGACCTTCGCAAGAAGTTCGGCGACGACCGGCGCACCGTGGTTTTCGACGAGGACCCATCGGGCAAGACCCGGGAGGAGCTGGAGCCGAACGCCGACGTGGTCGTCACCCTGAGCCAGAACGGGTACACCAAGCGTGTGGACCTCAGCACCTATCGGATGCAGCACCGCGGCGGCAAGGGCGTGGTGGGGATGAAGACCACCAAGGAAGACGACGTGGTCCAGCAGGTCTTGGTGGCGGACACCCACGACAATCTCCTCTTCTTCACCGACCGTGGGCAGGTCTTCTCCATCAAGTGCTATGACATTCCCCGGGACGCCTCCCGGACCACCCGCGGCACGCCTCTGCCCGTCCTCATCTCGGCGCTTCCCACCACCGACCGCGTAACCGCCGTGGTGTCGTTCGCCGACCTCAGACTCGACGGCTCCCTGGTGCTGGCGACACGCAATGGGGAGATCAAGCGTGTGCCTCTGGAGCAGTTCGCCTCCATTCGCAGGAGCGGCATCTTCGCGATGAAGAACCTGGAGGCGGACGACGAGCTCATCGCGGCTGTCATTGCGCCCGACGACGGCGAGGTAATCGTCGTTACCGCGAACGGCATGTCGCTGTGCTTCCGCGTGAGCCAGCTGCGGCTCAGGTCTCGCGCGGCTGGGGGCGTGCGCGCCATTCGCCTGAAGGGCGACGACGTGGTGGTCGCCATGGACGTCACGACCCCGAACGGGCGACTGCTCACCGTCAGCGAGCACGGGTTCGGCAAGCTCACCAAGCTGGAGGGCTTCCGGCGGCAGGGACGTGGCGGCTCCGGAGTCATCGCTTGCAAGGTGTCCGCGAAGACCGGTCCCCTGGCAGCCGCGGTGGTCGTGGAGGGCAAGGAGGATTTGGTCATCGCGACGGCCAAGGCCCAGATTCAGAAGATCAGCCTGAGCGAGGTCGGCACCTACGGCCGGTACGCTCGGGGTGTTTGGCTCATGCGTCCAGAGGACCATGACCGCATCACCGCCGTCTCCATCCTGGCGCCGGTGGTCCGGCCGGCCCCTGCAATCAGCCCCGCACCCGAGTCCGCCCCAGAAGAGGAGCCGGAAGCGGATGCGCCCGCGCCCGAGGTCAACGGCGCGGTCCACACCAACGGGCACGCTCAGCTTGAGCTCGGGCTCGATGAGGCCGAAGCGCCGGACGCGGAGGACGAGCAGGACGACGAGTCGGAGGAGGACACCGAGGAGTAGCGGAGCGCGCTGACGGGGGGCGAGGCGTTCGGTCTTTTCCCGCCGGAGGCGATGGTGGGGCCCTGGGTTGCCGTGGCCCATGTCGGTCTGTCCCACCCGCCCACCCGAACCATCTTTTCTGGGGGGGGAACCCCCCAGAAACCCGCCCATAGAGGGGGTGCAGGGCACGCCTTGCACCCCTAGCGGAAGATTCGCTCGAATATGGCGTCGGCCAGACCCATGACCACCGCCATCGCCGCCACCACCAGCACGACCAGGATCATCGTCCGTCGCCCGCCGCTCGCGGCTCCCGGCCCATCGGACGCCAGGTCCTCGGGCAGCAACTCCAGGATGTCCCGGGCCCGGTCCGTGTCTTCGTCGCGGACCTCCAGGGCATAGGGGAGGTTGGCGGCGAAGCCCCAGCCTCCGGGGCCGACGCCGACGGGGCGCACCGAGCAGACGATCCCCTCCTGCTCGAGTCGCTGGGCCGCCAGACGGGCCATCGGCTCGCCCTCGAAGACTACCAGCCTTGCCACGATCCCTCCCCCGTTCGCATCCGTGCCTCAGCGGCTGCTTTCGGCATTATGGAATGGGAACGAGAGGGGGGTCAAGCGGGCCCAGGTCTCCTTGACTGCCAAGGGGAGGGGTTCGTAAGATAGAGGGGTACCCAACAACATCAGCGGGATGCAATAGCACCGGACGAAAGGTAGGTGAAGGAATTGTCAGGGATTGTGTGGGTAGTGATCCTGCTACTTGCCGTCCTTGCGGCCCTGGGTGTTGGGGCTACGGTGGGAGTCAAGACCCGACGCACTGCGATTGGGCGACGGCTGAGTGAGGCCGAAGCCAAGGTTGGGGAGGTTGGAGAGCAGGCGGAGCGGCAGAAGGCGACCCTCCTCCTGGAAGCCAAGGAGGAGGCGATCCAGACCCGGACCGCCGCCGAAGGGGAAGTACGGGAGCGCCGCAACGAGGTTCAGAGGCAGGAGCGGCGGATCCTCAACCTGGAAGAGGCCCTCGAGCGTCGCACTGACGCCCTGGAAAAGCGCGATCTTCGGCTGACGGATCAAGAGCGGGAAGCCGAGGCCGCGCAGGCAGAACTGGTGGAGATGAAGCTTCAGGAGGCCAAGGAGCTCGAGCGGATCGCGGGCCTGTCGCTCAACGATGCCAAGGAGAGCATCCTGCGTCGGGCCGAGGCCGACATGGAGCATACACTGGCCCGTCGGTATTACGAGCTGGAACAGGTTCATAAGGACGAGGCTGACGAGAAAGCGCGCAAGTATATAGCCCTGTCCCTGGAGCGTCTGGCCGCTGACGTGGTTTCCGAATCCACCGTCACCGTAGTCCCGTTGCCCAACGATGAGATGAAGGGTCGTCTCATCGGCCGCGAAGGTCGGAATATCAGAGCCATCGAACAGGCCACGGGGGTGGACCTGATCATCGACGATACCCCCGAGGCGGTTACCATCTCGTGCTTCGATCCGGTTCGCAGGGAGACTGCGCGCCTGGCGCTCACGAAGCTGATACAGGACGGCCGCATTCATCCCGCGCGCGTCGAGGACGCCGTCGCCAAGGCCAACCAAGAGGTGGAGCAGAGCATCAAGGAGGCGGGGGAGCAGGCGATATTCGAGACCGGCGTCCGGGGCCTTCACCCAGACATGGTGAAGCTGCTGGGCCGCCTCAAGTTCCGCTCCAGCTACGGAGGGAACGTCCTGCGCCACAGCGTGGAATCGTCCCTCATCGCCGGGATGCTCGCTGCCGAGTGTGGAGCCGACGTGGAAGTGTCCAAGGCTGGGGCCTTGCTCCACGACATCGGCAAGGCCATGACCCACGAGATCGAGGGTCCGCACGCCGAGATCGGGGCCGAAATGGCGTCCCGGTACGGCATCATCGAGCCGGTCCGCAGGGCCATCATGGAGCACCACGACGAGGACAAGGGCTCCGTGGAGGCCTTCATCGTGGTGGCCGCGGACGCCATCAGCTCCGCCCGGCCCGGAGCGCGCAAGGACACTGTGGAACGGTACACCAAGCGCCTCCACGATCTGGAGGACGTCGCGAGCAGCTTCCCGGGCGTCGAGAAGACGTACGCCATCCAGGCGGGCCGGGAGGTCCGGATCATGGTGAAGCCGGAGCAGATCGACGACGTGGGCGCATCCAATCTGGCCAACAACATCGCGAAGAAGATTCAGGACAACCTGATCTACCCTGGGCAGATCAGAGTGGTCGTGATCCGGGAGACCCGCTCGGTAGAAACCGCACGGTAGGGCATCCGCAGAGGGCGTTCCGAAACCACGGGGCGCCCTCTGCCTGTGCCAGGCGTGACGGAGCGCCAAAGCCGGCGTTCCCGTGGCCCCCGGCGGCCGCTGTTTTCACATGACGGGCGGCTCCTCGCTCAGCCGAGGGGTTCCCGGAGCCACCACGCCCCCTTTCCGCGGCCCTTCGCCCAGTCTGCTGGGGGCCTTGGGGGTGGGTGCGCGAACTAGCACCGCTTGGGGAGCGTCTCCCGCACGAAGCGGACATCGGAAAGGTCGTCTCTCATGAGCGCGCTAGTGGACCTCCACCTCCACACCACGGCCTCGGACGGCACCCTGTCGCCGACGCAGCTGATCCGCCTGCTGTCCGAGCGGGGTCTGCGCGTCGTCGCCGTCAGCGACCACGACTCCCTGGAGGGCCTCGCGGAGGCCCGTCGCGAGGCTCTGAACCACCCGCACATGACCCTGATCCCCGGCATCGAGCTTGGCACCGACACTTCCCAGGGGGAGATCCACGTGCTCGGCTACTACCTGGACGAGGACAGTTCGGAGCTCCAGGAAACCCTGGTGCGCTTTCGCGAGGGCCGGGAGCTGCGTGCACAACGCATGGTGGAAAAGCTGCGGGCCATGGGCTTCCTCATCGAGTGGTCGCGCGTGGCTGAGCTGGCCGAAGGGGCCATCGCCCGCCCGCACATCGCCCAGGCGATGGTCGAGAAGGGGTACGTCACGTACTCCTACCAGGCGTTCGATCGGTACATCGGCCGCAATGGTCCCGCGTACGTCGAGCGAGACAAGCTCACGCCGGAGGACGCCGTGAGCCTCATCGCCCGGCACAAGGGCTTCCCCGCCCTGGCCCACCCCGCCGACATCCCTGACCTGGACGATGTGCTGCAAGCCCTCGTGCCCTTGGGGCTGGTGGGGATGGACGTCCACTACGGCCTTTACACCGCCGAGCAGGTGCGGCGGCTCCTCGCGCTCTGCGAGCGGTTCGCGCTGATCCCCCTGGGTGGAAGCGACTACCACGCGCTTGGCAACCCGGACGATGTCGAGCCCGGCCGCGTGGGGCCGCCGATGGAGAGCGCGGAGCGGCTCATGGCGCTCGCCGGCGACTCGCGCCTCGCGTCCGCGACGTAGAGCCCCGGTTCCCGGCCGTTCCCGTTCCTGCCGCCCATGTCACGTTGCGCCGTCCGCCGCCCACGATTACATTGAGTGCATACTGTGCGGGACGGCGGGGCGAGTGGAGACGATTGCGGCGATGGCGCTGGCGTACCTCTGGGGGAGTGTTCCCACTGCCTACCTGCTGGTCCGTTGGGTCCGGGGTCAGGACATCCGGCGCCTGGGCAGCGGCAACGTCGGCGCGTCCAACGTGACGGCGGCCTTCGGGCCGCGGCTGGGTCTGGCGTTGGGGGCGTTCGACGCCGCCATCAAGGGCACCCTTCCGGTCGTCGTGGTCGCGCTGCTGGGCCGGGAGACCGGGCTCCAGATTGCGGTGGGCGCCGCAGCCGTCGTCGGCCACAACTGGTCGCCGTTCATCCGGTTCACCGGCGGTAGGGGCGTCGCCGCCGCCCTGGGAGTCTATTTTGGGCTGGGCATGATCATGTGGCCGCAGCTCATCATGCTGCTGCTGGTCGCCGGCGGTTGGGGTTGGTATCTTCGGAAGAATCTGGCGTTCTGGATGGCCGTGGCCATGGCGGCGGCGCCGGTGATGGCGTGGCTCCTGGGGCAGCCGGACCAGGTGGCTTTCGGCAGCGCGGCGATCTTCGCGGTCCTCATGGCCAAGCGGCTGACAGGGAACTGGGAGCGACCGGCAGAGGGAGAGCCGCTCGCCCGCGTGCTGGCGTACCGGCTCCTCTACGACCGCGACATCGCCAGCAACGAGGCGTGGGTGCGGCGGGGGATCGCGCGCGAGGCAGAAGGCCGGGGCGGCTAGAGCGGGCGACCGCAACGCGGCCCCTCGCCCCTCCCTGCGTGGACTTGCGGGGCGCTGGTCCCGAGCCGTGGAACCCGTTCGCCGGTGAGCGCCATCTCAAGAGCGCGGAGGGATTTGAGCGTCAGCGATGCAGTGCACGTATCACCCAAATGTGGAGACCGCCCTCAGGTGCAGCAAGTGCGACCGGCCCATCTGCGTCCAGTGCGTGGTGCCCACGCCCGTCGGCGGCCGGTGTCGGGAGTGCGCCAAGCTCCGACGGCTCCCCACCTACACGCTCGGCCCGTGGCAGATTGTGCGGGGGCTCGGGGCCGCGGTGGGCGCCGGGATTGCTCTGGGCGTCGTCGCGGGGCTGCTCCCGACTCTGGGGCTCGTGCCGCCGGGCCTCTCGTGGCTCTACCCGCCCGGCGTCCTGCTCGGGTCCGGGTACCTGGTGGGCGAGGCGGTCAGCTTGTCCACCAACCGGAAGCGAGGCCCGGTCAGCCAGGGGCTCGCGGTGGGTGGCTTCGCCCTGGCGTACCTGGCGTTCGAGACCATCGCCCCCGGTTTCCAGATCAGTGGCCTATACTCGATTGCCGGTCTCCTGGGCGGAGGCTTCATCGCGTACACCAGGGTTCGTTGAGGCGGAGAGCCGTCGCCGGGGTTGCCAAGGGAAGCCCCGTCAGCTAGACTTGGCGAGCAATTTCCGACTAATTTCGTCAAGTATTTGTGCCGCTTGGGCGGCCCGAGGAGGAGTGGCATGGCGGAGATTCCCGAGGTGGGGGAGAAAGTCCCCGACGTGATGTTCCGGCAGGGCCGTGAGGAGTTCAGACTCCTGGACTTCGTAGGTGAGAAGAACCTGGTCCTGGTGTTCTACGCAGCCGCGTACACCGGCGGCTGAGAGCGGGAACTTGTTGGGTTCCAACAAAAGCTCACAGACTTTGAGGCCCTGGACACCCAGATCATAGCCTCCAGCTCGGACCTCTACTTTGCCCAGAAGGCCTTCGCGGACCACTGCGGCGTTACTTTCCCCGTGGCCGCCGGCGTTCCCCTGCACGAGATGGCCAGGGCCTTCGGCGTCTATGACGATGAGCGCGGAATGGACCAAAGGGTCACGTTCGTCATCGACAAGCAAGGAATCATCCGCCATGTAATCGACGATGCTCGGGACATGGCACGCCACTCCGACGAGTCGCTCGAGGTCATCAAGAGCTGGGGATAGGCCCACCCAGCGAACACCCCCAACCGTGAATCTCCGCGCCGCCTGAGGTATCTAACAGGCAGCGGGTCAGCCGACCGCTCGTCCGAGCGGGACCGGCGCTGGGACCCGGCCAATGGCGGCAGGAGGGGCGCGGGCGTGAGCGGCCGGACTCGATGGATCGCGCTGAGCGGCGCAATTGTGGTCATCGCCCTGGTGATCGCGACCATCCAAATGACCATCGCGCCGCCGCCCACGGCTTCCTCGGTCGGATCGCTTGGCTCCGGCTCGGCCGACGACCCGGGGCGCAAGGGCCCCGCCGCTCCCGAGTTCACCGGCGTCGCCCGATGGCTCAACAGCCCTCCGCTGATCCTGGCCGATCTGGAGGGCAGCGTGGTGCTGGTGGACTTCTGGACGTACACCTGCGTCGACTGCATTCGCACCCTCCCCCACCTGCGCGACTGGCAGGAGAAGTACGCCGCCAACGGGTTGGTCATCGTGGGTGTGCACTCACCCGAGTTCGAGTTCGAGAAGGTTGAGGCCAACGTGCGCGAGGCGATAGCGCGCGAGGGCATCGCCTGGCCCGTCGCCCAGGACAACGACTTCGGCACCTGGCGCGCCTACGGCAACCGGTACTGGCCCCATAAGTTCCTCATCGATAGCGATGGGATAGTTCGCTACGACCATGTCGGCGAGGGCGCATACCTCGAAACGGAGCTCCAGATCCGATCGCTTCTGACCGAAGCTGGCTACGACGTGGCGGCGATTCCGTTGGGAGGGGTCGACGCGTCGCCCACCAGACGCCAGCCCATCACTCGCGAGCTCTACGCCGGAACCGGCTGGGACGTGGGCGGCTATTTGGGGAACCCCGGGCCATCCCCGCGAGAGCGCCCGGCGACCTACGATGACGGCGGCGGGCACGAGGACGGCCGGTTCTACCTGCACGGGGAGTGGGAATCGGACTCGGAGAGCGTTCGTCACAGCCGGGCCACGGAGGGGTTTGAGGATTACGTGGCCCTGGGATTCACCGCCGCCAGCCTCAACATCGTGGTCCGTCCGGAGGGCGACACGCCGTTCCCCGTGGTCGTCACGCTCGATGGCGTCCCGATCCCCGAGGCTGCTCGGGGCGACGACATCCGCGTTGACGACCAGGGCCGCACCTTCCTCCGCGTGGACTCGCCCCGTATGTACAGCGTCGTCCGGGCCGACGGGGTCGCGTTCCACGAGCTCGATCTGCGGGTCAACTCGACGGACTTCGTGCTCTACACGTTCACCCTCGGCGCGTAGCCGGCATGGGACGCCGCGACGTTGGCCACCCCCCCGGTTGACCGGACCTCGGGGGCGCTGCTACCCTCGAACGAATCGAAGGGCAGCGAACGCGCCGGAGGTATTGCAATGGAAGTGTCCACAGGGTTCATTCACGGCTACGCGGTACGCGACTGGGACGAGCTCTCGACCTACACCATCGAGGCGGAACGGATGGGAGTGGCGAGCATCTGGTCCCCGGAGGGGTGGGGATACGACGGCTTGACGCCGCTGGCGTACCTGGCGGCCAAGACCTCGACCATCAGACTGGGCACGGGGGTCCTGCAGATTGGGACCCGCACCGCCACCAACATGGCCATGGGGGCCATGTCGCTAAACTCCCTGTCCGGCGGACGCTTCATGCTGGGCCTTGGGACCAGTGGCCCGCAGGTGATGGAGGGGTTCCACGGCATCATCTTCGACCGGCCGGTCCTCCGAACCCGGGAGACCATCGAGGCGATGAAACAGGTCTTCAGCGGCGAACGGGTGGCGTACCAGGGTGAGACCATCAACCTGCCGGTGCGGCCGGGCCAGGGGAAGTCGATTCGGACGGAGGCAGAACCGGACCCGAACCTCCCGATCTACCTGGCGTCCCTTGGGCCGCGGAACCTCCGCCTGACGGGGGAGATGGCGGACGGTTGGAAGGGCGGTTGCTTCCTGCCGGAGCACGCGGACGTCTTCTTCGACTACATTCGTGAGGGGGCGGAGAAGGCCGGGCGTTCGCTGAGTGGCATCGACCTCCAGGTGGGGGGCACCGCGGTGTTCACCGACGACGTCGACGCCACCGTGGAGGCCATGAAGCCGGCCATGGCGTTCACCCTGGGCGCGATGGGGTCCCGCCAGTACAACTTCTACAATGAGGCGTACAGCCGAGCCGGGTTCCGGGACGTGTGCAAAGAGATCCAGAGGCTGTGGATCGACGGCAAGCGCGACGAGGCCCGAGCCCTGGTGCCCACCGAGCTCGTGCTCGGCTCCAACTTCATCGGCACCGATGACATGGTGAGGGAGCGCATCCGCGCGTACCGCGAGGTGGGCGTGAACACCATCAGCGTGGGGCTGCGCTTCGACCGGTCCAACCTGAGGCCCTCACTCAAGGACCGGCTCGAGGCCCTGGGCCACTTCATGGGTCTGGTGAACCAGGTCAACGCGGAGGCCGCGGCAAGTCCCACGGCGACGGGATAGCGACCGAACCCGTCAGCGGCGTCGGTGTCTGAGCCGACATCCGCGCGGGTCCCCTGGGGAGCAAGGGGGGCGAAAGCCCCTCACGCCCCCAGGAACGCCGCCAGCTCCCGGTTGAAGCGCTCGGGCTGGGCCGCGTGCATGCCGTGGCCCACGCCCTCCCACGGCCGGAACTCGGTTCCGGCGGGGGCGATGCGCTGGTGGTGCGCCATCTCCTCCGCCAGCATGTACCCGCCCGCGTTGATGTCCGCCACCAGCACCAGGGTGGGGACCGAGAACCGCCGGATGTAGTCCTCGCACGCGAACGCCCAGTCCCGGTTGTCGGAGAGGAGGCGCGTGACGGCGTCCGGAGAGAAGTGGTGGTGGCGGTAGACTTCCAGGTCCGCTTCTTCCTGGGTCAGCCCACGGCCTCTCGCGTCCTCGCGGATCTCGGACTCCGGTCGGGCGTGGCGGGCGAGCGCCTGCGGCAGGCTGGTCACGAAGGCGTTGGTCATCTTCCAGTAGACCGGGTCCTCAAGCACCGCTCGACTGATCAGGTCAGCGGAGTCCGCGGCCATGATGGTGCCGATGTTGCCTCCCCACGAGTGCCCTACCAGGGCCGGCCGCCGCAGCCCCAGGGCGACGACCAGCTGGCGCATGTCCTCCACGAAGTCGCGGAGCCGGTAGCCCGTCACGGGCTTGTCCGACTCGCCGTGGCCCCGGTGGTCGGGCGCGATGATGTGGTAGCGGTCCTGGAACGCCGTGGCCACCCCGACCCACGATGCCCCGAAGCCGGTCCATCCGTGGACCAGCAGCAGGTCTGGCGCGCCCGGGTCGCCCCACTCTCGGTAGTGTAGGCGCACCCCGTTGACCTGGACGAAGCTGCTTCCGCCGTTGGTCGTCATGCGCCCCTCCAGTCGGCCTAGGTCTGCGCTGCGCCCTTCGGTCACTACCCCGCCGCCAGGTACTCGCCTGCCAGGAAGATGAGGGGCGAGCCTTCGCGGACCTCGATGCCGTCCACCTCGCCGATGACCAGCATGGTGTTCTCGCCCGCGACGTGAATCGCGGCCACCTTGCAGTCGAAGAACGCCAGGCTGTCGTCGATGACACCGACCCCCCCCGGCGCAGTGTGCATGCTCCCCGGAGGCTTTGGGGGGCGGGGCTGGGTCGAGAAGTACTCCGACCAGTTCGCCTGGTCCTCCGCCAGGATGCACATGCCGAAGCGGCCTTCCCGCTCCATGTTCTCGAAAGTGCCCCGCTTCCGGCCCAGGAAGAAGAGCACCATGGGTGGGTCCTCGGCGACCGACATGGCGGCCTCCGTGGTGAGCCCGTGGACTCCCCCGTCCGGCTGCCGCGTCGTGATCACGACGAGCCCCAGCGGAAACCGTCGCCGGAACGACTTGAAGTGCTCTAGCTCGGAGGCATCCATCGCTCATCCCTCTCCGGTGGCTCGCGGCCACACACATGGGGTTCCCGGCGCGCCACTGCGAGTATACGAGGCGCGGCCTCCCAAGCACAAGGAAGCCGGAGCATGGAGGGCCTGCTCCATGTCCGGGGGTCCCGCGTCCCTGCCTGTCGCTTCGCTGGGAGGCATCTTGCGTGGTCGGTGCCCCTCGGGTAGGCTCTCACCACCCGCTGCTGGGCGGATGGGGAGGTGTTGGGCGCCGGGGTTTGGGCCGGTGAGTGAGGCGAGTGCGATCCCGAAACCTCGCATCCGCGAGGCCACCGGCCTTCGTCTGGCGCCTTCGAGCAGAGAGGGCCAGTGGAGGTCTGGTGGCGCACGAGCCACGGGAATACGCTCGTCGCGACCGCTCCCAGGTCACCGAATGGAGGAGGTGATGAATGGCGGATGAGTTCGTGACCAACCAAGAGGTGGTGCAGGCGGCGCGACGCAATCTAAGTCAGGGCACCTGGGATTACCTTTCCGGCGGGTCGGAGTCCGAGACCACCCTGCGTCGCAATCGGCTTGCGTTCGACCGCCTGGCATTCCGCCCTCGTGTCCTCGTGGACGTATCGAGCATAGATACCTCCGCCACCCTCCTCGGTCACGAAATGCGGATGCCGGTGATTCTGGCACCGATTGGCTCCCAGCAGGTGTTCACATCAGAAGGCGCGGTAGCGGCGACCAGAGCTGCCGATGAGTTTGGCGTATTGGATGTGGTTAGCTCCGTTACAGAGCCGAGCTTGGAGGATGTTGCGTCTGCCGCTGGCAACCCCAAGGTGTTTCAGCTATACATCCAGGGAGACTGGGCGTGGATCGAAGAAATGATTGCCAGGGTGAAGACGGCCGGCTACTCGGCTCTTTGTATCACGGTCGATACCGCGCGTCCCAGTCGAAGAGACAGAACAATGCTCAGTCGGTGGAGTCCCAGGGCAAACTTTCTTGCCTCCGGGTCACCAAACAGGCATCAGGTGTCCGGGGGCAGAAACGGCGCTCATGGGTCTACCGTGACTTGGGATACGATTGCCAAGATCAAGGACCTGGCCGGCGTTCCATTCATCTTGAAGGGCGTGGCGACGGCCGAGGACGCGGCCATGGCTGTGGAGAACGGCGTTGACGCCGTCTGGGTGTCAAACCACGGGGGCCGCCAGCTCGACCACGGTTTGGGGACGATGGATACCCTTTCGGAGGTAATTCAGGCGGTGGCGGGAAGAGCGGACGTTGTCCTTGACGGCGGCATTCAGCGAGGCACCGACGTGCTGAAGGCCATCGCCTTGGGGGCGAAGGCCACAGCCATCGGGAAACTCCAATGCTGGGGCCTGGCTGCGGCGGGCACGGCAGGTCTGGTACGGGCGCTGGAAATCCTGGAAGACGAGATCTTCTCCGCGATGGGTCTGCTGGGGGTTGCCTCCATCGACCAGCTCTCCCCGGCATATGTGTGCAAAGCGGAGCCCGTGACGATGCCCCACGAAACGAGCGGCTGGGTCAGCATGCCTGAGGGCAGGATGCTCTAGGGCAAGGCGGTCCAGCCGGTGCTCGCTCAGATTCCGCCGGGAAACGCCCCGGCTTGGACTGCGGCGGCGGCTCGGGCCCGCTGGCGGCGGCTCCCGGCGCATCGGCCGCCGACGCTACAGCAGCTTCTCGAGCCACCCGCCGCTCACCCTCAGCCGAGAGACGGCCAGGTGGGCCAAAGTCACGTACCACTCGGGGTGGCGGTGCAGCAGGTCCGTCATCGCGCGGAGCGGCACGGCGGCGACCACAAGGTCGCCAACGGCGCGGATCGTAACCGAGTGGGCGGCCCCGTCCAAGATCGATATCAGACCGATGTCCGAGCCTGGTCCCAGGAAGCTGACGACCGCCACGGGCGCGCCCGCCTCGGCGGCGGAGAGCTCGGCCCTGGCGCGACCCCGTCGGATGAAATAGACGTCTTCCACCGCCTGGCCCTGGATCGTGAGGGCGCGGCCGGATTCGACGGTATAGAGCCGTGTGAGCCTGGCAAGCTCCAGAGCCTCGTCGGCTTGGAGCGACGAGAAAAGCTGGTTGGTGGGAAGCGAGTCTCGTTCGGCAATCGGTGGCGCCGAGACTGCGCCCGAGCTGAGCTGGACTGCGTCCAGAAGCGTCCTCACCATCATGTCACCACCCCCGTGGCTTAGGGGGCCTCCCGTGTCGTCCCTCTGGATGGGCCGTGCGGGAGCGCCGCAACCGACTGGCCTACCCCTATGATGGCGTATTCGGGTGGCCGTGGTTAGCGTGGGGGCCCTGCACGCGCCATCGGGGTTTCACGACGGGGGTAGGCCGGACGCGGAGGGGAGAGTCGCTACGCCGCGTATTCACGACGGCGCCGTTGCTTCAAATGCCTATGGACGCCCTACAACGGGAGGCTGGGGCGGGTGCTCGCGGATATGCATCAACGCGCGCCGCCTCACGGCCGCGTTCAGCACGATTCCTCCGCCACCTACCAGCAGCGCCAGTGGCACCCCAACCACGCTCCCGACCGCGCCTATGGCGAACCCTCCCAGCGCCGTGAACGAGATGGCGAGGCTGTGCAGGCTGATGGCCCTTCCCCGGAGGTGCGGCGGCGCCACCAGCTGCAGTAGCGCTCCCAACGTCAGGTCGTAGGCGTTCAGGAAGGCCATGGTCGCGCCGGCCAAGAGCGCCGACAGGAGCAGCGACCGGGACAGGGCAAAGGCGCTCAGCGCCACCCCAGCCCCAATGGCGTTGAGGAACACGATCCTCGCTTTGCGGTCCGAGTCGCCGCTGGCAGCCATGATCAGCGTCGCGAGGAGCATCCCCACGCCCACCCCCGCCTGCATGAAGCCCATGCCCACGGCGTCCACCATCAGCACGTTCTTGGCCATGACCGGGATCATCACCAGGAAGGAGAAGCCCAGCGTCTCCATGACCACGCTGACCGTGAACAGGGTTCGGAGCGAGCGGTTCTCGGCGGCGTATCGGAGACCCTCGGCCGTCTGCTGGAGGAGGCTGGAGCCGGACCGGTCGACGGTTCCCGTGACGCGGATGAGGGCCAGGAACGGCAGCGCCACGGTCAGCCCGGCGCCGATGAACGCGAATGCTGCCCAGATGCCCGCCCACTCGATGAGGACCCCTGCTACCAGGGCTCCAGCGACCATCATGGGGGTGTTGGCGAGCCGCCAGAGCGATATCCCGTTGACGAGACGCTCGCCGCCGACCAGGTCGTACACGAGTCGGTTCGTTGCGGTGAAGCGAACGGCCCGCAGGCAGCCGGTGACGAATGCCAGACCGATCGCGGGGCCCAGGCCGACCGCGTCGGCGGCTGTCCCGGCGGCAAGCCCCCAGGCGAGGGTGACGCCTACCACTCCCTCCACGAGAAGGATTGTGCGCCGCTGGAATCGGTCCACAATGGAGCCGGCCAGCAGGGAGAACAATAGCTGCCCGGCCCCGAGCACCAGGGCGTAGACACCGACCCAGAGCTCCGAGCCGTTGGAGAGCTCCAGGATCAGCCACGCGTGGACGGACATCCGGACGTTCATGTCGACGGCAGCGAACGTGCTGTTCAGGTAGAAGAGCCGGAATGCTGGCACACGGAAAGACGCGAACATTGTGGAAGACGGCCGCGTGCTGATGATTCCTATCTCCCCGGCTAGGGTCGGCACCGCTCGGCGTCGGGGCGGCTTGCCGCGATGGCTGAGAGGCTGCACGCTGGCCAGGCTACTACGGCGATAACAGGTGCAATAGCCGCTTGGCGAGCGCGGCCGAGGCTGCCTGCGGTGCGCGTCAAGGCTTCACCACTCCAGCGCGCTCCGCGGAGCGTCCAGCGGTCGCTCTCTTCGCCACGCCGGGTCGATTCTGGACATAATGCGAAAGAAGGCTCAACTCGTGTCTCTTCCACCCGGCGCTCTGCCCGCGCCATCGCGCCGCAGGGTCTCGGCAAGCTCGGGCCGAGGATCGGTTGGTGTGAGGGGATGCACGGCCGCGAGCAGCGCGCTGGCGAGGGTGATGACCGCCACCACCACCAGAGACAGCCGCAGGTCTGTTTCTCCCGCCAGCCCGGCGAGCACCGCCCCCAGTGCGCCGACAATCTCGCCCGCTCCCATGATCAGGCCGATCATCACCATCTGCCGCCCACCCACGATGCTCAGGACCATCGCGATAAGGGCCGGCACCAGGCCCATGATGGCCAGGCCCGCCAGCATGAGTGCCGCGACGAGCAGTGGAACCGTGGGTGCCCACACGACCAGGAGAGGAGAGGCGACGCCGGCTCCCAGGACTACCAACGTCACGATCTTGCGGTTACGCGTATCCATGAGGCGACCCAACAGCACGGCGCCGAGGCTCCCGGACAGGACCATTGCGGAGAAGAGCGCGCCGGCCGCGCCGGATGAGAGCTCTCGAACCTCCACCAGGTAGAGCGGCGTCATGCTCCACAGGCCCATGAGGGCCATACCGTACAGCCCCAAAATGGCCAGCGCGGCAAGGTTGGCAGGCCGCCAGGTTAGCCGAGCCTCGTCCTTCAGATCTCGCAGCGTCAGGGAGCCCATCACGGGCGGTGGGATGCGACGGTGCAGTCGCAGGAAGAGTACCCCCATGATAAGCGCCGGGGCCACGGCGAGCTGCATCACGCTGCGCCAGTCCATGAAGGCCAGAAGGAACCCTGCGGCGATCGGAGCCAGAACCTCCATGAAGGACCCGCCAGCGTAGTGCACTCCCAGGGCCAAAGCGCGACGGCCGGGCATCCGCTCCGCCAGGGTGCCCATGGCCACCGGATGCCATGCCCCGGCCCCCGATGCCGCCAGACCGATGAAGACCAGGAGAACCCAGTAGCTCTGGGCTATGGACGCCGCCAGGTATCCGCCCGCCACCCACCAGAACGTGGAGAGCAGGAAGACACCTCGGAGCCGGGTCTCTCCCACCAGACTGGCCGGGATGAGCGTCACCCCCGCGGCGATGGAGATGACGGTGAAGATCAGGCCCACCTGCGTTGAGCTCAGGCCCATTCCCGCGGCGATGGCCGGTGCGATGATCCAGAGCGCGGCGGCCCCGGCGTCCACCGCGCCGTGGCCCGCTGGGAAGCCCACCCAGTAGAAGACACGCTCTCTCAGGCTCGTCATCTAGTCGAGGCCAGCTTGGCGTCCGCGTCTCCGACGCCGGCAGCGGAATCGGAGGCGTTTCTCAAATGCACTGATCCAGCGGGCAAGAAGATGCTCCCACGCGTCAGGTCCAAGGCGCCGGGCCTCGCTCACGGTCGGCGGTGTATAAGTTTACGGCATTCGGCCTCCGCCCGTGCGCCGAATTGGGGGAACCCGCAGGGAGGAAGGCCCTTTGGCAGTCCCCCCACGGAAGGATGCGAGTGTCCCCCAGTGCAATCTCCGCCCTTTTCCGGGCCAAGAAGGGAGCGGGGGAGGGCTGCGGCAGGTTCTTCGTCAGCCTGCCGGCGGCCGCCCGCTGCCCCGCCATAGGGTGGTCGGGGACCACGCGGCGGACGGCGTTCAATCGAGTGTGCCTTTGGTGTGGTCCTAGTGGTTGTCAGTGTGCGATGCTGCCCGTGTCGTCTCGGACCTGAGCGGCCGGTGGCTATGATGGGCTCACCATGTCGCGCCACAATGGGAGCGCCGGGCGTTCGCTTGGGGACTCAGGGCTTGACGAGCACCCCTCGCCCGTTGCAGCATCTTGCCCACGTTGCACCTGGAAGGAGACGGTCATGGCAGAACAGCTGGATCAGGCGAGAGCCGAGGCCTTCGCGGACAAGATGTTGGGCATGCTCAACAGCGGCGCCCTGGCTCTGATGACATCTGTGGGTCACCGGACCGGGCTCTTCGATGCCATGGCGGCCGCGCCGGCATCCACGAGCGCTCAGATCGCCGCCTTGGCGGGCCTCAACGAGCGGTACGTCAGGGAATGGCTCGGGGCCATGGTCACGGGGGGCGTCGTCGAACATGACCCGGCCAACGGTGAGTACCTCCTCCCCGGCGAGCACGCGGCTTCCCTGACACGCGCAGCCGCGCCCGACAACATTGCGGCCTTTGCTCAGTACATCGCCGTCCTAGGGGGAGTTGAGGACCGGATCGTGGAGTGCTTCTCGAACGGAGGCGGCGTGCCCTACTCCAGCTATCCTCGCTTCCATGAGGTGATGGCTGAGGACAGCGGCCAGACGGTGGTAGCCGCGCTGAACGACGCCATCTTGCCCCTCGCTCCGGGCCTGGTCGAATCCTTGACCCGCGGCATCGACGTCCTCGACGTGGGCTGCGGCAGCGGCGGAGCCCTCCGGGGCGATACCAACGCGACGTACACGTTCAAGAACACGATCGTGGCGAACAGCACCGGCGGGGACTGCTTCGGCACCGGGACGTTCACCACCCTGGGGCACAACATCGACAGCGACAACACGTGCAGCCTGACGGACGCCAACGACAAGCCGGGGGTCAACCCGGTGCTCGGTCCGCTGGCTGACAACGGCGGCTCGACTCAAACCCACGCGCTGCTCAGCGGCAGCCCCGCCCTGGACGCCGGCGACGACCCCGCGGCGCCTGCGACGGACCAGCGCGGCGTTTTCAGGCCCCAAGGCGGCGCGAGCGACATCGGGGCCTTCGAGCTCGGGTCCTTGCCGGTGCCGTCCGTCTCCGCGCTGGGGCTGCTCGCCCTGGCGGGGCTGACACTCGGCCTGTTCGTGCGGAAGCTGAGGGGCACGAGGGCGCGGGTGTGAGCTGCGGGGGGGGCGAGACAAGAGCCTCGCTCTTCGTATTTTGGCACCTTGGTGCCCCCAGCGGGATTCGAACCCGCGATCTCCACCTTGAAAGGGTGGCGTCCTGGGCCGCTAGACTATAGGGGCACGAGCGTGGGCACGAGCACGAGCGGGATCCGCTCCGGCAGGCGACAGGCGGCACGCCGCGACGCTGCCTCGGCCCGCACCTGCCGTCGCTTCGAGTATAGCTGCCCTACGGGTACAGCGCCAGCGCCTCCAGCCCCATGCCCTCCGGCAGCCCGAACATAAGGTTCATGTTCTGGATCGCCTGCCCCGCCGCACCCTTGACCAGGTTGTCCAGGCAGCCGATGGCCACCAGCCGGTCCGTCCGCTGGTCCACCACCGGGTGCACCAGGCAGCTGTTGTTGCCCAGGGTGTGCTTGGTGCGTGGAGGCGTCCCCACCACGTGGGCGAACGGCTCGTCGCGATAGAAGTCCTCGTACAGCTCCCGCAGCGCGGGGGCTGTACGGTCCCCGGAGGGGAGCGCCCCCGGCTTCAGCCGTGCGTAACAGGCGCTCAGGATGCCCCGGGTCATCGGAATCAGGTGAGGCACGAAGGTGACCCTCGGCTCGTCGTTGGTGAAGGCCCGAAGCTCCTGCACAATCTCGGGCAGGTGCCGGTGCCCGTCCAGCCCGTAGGCGTGGACGCTCTCGTTCACCTCGGAAAAGTGCGCGCCTAGGCCAAGCCCGCGCCCCGCGCCTGAGACACCCGACTTGCTGTCGACGACGATGTCCGGCTCGATGATTCCCGCCTTCAGCGCGGGCGCCAGGGCGAGTATGGCGCTGGTGGGGTAGCAGCCTGGATTGGCCACCAGGTTCGCCGCGGCCACCTCCTGCTTGTGAAGCTCCGTGAGGCCGTAGACCGCTTCCTCCAGGTACTCGGGGCACGGGTGCTCCACGTTGTACCACTCCTCGTATTCGGACAGGTTCTTCAGGCGGAAGTCGGCGCTGATGTCCACCACCTTCACCCCTTGCCGATAGAAGGGGGCGCACGCCTCGGCGCTCGCCTTGTGGGGCAGCGCTGAGAACACCACGTCCACGCTGACCTCGATGTCCGAGACGATGGGCATGTCGGTGGCGGCAAGGTGAGGGAACACCTCCGCAAGCCGCTTGCCGGCGTCGCTGCGACCGGTGGCCGCGACCACCTCCGCCTCCGGGTGGTTCGCCAGGATGCGCGCGAGCTCCACGCCCGCGTAGCCTGTGATGTTGAGAATGCCTACTTTCACGATGGTCCCTCCATGGGGGTATTTAGAGTGTGATCGTCTTGTTGAGCGCCGCCGGACGATATCGGGCGCCCTCGGTGGGGCGCCCACGGGAAAACAACGCGAGTATACGTCCGAGGTCCGTGTGGCACAAGGAACCGGGGGGCCCGCTCGAGGCGGGCTAAGTTCGGGTGCGGTCCAGCAGGGCACGGTACGCCAGCAGCAGCGCCTGGGACACCGCCCGGCGCTTCACCATCTGCCGCGTGCGTGCGAAGCGCATCTGGGTGCTCTGCGACGACCCTTCCAGGGCGACGCCGATGAACACGGCGCCCGGGGGGTGGCCCTCCAGCTCGTCGGGGCCGGCCACGCCCGTCACCCCGATGCCCACGTCGGCGTCGAGCCGTTGGCGCACCGCGCGCGCCATGCCCTCCGCCACTTCCGCGCTGACGACGCCGTGGCGGTCGATGAGGTCTGGATCGACACCGGACGCGATCTTGACGTCCGGCGTGTATGCGACGATGCCGCCACGGAAGTAGTCGGAGCTGCCTGGGACATCCGTGATGGCGCTCGCCAGCAAGCCCCCCGTGCACGACTCCATCGTCGCGATGCTCAGCCCCTGCTCGCGCAGCAGCGCGCCGACGCGCTCTTCCAGCGTCTCTCGGTCCGTTCCCCACACCACCGAGCCGTGGGCGCTCCAGATATCACGCTCCACGGGCGCCACCATCTCCATCGCTTCCGCCTCCGTAGCGGCCGTGGCGATGATGCGCAGGTGGATGCCGTCCTGGCGCGCGTAGATGCCTACGTACGGGTTGCCCAGCCCGAAGAGGTCCCGCAGCGGCTCGGCGACCGCCGATTCCGGGAGCCCGAAGGTCTTGATGGTCCGTGTGAGGATCACCTTGCCGCGGGAGCGCTTCCGCAGACGAGGGGCGACCTCGTTGGTCCACATTCCCTCCATCTCGGTTGGGACCCCCGGCATCGTCGCGATGATGCGCCCCTCCGTCTCCACCCACCAGCCGGGGGCGGTCCCGAGGGGGTTGGCGAGCGTCGTGGCGGAGGGGATGAGGCTCGCCTGCTTCAGGTTGCCGGCGGAGAGCGTGACGCCCCGGCCCCGGAAGAACGATTCCAGCTGCTCCACCAGGACGGGATCCTGTGTCACGGTCTCTCCCAGGGTCTCTGCTATGGCCTCGCGGGTCAGGTCGTCCTCCGTGGGACCCAGGCCGCCGGTGACGAGTACGATATCGGATCGCGCCAGGGCTTCCTTCAGCGCGGGGACCATCTCCTCCATGCGGTCACGCAGGAGGCGGGTGTGGCGGAGTGAGATGCCCAGGGCAGGGAGGCGCGCGGCCAGGTAGGCGGAGTTGGTGTCCACCGTCTCACCCATGAGCAGCTCTGTGCCGATGGCCAGAATCTCGGCGTCCATGGGGGCCTCATCCTTGGTCCCGCTCCAGCGGGCATTCGCGTGGGGGAGCGCGGCGCGGTCTTTCAGTCGTGGCCGGGCGGGCCGGGGTGCGCCTGCGGTAAGGCAGAGTATAGGGACCGGTCACCGCCGGGGCAAGCGAGCTCGCCCTACGTCCCCTCCGTCTCCGCGTTGACCAGGACCGGGGGATCGAGGACGAGCCGCTCCATCGTGTCGAGCCAGTCGGCGTCCACGAAGAGGAGGTACGGCTGCCCCACAACCTTGGCGTAGTAGCCGGTGCCGTCCTCCAGCATCGACCCGAACTCCATTTCGAACCTTCGGCGCGTGCCCTCGATGGTCTCAGGGGGCTTGTACTCCACCGTAAGGGTCGTCTCTGGGTTGTCCAGGCCGAACTGCTGGAACTCGGCCGTCGCGATACTGGGTTGGAGGATCCCGATCGATGGCGGGCCACCCAAGAACGGCGCGACCTCCGCCCATCGGTCCCCGTCGATCTGCGTCCGGTCCGCGGTGGCGAACCGCCACCCGGAGTCGTCATTGGTGAACTCCACCGTGCTCTCTGCCTGGGTGACCCCCAGGAATACGATCAGGGTCGGGTCCACGCGGTATAGCCACTGAGGGTAGGGCGGTTCAGTCGCCAGCTTGGCCAGGACCAGGCCCCAAAGGGAGTCCACCAGGTAGAGGCCTGGGTCGTCCCCCTGCATGGCGTAGTGGTTCTCCCCGTTGGGTGTCACGTCCCCGAGCCGAACGTCTATCCGCCGGTCGCCCCGTAGCGTGACGCCGATGGTGATGGGCGGGTCGGCGAGGCCGTACTGGGCCAGGTCTACCTCCGCCTCCGTCAGTACCCTGGATGTCTGGGGGCCGCTGACCAGGAGGGTCATGCCGCCCCAGCGGGCCAGGTCCACCGGGATGCGTTTGGGGCCGTCGAACAGCCACCCGCTCGGGGTGAGCACGAAGGTTTCCTTCGCGCCCGACGCCTCGATGACCAGTCCCTCCACGTCGTCCATGTCGGCGGAGTAGAACCACGGGGTGCGCGGCGTCGGGGCGGGGCCGCTGTCGCCGGAGGGCGCGCCGACGAAGTAGAAGTACCCGGCGACGACACCGAGCACGACAAGCAGAACCGCGGTCGCGCGTATGTTCACTGGGAAGGGTCCCCTCTCAGCTCAGGGCGCCGGGATCGTCAGCGTCGCCGCCACCAGATGGCCAGGCCCATCAGGGCCACGGCTGACGGCAGGATGAACCAGCTGGTGTACCGGATGAAATCGAACTCGGAGCTTGTCACCACCAGGTTCCGGAAGGCGAAGGCCTTCGGACGGATCGCGATGAGGTCGAAGTCCTGGGCCAGCCAGTTGACGGCATTGAGCAGGAAGTCCTTGTTGGTGGAGTAGGAGTAGTAGGCATTCGCGGCGAAGTCAGAGTCGCCGAAAACCACGATGCTGGTCGCAACCGGCGTCTCCCTGGCCTCCAGCGGGTTCGATTCCACGTTGAACCCTTCCGGTTCCTCCTCCACCGTGGAGAGGGCGCGCACCGCGATCGCCAGGAAGTGAGGCCCGCCCACGTCGCCCAAGGCGCCATCGTACTCGTTGCGCTCCGGGTCTTCCGTGGTCCAACTCAGCACGCTGGAGGCGGCCAGGGGGACGTATTGAATCCACGGAGGCCGCTTCTTTTCCTCCACCGCGATCCGGACCGCCCCCGCCTCTGGGAAGAGGGTCGCGTCCAGGAGCCTGGTGATCGGGATGTCCGGCATGTACTGGCTGCGCTGGAGGAGGGGGCTCCGCGGGTCGCCCAGCAGCGAGCTCCCCTGGTCGACAATCGTGCCCTTGCCCACCTCGATTCCCCACGGCGCCAGCAGGCTCAGGAAGCTCTCTGGCGGGTCGGGGTCCAGCAAGAAGAGGGCCCGGCCCCCGTTCCGCAGCCACACCATCAGCACCTGGTGCTCCGCAAAGGTCAGGTCCGTCTTTGGCCCGGCTATGACCAGAACGGCAGCGTCGCTTGGCACCACACCGCTCCGGCTGAGGTTCACGGTCCGGATTCCGTAGCTGTCCCGGAGCAGGCCGCCGGCGGCCATGCCGAAGGCCTCGACTTCGGTCTCCACCCTCGCCGAGTCCTTCTCCCCGTGGCCGTCCAGGAAGTAGATCATCTTCTGCTCGGTGCCAGTGACGATCAGGAGGGCCGTTGTCAGGTCCTGCTCCGCCATCGGTGGGAGCGGGAGCTCGAACGCCACGTTGGTATCCGTCGCCCTGAACAGGATGGTCGGGTAGTCGGTCACCTGGAGCTCGCGGGCGATGGACGGGTCCGCTTCCGGGTCGATGAACTCGTAGCTGAACTTGCCGCCGGAACGGTTCCGGTACTCGAACATCAGGTCTTCGGCTCGCTGCCTGGTGGCGATCTGGTCCGGGAGGCCCGGCACGAAGAAGGCCGTCGCATGCACCGGCTGGTCCAAGTTACCCAGCACGCGGATGGTCTGCTCCGAGAGGCTGAACTGCCGCGATGCGGTGACGTCGGCCCGCAACGTGGCCCGGAACGTCAGGAAGTTGACGATGGAGACGATTGCCACAAGTGCCACCACCATGACCAGGGCGTTGGCCGCATACCTCCCCCGCTGTCCCGTCAGGGCTTTCCGGACCGGGACGAAGGACGAGGCGAGCGCCACGAGCAGCAGGGCAAGGCCGACGAGCATGACGCTGTTGCCGAACCCACGCAGCTCCGGCACCCACAGGTAGACGCCTCCGCCCACCGCCAGGGCGCCCCCGCCGATGATGGAGAAGAGAAGCGCCGCGGCCGTCAGCACCTCCTGCGCGCGCTCCCAGAGGGAGGGGCCGGCCGAGGGCTCCGGGACGTTGGAAGGGGAGCGTGCCATGCTACCTCCACCGCCTCGATTCGATGTTTCGGATGGCCAGGGAAAGGAAGACGATTATGACGCTCAGGTAGTAGACCACGTTGTTCACGTCCAAGATGCCCCTGGCGAAGTCGTCGAAGTGGCCCGCGAGCGAGAGCTCCGACAGGATCTGCGCCGCCACGCCGGAGGCGATCGCCGCGGCCTGGTTGGTCAGTATCAGCATGAGCAGCAGACCGAAGCTCATCACCGCGGCCACCACCTGGTTGCTGGTCAGCGACGACGCCAGCAGGCCAATGGCCAGGGTGGCGGACCCGAATAGGATCAGACCCGCGTACCCGCTCAACAGCGGTCCCACGTCCGGGTCCCCAAACCAGAAGAGCAGTAGAGCGTAGAAGAGGGTCGGGGAGAGCGTCGCCAGCAGGATGACCACGGTCGAGAGGTACTTGCCGATGACGATCTCGTAGTCCCTGACGGGTGAGGTCATCAGCAGCTCCAGGGTCCCCAGCTTCTGCTCCTCCGCCAGGAGACGCATGGTGAGCGCGGGCGACCAGAGCACGAACACGAACGTTGACGGACCGATCCACCCACGGATGCTCGCCTCCGGAAAGGGCGTGCTGATGCTGGTCACGAACAGGTACCCCGTCAGCGCGAGGAAGACGGTTCCGATGATGTAGGCCATGGGGGAGGAGAAGTAGGCCTTGATCTCTTTCCAGGCTATGGCGCCGGTGTTTCGCACCGTCTACTCGCCCTCCGTCGTTTCAGGTTCGTCGGTCTGGGTGAGCTCCAGGAAGATCTCCTCCAGGCTCATCGTGACCGGGGCGAGCTCCCGGAGCCCCCAACCCCGTTCGACCACAGTCCGCGCTATCAACTCTCGCAGGTCCGTCCCGTGCCGCGCCTCGACGGTGTACCGGAGCATGTCGCCCTCGCCGATGCGGCGCACGTCTACTACGCCGGATATGTCCCGCAGCGCCTGCGTGACCTCGGTCCCCGGGCCCTGGATCTCCGCCTCGATGCGCTCGGTGGCGCGGAGTCGCTGGCCCAGATTGGCTGGGGTGTCCTCCGCCACCAGCGTTCCATCGTGGATGATGAGGACCCGCTCGCAGACCGCGCTTACCTCTGGGAGGATATGCGTGCTCAGGAGCAGCGTGTGCTCTTTCCCGAGTTCCTCGATCAGAAGCCGGGTCTCAACCACCTGGATGG
>PVBE010650239.1_pt1 | contig 28541 bp, 26 predicted proteins | sample 1631181 | NCBI WGS metagenome assembly PVBE01 (sample SAMN08397723, study PRJNA350692) | Marine metagenome, whole genome shotgun sequencing project. | isolation source: water | place: Pacific Ocean | collected 2012-04
CGAAGGAGTACTCGCTGGAGCAGTGCTGTATCATCGCCGCCGAAGCCCGGGGGCATATGCAGGCGAGCCTGCAGGCCTGCGGCGCCCGCTAGCGCCCCATCCAGGGCGGCGTCACCTTCACGTCGCGCAGCACACCCAACGCCTTCAGCGTGGACGTGCTGCTCGCGTGGCGTGTCTACACGGACGGACGGCCCGACGAGCTGGTGCGGGGCGTGGACCTCATCGGAACGCCGCTGGTCACCCTGTCGCGCATCGTGCGGGCGGGCGAGGTGCACCAGGTCTTCAATGGCATCTGTGGCGCGGAGAGCGGCGGGGTCCCCGTCTCGGCGATCTCGCCCGCCCTGCTCATCTCCCAGATGGAGACCCAGCGAAAGGCCAAGGGCCAGAGCATGCCGCCCCTTCTGCCAGCACCGGGCACGGTCCAGGAGGTGCAGCCGTGATCCGCACCCTCATCGTCACCCTGGCTCTCGCGTCGTCCACCGCACACGCCCAACCCGAAGCCGACCTGCTGCAGGACAGCCTGAACCGATGGGCGCTGCGCTCTCGAGACGACCTGGCCATCGCCGGGGGCCCGCCACCCACACGCACCGTGTTCGCCGCGGTCGATCTCGACTTCTACCAAGCCCGCGCCGAATACGGCGTCATCGTGTCCGAGGCCTCCCACCGCCGCAGACCTGGAAGGGTCGAGGTCGTGGTGGGCGACGACACCCTGGACTCCAGCCGCTTCCAACACGCCGACGCCTCGCTGCGGGTGATCGCGCGCCCATCCCTGGTGATCGAGGACGTACCCCTGGCCCTCGAGCGTGACCTGTGGCTCACCGCCGATCACGTCTACAAGGCGGCGGTCGTACAGCATCAGGTCAAGCAGGCCGCCCTGGCGGCGCTGGGGGGCGAACCCCCACCCCCGGACTGGTCCCCGGCCCCCCAGCTCCGGGCGGTCGACGACACGCCCGTCCCCGAGGTGGACGACGATGCGCTGCGCACCATCGCGCTCGCGGCCTCGGCGCGCTTCCGCGACCACCCACGACTGCGAACAGGGCGGGTGGAAGTGCACGCCTGGAGCGGGGCCTACCACCTGGCCACCTCCGAAGGCGCCGAGCTGGTCCAGCCCGAGGGCTTCGCCGTGGTCTTCGCCCAGGCCAACATGCTGCGTCCCGACGGCGTGCGCGTCTCGGACCAACGCCAGTGGGTAGCCGACACCGTCGCCGATCTCCCCACCGTCGCCACCATCACGGCCGAGATCGATGCCTTGGCCGCCTCCCTCGAGGCCCGCGCGGACGCCAGGGTGGTGGACTACTACGAAGGCCCCGTGGTCTTCGAGGGTCGCGCCGCGGCCGAGCTTCTTCGCTACCTGCTCCCACCCGAGCTCGCGGGGACCCCCCCCGAGCCCAGCGCCAACCAGACCTACCAGCAGCTCATCCGCAGCGGCCCCCGCCTGGGCCGGCGCCTGCTGCCCCAGGGTTGGTCGGTCGTGGACGATCCCACCCGCGACACGCCGGGCTTGGCAGGCGGCTACGCCCACGACCGCGAGGGCGTCCCCTCCGAGCAAGTGGAGCTGGTGAGGGACGGCTACGTGCGCGACCTGCTGATGTCCCGTATCCCCCGTCACGACCTGCAGCGCTCCAACGGCCACGCCAGGGGCGGCGTCCAGGGTCAGTGGGCGGCGAGGCTGTTCGTGTGGGAAGTCACGCCACCCCGAAACATCGGCGACCGAGCCTTCAACCGCCAGGTGGCTCGCGCCTGGAAGGGCTCCGGCCAAGACCGCATGCTCGTGGTGCGAGGGCTGGGCCTCGGCCGACCGGGCACCCTCCCCCGCCCCACCGACGCCGTCTGGCGCTACACCGACGGCCACGAAGAGCCCGTGGTCAGCCTGCAGTTCCAGCGGGTAGACCGCCGCGTGCTCCGCGACATCCAGTCTGCTGGCGGCGGCACCCAACGTCACGCCTACCTGGCCCCCTGGACCCTGAGATCCCACTGCGACGGCGACAGCGGCCTTCCCACCGTCCTCGACGCCCCCCGCAGGCTGCTGGTGGCGGAGCTCGAGGCCGTGTTCCCGGGAGCAGACGAGCGGCCCCACGCGTACCGGATGCCCGGTCTGGACGACTAGGGCCTAGGAGCTTCCGTGGAGATCGACTGGATCCTGCTGGGCGTGTTGGGCCTGTTCTTCGCCGGAATGCTGGTCATCGGCGCCTGGGCCTCGCGGCTACAAAAGACGGCGGCCGACTTCTACGTGGGCGGGCGCCGCTTCGGCACCCTGACCGTCACCGCCACCCAGATGGCCTCCGCGTTCGGAGGCGGCATGATGGTCGCCCACGTGGGCCTCGGCTACGCCTACGGCATGGCGGAGATGGTCTACCTGCTGGCCCTCTCCGCCGGGGTGGTGCTGCTGGCGGTGCTCGTGGCCGGGTGGCTGAGGCGCCAGGACTTCTTCACCACCACCGACTGGATGGTGGCCCAATACGGTGACTCGCGGCTGCTAAGGGGCACAACCTCGGCCGTGTCCATGCTGGTCACCATGGGCTGGTGGGTCTCCCAGCCCATCGCGGCGGGCAAGGTGCTCGAGGCGCTGACCGGCCTGCCGATGGAATTGGGGATCGTGCTCAGCGCCGTGGTCGTGGTGATCTACACCATGTGGGGCGGAATCATCGCCGTCGCCTGGACCGACGTGGCCCAGCTCGGCCTGATGCTCTTCGGCATGCTCGTCCTGCTCCCCCTGGCCCTGGGGGAAGCCGGTGGAATCAACGCCGTCATCGAAGCCGCGCCGCCGGAGAACCTAGGCCCCTGGGCGCCCGGGAAGACCGTGGTCTGGGGCTGGGTGCTGGCCGTGTTGCCCGGCCAGATGGTGCTGCAGGTCTACCACCAGCGCATCTACGCCTCGCAGTCCGTCGCGGTGGCAAAGCGGGGCCTGTACATCCTCGCCGCCGGCTGCCTGCTGGCAGGGGCGTGGGCCACCGCCCTGGGCATGTCCATCCACACCATCGCGCCCGACCTGGCGGACAAGGACGCAGCCATGACCTGGGCGGTGGTGAACCTGCTGCCCAAGGGCGTGGCGGTGCTGGTGCTGGGGGCCATCGTCGCCGCCATCGTCTCCACCGCCGACTCCGCCCTGCACTCCACGGCGTCCAGCATCACCCGCGACCTGTACCACGGTATCTTCCGACCTCGGGCCACCGACGCGGACATCCTGCGCTTCTCGAAGCGCTGTATCGCCGTCTTGGGGGTCCTGGGCATCCTGATCGCGCTGTGGTTGCCCTTCATCATCCAGGTGCTGGTGCTGGGCTACACCCTCACCGCGGCGGGCCTGCTCTTCCCCCTCTACCTGGGTCGCTTCTGGCGACGGGCCAGCCGCGCAGGGGCGATCGCTGGCATGTTCGCTGGCGTGGCGGTGGCCTCGCTCTTCTCCTTCCCACCGCTGTCCGGTGGACCGATGCCAGCGGTTCTCCCCGGCCTGGCAGCATCCCTGTTGGCGACCGTGATCGTCAGCCTGGGCTACCCGCCAAAGTGCGATTGAAGCCACGCCAGGGTGGACTGGGGCCCGCTGGTGGGCAAAGATGGAGCGACAAGATCCGGAGGCCGGAATGCAGAAGTCACGGAAAGCGCGGGGTGCCGCTGACACCGCCGCGAGCGACTCCTCCCGCGCAGCCCCGAGCAAGGGCGGTTGGTCCAGCAAGCACGGCACCCAGCAATGGGCCTCCGGCCAGCAAGACAGCCAGGGCAACCAATCCGTGCTGGGCATGATCGGCTCCACGACGGATGCCGAGGAGATCGCCGCCGGCCGACCCATCGGCCGCATGGTCGAGTGGGTCCCAAAACGCAACGGCGCCATGAAGTGCCGGGCCGTATTCGCCCCGGGCACCAAGGTGAACGTGGGCGACGTGGGCACCATCGCCGACAAGTGGGGCTACCGGGTCGAGCGCTGGGAAGAGATCAACGACAACATCCACGTCGAGTTCGTGACCATGGCGCCCCAGGACCAGTTCGCCTGGGGCAACGAGGTCATCCTCGGCCAGCCCCCACCCGAGACCAAGCTCGAAGAGGTCCAAAAAGACGAATCCGAAGGCAAGGGCCTGCTGGCCGCGGCCTCGGGCGCATTGGCGGCGACGCTCCTGGCCCCACCCACGCAACAACAGCCCGGCGCCCCAGCGGCCGCCACCGAACAACCGGGCCTGCTTCCCACCGTGGGCCCCCAAGCAACCACGGGGGCCGCCGCCGGTACCACCGGCTTGGCCGCCGGCATCATGGCCGCCGCCCTGGGCAGCTCCCCGGCCGCATCCACGGCTCCCGGCTCGGCGCCCGGCCTCGCTCCCACCCCCGCGGCGCCCACCAACGTCGAAGGCAAGGCGAAGGTCCTGGAAGAGCAGGTCGAGGGCAAGCAAGCCCAGTCCGCCAAGGCCAACCCCGACGAGCAGGTCCAGCAGAGCGTCCGGGCCTTCGTTCGCGAAGCGGGCGCGGCCAGCCCATCGCTGGCGGCTCTGCAGCGCATCGCCACCTCGGTCCAAGGCACCCGCTTGTGGGAGCTGTTGGGCCGCGACCTGGGCGAAAACGAGATCGAAAACCTCGTCCGCACCTGTCAGCAGAGCAACCCCGGTCTGCTCGCCCTGTTCGAGGAACAGCTCTACCCCATGCTCGGCGGCGGAGCCCAGTCCGCCTGGGACGAAGTGATCGACGAAGAAGTCGTCCAGCAGGCCAGCCGGGTGGAGTCGGGCAACGAAGGGCCAGCAAAGGGCTGACCCCCCCCCGCCCACCGCTAGGCCTCCACGTCCCACACGAGGTGGAGCAGCAGAGGCTCGTCGGAGCTGGACTCGAAGGACAGCGGTACCGCGATCACGCCGTCTTTGCTCAGCCGGAAGCCGTGGGCCTCGATGAAGCGCCCCTGGGTGAGCACCAGCCTGAGGCCCGAGTCGGACTCGCCATCGTCTTCCTCGTCGGCACCCGAGGGCTCCTCCGGCTCGATCTGTACCCGGAGGATGCGCAGGCTGCCCTCCTCCTCGTAGCTGACCTCCCAGTCCTCGTCGGACTCGGCGAGCATCGCGGAGACCAGGTCGCCGACGTCGGCGAACTGCGCTTCCACCATCACCGTGTAGGGCCGCTCCCGACGGATCAGCCGCACCCGGGTGGACTCGGAACCGTAGCCGTCCAACAGCTCGCTCCAGCCCTCCTCGTCGCTGTCCAGGGTGGCGAGGAACTCAGCCTCCTCGCCCTCGCGATCCCACGGATCGTCCTCGTCGGACCGGATCACGTCGCGGAGTACGCGCCACGTGACGCTCCCGTCTGGAGCCAGGTACAGGGTGTGGCTGTCCTCTTCGAGCAGGCAGCCCGTGAGGCAGAACAGGGTCAGGCCGAGCAGCAAGGTGACAGTCTTGCGGAACATCTGGGTCTCTCCTTTCCGGGGTCCTTCGTGGGCCCTCACTTCCGAAGACGACTTCCACCCCCGAGACCGAACGCGTCGCGATAGGATTTCTGCATTCTCCCTCCCCGAGCCCGCAATGGAGGTGGCGCATCGCCGACTTCGACGCCTTGTTGCTGCACGCCCGCCAAGGGTCCCCCGAGGCCATGGAGGCCTTGCTGGCCGAGCACGCCCCGCGCCTGCTCGCCACCATCCGGCTCCGCCTCGGGCCGGCCCTGCGGTCCAGGGTCGAGTCTCGCGACCTGCTCCAAGACAGCCTGCTCAAGGCCTTCCGCTCCTTCGCAGGCTTCGAGGGCCAGGACGAGCGCAGCTTCACCGCCTGGCTGGCGCGCATCGCTGCCAACGAGATCGCGGACCAAGCCGTCTACCACGGACGCCAGCGTCGAAACGCCGCGCTGGACGCTCGGTATAGCGACGGCATGCTCTCCCCTCGGCAGCGCGCCCGATCCCTGTCCAGCCGCGTCGCCCTGGGTGAGCAGGCCAGGCGCCTGGAAACCGCCCTCGAGACCCTGCCTTCCCACTACAGGGACGTCATCGTGCTGCGCCGCCTGGAAGAGCGCAGCTTCGAGGAGGTCGGTACCCGCCTGGATCGAAGCGCCGACGCCAGCCGCATGCTCTTCGCCCGCGCCATGGCCGCCCTGACCGCGAAGCTGGGAGAACCCGCGTGAGCACCCGCGCCCAGGAGCTACTGCAGCGCTACATCGAGCAGCTGGTGCGCACGGGCGAGCGAGCGCCCCTCGAGGAACTCTGTGGGGGTGAACCAGAGCTGCTCGAGCCCCTGCGCACGCTGGTCGCGCGCTACGAAGCCATCGAGCAGGAGCTGAAGGCCAAGCGGGCGACCACGAACGGGAACGCCGCGACCCGGCCGCCTCCCGAGATCGAGGGCTTCCGCACCATCGAGCGCTTGGGCCGCGGAGGCATGGGCGAGGTCTACAAGCTCGAGGACCTGACCCTCGGGCGCACGGTCGCTGGCAAGGTCCTGCGACACGATCCCACGGTCGCCCAGGGGGTGGCGGGGTTCATCCGCGAGGCCGCCACGCTGGCCCTGTTCGAGGACCCACGCATCGTCCGCATCTACGAGCTGCGCCAGGACACGACACCGCCCATGATCATCATGGAGCACGTGGAAGGCTTCGAGCTGGGCGCGGTCGCACCCTCCCTCGAGCACGCGCAGCGCGCTAGGATCCTGGCCGAGGTAGCCGAGGCCATCCACAAGGCCCACGGCCTGGGGGTCCAGCACCGCGACCTCAAGCCCTCGAACATCATGCTCGATCCGCAGCTGCGGCCCAAGATCCTGGACTTCGGGCTCGCGGGCTGGGATCCGCGGCAAGGACACGGCCTGGGCACCCCTCCCTACATGGCACCGGAGCAGCTCGATCCCGACCAACCCATCGACCTCCGCGCGGACGTATACGCCCTCGGTGCCATCTTCTACGAGCTGCTCTGCGGGGTCCCACCGTACTCGTGCAGCGACACCGAACAGCTCCACGCGGCGGTGCTACGCGGCGAGCCGCGGCTTCCGCTGGAGATCGATCCCGCGGTCCCCGAGCCGCTGCAGGCCATCGCGCTCAAGGCCATGGAGCCACGGCCGGCGGACCGCTACGCGACGGCTGGCGAGATGGCCCTCGAGCTGCGCCGCTACCTCGAGGGCCGCCCCGTCCTGGCCCGGCCGAGCCTGTACAACACCGCGCTGGGGCGACGCATCCTGCCCCACCTCGAAGACATCGAGGAGTGGCTGCGCTTGAAGCTGGTATATGGGCACGAGGCGGCACGCCTGCGCGCGGTCTACCGCCGCTTGGAGCTGCGGGACGACGACTGGATCGTGCAGAGCCGCCAGCTGTCCCTGTCTCGCATCTCGCTGTACCTGGGATCCTTCGTGTTGGCGTGCGGAGCGTTCCTCTACCTGGCGGCCCACCGCTTCTTCGCCGTCGAGACAGGCTGGCTCGAACCCCTGGCGGTGCTGGGGCTGCCCTTCGTGATCCTCAACGTCGCTGCCCACCTGCTGTACAAAAAACAGCACCAGGCGGTGGCCGTGGCCTTCGGCCTGGCGTCGGTCGCGCTCCTGCCACTGCTTCTGCTGGTCCTATGCGCCGAGTGGGGGCTGTTCGCCGTCCTGCCGGAGACAGCTGGCCAACTCCTGGCCAGCGGGGTCATCTCGAACAATCAGCTGCAGCTGGCGACCTTGGTGGGCGCCGGCTGGTCCCTGCTGCTGGCCGTCCGCACACGGACGACAGTATTGGGCACGCTGTTCACCGCGATGGTCCTGCTCACGGCACTGGCGGTGATGACCGACCTGGGCCTCTCGGACTGGTTGCGCGACGGGCGCTACGACCTGCTCGCGATGCACCTGTCCCCCCTGGTGCTGCTCACCGCCCTGGCGGGTCACCGCGCCGAGCGACACGGTCACGGCTGGTTGGGCCTACCCGCGTACCTCGCAGCCGCACTGCTCACCGTGCTCACGCTGGAGCTCCTGGCGCTCGACGGACGAACGTTCCACTATCTGGGCATCTCCATGGTCGGATCACAGGCGCCCGAGGTGAGCGATCCGCTACTCCTGAACACCCTCGGTGCCATGGCGATCAACGGCGCGCTCATCTACGCAGCCGCAGCACTGGCGGACAGGCACGGCACCGAGCTGATGCGACCCGCGGCACAGCTGCTCTTCGCCATCGCGCCCTTCGCCATGCTCGAGCCGGTGGCCTGGCTCGTGGTCACCGGCGAATACTCGGGCAGCTACGACTGGCTCTACCTGATGACCGCCCTGTCCCTCGCCTTCCTGAGCCACCACCGCCAGCGCAAGAGCTTCTACTACGCCGGGCTGACCAACACCGGAATGGCGCTCGCCCTTCTCTCCGAACACAACGAGTGGTTCGACGCTCCGCCTTGGGCCACGGCCGTGCTCGGCGGCGGCCTGGGTCTGCTGCTGGCCGGTGCCGTGCTCGACCGCTACGAACGCTGGGGACGGCGCCGCAGCCTCAAAGCGTGAGAACTTCCTCGACATCGGCCAAGGCCTTCTTGCGCCACTGGATCAGCGAGCTGGTTCCATCCAGCATGCGACCGGTCTCCTGGAGCACCGCGTCGAGATCCACGAGCCAGCAGTAGGGATCCGCATCGCTACGACGGGCGATGGCGGCGGGGAGCTCACCCGGAAGCAGCCACGAGACCATCTTGCAGCTCTCGCCCGCCAGCAGCGCCTGCACGGCGACCCGGCCCATGCGGCTGGCCAACAGCCGGTCGAAGGCCGAGGGCCGCCCACCGCGGACCACGTGCCCGAGCACCGTCACGCGGGTCTCCACGTTCGCCGGATCCCCCTCGAGGACCTCGCGCAGCCGCGCCTCGATGGGGGCCTGCAGCCGCTGGGCGGGGACGTCGGTGCCTTCGGCCATGATGACCAGGACGCGCTTGCTGCGCACCGTGCGCTGCTGGACCGCGGTGACGGCCCGGACCACCGACTCCACCAGGTCGTCCATGGACTTGCCCGCCTCGGGGAAGAGCACCGCGTTGGCGGCCGTGGCGATGGCGCTGGTCATGGCCAGGTAGCCGCAGTCCCGGCCCATCACCTCGACCAGGAAGGTGCGATCGTGGGCCGAGGCCGTGTCGCAGATGCGGTCGCAGGCCTCGACGATGGTGTTCATCGCGGTGTCCACGCCGATGGCCATGCCCGTCAGGCCGATGTCGTTGTCGATGGAGGCGGGGATGCCCACGACCGAGAGATCGAGGTCACCCAGCTCGTCGGGATCGCAGAGCGCAGCGGCGCCGGCCAGGCTGCCGTTGCCGCCGATGACGATGAGCCCGTCCATGCCGGCGTCCCGGATCCGCTCACGGGCGCGATCGCGCCCCTGGCGTTCCATGAACTTCAGGCAGCGGGACGAGCCAAGGATGGTGCCGCCTTCACGAATGATCTCGTCGACGTCGCCGGGCTCGAGGGGGCGAAACCGGCCCTCGAGCAGGCCGCTGTAGCCCTGCTGGACGCCCAGCACCCGGCAGCCCTGCGCGTGCAGGAGCATGGTCGCGGCGCGGACCGCGGCGTTCATCCCGGGGGCATCGCCACCGCTGGTGAGCAGGCCGACGCAGCGAGGGGCCGTGGGTGGGGTGGGCTTGCTCATGCGGCACCTCCAGTGGGTGGAGACGATTCTACACGCTCACAGGCGTCCGCTGGCGCGCCGGATCGGGCACGAACGCGATCCCGGGTCCGTGCGGTCAGTACCCCAAAGCCGCCAAGCGTCGGACCTCCTCGAGGAAGAAGACCTGGTGGTCGTAGTCCGCCTCGAAGATGTCGGGCACGCCCACGGCGCCGTAGTGGTCCGTCCCCAGCTCACCCTGGTAGTCGCCCCATTGGGCGCTCTGTACGCTCACCTGGCCGTCGTTTTCCCCCTCCATGAGCGCGAGGTAGGCGAAGGTGCCCGACAGCAGGGGAGAGACGATCTCGCCCCCCATCTCGTCCTGGCAGTCGAAGTCCAACAGGGCGCAGCTGTGGCCCGCCCACGAGCCGTAGTAGACGCCTTCGACGTCTGGAACCGCCTCGTTGAACGCTGCCGCGGCGGTGGTGGTGAGGTCCTGCAGCTGGGCGGTGAGATCCTCGCCTTCCTGCCCGAAGACGTTGTAGAAGCTCTCGGCCACCGCATCGAGGAGGGCGCCGTCCAGCGGGCCCAGCTCGATCAGGCCGCAGATCAGGTCGGCGGTCGCCGCCCCGTGATGGGGTGTGGAGATGGTGGTGACCGTGGCCATTCGCCCGCGGGGCTCGAGCACGCCCGTGAGGTAGCGTGCATCCAGGCCGCCCTGGGAGTGGCCAACCAAGTTGAACCGCCGACCCACGCCGGCCGCTTCCAATTCGTCGATCAGGGTCAGCCACTGCGCGGCCCGGTCCGCCACCGAGTCCATGGCCGAGACCGGGTGGATCTCCACGTGGTAGCCGTAGCCGCCCAGGTGCTCGCCCAGGCCGCCCCAGGTGTCCACGATCTCGAGGAAGCTGTCGGTGGTGCCCGCCCCGTGCAGGAACACCAGGGGGTAGCGGGTGTATTCGAGATCGCAGCCTGCTTGGCAGGCTAGACTCAGGGTGTAGGCGTTGCTTGCCTCGTCGGCGATCTCGGGGGACAGCTGCACCAGGAACTCCCCGCTCTGGGGCAAGGTGAAGGAGACGGCGTCCCCTTCGGCGAGCGTCGTCCAGTCGGCGATGGGCTGGCCCAGCAGGTCGAGGACGGCCAGCTGGGCGGATCCCGTTCCGCCCCAAGTGGACAGCTCTACGGTGAGCGTGGAGTCCGCGGCGCCGACACCGGCGTGAAGTACCTGGCTGCAGCGCTCGCGATGAGCCGAGACGCTGGCGGACTGCAGGAGCAGGTCGCCTTCCATCGCGATCGGGAGCGCACCTTCCTCGAGGACGCAGGGTTCTTCCTCGACGGCCGTGTCCTCGGCCGCCGTGTCCACCGAGCTGTCCGGCTGAGTATCCAAGATACCCGAGTCCACCTTCGGCTCCTGCGTCGAACACGCAGCCAAAAAGAGCAGGAGAGAACGCATGCCAGCTCCAAAATGAATGGCCGCTCATCCTACCAAAGGTCGCGGCGCAGGCCAGCTCGAGTCCTGGCCCCGATCGGGCGAGCCGCCTGAGTGAACGTCGGCGACGGCGTGTGCAACAATCGGCTCCGTTCAGAGTCGTCGGAGCTGTCGGTCGGAGGTGTGCGGTGCGTGGATGCAGAAACCCGATCCTGGTCGCGCTCTGCCTGGGCTGTGGGGGGCCGTCGGAGGACAGCACGAGCAGAGACAGCGGCGCGGCGGACACTGGCCCGATCGGGGACATCCCGCTCTTCGATGCCCACGCACACAACGGCGACGACAACGTGGAGGCTTTAGCCGAGGCGGGGATCACGGGGATCGCCCTGTTCGGAATCGTGAACGACATCGACCAGGTCATCTCAGCCGCCCGCGAGGACGAGGACGAGGACGAGGACGAGGACGAGGACTTCCTGTTCCCCTTCGCGGCGCCCCGCAGGGATCGCGAGAGCAACGAGCTGGTGCTGGACGAGACCACCCGCGCCACCATCGAGGCCCAGCTCGAGACCGGCCTGATGCACGGCATCGGCGAGCTCTCCGTACGCCACAGCCCCTTCCCCGGCAGCCCCGACACGGGCGACCAGAACGAAGCCGACGGAGACGCGCTGATGGACGTCTACGCACTGGCCGCCGAGTGGAACGTCCCCGTGAACCTGCACGTGGAGTACGAGTACGCCGACGAGCTGGCCGCGGCCCTGGCCGCCAACCCCGACACGATCTTCGTCTGGGCCCACCTCGGGGACGGTCCGCCAGACGTGGTCCGCGCCTTGATCGAGGCGCACGACAATCTCTACGGAGACCTCAGCTGCCGCCACCCCCACTACGAGCGCAACGGCCGCAGCACCGAGGAACAGTCCATCACCGACGAGGGAGAGCTGCTGTCCGACTGGGCCTCGCTGTTCGACGACCACCCCGACCGCTTCCTTTTCGGCACCGACCTGGGCCGTGCGGAACGGGTGGAGCTGCTGCCCGACGTGCTGGAGCACGCCCGGAGCGTGCTGGATCAAGTAGGGGACGAGGCCCGGGAGGGCATCGCGGGTGACAACGCCAGAGCCCTGCTTGGGCTGGACTGAAGGGCCTCGCGCGATAGGAGCCCGCTGCCCGAGGAGCAGCGCATGGAACCCGCCGAGATCTCGACCCGCATCGCCACCGCCCTGGACCTGGACGAGGCCGAACACCGGCGACTCCTGGGCGATACCGACCCCACCGACGTGGACAGCGCAAGGCTGCGATCCTTCCTCGACGCCCTGATCGAGGCGCGGCGTGGTTCGGGCGGTACGCCACCCCCGCCTCGGGATGGCGAGAAGCTCGAGAACCTCGCACTCAAGAAGCTTCGCGTCGCCCTGAACCTCCAGGAAAGCGACATGCTGGCGATCCTGAAGAAGGGCGGCATGCACGTCGGTCCCCGCCAGCTCGGCGCCCTGTTCCGCGCCCCCACCAACAAGCGCTTCAAGCACTGCTCCGACGGGACGCTCCTGTGCTTCCTCACGGGCCTGAAGCGCTGGCGGGAAGACCAGGGGGCCTAGGCCCGCAAAAACTCCACCACTCCCGCGTCGCTCCAGCTGGCGCAGCCATACCACCGTGCCGTAGATTCCCGCACCATCCGGCCCGCCAGGCAGGTGAGCCCTCGGCGAAGGGGGACGTTGTCCAGCAGGGCGCCGCGCGGGCCCTTGTCCGCGAGCTCGATGCAGTAGGGCAGCGTCACCCCGGCCAGCGCCTCGGATGCGGAGCGGGCCGCGAGGGAGGGGATGTTGGCCACCACGTAGTGGGGATGGCCGTCCACTTGGTAGACCGGGTCGTCGTGGGTGGTCTGGCGTTCGCAGGTCTCGAGAGCGCCGCGCACGTCCGCCGCCACATCGACGATCACCGCGCCAGCGGGCATCAGCCCCAGCATCTCGCGGGTCACGAGGTGGCCATCACGACCCTGCGGCCACATCACGGCGTTGACCAGGACATCCGTCTGGGCGAGGCAAGCCCGGATGTTGGCGGCATTGGACAGCAAGGTCCTGGCCCGCGGAAAGCGCTCGGCCAGCTCTGCCAGCCGCTCGAGGTCGAGGTCGAGCACGGTGACCTCCGCGCCGAGCCCGTGGGCCACCTGGATCGCTCCGGCACCGACGAAGCCGCCGCCAAGGACCAGCACGCGCGTGGGTTGGATGCCGGGGATGCCTCCGGGGAGCAGGCCCGGCCCGCCAAGGAGCGGCTGCAGCAGCTCGAAGCCCTTGACCATCCCCATGTACCCGGCGATGGTGCTCATCGGCTCGAGCAGGGGCAAGCGGCCGTCGTCCAGCAGCACGTCCTCGAAGGCGATGCCCCAGGTACCCCGTTCGAGCAGCGCATCGCAGAGCGGTCGGTTTCCGCCCGAGTGGATGTAGGTGAACAGCAGCTGGTCGCGCTCGAGCAGCCCGTATTCCCAGGGCATGGGCTCCTTGACCTTGTAGACCATGTCGGCGCCCGAGAAGACGGCCGCGCTGTCGGTGACCAGCCGGGCACCGGCCTGCTGGTACTCCTGGTCGCTCCACCCGGCCGCCGCACCAGCCCCGCGCTCGATCAGCACCTCGTGCCCCCGGCCGACGAGGGCTTCGACGCCGCTGGGCAGGATCGCCACGCGGTACTCGTGGTTCTTGCTCTCCTTGTTGGTGCCGACGATCATGCGGGGCCTCCTGACGCGCGACGCTGCGCTGGGTCCCGCCTATCGCCCCCTGGTGGCGGCTGGTAGACATCCTTCCGAACGACCACGGCGGCGTGCGCGTCGCGACACGCCGAAGACATGAGCGTCCGCACCCCTCACCCGGTGGTGGTTCGCCCGGGGGTGGTATCCTGCCCTCCGCACCAACGAGGTGATCATGGCGGGACGAAGACCGAGAGCCCACGCCGTAGGCTGGCCCGATCGTGGGCGTGGCTTCGCCGTGCTCGCAGCGGTGGGGCTCTCCCTCGCCGGGCTGGCACTGCAGTGCTCGGTGGGCTGCCCGGTGGGGCTCGTCGAGTCGTTCCTGGTCATGGGTCTGGGCTGGGAGCGAGGCAGCCTCACGCTGAACCCGCTGGTCCTGGCGGCCACGAACGTCTTCTCCCTGGGCGTCGTGCTCCTGGTCGGCACGTGGCTCGCGCGGCGATCCTTCAGCGCGATGGTTCCCATGCGGCGCTTCCCGCCAGCGGTGCTGCTTCCCGTTCTGCTCACCTCGGTAGGTGGCCACATCGTCCTCCTCCAGTCCGCGGCGGGCCTCGAGGCCCTGCTGCCGGTGCCGGAGTTCTTCGACACCTTCTTCTCCGAGGTGTTGGGCGGTGAACGTTCCGTCCTGGGGTCGGCCGTCCTGGTGGTGCTGGTGGCCCCCGTGACCGAGGAGGTCGTGTTCCGCGGCATGCTGCTCCGAGGGCTGAGCGTGCGCCTCGGAGCGGGTGGGGCGGTGTTCGTGTCCGCCCTGCTCTTCGCGCTGTTCCACGCCAACCCCTGGCAGCTCGGCCCCTCCTTCCTGTTGGGCCTGCTGTACGGCTGGTGGACGGTCCGCACCGGCTCGCTGTGGCCAGCCATCCTGGGCCACGCCCTCAACAACGCCACGGGCACGCTCATGTTCAGCATCCTGCCCGGGATCGAGGGGAGCGAGGCCTTGCTCGAGGCGGCCGACGGTACCACCGCTCCCTGGCTTGCGGTGCTGGCCGCGCTCGGTCTGCTGGTCGGCCTGTCCGGCTGCGTGCTGCTACTGCGGCGGGATCCTCCGGACCGAGTCGCCGACCATCTCGGCGGTGAAGCCGCAGCGCGCGGGTGAGCGGCCGCGACACCCGTGTGTCGTTTCGAGCATGCCCACCGATTCCACACCGAGACTGGGTATACTCAGCGCCATGCCACCCACCAGACCCCTCCTCCACGCCCTGCTCCTCCTGTCGAGCGTGGCCCTGGCCAACCCCGCCGCCGCGGCCACCAGCCACGGCAACTACGGCCTGCTGAGAACCCGGCTGCTCGACGAGTTCGTCATCGTCGGCGACGGGACCGGCGAGGGTCAGCCCATGACCGAGCGCAACGACCTGACCGGAAACGTGCGCTGGGCGGACAGCACCATCCAGCTGGGCTTCTACCGGGGCATGCTGGCTATCTATTTCGCTCTGCTGAGCGCCCCCGAGACCTACCCGGAGATGACGCGTGGCGACGGCGATACGGCGGACACCCTGGCCGAGCTGACCTACGCCCTGGACGCCCTGGAGCGCCTGGACCGTGTCGCCGATGCCAGCTTCGAAGCCCCCTGCACCCAGAGCGAGGTCGTCAACGGCTTCTTCATCCGCGACGACGTGCCCTCTACGGCCTGGCAGGCCTACGCCGGCGCGTCCTCGGTGAGATCCGACTTCACCGACCTCACCGTGACCAACAAGGAGATGAGCCAGGACCAGGTCTACCACCTGCTGGGGGGCCTGGCCCTGGTGCGCGCCCTGGTGCCCGACGAGGCGGGCGACGGAACGCACGCGGACAGAGCCACCGATCTGGCGCTCGGCATCATCGAGCACGTCTCCGCCAACGAGGACTGGACCATCCTCAACCCCGCCTGCGACGACCGCGAGGTCGCCCGCGGTGGCGACGCCGCGGGCTACGCGGTGGCCACCAGCATGGCGGCGGCCTGGTTCTCGGACGGTGCGGTAGAGCTCGAATACCCCGAGTACTCCGAGACCGTCGCCGAGGTGGGTCGTGATCCCGACTCCATCCTCTACTCCAACGTCGACAACCTCCACATGGCCATGGTCATCAGCGCCACGGGCGACGCCTGGGGGGAGACCACGACCGCCGACCTGATGGCGCTGTCCGAGAACGAGGGCTGGGTGCTCTACCCCCTGCTCCACCAAGCGCTGCACGGTCCCACCGACACCTGGTGCAACGACGGCGATCCCATCCTCGAGCAGGCCTACGAGATGCTCGAGGAGCTGCCCATCGGCGACGAGCCGGCCTCGCCCTACCCCGGCACCGCGGCCCACTCCTTCACCTCGTGGAACCGGTTCATCCGTGGAGCGAATCAAGCCTACACCGGCCCCGACGACTCCGAGGGGCTGCTCTTCGCCGGGGTCGACTTCATGCTGCTGCACAACCTGCTGGTCCTCACCACGCCCGGTGCCTGGCACGGCGACCTGACGCCGGAATGCCCCTCGGCCGCCCAGGACACCGGAGGGCTGCAGGAAGGCGAACCCGAGGGCTGCGGCTGTGCGGCGACACCCAAACCGGGCGCTGCGCTCTCCCTCCTCTGCGGGCTCGGCGTCGCCGTGGGTTGGCGGAGGCGGACCGCGACCGTGCCGATCAGCGCACCGTAGAATCGATCATGCCGACAGGCTACCATCCAGGCGCCATGCCCCCCCTCCGCGTCCACCTCGACTCCCTGGGTTGCCGCCTGAACCAGGCGGAGCTGGAGCGGATCGCCGCACGGCTGCGGGAAGCCGGCCACGTGCTGGTTGCAACCCCCAAGGAGTGCGACTGGGCTGTCATCAACAGCTGCACGGTCACGCACCGGGCGGACCGAGACGCCCGCGCCCGTGTCCGCGCGCTCCATCGCGCCAATCCAGACGCCCGCATCGCGGTCACCGGCTGCTGGTCGACCCTGGAGCCCGACACCGCCAGCGCACTCCCCGGCGTGGTCCTGGTGGTCCCGAACGACCGCAAGGAGGAGCTGCCGAGCCTGTTGGGAGGAACCCCCAAGGCAACTCCAACCTCGACGGCACCTCGCCGCGCAATCCCGGGCCCACGTAGACGGGCGCGCGCCTTCCTGAAGGTCCAGGACGGCTGCGATCACGCCTGCGCCTACTGCCTCACGACCCAGGCCCGCGGCGCCTCCCGAAGCGTCGCGATCGATACCGTAGTCGCGGATCTGGAGGCCGCCGAGAAGGGCGGCATCCGCGAGGTGGTCCTCACCGGCGTGCAGCTCTCGGACTGGGGCAAGGACCTGCCGAGCGCCCCCACCATCGCCGACTTGCTCGACACCCTCCTGGCCTCCAGCTCCGGACCGCGAATTCGGCTCTCCTCCCTCGAGCCGTGGGGCCTGCCCGAGGGCCTCTTCGAACGCTGGGCCAACCCGAGGCTGTGCCGGCAGCTCCACCTCCCCTTCCAGTCCGGCTGCGACGCCACCCTCGCGCGCATGCGCCGGCCCTACCGCAGAGCCGAGGTCGAAGCCCTGGTCCACCGGGCCCGCGCCCGGATCCCAAGGCTGGCCCTCACCACCGACGTCCTGGTGGGCTTCCCCGGCGAGAGCGAGGGGGAGTTCGCCGAGGCCCTGGCCTGGCTCGACGATCTCGAGCTGGCCGGCGCCCACGTGTTCACCTGGTCTTCCAGGCCCGGGACCCCCGCGGCCGACATGCCAGGCCGGGTGGATCCCTCGGTAGCCAAAGAGCGCAGAATCAGGGTCCTGGAGCGTGTGGAGGCGTCGAAGAACGTTTACCAGCGCCAGCTCCTGGGACGAACCGAGACCGTGCTCTGGGTGTCGGCCCGTCAAGGCGAACAGGGCTCCTGGTTGCTCGGTGGCCTCACGGACCACGGGGTCCGGGTCAGGGCCCTTTCGAGTCGGGATCGCTGGAGCCACACCAGCCCGGTGAGGCTCACGACCCAGCAGCCCTGGGGCCTCGAGGGCGAGATCGTGGAGCCGTCCGGACCATGACCCCCGCCCGGACGCCGACGCGGGAACGGCTGACCTGGGCGCTGGCCTGGACCGCGGTGGTCTTCTACCTGGCCACCGCACACCTGGCGGCAGCCCGCAACGGCGACTTCACCCACCTGTGGGTCGGCGGCGCGGCCTGGCTCGAGGGCGGAGCCTACGACCCGACGCTGCAGCACGCGCTGCTCGATGCCGCACTGGATGCGCCCTCCTGGGCCCCGCGCAACGAGGTCTTGGGCGCCTTTTTCTACCCCCCCACGGCCCTGCTGCTGTACGCACCTCTGGGGCTGCTCTCGCTGCAGCACGCCGCACTGTTGATGGCCTTCCTGAACGTGGCGCTGGGCGTATGCGCCGGCTGGTTGCTCGGCCGCCTCACACCGCTGGGAACCGCCGTGGGCATCGCCGTCGTGTTGCTCTTTCCGGGTTTCTTCTTCGCTTACGCCCTGGGACAGAACGGGCCCCTGACCCTCTGCCTGATCCTTGGGGCGGTGCTCGCCTCGCGAAAAGGGAGACCCCTGCTTGCAGGGCTGCTGCTCGGTGCGCTGGCCTTCAAGCCCAGCTGGCTGCTGGCCGCATCCTGGCTGTGGATCGTCATGCCCAGACCCAAGCGCGTGCTGCTCGGGATGGCGGCAGCCATCGCGGCGCTGACGGTGGCATCCCTCCCAACGGGAGCTTGGGGGAGCTTTCTGGACCTGGCACCGAGCATCGCGACCCTGCCAAGCCAAGGCGACTACCCCGTCCATCTTCAGTACGACCTGCAGAGCCTGGGTCTGCGCGTCGGCCCGGCCTGGCCTGGCTGGCTCGCAGCCTTCGGCGTGGTCGTCGTCACCTGCATGCGAGGCCGGGGGAGGCTCCCCGCGGCACTGCTCGCGGTCACCCTGGCCAACCCACACCTACACGCCTACGACGCCCTGCCGGCACTTCTGGGCGCTGCGGCGCTCACGTCACGGCGGCGTGGTTGGTGGGCGATCGTGGCACTCCACGTCGCCTTCCTGGTCACCGGGGCCGTGGACGCCAGCCAGATCCTGGCCCTGCCGACCCTCGCGATGCTGGGGCTCTGGGCCTGGTCGTTGTTCGGACCGGCACCTCGAGAGGTGGACTAGCCGACCGCTCCCGCGGCTTGCTCGGCTGCTTGCAGGTCGGCCACCATGGCGGTCTTCTTGTCGCCCAGGCTCAGGATGGCCGCCCGGGGGATGCGCTTGGTGGTGGCCAAGGGGCCCTGGACGTGGACCTTGCCCAGGTCTAGAGCCACGACGCGCCCGTGCTCGTCGAAGACCACGTCCTTGATCGTGCCGATGGGGGTCTGGTGCGCGGTCTGGATGGCGCGACCGCGGAGGTCGCCCACCAGATGGAAGCTCTCCGAGCCCTGCCAGTCCTTGAGATCGATAGCGCCCGCCTGGGGGGTGGCCAGCCAGCAATCGAGCCCGCGGAGCTGGACGTCTCGCATGGGAAGCACCAGCACCTTGCGGGAGATCATGCCTTCCTTGCCCAGGAAGACGGCGATCATCTGGGTGAGGCCCGGGTCGAGGTAGAAGTCCTTGAGCTCACCGAGCTGGAGGCCGTCGGAGATCCGGTAGATGGGCTTCTTGGCCAGGTCCTTGGCGGCTTGCATGTTCGACTCCCTGGGATGGAGTCACAAACTATCAGTCGGCAAGCCCGAGAACCAATCCCACCCGACTCCACAGGATCCAACCGACCTACTGCGCTGGCTCCGACTCCCGTGTGCGGACCAGGCGGAAGCCATAGTCCCACCCCTTGCCGGTGAGCGAGAAGGAGTAGCGGATGGCGGCGAGCACCCGGTACGGAGCCTCGTCCACGCTGCCTCCACGTCGGGTCCGAGCGGTCCCGGAGTCTGGACCGTCGGGATCGGTGGTCTCGGACGACAGGGGGGTCTGGCCCCACCAGTCGTTGACCAACTCCCAGACGTTGCCGTGCAGGTCGTACAGACCCCAGGCGTTGGCGGGGTAGCTCCCGACCTCTTGCACCAGCTCACCGGTGTTGCCGCAGTACGCGACCCAGTCCCCGAGCCGCTCGCCGCCCTGCAGCACCACCTCGTCGTCACACTCGCTCTGGGTCCCCTCCACCAGGTTGTCGCCGAAGTGGAAGGCCGACGAAGCACCCGCCCTGGCGGCGTATTCCCACTCAGCCTCGGTGGGCAGGCGGTAGCCCTGGCAGGTGTATGGATCGTCTGGGCTGGCGCACTCGACGTCCTCACCCTTGCCCTCACACGCGTAGCAGGTCTCCAGGTGGCCCGCGGAGGACAGCAAGTTGGCGAACCAGGCCGCCTCGTGCCAGGTGACCTGTGCGACAGGGTAGGTGTCGCCGAGCACCCTCATGCCGTCTGGATCATAGCCCGAGTAGGTCCGGAAGTCGGCCTGGGACACCTCGTACACACCCACGCAGAAGCCCCGGGTGAGGGTGATCTTCCGCTGGTTCTCGTTGGGGCTCTCGTGGCCCACCTCGTCGTCCGGGCTGCCCATGGTGAAGGTGCCCGGCTCGAGCCAGACCATGTCGATGGGGGAGTCCTCGCAGACAGGCGGCAGGTCCGTGTCGGCGTCGGTGTCTGTATCGGCGTCCGCATCGCCATCGGCGTCGCTGTCCGCGTCGGCGTCGCTGTCCGCGTCGCTGTCCGCGTCGCTGTCGGTGTCCGCGTCGGTGTCCGCATCGCTTGCGGGCGGGTCGCTGTCTGGCGACCGGAGCTCGGGCAGGCAGCCGCACAAGCCCGCCGCGAAGATGGTAGTCGCGAGGCTTCGCATCGCGCTCCCTAGAAACGCGCCTGCACACCGGCTTCCATGTGGTAGCCAATGTGGATGGTGATGGGATCGCCCTGGCCGAAGGCGGTGGCGCCATGATGGAAGAAAAATCCGAGCCAGCGGTTGGTGTCGAGCTGGAAGCCGGAACCCAGACGCAGGCCCTTGGGGTCTTCGGGCCCGGCCAGCAAGAAGGTGGTCAGCCCATAGGCCTTGAGCGCCGACTGCGCGTTGACGTAGTACCGCAATCCCACGGCGTACTTGATCTCGGATGGCCCAAACAGGACTCCGGCCTCGAGCTCCACGTTGTTGTGGGGTGCCCAGCCGAGGAAGATCTCGGACGAGAGACCGGAGTGGGTGGCGAAGTTCTCGGCGTAGGCGATGTCGCCCTCGTAGCCCATGGCCACCCGCGCCAGGGCCTGGCGGCCGTGGGCGGTGGGATGGGCGTAGCGCGACTCGCGGAACACCGTGTCCACCTCGTGGGGATCGATCCGCAGCACCGAACCTCCTGCGATCCGGATGAACCACGCATCGTCTTCCTGCGAGGTGATGGTACCCCGCAGGACCGAGCCGTCGCGCAGGGTCACCACGTCCTCGCGGAACGGATCGCCACCCCGTCGCTGGCGGCGTACTCGGCGCTTTGCTCGCCGAAGGCGGCGGCGCTGGGCCTGGGTGAGCCCCTCCTGCTCTTCCTCGTCGTCGTAGGTTCCCTCCCCTTCTCCGAGGCCACCCCCACCGTCCTTGACACCCTGGCCCTGCGGAGGGTGGACGGGCAACACCGCACCGCCAGCCTGGGCGACGGCGAGGGAGCTTGCCAGCAGGGTTGCGAGGATCATGGAGCCCCTCCAGAGCCGAGGCCATGGTACTCCATCCCCGTGTCCCCGCAAGCACGGTGCTGGTTCAACGTCCGGTGGCGAGCCTGAGCAAGTCGGCGGGTTCGGGGGCCAAGGCCCCGAGGAAGACGGGCGAACGCATGAGTCGGGTCCAACCCGCGAGGGCACGCCCAAAGACCTTGTCCGTCGGATCGCGCCAGGCACAGAGCATGACACCCATGACGCCGAGCACCACCACGCCGGTAGGGTTGCTGACGGCACTCACCTGGCGCAGCCACACCAAGCGCTGGAGCAACTCGAGGGCGAACGCTTCCTCGCCGGGGGCGAGCACGGGCCAGGGAGGAAGGCGGTCTGGGTCGAGGTTCTCGGCGTGTTCCAGCACGGGCTTCATGACGTCGTGCAGCATCACCCCGGATGTTTGGACGCTCAACAGCTCGGACAGCCCGGCAGTCTTGACTCTTTCTACCGCGCGCCGAGCGAATGCGACGGGCAGCCCCTTGGACACCGGTGGGGGTTCATCGGAGAGCATGCTGGCCAGTCTGGCGATGGTGAGCTCGGGCAGGTCCAGCAAGTCCAGCAGCTTTTCTTCGTGACGCGCCGCCTTGGGGCTGAGCTTGCGGGTCTCGACCGCACCGGCGCGCCCCTGGAGCAACGGGCCGTTCCGCCTGCTCTTCCAGCCGTCGTAGCAGCCGGAATCCACCCCGGCGCGCAAGCCTTGGGCGGTCCGGCTGAGGACGAGGGGATACTGCCGGCAAAGCAAGGGCTTGGCCTCGAACCCGTGTTGAACGTGGAGGCGGCAGAGCTCGTCATCGCATTGGTGGGGGCAGCGACCCGACTCGAAACGGAGCTTTTCGCCATCCACCGGGTCGGCCATTCCGGCCTGTGCCGCGAACGCCCTCATCCGCGCTCGCTCCGCCTGGCTTAGGAACACCACCACACCGTGGCAGCAGCCGCCGCAGCCGGTGCATTCGTGACGCAGGGGGCCGAGGATGTGGAAGGGCTGGCTCATGGGCGACTCCGACGGCGGGCCGCCGTCCATAACCCATGTTCCACCCGGGAACCCCGCTCGTATCGCCGCCCTGGACAGGCCCATCGACCCTCTCCCTCTCGGCTCTTCGGCCAAGGAACTGGCGCCCGGGACGGGTTACCCTCGAGCCAAGCACCGAGGGCCCCCATGGAGCGCGACACCCACGAGCAGATCCTCTACGCGGCCGAGAAGGTCTTCGCCGAGAAGGGCTTCGACGGCGCCCGCGTGAAGGACATCGCTGCCCGAGTGGGCGTGACCCACGCCGTGGTCCACTACCACTTCCGCACCAAGCGCGATCTGTACCGCGCGGTTGTCGACCGCATGGTGGGCGAGCTGGTCGATCTGGCCACCAGCATCCCTCGCGAACCTATCGATCCGGGGCCCAAGCTCGAGCGCTTCTTCTACGGCTTCTTCGACTTCGCCGTGCGCCACCCCAGCTTCGCGCGCCTGGCGAATCTCGAGACGGGCCAGGGTGACCAGCACTACCTGCTCGACCTGGTGCGCGAGCACCTGGCTCCCTGGTACGCCAAGGCTCGCAGGTTCATCGTGGCGGGCATCGCCGCCGGAGTCTTCCGGCCGGTGGATCCGGAGCAGCTCCTCACCGCCATCTACGGAATGATCGTCAGCTACGTCTCGGACAACCCCTTCATCGAAGCCATCGTAGGCGAAGAAGGCCTGCTCGAGGACGCCATGCTCGAGCGCCGCCGAGACGAGCTGATGCAGATGATCCTCCGCATCGTGTTGGTCAATCCGCCCGCGTAGCGGGGCTGCCCCCCAAACGTCGCAACGAGCAGGGAGCTGCGTTCCCCAACGTGGGTGAGCCGTCTCCCGGGGCCCGAGGAGCCCTGACGGGAAAACGCGCAATATGCGCAAGGCACGATTTTTGCCACAGGTGTGCACACGACCTTTCCACCCGGGAGGCACCATGTACGCCTGGCTCTTCACCCTCCTCCTGCTGCTCACGACCACGTGGGCAGCGAGCGACCACCCCATCGAGACCGCCATCGCGTCGGCCATGCGTGCAGTCGCTCCGGCCGCGCTGGTGCTGGTCCTCGAGGACGTCCACCCGCTGTACGGCGGCGCCCGCTTCGACCTGACCGCCGACGGCACGCTCACACGCACCGACGTGCCTCGAGCCCAGCAAGGCGACGTGGTCAGTCACACCCGCTTGGACTCCCCCGACCGCACGGCGTTGCTGGCCCTGCTCATGGGCCTCGAGGTCTGGGAGCAGCGGGTCGAGGACCGCACCCCCGTACCCGGCGAGAGCCGCGCCTACCTCGGCGTGCGCTTGGACGGAGCCGAGGCCAGCTTCTGGGAGTGGGCCAACGACCTGCCCTCGAACGAGCGGATGGTGCGTGTCCAGAAGTGGCTGGATGCTCGCCTGCCGGCGGGTGCACCATGAGCGCCCCCGCTCTGCTCGTCCTGCTCGGTACCGCCGGGTTCTCGGGCGTCGCCTGGGCCGACGGCACCTGCATCCCCGTCCCCCCGGACTCCCCCGTCACCGATCTGCGCCTGGCGGCCATGGAGCCCGCGCCCATCGATCCGGTCAAGGACGCGGTGGACCGCAACTCCTACAACTACGCCCGCGGCGACAACGACGGCGACGGCACCCGCAACGACAAGGACGGCTTCCCCAACGACCCCCGCGACACGGTGGACAGCGACGGCGACGGCTGGGGCGACAACATCGACGCCTTCCCCAAGGACAAGGCAGAGTGGAAGGACAGCGACTGTGACGGCACCGGCGACAACGCCGACAAGAAGTACGACGGGCTGGGGCGCGTGGCGACCACGTCCCGCTGGTCCGGAGACGGCGTGTACGGACAGAACGTCAAGTTCACCATGTTGACCACCCCCGACGGCGTCACCCGGGTGACCCTGAAGGTCAAGCTCACCGGTTCCCGGAGCGACAGCCGCGAGGCGAGCTGGGAGAAGGAGGTGGAGAAGTTCTGGTCCAACGACAGCTTCCACCTGGACCTTCAGTTCGTGGACTCGGGCCAGGACAACACGGTGCACATCTCACGTGGCTCCGGGCGCGCCAACTCAGGCAATTGGTTCACCAGCACCTCCAAGTGGGTGGCTTCCCACGAGATCGGACACCTGCTGGGTCTGAACGACGAGTACAGCGACAGCAGCGACCGCTACCGGCTCATCGGTGAGTCCAACAGCATCATGCGAGCCAACTGGGAAGGCGCGAAGCCCTACCAGCGCCACATCGACACCATCCTGTCGCACTTCGACTGCGACCGAAGCCGCCCTGCCACCGCAAAGGACATTCCAGGCGCGGACGACACGGTCAACCTGCCCGAGCCCGACAACCGTCCCAAGGTCCACGCCCCCGAGGGCAGCTCGAAGTACGTCGCGTCTGGCGATGCATACGCCGACTGCTTCGTGAAGAAGGACGACGAAAACGTCTACATGGCCCACGGCCGCGGCGACTGGTGGGTGTGGGAGAAGACCCTGGACGGCGGCGAGAAGCTGCAGTTCACGCACCCCACCACCGGCGAGACCGTGGTGATGGACGCCGGGGAGCTTTCCGTGGTGGTGCCGCCGGGAACGGACATCGGCGACCAGGGCGCAGACGGTGAGCCGGACGCCGGGGACGGTGGCGACACCGAGGTCGAGGAGACGACCGAGACGACCGAGACCACCGAGGTCGAGGAGACCCCCGTGGAGGTCGAGGATACGAGCGAGCCCGAAGACACCGCGGAACCGGTGGACACGGGCGACACCGGGTCGTCCGACGGCGACCATGGCGTCGAGACAGAAGAGATCGACGAGGACAGCCTCTACGAAGAGCAGCCCTGGCTCCGAGACGGCCTGCCGCCACCACCGTGGTGGACACGCCGGCACGGACGAGGCTCCTAGGGAGGCCAAGATGCCGGTGTTCCGTCACGCCTCTGCCCTTGGATTCCTGGCCTGCGTGGCGCTGGCCATCCCGACCGACCTGTGGGCCCAGGATGACTGCAGCCCGGGCGACTACTCGATCGCCCAGCAGATCCAGGTCCTGCACCAGGTGCTCGCCGCGCGGGCGCCGGACCCGGCCGCGGCCCTGGACTTCGTGGACTTCCCCGACCAGAAGAACGCGAGCGGCTCGGGCTGGGGCGACGTGCTCACCGACATCGAGAACCACCTGCCGGCGTCCTACGGCACCACCTACCGGGACTCCGACGCCATCACCCACGGCCACGAGACCACCCACGGCATCAACTCCCACCTTCGCAACCACCACGGGCCGGACGGCGTGAAGGTCAACGGCTTCTACGTCGGCGACGACCGCGCGGTGATCCTGGAGGAGCCCGGAATCCGCAAGCAGGACGTGGCCCCCTACGTGCCCGCCAGCCTCCAGGAGAGCCGGTACCGGATGTACATCTCGAACCGGGAGTCCTGGTCCATGGCCTGGGACGACCAGCCCCTGTACGTCTTCGACGAGTGGACCGCCTACACCAACGGTAGCCAGGTGGGCGTGGACCAAGCGAGCCACGGGCAGTGGCGCGGCGGCTGGCGCGACGGGATGATGGGCACCATCGAGTTCACGGTCTACTCCTTCGCCCTCGCGCAGGCCGTGGCGGAGAAGGACCCCGACTACTTCTCGAGCAACGACAACTTCCGCGCCTTCATCGCCTTCCAGGCCGAGCGCGCCATGACCACCTACCGCGAGGGCGCCCAGCTGCAGGAGTTCCGCTGGGACAAGCAGGACGCCTACTACCAGAGCTTCCTCGAGGCCGCCGACGCCCAGGGCCTACGAGACTTCATCCGCCAGACCTGGGGCGACGCCTTCTTCGACCGCGTGATCGCGGGGCAGGACGTGGTCGGCACCGAAGTGATCGTCACCGAACCCGTGGAAACCACCGAGCCCGTGGCCACAGACGGCGGCGTCGCCGAGGTCGAGGAAACCCCCGCGGTGGAGGAGACCACCGAGACCCCCGAGGTCGAAGAGCAGACCGAGCCCAATCTCGACGATCAACCCTGGCTTCGCGACGGCCTGCCGCCTCCACCGTGGTGGCGACGGCGCCACGGTGGGGGGCGCTGACGAGCCACCTTCGAACGCAGGTCGGAGCGTCCCGTCCTGGCGCCGACCACGCTACCCCAGTTCGATGCGCTCCTCGTCGGGCTCACCCCGGTCCCACACCTGGAACCAAGCGTTCACGAACCACCGGCCGTCGCACGCGACCACCCGGTAGAGGCGCACGGCGTCCGTGGCCCAACCCGGCGCTGGGGCCGTGTGGGTCCACACCTCGTACCCATCACCGTCCTCGGCGGTGTGCACGCCCGTGACGCACAGCCGAACGGAATGGTGGTCGGATAGCGAGGAGACGCTGGACAACCCCGCCACGCGACCCGGCGTGCACCAGGTGGCCGCGAGACGACAGTAGGCGTCGTCGTGGCGCTCCTTCATCAGGTGCTCGCCGGGAGCCATGACGTGCGGCTGCTCCCTCGTTTCCCGAGCCTCCTCTTGCTCGAGCCAGGCTGTCTGGTTCAGCTCGAAGAGCGCCCGGGTGAATCCACGGACCACCTCGCCCGCCGCCTCGGCACCCTCACCGCGGACAGGACGAGCGGCCCAAAGCTCCCGCACCCGAGCCAGGTCCTCCTTCTCCGCGCCCGCCGGTTCCATTCCATCCAGCCCGCAGCGGACATACGCCCGCAGCATCACCCCACGTGCGCCCTCCTCGTCCTCCAATTGGCGACGCGCCCCAGGCGCACGGTCGCGCGAGCCCAATCCAGGCCTACGGCTCGGCATCTCAGCCCTTCGGCCAGCTTCCGGACGGCCTCCTCGACGCGCCCACGGGCAGCTTCCGCCTCCGCCATGGCCATCACCAGCCACCCCGCGCAGGCCTGTTCCCACGGCCACTCGGGCACCAGCGACCAGGCCTCCTCGAAGTGAGTCACGGCTTCGCTCGAGCGGTCATTCGCGAGTGCGGCCCAGCCACGATTGGCGAGCTCCTGGATGCGCCGATGACGTTCGACCGGCAGCGTCGGGAGCGGCCCGGCCAGCCACGCCCGCACCTGGTCGAAGAAGTCCGCCGGAGGCGGCTCGGGCAGCGAGCCTCCACTCGGTACACGCTGCGGCGAACGCAGGGTCACCAGGACCTGCCGTTCGTCCCCGCAACACGCGTAGGCACCCGCTGCTCGCAGTGCACTCGCCGCCAACGCCGTGAGTCCCCAAGCGTCCGCCGGCGCGATCTCCAACCGATCCTCTGCGAGGGATCCCAACCCCTGGGCGTGCAACCACCCGCGCAGCATCTGGGCGTCGTGCGCCAGCGCGGGCACCACGTTCGGGTTCGCGTCGGCCCAGAGCCAGGTCGACCCGTCGTGGCTCCCGACGATCTGGACCGCGGGGCGAATGAGACTGCCGTCCTCCCGCTCGAGCTCGAGCACGCCCCGATCCTGATCGATGCCCCACCGCTCCACCTGGCTGGCGCCCAGGCGCGACGACAAAACGCCGGCCTTCCGCTCCAGATCGGTCACGGCCCTGTCCACGAGCGCCTCGGCCTCGAGCGGTGGCGCACCCTGGAGTCCAACGAACCAGCGACGGTACGGCGGCAATGACGGCTTCATCCTTCCACCGGATGCCAAGTCTACACCTACCCGGAGCCCAGGCCCCGCGGAAGGACCAGTCTTGGCGGCGAGGGCGCCAAGGGTCGACGCTCCGAGGGCGGAAGGGCCAGTCTTGGCGTGGAGGGCGCCAAGGGTCGACGCTCCGCTGGCGGAAGGGCCAGTCTTGGCGGCGAGGGCGCCAAGGGTTGACGCTCCGAGGGCGGAAGGACCAGTCTTGGCACCTACCTCCCGCGTTCGTTCCGCTCAGTGCGGGGATTCGAGCGAACGCGCTCCTCGAGCGCCAGCCAGGTGAGCACGACCTGTCGCATGGACTCAGTCGCGCCCTGCTTCGCGAGCCGTTGAGCGGATCGGACGGAAAAACCCGCGGCCTTGGCCACGCTCCGCAAAGGCAAGCCGGCCTCTCTGGCCAAGCTACATGCCACCCGCTTGGTGTTCACGACCTCCGGCACCTGGCTGCGCAGAGGCAAGGGCTGACAGAAGGCAGCCGCAACGGCCGCGACCAGGCCGTGAGCACCGAGGGCCGAGACGTGCTCGAGACCCACCGGCTCGAGCTCCCACCTGGGCAGCTTCACCGCTTCCAGCGCGTCCCCTGGGCGGAAGCGCGGCCAGACGTCCCGATGGCACAGTCGAAGGCCAGAGACGTGGCGCGCCCCGACGAGATCCGCCAGACAGCTCCCACTCCACAGCGCAGAGTGCACGGGGAGCCCGTGCCGGTAGGGCTGGTCGAGCACGTAGCCGAACACGTTGGCTGAGTGGGCACGGTCCTTCACCAGCCGGATGCGTGCAGGATCCATGGGGATCACC
>PVBE010842065.1_pt1 | contig 28535 bp, 27 predicted proteins | sample 1631181 | NCBI WGS metagenome assembly PVBE01 (sample SAMN08397723, study PRJNA350692) | Marine metagenome, whole genome shotgun sequencing project. | isolation source: water | place: Pacific Ocean | collected 2012-04
CGGAGATTCCGCGACTTCCATGCCCGACGGTTGGAATTAAGTATGCTGTCACCGAATTTAATTTGAACCGCCCATCGTTGACTCCGAATCATTAGGTGGGTGAAATTGGCGGCGGGCACAAGGGCTGGCGCGCAATCCCTCGAAGCCTAGTTCGTCAACGGGCGCAAGCGACAGGTGACGTCCTTGAACCGCAAACAAAAGCGCCGGCAGGCGAAACGGAAAAAACAAAACCACCCGGCCCCGCCGACTCCGCCGCCGCCGGCCACGGCTGTCGGCGAGAAGCTCGCCGCCGCCAAACGTCTGCGCCGGGCCGGACGGTTGCGAGAGGCGCTGGCGCAAGGACGGGAAATCCTTGACGCCGATCCCAAGCAGGCGGAAACCCTGCATTTTCTTGGCTCGCTTTCCATGGAAGTGAATAATTTCGAAACGGCCGCCAACCTGATCGGCAAGGCCATCGCCGTTGATTCCGGATGCGCCGGCTATTATCGGGACCTGGGGACCGCCCTTATTAAACTCGACCGGCTGGGCGATGCCGCTTGCAGCTTTCGGCGCGCCCTTCGCATCGAGCCGGACATGGCCCTGGCCGGACTGGACGAGGTAAAAGCGCGCTGCCGCGAAGCCCTGGCGGCCGATCCCGACAGGGCCGAGGCCCATTTCGCCGCCAGCGAAGCATTGAAGGCCGAAGGGCGTCTTCAAGAAGCGCTGGTCGATTATCGGCGGGCGTTGCGCCTCGATCCCGCCTACGCCAAGGCCGACACCTTCGAATCCATCGCTTTGTTGAGCGCCGGCAACCTCGCCAAGGGCTGGCTCGAGTTCGAATGGCGTTCGACCATCGGCAGCTTGGGGCCATTCACCGAAACAGTGTGGAACGGCGAGGACTTGCGCGGCAAGACGGTGCTCGTCTGGGGCGAACAGGGGATCGGCGACCAGATCATGTTCGCCAATTGCATCCCCGACATCATCGCCCTGGCCGGCCGGGTCATCGTCGAAATAGATTGCCGCCTGGTGCCGCTGTTCGCCCGTTCCTTTCCGGCCGCCGCCATACACGGGGAAGCCAAGTTCACCGCCGACGGGCCGAGCCGGTGGCGGAATTTCGACTGGCTCGAAGCCCATCCGCCGGTGGATTTCTTCGTCCCCGAAGGCAGCCTGCCCCGGTTCTTCAGGCCGACCTTGGAAAGTTTCCCGAGCGGCGCCGGCTATCTTGCCGCCGACAGGCAACGGGTGGCGTTCTGGCGCCGGCGCCTGGCCGGCCTGGGGACGGGACGGAAAGTAGGGGTCTCCTGGCGATCCCTCCATATGACCGAGCGGCGCGCCGGCAGGTATCCCCCTTTGCGAAGCTGGGCGCCGCTGTTTTCCTTGCCCGAAACCGAGTTCATCGCCGTCCAAGCCAACCCGAGCGAGGAAGAACGGAGTGAAATCAAGGAGCGGCACGGCGTCGAACTCAGGACCTGGGACGACATCGATCTCATCGACGATCTTGACGACACCGCCGCCTTGCTCAAGGCTCTCGATGCCGTCGTCTCCGCCGACACTTACTTGCCGATGATGGCGGGCGGGCTGGGACTGCCGGTGTGGCGCGTAACCAGAAGCCGGAAGGAAGAGGACTGGAGCTTCCTGGGCGCCGAGCGCTATCCCTGGTTTCCCTCGATGACCGTTCGCTTCGGGGTGACGGAAGCGGAGCTGACGGACGTTTTCAGCGAAATAGCCGCCGCCGTGGTGGCGATTCCTCCCTCGGCCTGAGCGGCATGCCGCCGTTGCGGATCGCCCCATCCCGCCCCATCCCCAAGAGCCTGTTTGGGAGGTTCATCCTGAGGGGCTTGGTGGTAGGGTAAGGGTTTCGAATCACATCCCTCTTCGCCTCCGTGAATCTACTGTGATATATACCCGTCATGCATAATTTCCTGGATTTCGAGAAGCCCGTCGCCGAGCTGGAAGGCAAGATAGAAGAATTGCGCCGGCTGCCGGATTCCGGCGATCCAAAAATCGCCGAGGAATTGAGCAAGCTCCAGGGCAAAGCAGAAAAGCTTCTCCGTCAGACCTATTCGAAGCTGACCGCCTGGCAAAAGACCCAGGTCGCACGCCATCCGGACCGCCCCCATACACTCGATTACATCGGCGCCCTGATCGAGGATTTCACGCCGCTTGCCGGTGACCGGGCTTTTTCCGAGGATCACGCCATCATCAGCGGCCTGGGGCGTTTTCGGGGTTCATCCGTGGTTGTCATCGGCCACGAGAAGGGCACCGACACCAAAACCCGTATCCATCACAATTTCGGCATGGCCAAGCCCGAAGGCTATCGCAAGGCGCGGCGGCTTATGAAACTAGCCGACCGATTCAAGCTGCCGGTGATCACTTTGGTTGACACCCCTGGCGCCTACCCTGGCGTCGAAGCCGAAGCTCGCGGTCAGGCCGAAGCCATCGCCAGAAGCGTCGAGACTTGCCTCGGCCTCAAGGTGCCGCTGGTCAGCGTCATCATCGGCGAGGGCGGCTCCGGCGGCGCCATCGCCCTGGCCGCCGCCAACACCGTGCTGATGCTGGAGTATTCCATTTATTCGGTGATCTCGCCGGAAGGATGTGCCTCGATCCTCTGGCGCGATAGCAATAACGCCGCTGAAGCCGCCGCCGAGGCACTCAAGTTGACCTCCGCCGACCTGGAGGAACTAGGCGTCATTGACGAGGTGATCCCAGAACCCTTGGGCGGCGCTCACCATTGCCCGGCCGAAACCATTGCCGCCGTCGGCGACGCCATCGAGCAGGCCCTTAAGGAGCTGTCAAGTCTGGACGGCGGTGCGCTTAAAGTCCGCCGCCGTGAAAAATATCTGGAACTGGGCCAAAAAATCCCGAGCTAAGTGACCGTAACAGAATAAATGAATCACCATCCTCCCTTCCGTCGTCATGGCCGGATCAAGTCCGGCCATGACGACGGAAGTGAAGTGACGCGGTTATTTTGTGACGAGCCCTAACCGGCCGCCGCCGCCTTTGGGCATGAGATGAAGAAGTTTCTCGCGGCCGGTGAAAACGAACGGCATGCGTTCATTCGGCGGCGGATGTCGGCGCCGCCGCGCCGGCGGGGGATTCGTTCTCCACCTTTTCGATCAGCCCGAAATCGTCGAGGATGGCGTAGATGACGGGCACCACGAACAGCACCAGCAGGGTCGAAGCGACGAGACCGAAGGCGAGGCTGGTGACCAGGGGCTTCAGAACCTGCGCCTGAAGGCTTCCCTCGGCCAGCAACGGCGACAGGCCGGCGACGGTCGTCAGCGAGGTCAACAGGACGGCCCGGAACCTCTGGCGGCTGGCCAGCTTGGCGGCCTCGACGGCGTCTCGTCCCTGGCGCCGCTGGATCCTGATGAAATAGATCAGCAGGATCGAATCGTTGATCACGATGCCGGCCAGCGAGGCGAAGCCCACCATGGACGGCATGGACAGGTCCAGCCCCATCAGCAGGTGCCCCCATATGACCCCGATGAGCCCCAGGGGGATGGCGGTCATCACCACGACGGGCTCGGCGTAACTGCTGAACAGGAAAGACAGCAGCAGGAAAACCCCGACCAGGCCGAGCATGAACCCCTGGACCACCGACATCCCGGTGGTGCCGCCCTCCTTGACCTGGCCTTCGTAAGTGACGCTGATCGACGGATGGCGTTTGAAAAGGCTGTCCAGGAACCTTGTCTTTGTATCGCGGATGATCTCGGCGGCGTTGGCGATTTCCATATCGACCTCGCCCTGTATGGTCACCATCCTTGAACCGTTGATTCGGGCGATGCGCGAGTAGCCGCGTCCCTTTTCGATCTCCGCCACCGTCCCCAAGGGCACCTGCTGGCCGTCGGCGGCGGTCACCGTGAAGTATTCCAGGTCGGCCAGGCTGTCGCGGTCGGCGCCGGCCAGACGGATGTCGATTTCGAGGCTTTCCGATCCCACCTGAATCTCATTGGCGGTCTTGCCGAAAAAAGCCGAGCGCAACTGATCGGCGATTCCGGCCGCGTCCAGCCCCAGCGCCATCGCGCCTTCGTGAAGCCGCAGGCGGATTTCCGGCTTGCCGGGACGAAGGTCGTCGGTGAGGTCGAGGACGCCCCTGTAGGACTTCAGCCAGCTCTGTAGCTCCAGGGAGACCTCCTTCAACTCGTCGAGGCCGTCCCCGCGCAGGCGGATGTCGATGGCCCGCCCCGCCGGCCCGTGCCGGAATTCGACGAAGTTGACGGCGATGACGTCCGCCAGCGCGCCGGCCTCCTGGCGCCAGAGCCCGACGATTTCGTCCAGCGGCCCGTCGCGGATCTCGGCGTCCAGCAGGTCCGCCGAAACGGTCGCCACGTGCGGACCCGATTCGTGGGCGTCCCTGTTGAAGCCGTACTGGACGTTGACGTTCCGCACCAGGGGCTTGCCTGCCGGCTGGCGTGGGGCGAAGGCGGTGTTGACCCGTTCGAGCGCCTCGCCGATGCGGCCGACGACTGCTTCCGTCCGTTTCAGCGGCGTCCCCTGGGGCAGCAGGATCCGGGCCTCGATGACATTGCCGTCGATGTCCGGAAAGGCAAGGAACTTCAACCCCCCGGCGGCGATGACGCTGAGCGACAGAAGGAAAAGGCAGATCACCCCGCCCAGGGTCAGGTAGCGCCATTCGACGGCCATGTCGACGGTCCGCCCGACGACGTTTTCGCGCAACTGTTCCAGGAACGCCTCGAAACGGCGGCGAAACCCGGACGGCTCCCTACTGCCCCCGCCCGGCCGCGAGTGGGCCAGGTGATGGGGAAGGATAAAGAAGGCTTCGAGCAGCGACACCGAGAGCGTCACGATCAGGACGATCGGCAACACCCGCAGGATGGCCCCGATATGGCCCTTGAGGAACATCAGCGAGCCGAAGACGAAGACGGTGGTGACGAAGGAGGCGAGCACCCCCGGCGACACCTGCCGGGTCCCGTCGATAGCGGCCTCGACGGCGGACTTGCCCTTACTCATATGGGTGGCGATGTTTTCCGACAGCACGATGGCATCGTCCATCAACAGGCCGACGGCGATCAACAGGCCGACTATGGAGATCATGTCGAAGGAAATTCCGAACATCGACATGACGAAAATGGTGCCGAAAAGGGATATGGGCAGGCCCATGGCCACCCAGAACGAAAACCGGAAGCTGAAGAAAAGCCACATGGTCAGGAAGACCAGGACCAGCCCCTTGACGCCGTTCCTGACCAGCATCCCCAAGCGGTCGCGGACAATGGAAGAGACGTTTTTGGTCAGCCTGAACTCGACCCCCCTGGGCGCCGTCCGGCGTTCCTCGCCGATGAACCTTTTCACCGCGTCGACGACGACGAGCGTGTCTTCGGAACGGGTCTTGATGATTTCGAGAATGGCGGCGCGGCGGCCGTTGAAAACGATCTTGTCCTCGTCCAGTTCGAAACGGTCGGTGATGGCCGCGATGTCGCCCAGCAGTATCTCGGCGCCGCTCTCCCCGGAGACCACGATCAGGTCGCGGAAGGCCTCGGCGCTGCGGCGTTCGTCCATGAAACGGATCAGCACTTCCTGGGACGAGCTTTCGATGACGCCGGCGGGAAGGTTGACGCTCTGGCGCCCGATCACGTCGGCGATCCCGGACACGCTGAGCCCGTACTGGCGCAGCGTCAGGGCCGGGATCTCTATGCGGATCTGATGGTCTGAAAAGCCCTTGACGACCACCTGGGAAATCTCGGGCACCCTCAGCAGCTTGTCCTTGAGCTGCTCGGCATAGGCCTTGAGATCGGGCGGCGACATCGGTCCGGTGACGGCGATGGCGACAACGAAATCGGTGCGCCCCAGTTGGGTGACGACCGGGGTTTCCACCTGTAGGGGCCAGGTGCCGATGGCCTCGGCCTCGTTCTTGATATCGTTGTGGAAGTTATTGAAATCGGCGCCGTCCTCCATCAAGACGGTCGCCGTCCCCAGGCCTTCCCGGGCCTCGCAGCGGATTTCGCTGACATTGTTGACGCCGTCGATGGCGTCCTCGATCCGTTCGCAGATGGCGCTTTCGACCTCGGTGGCGCTGGCGCCGGGATAGGCAACGCGAACCCGCACTTCATCGGGTGGGATGTCGGGAAAGGTTTCGCGCTTGACGTTGGGAAAGGAATAAAGCCCGACGACGACGAAGGCGATCATCAACAGGTTCGCCGCCGTCGGATGGGAGGCGAAATAGCGGATCATCTGACCGAGCTCCGCCCCTCCGCCTCGTCGATCAGGGCGCGGGCCGCCGCCTCGTCGAGGACGGGAGCGAGCTTCATTCCGTCCACCGCCGGGATCAGGTCCGAGATCACAATCCGCTCGCCGGCGGCGAGACCGCTTTCCATGTTGGCGAAATTGGTCTGCTTGAATGCCACCCCGACCTTCCGCTTTTCCAGGCGGTCTTCGCCGTTGACGATGTAGACCCGGCCCGAATGCAGGGCGGAGCGGGGGATCACCACTTGGTTCGGGCGCGGCCTGCCGGCGAGTTCCACCTCGACGAACATGTTCTTGGCCAGCGGCAGGCGGACGCCGTGAACAACATGCCGATAGGGGTCGTCGACAGCGACAATGACGCCGACGGTCCTGGTCTTGGGATCGATGGTGTCGCTGATGCGGGTGAAGCGGGCCTTCCATTCCGCGTTGATGTTGCCGGAGCGGAGCCGGACCACCGCCGAAAACCCCAGCAGCTCCGGCAGGTTATCCATCAAGGTTCCCATATGGGCCGGGATATCGCCCGCCGACGACATCAGGTTGTTCAGCCCGCCGATGGGGACCTGGGCCGAAACCTCGGAAACGCCGATGCCGTCGGCGACGGCCAGCACCTTGCCCTGGGCGGCGTATTGGGTCATTTCCACGTTGACTTCGGAAATCCGGCTGTCGAAGGGGGCGGTGATCGTCGTCCGCGCAAGGTCGAGACGCGCCTTGCCCAATTGCGCTTGGTAAAGGGCAAGTTCCGCTTCCAGGGCATGACGCTCGGCGGGGATCAGGTTGAGGGTGTTCTTCAGGGACTGGACCGACTGCCGGCCGACCAGGACGTTCCTTTCCTCGTTGTCGACGGCGGCCTGGGAAACGGCCTTGCGGTTCAGCAGCTGGTTCTTGCGCTCCAGGTTCTTGCGGAGGAGTTCGAGGCTGCGTTCCTCTATCTTCAGCAAGGACCTGGTATTGGCCTCCTTGACCTTGAGTTCCGCCAACTGGGCCTCGACCTGGCGGCTGTTGGCCTCGGTCTGGGCCACGGCCAGTTCGTACTGTCTTGGGTCAATACGCAAAAGCACCGCGCCCTTGGCCAGGATGGCGCCTCTCTTGAGCTGGGGATGGGTCCAGACGACCTGGCCGCCGACCTCGGCGACGGCCTCCCAGACAGTGCCCGGCTGAACGATGCCGTATCCCAAAGCCCTGGGCACCAGGGTCACTTCGGGGACGGCGATCACTCTCACCGTGACAGCGGCCTCGACGGCGGGGGAACGCTCCGGCCCGCCGCGGCCGCCGACGGCGAAGGCAAGGACCAAGCCCCCTAGAACAACCGGGGGGATGAAAAGCAGCCTTTTCCCGTATGTCCTGATGAAATCGCCCATCTCCCTTTTCACCGGTTGAGCGTTGGCGGCCGCCCCGCCCTACGCCACCCTGCCGTGGCAGCGCTTGTATTTCTTGCCCGAACCGCAGGGGCACTTGGCGTTGCGGGAAACCCGGCCCCAGGTGGCCGGATTGCCGGGATCGACGACCGTCGCCGCCCGGCGCCGCCGCAACGGCACCACCGAGCCCGCCTCGTCCGCCGGCATGGGAGGTTCGCCCGCTTCCCGAAACGCCGGGTCATCGCGGGTCTCCATCATCCTCTGCGGGTTGCGCTGGAACAACATCTCCTCCTCCGGCATCATTTCCAGCTCAACGTGGGAGAGGATCTGGGTGATGCGTTCGCGGAGGATTTCCAACATGGTCTCGAACAGACCGAAAGCCTCGCGTTTGTATTCGTTCAAGGGATCGCGCTGGCCGTAGGCGCGCAGCCCGATGCCTTGGCGCAGGTGGTCGAGGGTCAGCAAGTGCTCCTTCCACACCTGATCGAGAAGCTGCAGGAGCAAGTTTTTCTCCACCGCCTGGATGACCTCGGGACCGTAAGCGGCGGTTTTTTCCGCCATCATCCGGTCGGTGGATTCGATCAGGCGCTCGCGGATCTCGGTATCGGCGATGCCTTCCTCCTTGACCCAGTCGGAGATGGGCAGGTCCTGGCCCAAGACCCTCAACACCTCCTCGTGCAGGGCGCCGGTATTCCATTGCTCGGAATAGGATTTCTCGGGAATGCAGCGGGCGACCATTTCGTTGATGACCTCGAAGCGCATATCGGCCAAGTCATCGGATACATTCTCGGCGGACATCAAATCCTTGCGCTGTTCATAGATCACCTTGCGCTGGTCGTTCATGACGTTATCGAATTTCAGGAGGTTCTTTCTGATCTCGAAGTTTCTCGCCTCGACCTTTTGCTGGGCCTTTTCCAGGGCCTTGTTGACCCAGGGGTGGACGATGGCCTCGCCATCCTCCAAGCCCAGTTTCTGCAACATGGAATCGATACGCTCGGAGCCGAAAATGCGCATCAGGTCGTCTTCCAGGGAAAGATAGAACTTGGACGCCCCGGGATCGCCCTGGCGCCCCGAGCGGCCGCGCAATTGGTTGTCGATGCGGCGGCTCTCGTGACGTTCGGTGCCGATGATCATGACGCCGCCGGCCTCGATCACCACCGCTTTCTTGGCTTCCACATCGGCGAGGATGCGCTTCGTGCCCGCCTTGTCGCCGGGATCGTTGAGTTCCTGATCGACGCGCATATCGGCGTTGCCGCCGAGCTGGATATCGGTGCCGCGGCCGGCCATGTTGGTGGCGATGGTCACCGTTCCCGGCGTCCCCGCCTGAGCGATGATCAAAGCCTCCTGTCCATGATAGCGAGCGTTCAACACTTGGTGGCCGACCTTTTTCTTCTTCAGCAAGCGAGACAAATGCTCGGATTTTTCGATGCTGACGGTGCCGACCAGGACCGGTTGTTTGCGTTTGCGGCAGATGATGATCTGCTCAATGATGGCCTCGTCCTTTTCCCGCGTCGTCCGGTAGACCTCGTCGTCCACGTCGTCGCGGACGCAAGGCAGGTTGGTGGGAATTTCCACCACTTCGAGTTTGTAGATTTCCGAGAACTCGCCGGCTTCGGTCATCGCCGTGCCGGTCATGCCGGCAAGTTTCGGATAGAGCCGGAAATAATTTTGAAAGGTGATCGAGGCGAGAGTCTGGTTCTCGTTCTGGATGTGGACGTCTTCCTTGGCTTCCAGCGCCTGGTGCAGGCCCTCGGAAAAGCGCCTTCCTTCCATCATCCGGCCGGTGAACTCGTCGATAATGATGACCTTGTCGTCCTTGACGATGTAATCGGTATCGCGGGAGTAGAGCATATGGGCGCGCAATGCCTGATTGGCGTGATGGACCAGCAAAATATTGTTCAGGTCATAGAGGTTGCCGCCGGTCAGCAATCCGGTTTCCTTAAGCAGGACCTCCAGCTTGTCGGTGCCGGCCTCGGTGAAGGTGGCGGCGCGAAGCTTTTCGTCTTTTTCGTAATCCTCGGGCGTCAATTTGGGGATGATCTTGTCGATGGCGTTGTAAAGTTCGGACGAATCCTCGGCCTGGCCGGAGATGATCAGCGGCGTACGCGCTTCGTCAATGAGAATAGAGTCCACTTCGTCGACGATGGCGTATGAGAAGCGCCGCTGGACCATCTCTTCGAGACTGAACTTCATGTTGTCGCGCAGATAGTCGAAGCCCAGTTCGTTGTTGGTCCCGTAGGTCACGTCGGCGGCATAAGCCTCCTGGCGTTCGGCGTCATTGAGACCGTGGACGATGAAGCCGACGCTGATCCCGAGAAACTGGTAGATTTTGCCCATCCAATCGGCGTCGCGCTGGGCCAGGTAGTCGTTGACCGTGACCACATGCACACCCTCGCTTTTCAGCGCGTTGAGGTAGACAGGCAGGGTCGCCGCCAGGGTCTTGCCCTCGCCGGTTTTCATCTCGGCGATCATGCCCTTGTACAGCACGATTCCGCCCATGAGCTGAACGTCGAAAGGGCGTTGCCCGAGGGCTCGTTTCGAGGCCTCGCGAACGGTGGCGAAGGCATCGACCAGAAGATCGTCCAATTCCTCGCCGGCTTGCAGCCGCCCCTTTAGCCAGGGCGTACGCGCCGCCAGGTCCTCGTCGCTCAGCCCTTCCAGTCCGGCTTCCAGGGCGTTGATGGCGGCAACGTCCTTTTGCAGAGTTTTCAGGTAGCGCTCATTGGCGGAACCGAACACTCGCTTGGCGATGGCGCCGAACATGAATTTTCCTCGCCAAGAACTTAAAGGGTACGGAGGGCCGGCCGGTCACTTCCCAACCGGGGCAAGAAATAGTAGTCCGCAAAGGCGCTGTCAACGATCAGACCGACTTTCAAGCCAGACTCCTAGTCACCCAGCTCGTCTTCGTCGCTGGACGGGAAAAGGCGGGCGACGAAGCCGAGATCGCCGCGCTTATTGTGACGGATGACCAGTTTTTGCTGGGCTTCCAGCGGCAGGTCGGTAAAGGAAACCACTTCCCGGCGCAAAAGGATCACGATCAGGTCCTCGAGCACCCTGGCCATGCCGAGGTCGGCCTCGGCCCAAACGGCCTTGGTTTTTTTCCCCCCGCCGGTCAGGAAATCCATGATGTCGGGATGGCCGGCGGGCAGTTCCTCGGCATCGTTTTGGGGCTTGTTCCTGAAAAGGGCCTCCACCCGCCCCCCAGAGTCGCGCTTGACGAAAAACATGAGTCTTTTTCCTCGGGTCCAAGCCCGTTCCTTAGGTTATCGGCCGGCGGCGATTTCCTGCTGTATCGTTGCAACACGATGACGGCGGAATTCTTGATCGATTGCATCTCGCCTTCGGTTTTGGCGCTCATTGAGCGGAAATCCCTGGCGACTTTTCTCAGGTGGTTGCCGACAAAATCCGGGTCGTTGAGGAGCACTTTTCCGCGCTCGCCGAAAACCTCGCGGAAGGCTTCCAGTAACGGTTCCAGCACCGTCTCGGAGATGCCCTCGAGAGCGTGAAAGGATTCGACGCCAAGGTCGGCGGCGCTCGGGCCCAAGGCCTTGAGGATATACCGTTCGCAGCCGAGGATTTCGACCAAGAGTTCCGGATCGCCGGCAAAAACATCCCAAACGCGGCGACCGGCAAACTGAGAGATCATTGCCAGCTTCTTTTTATCGCAGCACGCCAAGCCCAGAACGGCGGCGGCATTGGCCTCCAGCATTTCCAGGAACCTTTCTCCCACCGCTTGTTTCGCCCCTTTCAAGCTCACGGGGTCGGTTGCGGCCACCACTTCGAGGGCCTCGGGCGATTTGATCGCCAGCACCCCGTCACCCAATTCCATGAGATGCCCATGTCGCAGCCGGAAGACGTAGGTTTCCAACATCGGCAACTGCCAGTCAAAGGCAATGATGGCCTTGATCTCATCGGGCACCTCGGAGGTTGTTTTCTTGGCGGCCTGCTTGCCGGCCTGCTTGCCGCCCCGCAGCCATCCTTTTTTGGCATCCTTGGGTTTCGCGGTTTTCTGGCGGTCTTCTTCCGCCGCCTTCTTGCGGTAGATTTTCTTGGCGCAGGTATAGACCAAAAGGCGTTCGATCTGGGCCAGCGACATGCCGCAGACCAGTTGTTCGGAAAAATTCTTCACCGGTTGGCCCCGCTGGTTCAAGGCGAGATCGCGGCCGACCTTCAGGTTTTTTTTGAAACAGGCGATGAATTCGTGCATCCGGTTGGGATCGTTGAGCAGGTCCCGGTATTCGATCTCGGCGGCAATCAGCTCTTTGTTCTTGAGTCTTTTGAGCACAAGCTTCAAGGAACCGAGGACGACGTCCTTGGTGGTGTCGTCAAGTTCGATTAATTTGGGGAGATCGCTTATTTGGCTGATTGTCATCGAGGCTTCAGCAACCGATTTTCAGGCGTTCATCCGTTCGAATCGTAAATGATTTCCCGTAACACCACCGCCCGGATATCAGGCCGGCTCGACCACTCTTTTCTTTCCTCCGGGCGGCGCGCTTGAAGGCCAAGGCCAGGTTCGCGGGCCATCGAATATTCCTGGGGCCGGCGGCGGGCGGTTATTCTGCATCTTGCCCGTCCCGGAGATCAATGACCAGCACTCTGTTTGCCCAGGCCGACACATCGGCCGCGTGGTGTTCCGTTCGGACTTCAAACCCCGGCGCCGACGGCTTGCATTCGCACAGCCACCCCGGTCTTGTGCCGGCGGCGGCGATGTGCTTTATCCTTGCGAACTTTTGCCGGTGATTTCAGCGGTTGACGCCATGAACACGGTCTCCCCCCTAGCGCCCAAAAACTTCCCGGAGATGCCGGCCCTGCCCGGCCTGCGGCTGGCTACCGCCGCCTGCGGCATAAAATACCAGGGACGCCATGACCTGTTGCTGGCGGAACTGGCTCACGCGACGGCGGTGGCCGGCGTCTTGACGCGTTCGCAAACGCCCTCGGCACCGGTCGACTGGTGCAAAAGGGCGCTTCTCGGCGGCACCGCCAGCGCCCTCATTGTCAATTCGGGCAATGCCAACGCCTTTGTCGGCAAGGCCGGCATCGAAGCCGTCGAACGTATCGTCGAGGCCGCCGCCGACCTGTTTCCCTGCCGGCCGAGCACGGTTTTCGTCGCCTCCACCGGGGTCATCGGCGAACCCCTCGAGGACGCCAAAATCACCGCCGCCCTGCCGGCCCTGAAGGAAGCCTTGCGGGATGACGGCTGGAAGGACGCGGCGCGGGCGATCACCACTACCGACACTTTCCCCAAAGGCGCCAGCCGCGTCGCCGCCATCGGCGGCGCCGAGGTTGTCATCAACGGCATCGCCAAAGGCTCGGGCATGATCGCGCCCGACATGGCGACGTTGCTCGCCTTCGTGTTCACCGACGCGGCCATTCCCGCCGGGGTCTTGCAGGACCTGCTGGCCGCCGCCGCCGCCAAGTCGTTCAATTGCATAACCGTCGATGGCGACACCTCGACCAGCGATACGGTCCTGCTATTCGCCACCGGCCGGGGCGCCCGGCACGAGGCGGTGGACAGCGCCGACGACCGCCTCCTCGACGATTTTCGCGACAAGCTGGGGCAAGTGATGCTCGATCTCGCCCACCAGGTGGTCCGCGACGGCGAAGGGGCGTCCAAATTCGTCGCCATCAGCATCGAAGGCGCGGCGGATGACGGCGCGGCGCGGCGCATCGGCCTGGCCATCGCCAATTCGCCGCTGGTGAAAACAGCCATCGCCGGCGAGGACGCCAACTGGGGCCGCGTCGTCATGGCCGTCGGCAAGTCCGGCGAGAAAACCGACCGGGACCGGCTCGCCATCACCATCGGCGGCGTGCCGGTGGCCGCCGACGGCGCCGCCGTTGCCGGCTACGACGAGGCGCCGGTGGCCCGCCACATGCAAGGCGCCGAGGTTTGCATCACCGTCGGGCTCGGCGTCGGCGAAGGCAGGGCTACCGTCTGGACTTGCGATCTCGGCCACGGATATATCGATATCAATGCCGATTACCGGACCTGATTCAGGCTGTCTAAAGGCCCCTATCCACCGTCCCCCGGCGCCGCTGCCTTTGCTGTTGGTGGCGGCGGCGGCGTTGATCGACGCCGACGGCCGGGTGCTTCTCGCCCGCCGCCCCAAGGGCAAGCCGATGGCCGGCCTGTGGGAATTTCCCGGCGGCAAGGTCGGCGACGGCGAAACACCCGAAGGGGCCCTGATTCGCGAGCTCGGGGAAGAACTCGCCATCGACGTCACCGAGAGCTGCTTGGCGCCTTTTACCTTCGCCTCGCATTCCTACGGCGACTTTCACCTGCTGATGGCGCTCTATGTCTGCCGGGTGTGGAAGGGCATCGCCGCCGCCGCCGAGGGGCAGGAGTTGAAATGGGTGCGCCCCACCGGCATGGCGGAATTGCCGATGCCGGCGGCGGATCGGCCCTTGGCCGCCATGCTCAGGGATCTGCTTTAGGGGCGATGCCGGAAGCCCGGGAGCCGTTCATGTCCGACAAAGCCATCGTCACCGCCTGTCTTATCATCATTGGCAACGAAATACTGTCGGGACGCACCGAGGACGCCAACCTGGCTTTTCTCGGCCGCCAGTTGAACGAGCTCGGCATTCGCCTCGCCGAGGCCAGGATCATTGCCGATGACGAGGCGGCGATCGTCGAGGCGGTGAACCAATGCCGCCGCCGGTTCGATTACGTCCTCACCACCGGCGGCATCGGCCCGACCCACGACGACATTACGTCGGCCGCCATCGCCAAGGCTTTCGGAGTGAGCCTGGAGCGCAACGCCGAGGCGCTGGCCTTGCTGGACCGGCAATACCTCAAGAAAGACCAGAACGAGGCGCGCCTGAAGATGGCCGATATCCCCGCCGGCGCGACGCTGGTTGAAAACTCGGTCAGCAGGGCGCCCGGCTACCAGATCGAAAACGTCTTCGTCATGGCCGGCGTGCCGAAGATCATGCGGGCCATGTTCGATGACTTCAAAGATCGCCTCAAAGGCGGCGAGAAGGTGCTCTCCGAGACCGTCACGGTCTTTATCAGCGAAGGCGCCGTTGCCGAGAAACTGGCCGCCGTCCAGGCCCGGCACCGGCAAGTGGAGATCGGCAGCTACCCCTTTGTCCGCGACGGCAAGCCGGGGGTGAGCCTGGTGCTGCGCCATACCGATGCGGAGCACATCGAAAAGGCGGCGGCGGACGTCAGGGAGATGCTCGGCGATCTCGGCGCCCTACCGGCGAAAGACCTGGATGGCTAGAGCGGATCGCGTTAGAGTCGGGCCGGCGCGGGCGTGGTGAAATTGGTAAACACAAGGGACTTGATCTAAATTTGAGTGCCCCTTCGGAAACGTTGGGAGTAGAACTCGTCAAACTCGGGGAAACCTTTCAAATGGCAATCCCGAGCCAAGCCCGGAAACGGGAAGGTGTAGAGACTTGACGGCGAGCACCTAAAGCCGAGTGCAAGGGTGAAGAGAAAGTCCAGACCACAAAAGCGCGACCTTGGCAGGGACGCGCCCCAGCGAAAGCTGGAGTGGTACGAAAATCCCTCGGCTTAACAGCCTTGCCGGTTCAAGTCCGGCCGCCCGCACCACCGTTCTTGTTCGAGTTAGTTGGCCCACCAGTATCGAATCCGGCAAGGGGCACCGAATCGCAATTACAGACTGCTGGTTAATATTGGAACCAATTGGTATTCCTTTTTGGGAATCGTACGCTTATTTGTAGATAATGAATCGTTGATAAATTCTCGGTAGCATTCTTTGATGGTCACTCGGTCGGAACTGAAGAAACTGGTTGAGCGACGCCTAGGGGATGCGCACGTATTGATGCAAGGAAGGCGCTACGAGTCGGCGTATTACATCGCCGAGTACGCCGTCGAATGTGCGATCAAGGCTTGTATCGCAAGGCAATTCAGGAGGAACACGATTCCGGACAAAGGACTCGTAGATAAAACTTACAAACATGATTTTGAACAGCTACTCAAGACGGCAGGTCTTTTTGATAAACTACTGATAGACGCGAAGGCAAACCCAGGTTTGGGATCGAGTTGGAACGTGATTAAAGATTGGAAGCCCGACGTAAGGTACTCGACGGAAAAAACGCGATTGGATGCGCACGACTTGATTGATGCAATCGAGAACCCGAATGATGGAATCCTGCAATGGCTGGCCCGGCACTGGTAGACACCCAGATCGACGATGGGGAGCGGATCATCAAGCAACTCGATGAAGACGGGTTCGATGTAGATTCGGCATTTTGGATTTTCAACCCTGATAAGGAAAAATGGGTTTTTGTAATCGCGACTTCCTTGGTCGCGCAAATTGGACCCAAAAAATCTTACGACAGATTGAGAAGTTCGCTGGACAAATTACCAGAGAGCATCAAGTCACAAATGCTTGAGATGAGTTTGGTCAAACGGGAAGACTTTATCGTTACGCTATTGAAAAAAGCTCTAAAAACCGATCCGGGGATCTCTCGGATTAGGTTCACGGGAAACGTGATAAATGGAACCCTTATTGAAGATGCATTGATTTACAGACTTGGTGGGACCCCGGAACGCGTGCGTTCTTAAATCGAGAAATCATTCATGAATTCTCGAAGAAGCGATAGTCCAGACCACAAACGCCAAAGAGGCGATGGCCCCCTCACAGGAAATTCAGCAGCAGATAAAGGGCGAGCAGCACCAGCACCCAGACCACCATGCCGCCGGCCAGCGGCGAGCGGGCCAGCACGCCGTCGGGGCCGGCGCGGCGGAAGACGGCGGCGATCAAGTAGTTGACAAACCCCAGCGCCGCCCGGCGAACGCCCAGGTCGAGAGGCGCCAAGACGGCCTTGAACAACTTGACGGCGCGCGGCAGCAGCCGCCGGTAGAACCATTCGGAGTCGATGTTGACGCTGGGCAGCTCGGGCGGATAGAGCCCCGTCAGTTTCAGTGTCACGAAGGCCAGGATGGCGAACATCAGCAACTGGGTCTGGGTCAGCACGTGGGCCATGGTGTAGGGCTCGTAGTCCACCGGGAAGGGCAGGAAATCATACAGAACCCAGGGATACGAGCCGATGAACACACAGATGACGGCGGCCAAAATCATGGCCACAAGCATATTGAGGGGCGGCTCCCGCGTCCGGATGCCGGAATCATGGGAGAAGAACGAGAAGAACGGGATCTTGATACCGGCGTGCTCCATCACGCCCGCCGAGGCGAACAGCAGGAACAGCCAGACCACCGGATAGCCTTCCTCGAGGGCCGCCACCATGACCATCGACTTGGAAACAAAGCCCGAGAACAAGGGAAAGGCGGAAATCGAGGCGGCGCCGACCAAGCAGCAGGTGGCGGTGATCGGCATGGACTTGTAGAGACCGCCCAGTTCCGACGCCTTGACGCGGCCGGTCATGTGCAGGACGGCGCCCATGGACATGAACAGCAAGCCCTTGAAGACGACGTCGTTGAAGGCGTGGCTGACGGCGCCGTTGATGGCCAGCGCCGTGCCGATGCCGATGCCGGTGACCATGAACCCGAGCTGGTTGATCATGGAGTAGCCCAGCACCTTTCTGAGGTCGTTCTCGAGGACCGCGTAGAAGATGGGGAACATGGTCATCGCGGCGCCGATATAGACCAGGATTTCGGTTCCCGGGAAACCGCGCGCCAGCGCGTAGACCGCCACCTTGGTGGTGAAGGCGCACAAGAAAACCGTACCCGTCGGCGTCGCCTCCGGATAGGAATCGGTCAGCCAGTTGTGAAGCAGCGGGAAAGCGCACTTGATGCCGAAGGCAAGGAAAATGAGCCCCGAGCCGAGGCCGTCCAGGCCGATGAAATCGAAGGCGATGGAACCGGTCTGGTGCAGCCTGATCAGGACCCCGGCCAGCAGGATGACTCCCGAGAGAACCTGGATGACGAGGTAGCGCATGGCCGCCGCCCGCGCCCGCTCCGTCCGCCGCGCCAGGATCAGGAACACCGACGTCACCGCCAGCAGTTCCCAGAACACAAAAAGGGTGATCAGGTCGCCGGCGAACACCGCTCCCAGGGCGCTGCCGGCATAAAGCGTCCCCGTCACGTGCTGCGTCGTGTCGCGCAGGTGCAGCGAATAAACGATGCCGATAAACGCCGCCAAGTGAAACAGATAGCCGAACAACATGCTCAAACGGTCGACCCTGAGGTAGGTTAGCGTGTAGTCGAAGACGGCGACGTTGCCGACGGCGGCATCGGCGATGGTGAAGAGATTGAAGGCTCCGACAAGGGGGATGGCCAGCAGGACGGCGGCGCGTACCCGGCCTCGGGTCATCGCCACCAGAACGGCGCCCAGAAAAAAGACCAGGAAAGGCGCCACGCTATTCATCGTAATAATCTTCCTTGCGCATCAGGGCCTTGCGCATCTCCTTGGCGGCCAGCACCAGGACGACGAAGGCGACGAACCCGAACAGGCCGTAAAATCCGAAGAGTATCTCCCAGGGGTGATCGACGTGGCGGTCGATGAAGAATTCGCTGGCGAAAACCAGGGCGCAGACGGCGTAAATAATGTGAATCACCCGCTTGACGTTTCGCGGATTGTCGAAGATGTGGCGTTTCTCTTTATCGTTCACGGGGCTCACCTCGGCGGCGTTACGATTTGCTTGAGCAGGTCGTAAACAGGGTCGGGATAGAAAAACAACACCAAGCATCCCAGCGACGTAACCGTGATCGCCACCAGGCAGGGCCAAGGCGCCTCCTTGATGCCGGCGCCGTGATCGTCGCCGGGGTTGGCGGGCGGATCGCCGAAGAATCCCCTGAACGGGATGGGCAGCAGGTAGGCCACGTTCAAGAGCGAGGAAACCATCAGCACCGCCACCATGACCAGCTTGTCCGCCTCCAGGGCGCCCAGCGCCAGGAACCATTTGCCCCACAGCCCGCCGAAAGGAGGCAGGCCGATGATACTCAAGGAACCGATCAAAAATGCCGCCATGGTAACCGGCATGGTCCGCCCGAGGCCCCGCATCTGGCTGACCTCCGTTTTGTGGCTGGCGACCAGGATGGCGCCGGCGCAGAAGAACAGCGTGATCTTGCCGAAGGCGTGCATGGCGATATGCATGCCGCCGCCGATGATGCCCCAGGCATTGACCAGCATGGCGCCGAGCACGATGTAGGAAAGCTGGCTGATGGTGGAATAGGCCAGCCGCGCCTTGAGGTTGTCCTTGGTCATGGCGACCAGCGAGGCGATGATGATGGTGGCGGCGGCCATGTAGCGCAGCCATTCCGAGCTGCCCAGCTCCGCCAGGTTATCGACGCCGAAGATGTAAATGGTCACCTTGAGAACGGTGAAAACGCCGGCCTTGACCACGGCCACCGCGTGCAGGAGCGCGCTGACCGGCGTCGGCGCCACCATCGCCGCCGGCAGCCAGCGGTGGAAAGGCATCAGCGCCGCCTTGCCGATGCCGAAGATGTAAAGCGCCAGCAGAACGCCTGTCACCGCTCCCGTCGCCTTGCCTTCGAGGATGCCGCCGTCGGTGAAATCCAGGGTGCCGGTGATCGTCCAGGTCCAAATGATGGCGAAAAGCTGCAAGCCGATGGAGGTGCCGAGCAAAATACCCAGATAGACCCGACCGGCGCGCTTCGCCTCCTCGCTCCCGGCATGGGTAACCAGGGGAAAGGTCGAGATCGTCAACACCTCGTAGAAAATGAAAAGGGTCAGCATGTTGCCGGCGAAGGCGACGCCCATGACGCTGGCCAGGGCGATGGCGAAAAAAGCATAGAACCGGGTCTGGTTGCGCTCGCCATGCCCGCGCATGTAACCGATGGAATAGATCGAAGTGACGATCCACAGGAAACTGGCGACGGCGGCGAACATCATGCCAAGAGGCTCGACGACGAAAGCAATGCCGAGACCCGGCAGCATCTCGCCAAGGGCGGCCGCCGGCCGGCCGCCGGCCATCACCGCCGGCACCAGCGAGGCGACCAGCAGAAACAAAGTTCCGGCGGTGGCGAGGGTCACGGCTTCGCGCAAGTTGGGATGCCGCCCGACGAGCAGAATCAGCACCGCGCCGGCGAGCGGCACGGCCAGGGCCAGCAGGATCGTCGCCTCGAGGCTCATGGGGTGGTTCCCAGCAGCATGGCGGCGGCGGCGGCGGCGACCTCCAGGGTGCGCGTGGCGTCGATGCCGAAATAGAGGCAGGCGCCGGCGAGTACCCACATCGGCAGAAGCATGGAAAGGGGCGCCTCGGCGATTTTGCTGGCGCTTTCGGCGCCCGGTTCGGCGGCAACGGGGCGGAAGTAAGCGACCTCGACAACGCGCCAGATGTAGATAACGGCCAAAAGCGAACTGATCAGCACCAGTACGGCGATGGGCCACCAGCCTTTTTCGAGGGCCGCCTGGATGAGCATCCACTTGCTGATGAAACCGACCGTCAGCGGCACGCCGATCAGACTCAAGCCGCCGACCAGGAAGGCCGCCATGGTCACCGGCATGCGCCGCCCCAGGCCGGCCAGGTCACGGATATGAACGGAGCCCAATTTCCAAAAGACGCAGCCCATGGCCATGAACAAGACGCCCTTCATCAGGGCATGGTTGAAGAGATGGACGATGCCGCCGGTGAGCCCGGTGACAGTGGCGAAACCGATCCCCAGAACCATATAGCCAATCTGGGCGATGCTTGAATAGGCCAGCATGCGCTTGATGTTGGTCTGGAAGACAGCGACCGCCGAGGCGGCGAACATGGCGACGAGGGCCAATCCCATCAGAACCTCGCGGATGAAAAAGGTTTCGAAGACGTCGACGCCGCCGAAGATGGTAAAATAGACGCGGATGAGGGCGTAAACCGCCACCTTGGTCGCCGTTCCCGCCAGGAAGGCCGTCACCGCCGAAGGTGCGTGGGCATAGGCATTGGGCAGCCACAGGTGCAAAGGAAACAAAGCCAGCTTGAGGCTGAGCCCGACGGTCAGGAAAGCCAGCGCCGCCTGGATGGTGCGGGTGCCGGCGACGGCGGGGAGCAAGGTGGCGAGGTCGGCCATGTTCAGCGTCCCGGTCATCATGTACATCATGCCGACGCCGATGATGTAGAAGGTGGCGCCGATGGTTCCCATGACCAGATAGCGAAAAGCCGCCGTCAACGCCCGGCGGTCGCCGCCGAAACCGATCAGCACATAAGACGACAAGGATGAAATCTCCAGGAAAACGAAGAGGTTGAAGACATCCCCGGTAATCGCCATGCCCAACAGGCCGGTCAGGCACAGCAAATACATGGTGTAAAACAAATAAACGCGGTCGGCGGCGACCTCGCGGGCGACGCTCAAGCGGGCAAAGGGCATGACCAGGGAGCCAAGGGCGGCGACGATGACGAGAACGAAGGCGCCGACCATGTCGACCCGGTACTCGATGCCCCACGGCGCCGCCCAGCCGCCCATCTCATATGAGACGGGTCCGGTGGAGAGCACTTGGAGGAGCAGCGTGATGGCTATGGCCAGCGATCCCCAGGTCGTCGCAAGGGCCAAGCCCCATGTCGCCGTGGAGTGCCTGAGCAGCAGGCAAAGCGGCGCCGCCATCAGCGGCAACACCACCTGAAGGGCGGGCAGATGGCCGGAGATCACGTTTCCTCCTCCTGCTCCAGCTGTCCGATTTCCTCTTCCTCGATGGTGCCGTAGGCATCGCGGATGCGCACCACCAGGGCCAGGGCCAGCGCCGTGGTGGCGACGCCGACGACGATGGCGGTGAGGATCAGCACGTGCGGCAGCGGGTTGGTGTAGATTTCGATGCCTTCATCCAGGATCGGCGCGGTTCCGCCCTTGATCTTGCTCATCGAGATGTAGAACACGAACACGGAGACCTGGAAAATATTGAGTCCGACCACCTTTTTGATCAGATTGCCCTGGGCGATGACGATGTAAAAACCGGTCATCATCAAAACGACGGCGATCCAGTAGTTGAAGAGGCCGGGGAATTCCATGACTCAGCTATCCTCCGGCTGCCTGCCTCGGCCGGCGAACAGGTAGAAAATGGTGATCATCGCCGAGGCGACGGTGACGCCGACGCCGAACTCGATCAGGGTGATCCCCAAATGCTGGCCGATGACAGGGTTGTCGGCCAAGACCGAATAATCGAGATACTTGCCGCCAAGCAGTAGTCCAACCACGCCGACACCGGCGTAAAGCAGCAAGCCAGAGGCCAATCCCACCCTCATCATCCAAGCCGGGACCACCTTGCGGGCGGTATCGATATCGAAAATCAAGGCATAAAGGATGAAGGCGCTGGCGAAGATGACTCCGGCCTGGAAGCCGCCGCCGGGGCCGAAATCGCCGTGGAACTGCACATAGAGGGCGAACAGCATGATGGCCGGGATCAACAGCTTGGACGTGACCCGCAAGACCGGTTTGGATTTCATTGCCTAACCTCCGGTTTTTCCTGCCGTCCGGCGTTTCTTCCCCGGCCGGCGGCGGCCGCCGAGAAGAATCAGAATGCCGGCGGCGGCGGTGAAGATGACCGTCACCTCGCCAAGAGTGTCATAGCCCCGGTAACTGGCCAGTACCGAGGTGACGATGTTGGGCGGGCCGACCTCGCTGCCTGATTTCTCGATATAGCGCGGCGCCACGTGATGGTGGATGGGGGCGTTCGGGTCTCCATAGGGCGGCATGTCGAGGGTGCCGAAGATCAGCAACGCGCCGGTCAATGATACGATCAGCAGGGCGGCAAGGGGCTTTCGCGGTGCCTCCTTGACCACGCCGGTGGTCAGCGCCAGGGTTCCCAGCATGAGCACGGTGGCGATGCCGGCGCCGACGGCGGCCTCGGTGAAGGCCACGTCCACCGCATCCAGCACCACGTAAAGCACCGCCGCCAGCAAGCTGAAAATCCCCGACAGCATGACCACGGCGAATAGGTTGCGTAGCCGCACCAGGGCGAAAGCCGTCACCGTCATGAACAGCAGTAGCGCAATGTCGATCAGGTCTTCGATGGTTCGTCTTCCCCGTCGTTCTTTTTGTCCAACAGGGGTTTGACGCCCCCGTTCAGGGCCGCCCGCGCCAGGGCATGGGTCGTCGTCGGACTGGTCAACATGAGGAACAGCAGGATGAGAAGCAGCTTCACCGTCACCATGGTGAGGCCGGCCTGGACCATTAAGCCGACCAGGATCAGCCCGGCGCCCATGGTGTCGATGATCCCGGCTCCGTGCATTCGGGTGAAGACGTCCGGCAAGCGGATGATGCCGATGGCGCCGATCAGGGCGAACAGCGAGCCCGCGATCAGGCATATCCAGCTCACAATGTCGGCGACCGGCGCCATCACGGATCTCCCGAACCGCCCTTGTCGGCTGAGTAGCCCAGGTCGCTGAAGGTGACATATTTGGTGACGGCGATGGTGCCGATGAAATTGATGAGCGCATAGACCAGCGCAATGTCCAGGAATTCCGGACGGCCGCTCAAGAACCCATAGACGGCGATGAAGAGCATGGTCAGGGTGCCAAAGCTGTTGACCGCCAGGATGCGGTCGAAGACGGTGGGACCGGCGAGCGCCCGGACCAGGGCGATCGCCATGGTGACGAGGATGGCGGCGGCGGCGGTAAACATCACTCGACCTTTTTTCCGGCTGTTTCCACGTGCCCCTCCATGGCGGTGACCCGGCGGTCCATTTCGCCGCTTAGCACCTCTTCGGCGGCCTCGGCGGTGATCGCATGGACGCCGAGCAGGCCGTCTTCAAGTTCCACGGTCACCGTTCCCGGCGTCAGCGTGATCGAGTTTGCATAGATGACATTGCCCAACTCGCTTTTCTGCGAGGCCTTGACGCGCAGCATATTGGGACGGATAGGCATTGAGGGTTGAATGATGCGCCACGCCACATCGATGTTGGCCTTGACAATTTCCCCCAGCAGCCAAGGCAAGTAAATAGTGGCCCGCCAGCCCAGGTGAACGGGATGGCCTTCATGGTCGATGACGTCCATGCGGTGGGCGATGAAGACGACGGCGGCCGCCGAGGCCAATCCCAATCCGAGCAACAGGGCCGAGGAAAAATAGCCAGACAACAGCAGCCAGAGAATGCAAAGAACCAGCCCCAAACTCAACCTGTGCAGCAAAAGCAGTCTCCCCTCTCTCCCTGGACCCCATGTCCGGGGAGCCGGAAATATTCGCGTTGGCGGGTATTGCCGGGGCATGAGAATAGTTTCGTCAAGGAACCTGTGCCAGCAAAAAAAATTGTTTGCAAAAAGTTGTCGGGGGCGGAGAAATTGTAACCATGCCATGCGAGCAATCCTCAATTGGTATCCGCCGCCTGTTCATGCTATGCAAACAAGGCCTGAACGATGGTGCCCTTGGAATGTGGATAAAGGCATTTCATATCCTCGGAAAAGGATTTGCCGGCCACAAGGCGCTGCCGGTGGGTTTCTCCGGATGGGCGCTAAGTAGGAATTCCAGCATGGAAATGCACAAAATTACGGTAAAACACCGTTTTGCGGGGAACATACCGATGATGGCGGCGGTGGTTGCAACGGCGGTTGTTTTCGGCGTCGGGGCCGCCCCGCTCGCGCCTTTCGAGACGTCCGAGTTGACCGTCGAGACAGCCAGGGGACGTTTTGTCTTTACCGTCGAATTGGCACGGACCTGGGAGCAAAAGATGCAGGGACTGCAAGGGCGGCACCGTCTGGCGCCGAACGCCGGGATGCTGTTCGATTACCAGCCTCCGCGGCTGGCCGTCATGTGGATGAAAAATACTTTTTTACCGCTCGATATGATTTTCATCGGCGCCGACGGCCGCATTATCAACATCGTCCAGCGAACCGTGCCTTTATCTCCGGCCAAGATCCGTTCCGACTGGCCGGCGCGGGCGGTGTTGGAGGTCAATGCCGGGACCGTGGCGCGGCTGGGAATCCTGCCGGGGAACAGGGTCATACACCCTTTCTTCGGACCGGCCGGTAGATAGGCCTGTCCCCGCCGCTTGAACGCCGCCGATCCGGAATTCCCGGATGAACCGAAAAAAGCCGGTTTCATGCGCCGCGGAGATCGGATCCAGCCGGCGTTACAGGCCAAGGACAAGCATCGGAGATTTCGAACGGGAAACACAGGTCGACACGAAGCGGGACTTTTCTTCCTCGCTCAGGGCGACGCCCCTGTGGTCGGGCTGACCTTCCAGATAACGGGTCTTGCAGGTGCCACACATACCGGATTTGCAAGACTCTGCCGTCGGGAATCCGTTCTCTTTCAGGACATCAAGGATGGATTTGTCCAGGGGAACCTCATAGACATTGCCGGTGCTGGCGATCTTGATCTGGAAGCCGACGCCGATGTCGTATTCGGAAGCCCCGATCTTTTCATCGGCGGGCATGGGCCCGGGCGCCTGGTCGAAATGCTCGAAATGAACCGTTCCTTCCGGCCAATGGGAAGAGGTCCTTTTCGCCACCCTCATAAGAAGCGGAGAGCCGCAACAGTAAAGATGGGTGCCGGGCTTGTATTCCCTCAGGACCTCCTTGAGATCCAGGCCCATTACCGGATCGCCGCCGTCGTGATGATAAATCAGCTTGCCTTCTTTGACGAGAGGGGCGAACTCGTCCTTGAAGGCCGAGTCTTCATATGATTTCGTGCAATAGTAGGTCAGGAACTCACCATTGGTGGCCTGCAAATGGTGCATCATCGACTTGATCGGCGCGATGCCGATGTCGCCGGCGATAAACAAGTGCCGGCTGGCCGTATCGTCCAAGGGAAAATTGTTGCGCGGCTTGCCGATGGACAAAATTCTGCCAGCCTGCACCCTCTCGAACAAGGAGACCGATCCGCCGCGACCCTTGAGGTCGCGGAGGACAGCAATGACGTAACGATCTTTCTCACTGGGATCGTTGCTCAGGGAGTACTGGCGAACGCGGCCATCACGGAAATGAAGATCGATATGGGCGCCAGGGGTAAACGGCGGCAATTGACAACCGTCGTTGCTCACCAACTCATAAGAATTGATGTTGTCGGCTTGGCGGACCACCTGATGGACGCGAGGAAGCAATCCGTGTTTGGGGTTATCCATGTCTGTTTTATCCTAGGGAGCCTCATAGACGTTGTCGCTGCTGGCGGTCTTGACCTGGAAGCCGACGCCGATGTCGTATTCGGAAACCCCGATCTTTTCATCGGTAGGCGCGGGCTCGAGCGTCTGGTCGAAATGCTCGAAATGAACCGTTCCTTCCGGCCAATGGGAAGAGGTCTTTTCCACCGCCTTCATAAGACCCGGAGGGCCACAACAGTAAAGATGGGTGCCGGGCTCCTGTTCCTTCAGGATCTCCTCAATGTCCAGGTTCTTTATCGGATCGCCGCCGTCGTGATGATAAATCAGCTTGCCCTCTTCGACGAGAGTGGCGAACTCGTCCCGGAAGGCCGTATCATCATATGATTTCGTGCAATAGTAGGTCAGGAACTCACCATTGGTGGCCTGCAAATGGTGCATCATCGACTTGATCGGCGCGATGCCGATGCCGCCGGCGATAAACAAGTGCCGGCTGGCCGTATCGTCCAAGGAAAAGTTGTTGCGCGGCTTGCCGATGGACACGGTTCTGCCGGCATGCACCCCCTCGAACAAGGCGACCGATCCGCCGCTTCCCTCGAGGTCGCGGAGCACGGCAATGACGTAACGGTCTTTTTCGCTTGGATCGTTGCTCAGCGAGTACTGGCGAACGCGGCCATCGCTGAAATGAAAATCGATATGAGCGCCAGGGGTAAACGGCGGCAATTTGCAGCCGTTGGTGCTCACCAACTCATAAGAATTGATGCTGTTGGCCTGGTAGGTCACCTGACGGACGAGAGGACACAATCCGTGTTTGGGATGTTTATCCGTCGCGGTGTCGGTCGGTGTATCGCTCGTTTTGCGACCAAAAAAACCCATAAAATACTTTCCGCGCCCCCTTTGCATGTCCCTTAAAAAAAACTCTGGAAAATACGGAGGCCGATTGCCAATTTCAGTGATCGAAAAAAAACATTAGCTCATGCGAATACCAGAATCAACCTGCGCTCCGCCTGCAAAGGCGCGAGGATGTCCGCCCGGGCGCCGAGAAAAAGATAAAAAGCAGGAGCCCCGAGGGTCAATGACGTCCTGGGCGATGGCCCGGCGCCTATCGACCTCTTCCGCTTCCGCCGGGGCTTGCGGAATCTCCAGCAATGTTGCCCTAAACGTAGACGTTCGGGATGTCGCGCCGCCGGCTCACAGATTCCAGAGGAAGCCGTTATCTTTCTTCTCCAGTGGCACTTTGACGACGATATCATGACATTTTATGCATCGTCCCGCCGGCGGATGCGGCTGGCGGGCCGTGGGACGCAACGGAGGGCCGACCTTGTGCACTCTCGAAAGCCTCTCGATCAAAACCCCGACAGGAGTTATTTCCTGACTTCCGGGCCCGGGACCCTGTATGTACAAATGACAATTCCTGCAATCGCCCACATAGGGGTGGGGCATGCGCGCGCCGGTGTCGATGCGGGGAATGCGCCGGATGGTCATCAGACGGTAACGTTTTTTCGACTTTGCCGTATCTTCGACGGGATCGGTAGTGGACGGCTCGACGGGAAGAGTCATCCGGCCGAAAAATATCCCTTCGACGGCGCGGGCGGATAAGACCGGCGACAACCTGACGGCCTTGCCGCCATAGATTTCCCAGGCCAGTCCGGCGGCCAGCAAGACGACCAGAACGACAATGACCCGGCGGCCACGAAACAGGCGTTTCAAGGACTCGTGGGCAGACATGTCACGCCTTTCCGGCGCTCACCGCAACCGGTTCGACCAGAGCGCGAACCCTTCGTCGTTGCGCAGCCGGCAGGTCTTCCCGTTCACGGCAATGGTCTTGGCAAACAATTTGGCGCCGGACCGGACGGTGGCCTGTCCCCCTTAACCGGATCCACATGCTTAGTTAGAGAAACTGGGCATCTTGATCCTAGGAAGAAGGGGATAAGCAGGTGGCCAAGAAGCGTTTTTCAGTCGAGCAGATCATCAACCACCTCCGAGAGGCGGAGGTTTTTCTGGCGCAAGACCAGACGGTTGGAGAGATTTGCCGACATATCGGAATATCGGAACAGAGTTACTATCGTTGGCGTCGGGAGTATGGCGGCCTGAAGGTTGACCAGGCTCGGCGTCTGAAGGAGCTTGATCGTGAGAACTCCCGTCTCCGTCGCGCTGTTGCCGATCTGACCTTGGAGAAGCTGGTTCTCAAGGAAGCCGCGGAGGGAAACTGGTAAGCCCCGAACGCCGCAAGCGATGTGTCACCCATGTCCAGCATAAGTTTGGTCTCCCGGAGCGCCGGGCCTGTCGGTATCTGGGACAGCCGCGTTCGACGCAACGGCGTCGGCGGATTGTTGCCGATGACGAGAAGGCCCTGACAGTGGCGATCATTCGCCTGGCCAGCCAATATGGCCGCTACGGTTATCGTCGGATCACGGCCATACTGCGGGCCGAGGGCTGGGTGGTGAATCACAAGCGGGTGGAACGCATCTGGCGGCGTGAGGGGCTGAAGGTTCCCAAGAAACAGCCTAAACGGGGACGGCTCTGGTTCAACGACGGGTCCTGCATCCGTCTGCACCCGAGTTGGCCGAACCACGTTTGGGCCTACGACTTCGTTCAGGCACGGACACATGATGGCAGGGCCTTCAGGATGCTTACCATCATAGATGAATACAGCCGGGAGTATTTGGCCATCCTGGTGGCCCGGCGGCTCCGGTCCGACGACGTTCTCCATATCCTGGCCGACCTATTCGCGGATAGAGGACCGCCTGATCACATCCGCTCCGATAACGGCTCGGAGTTCACGGCCAAAGCCGTCAGAGCCTGGCTCGGCAGGATTGGCGTCGGAACCCTGTTCATCGAACCGGGCAGTCCCTGGGAGAACGGATACAACGAGTCCTTTAACGGAAAACTTCGCGACGAGCTTCTAAACGGAGAAATATTTTACACGCTGAAGGAGGCGCAAATGCCTATCGAACGCTGGAGACAACACTACAATACGGTAAGGCCGCACAGTTCTTTGGGATACAGCCCACCAGCGCCGGAGACCGGCATCCCGGGAAGACCTGATCCGGTCTTCGTTCAATGGGGACTACGACCAGATCAGGCCTTCCCTCGACATCGAGTCTAA
>PVBE012386198.1_pt1 | contig 28528 bp, 30 predicted proteins | sample 1631181 | NCBI WGS metagenome assembly PVBE01 (sample SAMN08397723, study PRJNA350692) | Marine metagenome, whole genome shotgun sequencing project. | isolation source: water | place: Pacific Ocean | collected 2012-04
TATTTTTAAAGAAGGGAAAACCATACAGGTTTCTTACAAGGTGGATTTGTTTACTTTCGAGGTACCTTCGCAAAGAGAGAAAGGTTCTTTTGAGAATTCATCTGGAATAGATAAGATTAACGCACCAATGCCCGGTAGAATTATTAAAATTTTAAAAAATATTGATGATTCCGTTTCTGAAGGAGACGGAATTGTTGTTATTGAAGCAATGAAGATGGAAAGTGAACTTAAAACCAACATGCCTGGCAAAATAACAGAAATAAAAGTCAAAGAGGGCGATACAGTTGAACTTGGAACTCACTTAATTACCGTTGAGTCAGATGACAAAAAAGAATAATCGTAAGTTGTGAAAACTAAGAAACTTTTTTTATTTTTATTTTTATTTTTATTTTATATTGCACCGAATCAATCTTATTCAAATAATACACAAACCATAAGAATTAATATTGGGAACGAGCCACCGACTCTAGACTGGAACCTGGCAACTGACAGTATCTCTTTTCAAATAATAAATAATATAATGGGTGGTCTCACGAAAATTGACAATAATAGAATTGAAGCAAATTTGGCCGAATCATGGGAGATAGATGAATCTGGAAAAGAAATTGTTATAAAGATAAAAAAGGTTTATTGGAATGATGGGGAAGAGCTAATAGCGCAACACTTTGTAGATTCTTGGGAAAGATTGCTTAATCCAAAAACCGCTGCCGACTATGCATACTTCTTGTACGATATAAAAAATGCAAAAGAATATAATTTAGGAAAAATCTCTGATTTTAATCTAGTTGGAGTAAAAGCCTTAGATGGTAAAACCCTTCAAATTGTTTTAACTGGAAGGAAGTCCTATTTTTTAAGCGTATTAAGCTTCATGTCCACTTTTCCAATTCGAAAAGACGTAATAAATGAGCATAATGAAAAATGGATTGAACCTGAGAATATAGTAACACTTGGGAACTACTATCTAACCAAATGGGAGAATCATGATTTTATTCTGCTAGAACCACGCAATACATATAAGCCTAAGATTATGCTCATCATGAATAACAATCCAACATCAACTTTGGCTATGTTTGAAAATGGGAAATTGGATATCGTTGATGGTGGGGGCATCCCTCTTTTAGAAATACCTTACTTAAAAAAATCAGCCACTCTAAAAACGATGTCAAGCTTTAGAAACAATTACATAGGATTTAATGTAAACAAACCTCCTTTTAATGATACAATGACCAGAATGATTTTTGCGCGCGTAATAGATAAGCGAATTTTTACACAGATTCTTCATACAGTAAGGCCTACAAATTCTTGGCCACCAAATACTATCCCTCCAATACATGGAGATTATTATTATCTTTGGTATGCAGATTTCATTCAAACAGGGAATAGTTATCTTGACTCGATTGGATATGAGAATAGGGAGGCGTTCCCGAATGTTAAACTTCTTTATCCCGAATCCGGAAATAATAGGATTATTGCTGAAATACTTCAAAATATTTGGTATGAAACCCTTGGAATCATGGTAGAGATAGAAGGATTAGAGTGGAAAATATATTTAAGTACTCTTGATAATGATAGACCGCATATGTTCAGAGGTGGTTGGATTGCAGATTATCCCCATGCCCACAATTTCATGAATTTATTTACTTGTAGTAGCGGAAATAATGAGACAGGATGGTGCAACGAAAAATACGATGAGTTAATCAAGCTTGCATCAGAGAACTACAACCCCGAAGAAAGCAAACATCTTTATCGGCAAGCCGATGACATCCTTGCTACAGAGATTCCGATTATTCCACTTTTTTACTCGGACCAGATTTACCTTCAAAGCGAAAGAATAGATAATGCAGGATTTACGAGTATGGGGATAATAGATTTTAATAAAATAACTCTAAAAGAACCTAAGGATTAAAATACGGGATTATATCTTTTGCATATGTTTCCATCGCTTTGTCAGCATCAGGACTAAAATAGTGGAACAAGACGAAGTGCTTAACTCCTCTGTCGACATATTTCTCGATTTTTTTAATACAATCATCTTTAGAGCCAGTAATAGTAAAATCAATAACCGCTTCTCTAGGAAAATATTGACCCATATCTCTAAATTTCTGTTTTCTATCCTCGTCGGTAGGAGTTATGTTGAAATAATTTAGCCCTTTGTATTCATCTGGAATATCAATATCGTATCCGGCTTTTTTCAATTGGTCTTGCATTATGCACACATATCTGAATGGCTCAAGTGTCTTATAAGCTTCGTCTTCATTTTTACCGAGCGAGGTGAACACCCACAAAGTTGAATCAACATCATCGATTGTACGACCAACTCTAATTGCAGAAGACTCAATCTTGTCTAATGATTCTTTATATAAATCAGGTGTTAAATCAATTGGCATCCATCCATTACCAATTTTGCCGGTAAGATCCAATCCTTTATCCGTGTGTGTAGCAAAATAAAAGGGTATGCTTTCTTTATCTTCGTAGAGATTTAACAATAAAGAAGCCTTTTCCATATTAAAAAATTCACCTTTGTAGTCCACCGTTTCCTTGGTAGACCAAAGCAATTTCATCACATCAACAGATTCAGTCATTCTTTGAAAAGGCTTATCCCAAGGAATTCCATAGGCATCTAAGTTCATAGACTCTCCTACCCCTAGAGCAAGTGCAGCCCTTCCTTTAGAAAGATGATCAACTGTAGCGAGTCGCTGAGCAAGAACCGCCGGGTGATTTCGATGAGGATCAGAGGTGGCTCCTATAGTAATATTCTTTGTTTGTACTGCAATAGCTGCGGCAATTGTCCATGCCTCAAACGCAGGATGTGGGGATATGAAGGATAAATGGTCGGGAAGCCATAGACTATCAAATCCTAACTTGTCAGCTTTAACAGAAAAATCAACCAAACCATCCGCATCTGCACCAGGCATCGGTGGAACTAAACCAAATTTAATCTTACTCATATTGTCTAAAAAACAACCTCCAATACCGCCATTTTATCAAAAAACTGTAGCTTATTCTAGAAAACTTTTTAAAACTGATCCAACGTCAGATTTTGCTAATTTTTCTAGAGCTTTTTTCTCAATCTGTCTAATTCTTTCTCTAGTTAAATCAAATTTTTTTCCAATCTCATCGAGAGTATAAGTACTTTCCATCTTAATTCCAAATCTCATTTTGATAATTTCTTCTTCCCTAGGCGTAAGAGCTTTTAATGCTCCTTGTATACGATCAGTCAGAGAACTTTCAGCAACAATTTTATCAGGCACAGGTGAGCCTTCATCTGGAATAAAATCAAGGAGAGTGGCTTTTTCACCATCAAAAACAGGTGTATCCAATTGTACAACCTCATTTGTTGATTCCAAAATCCTCTTTACGCCATCCAATGAAATCCCGACTTTTTCTGCAATTTCTAAAGGAGTTGGCTTACGTCCAAGGTCCTTTTGTAGCGCAGTGCTTGCTTTAAAGACCTTGCTGGCTTGTTCCAGAACATAAACTGGAACTCTAATAGTCCTTGTCTGATCTAAAAGTGCACGTGATATAGCTTGGTGAATCCACCATGAGGCATACGTAGAGAATTTAAACCCTTTAGTATGATCAAATCTTTCTACGGCTCTCATTAGACCTACATTGCCTTCTTGGATGAGATCCTGTAGGGCCAACCCTCTGCCTATATATCGTTTTGCAATACTAACAACAAGTCTTAAATTGGCTTTAACGAATCTGTCTTTTAATGAATTGGCTAACTGCGTGTAAGCCCTGATGTATCCTTGAAGCTCAGCAAGTCTTTTTCTTCGTCCACCTTTTAATAACAATATCTTTTTTTTCTGGGTCGCTGTAATGTCTGAGGATTGAATTCTATCAACCAATGTTTGATAATTCGCTGCGTGAGCTTCGGATTGCTTGATTTTTGCAGATACTTCAACTTCTTGTTTGGATTTTAATAAAGGCTCCAAAGACATATCTTTAAAATATACGTACAGTAATCGATACTGCTCATCTGGTACCCAGTCCTTTTTCTTCTTTTGCGTACTAACATTTCTTAGTGTTGCTTTTTGATATTCTTCTAAAAGCGTCTTGTCATCCAAATCGGTCGAGTCAGAACTAGAACTAGAATTAGAATTAGAACTAGAACTAGAACTAGAATTAGAACCATACCCTTCATGCTCATTCGAACTCATAACATATTATCCTATAGCTAAAGTGCCCCTAATTATACTATGTTTATATAAATAAGTGAAGAAGGAGCTGGCCCGGAAGGGGTTGAACCTCCATTGCTTGGACCAAAACCAAGAGTCCTGCCATTAGACGACGGGCCAATCTGTAGATAATACAGAAAAATCAAATAAATTCAATCAACTAAGAAGCTCCATCCTTCAACCGAATTCGTTTTTACAGCTTTCACATTTATATAAGATTGAAGATATTTTTCAGCATCTTTAGTATCGAATCCATCGTCCAAGATAGCAAATACTGTCGAGCCGCTCCCAGATATCGAGTAATTAGACAAACCAAAATCATCTAAAATATTAAAAATATTTTTATATTGTTGGTGTTTCTCTATTAACATGGGAAGGAAATCGTTCTTTAAATGTAAATCCTGATTGTTAAAACAAATCTTTTTTGGTGAGTTCCGCTGCACAGGGTTTTCCTTATTGGAATGCTCCTTGTCCCATAAATCATAAAGATCTTTAGTTCCAGATTCAAAACCTGGAAATATAAGCAAATATCTAAGCTTGGGGGGATTCTTGATGATTTCCACAACATCTCCCCTTCCTGAAATTCTCGCGGTTCTAGAATAAAGAAAGAATGGAACATCAGACCCTAAACTTTTAGCCATTGCTAACAATTCTGGAAAATTATCTATATGGAAGAACTTTGAGAGGCCTATTAGGATAGCGGCTGCGTTGCTACTACCTCCTCCCATGCCAGACCCTAGTGGTATATTTTTTTTTACGGATATTTTAATAGATTGTTTTATTGAAAAAGTATTATAGAAAGATTCCGCGGCTTTGAGAATTAAATTATCACCAATCGGAATCTCTGGACCCGAAGAATTTAATTCGACAAGTTTAGAGCTGTCAGCAGCCTCAATCACTATACTATCTTGTAATCCAATTGTTTGGACTACAGAGCTAATTTCATGGTAATTATCATCTCTTTTCTCTTTGATAATCAAATCTAGATTTATTTTCGCTGAGGAAAAAATCTGTATTTTGTTCATTAGTTATTAATTCTATATATATTTAAAAATAATTAAAGTAATCCCCTAGTGTCGTCACACTTGACAACTTATTAATTATGTTCTTTGTTTAACATGTGAGTTATACAATTGATAAATCTAGAAAATTGTTCCAAATAGCCTCTAAAATCATACCCGGAGGTGTGAATAGTCCAGTAAGATCGTTCAAAGCTGTGGGGGGCAATCCTATTTTTATAAAAAATGCTAATGGTCCTTATGTCTTTGATGAGGACGATAATAAATACATTGACTATATTGCTTCTTTTGGTCCACTCATTTTTGGTCATTCAAAAAAAGAAGTAATCGATGACGCATTTGCAGCAATGCAAAAGGGGACCACCTTCGGTGCTTGCCATAAAAACGAAATTAAACTTGCCCAATTAATATCCGATACCATACCATCAATGGAAATGTTGAGGTTGACCAATTCAGGAACCGAAGCGACCATGAGCTCGATTAGACTCGCAAGAGCATTTACAAAAAGAGATAAAATAATCAAATTTGAAGGTTGCTACCATGGTCATGCAGATTATTTACTAGTAGAAGGTGGCTCTGGTCTTTCAACTTTTGGATCTCCATCGTCTCCTGGTGTTCCAGATGAGTTTATAAAAAATACATTGATAGCAAAATTTAACAACATTGATAATGTTAATCAAATCTTTAATGATAATCCAAGTTCAATAGCCGCAATAATTCTAGAACCAGTCCCGGCTAATATGGGACTCGTCTTACCAGATGAACAATTTTTAGACAACCTAATTAATCTAGCTCATTCAAACAAAGCCTTAGTAATTTTTGATGAAGTCATTACTGGTTACAGATTAGGTCTGGGCGGGGCACAGAATTTTTTCAACGTAGAGCCCGACATGACATGTATAGGGAAAATAATTGGAGGAGGTTTTCCCGTAGGAGCATTTGGAGGAAAAAGAGAGATAATGTCAATCTTGTCACCTTCAGGTCCTGTGTATCAGGCTGGAACATTATCTGGAAACCCAGTCGCAGTAGCAGCTGGAATAAAAACACTTGAATTATTAATTGAATTGAGCCCTACTATTTACGCCGAATTAACAAAGAAAGCTCAGTATATTAAAGAAAATTTTGAAGCTGAGAGAATTGATTATATTAAATTAAATCAGCTTGGTTCAATGCTAACATTCTTTTTTAGCAAACGAGGAGTTATCAAGAACTATTCCGATGTTTTGTCATCCAATACAGATTTATATGGAAAGTTTTTTAGCATGTTACTATCTAATGGTATTATGTTGCCACCTTCTCAATTCGAGACAATGTTTGTTTCACATGCACATTCGTACAAAGACTTGGATGATACCATAGAAAAGTGTATAGAATCAGCTAAGAAGGTAGGCAAATCGTAATTGGCAAAAAGGAACAATTGGCTTAAATTTATTATGGTTGGTACCGAGCTTGCATTCTCTATATTGGCTGGAATATTTATTGGGAGCGAAATCGACCAATATTTTGATAAAACCCCGCTATTCACAATTATTGGGGTTATTTTAGGGTCGATTGCTGGTTTTAGTCTGATGATTAAAATAGTAAAAAATAAAAAAAATAATGTTAAATAAATCAAATAAAATTCTCACTGCAACAACGGTCTTGATTCTTATCATTTCTTTCATATTTTATAATAATGGTTTCGCGAAAGCAGCTCTATATGGATCTATATTGTCCTACTTGAATATTCTATCCATTCAATTTATTACAAGTTTGTTCATTGAAAAGAAAAAAACTAAGATATTTGCCTTTATTTTTACTGTATTAAAAATCCTAATACTGGTAGGAATAATGATTTATCTAATTCAGTTTTTGTCCCTAGATTTGATTGGATTTTTGACAGGTTTTAGTGTAATTTTAATTGTGTTTATTCTATTAATTCAAGGTAAATAGTTTATGAGTGCGTTAGAGCATGCCCAATGGACAGAGCTTTTAGGTGTCAGTGAATATGACCATATCATTGGTGCTGCCATTGTTGTCATTGTCCTAATTGTCATATCTTTTAAAGTCAAAAAGGAATGCGCAGAATCTAGCCAAACCAAAGAGTCTCTCGCCCCATCGCCAAAATTTTCTATCGTTACTTTTTTTGAGTTTATTACTTTAGATTTTCTTTTGAAACTAATAGCCGATATTTTTGGCAGTGAAGAAAAAGCTCGAAGATTTCTACCTCTACTTGGAGGATCTTTCTTTTTTATATTCTTTGCGAATTTATTGGGAATTCTTCCAGGGTTTTATCCAGCATCACAAAATCTCAACACTACACTTGCAATGTCGTCAGTTATTTTTATCGCTTACAATTATCTTGGTTTTAAAGAACACGGAATGGGATATCTAAAACACTTTATGGGCCCAGTAATCTATTTAGCACCATTAATGATTGTCATTGAATTAGTAAGCCATTTAGTTAGACCGGCTTCGTTATCTCTAAGACTTTTTTGGAATATGTTCGGCGACCATCTAGTTCTGGGGATTTTCTCGAATTTAACACCATATATAGTGCCAGCAATTTTTATTGGCCTAGGTGTATTTGTTTCTTTTCTTCAAGCGTTTATATTTACCATTTTATCAAGCATTTATATATCATTATCAATAAGTCACGATCATTAATATAAGGAGGAATAAAATGAAAAGATTTTCGTTTCACACATTTTTTGTCTCGGCTCTCATCTTACTTCTTGCCCCTGAGCTTTTTGCCGCTGATCAATCAGGAGAAGCAATATCGGGTCTTGCTTTAGGTAGTGGAATCGGTATTGGAATTGCTGCCGCTGGTGGTGGAGTAGGAATGGGACGAATGGTTGCTTCAGCGTTAGACGCTGTTGGCAGGAATCCTGGAGCAGCTGGTCAGATTCAGACACCAATGATTATCGGTTTAGCCTTGATAGAATCTTTGGTCATTTATGCTTTAGCAATTACATTCTTATTGCAAAATAAGATATAAGAAATATTTTGGAAAGGTGAATACAGATTCACCTTTCTGACTTACTTATATTTTTACCAAGATTTAGATTTATTTGTTGTCTTATTGGTAAATTTTCCATATAAGAATTCGTATAAAGGCATAACTTCCCTATAGATTTCCTGTTTTTAATCTTCAATAGAGCTTCTTTGAATTGATTAATCAAAAATAGCTCTGGCTTGGCAATCTTAATTAAGTTTGTATCATACAAGTGGTTTATTTTTTTAATACACTCGAGATTAAAATCATCATTACCTTTTGCAAATGGTCCCCAAAAAACTCCAACCAAAGAGCAGCCCTTTAATAAAATTTTATTCAAGGGTGGGGCCGGAATATCGCCAGAGGCAAATCCCATAATCAGAATTATCCCTTTCCATTTAATGAAACTTAAAGAATCAACGGTGCTCTGTCCACCAATCGAATCATATATAACATCAAATTTTCCCGCGGAATTATTTTTCAAGCAACCCTTAAGATCGTCATCTTTATTCAAAATTAGCTTGTCTGCTCCATACTGTTTACACACCAGAAGTTTTTCTTCTGATGAGGCAACCGCCGTAACTCGACAGCCATACGCTTTAGAAATTTCTATCGCAGCCAAGCCAAGTCCTCCAGACGCCCCTAGTATCAAAATATCTTGATTAGACTGAACATCTGCCCTCTCGACCAGTGCATGATAAGAAGTTCCATAATTTACAGTCATGGATGCTGCCACATCAAATGGCATTTCTTCTGATTTTATTTCAACAAATTTAGAATTGACTTTAACGAATTCCGAGAACCCCCCCCAATTGGTAAGAGCCACAACTTCGTCTCCTATTTGAAAATTATTTACTTTTTTTCCTATTTCTACTACAACTCCAGATACTTCAACACCTGGCACAAAGGGAATCGGTGGATTATCTTGGTACTTTCCCTCGACAACTAAAATATCAGCAAAACTTATACCAGAACAATATACCTCGATTACAACATCGTTATCATTGGTTTTAGATAGATCGAACTCTCCAAGACTTAAATTGTCCAGAGATCCAAATTGATTTAGTCGAACTGCATGATTCTTCATTGTTTTGATAAAATCGTTTTTGCCAATTCAATCCCTTCCTCTTTAGAATGAAAGTTGCCCTCGAGCTGTTCATCAAATATCTCTGAAAGTATAGCTTTAAATTTTGGTCCAGGGGTCAATCCCAATGAAATTAAATCGTCTCCGGTTATTATTGGCTTGGGTGCGATAGGTTCATTTTGTAATTCACCCATCCTTTGTAGTGTATAGTCGTACAATGACAAATTTCCGTGACTACCCAAACAATCTGCTTTGTGTAATGCTAAGTGGTCCTCAAAATTGTCAATTGAGATAAATCTTTTAAAAGTACTTTTCTTCATTTGTTCTACATTGCCGAATTTCATATGTTCTTTCACTAAAGATGTTATATGAGAAATTTGCTTATTGGAGAATCTTAATCTTTTACAAATTTTTTGAGTTATTGTGGCACCAACATATTCGTGCCTATTAAATCTGATTCTATCTGTTTCAGTAAAAGTATCGGGCTTGCCTACATCATGAAATAGCGCCCCGTAAATAAGTTCCGTATTACTTTTCTTGTCATCATCCAACATATCCAAAACCAAACATGTATGACGGAACACGTCCCCCTCTGGATGAAATTCTACAGGTTGGCTTACACCCTTTAAAGATTCAATCTCAGGAATTATACACTTAAGCAATCCGGACTCGCTTAACTGGATTATGCCTTTTCCAGGATTTTTATCTTGGATTATCTTTGTGATTTCGTCTCTAATTCTTTCCACGCTAATACTGGAAATATTCGAGGCATGCTTGTAAAGTGCTTTTTGAGTCTCATCTTCAATTTGAAAGTTGAGCTTATTTGAAAACCGAATTGCTCTTAACATTCTCAAGTAATCTTCAGAAAATCTCTCTTCCGGTATACCTATCGCGCGAATTTTTTTAGATTGGATATCTTGAATTCCTCCACAGTAATCAAAAATCTCTGCCGTATCAGGGTCCAACATGAGACCATTAATAGTAAAGTCTCGCCTGTTTACATCTTCCTTTTGGTCCTTTGTATAAATTACGTTTACAGGATGTCTGCCATCTTCATATTTCATATCTTTTCTAAAAGTAGCAACTTCAAAGGAAAGACTGTCGACGATTACCAACATCACACCAAAACTTTGGCCTACAGATTTTGTATGTTCAAAAACACTTTGGATTTCATCTGGCGTTGCAGAGGTTGCGATATCAAATTCTTCGGGAGACTTCCCCAAGTAAAGATCTCTGACAGCGCCACCGACTATAAACGCAACATGACCGTTTGACTTTAATTTGTTGACTATCGTCTTTACGGTCTGAAATTTTTTACTATTTTTAATTGAATCCGCTAATTGAATCATTGTATTATATTATTTCTAGGAAACATTAATGTATATTATAGACAAAATCTAATTTAAATAAATGAAATGATGAATATCGAAGAAGTAAAGAGGCCTCTACAAGAAAATGGGTCAAGACTAATATACCAAATTTTGGATGGATTAAATTGGAAACAGTTAACTTTTAAAGATATTAGTTCGAATATCGATTACATCACTTCGTATCTTATAGCCAATAAAATCGAAAATAAGAAAGTTTTAAGCTTGTCCATGAACTGCTTAACGTCATTCATCCTTGAATCATCCCTTCTCTCTCTTGGATGTAATATAAGTTTTTTTGACGAGAGAATACTTCAATCATTGGAGATTAAAGATGAATTTGATCTTATTATTATTAATGACATAGATAAGCTATCAAACAATCCTATCGTTAGACAATTTTTAGATAAAGGCAATGAGATAATATCAATTAGTGGTTTTCAAAATACGTCGAAATATAAACAAAACGTTAAATCAATACGACACATATACAAATTAGGCTTGCTATCAAAGAAAAAGCTTGATGGTACCTTAGAGGGTTATTTGAAAAATATTAAAAGAAGTAAATCTATTGAATTTGTAAACCTTAAAGGTTCTATTCGAGTAAACACAGAAGATTTTTTAACAATTATTGAGAAATATAAAGATGTTTTTTATGGTATAAATAAAAATGAATTCTCATCTTCATTATATTTGAAACCAGATCTTTTTTCCAAAGTTGTAAATTATTTATTCCTTTTAGCATCCAAAAAGTTTACAAATAACAATTCGCTAGCTGAGTTTATCGATAATGCAAGCGAAATAATGCCAAGAAGTTTGGTAATCGATTCGGAAAGTATTGATTACTTGATTGAAGTTAGTATTAGTAGCAATATAAAACTTAAAGATATATTCGGCTCAAAAGTAAAAAGAATAATCTCGTACAATTATACTAACGAAACTAACATGAAGCTGATTAGAGATAGCGGAATAGAGCTTGTAACCGTAGTCATATAATCAGATTTTTGCAATCTGTTTTGCCATTGGGAAGATACCACTTATCACTTTAGCAATAGCGACAGCAATATCCATATGTTCTTTTTGTGTTCCATGGCCACTTCTGAGCTCAATATAATGAACCCAGCTTCTTAATGTCCCATTCATGTACATCCTACTAACTGTGTTACCTTCAGGTAAAACAGCTCTAGCCTGCTCTTTCGCAATACCGTTACGAATAGCCCAGTTGTAAGTATTTTTTGCAAGCTCAATTAATTCTGACTGTCTTTCATCCCATTCCTTTAGTAGTGATACATCATCAGTTGGAATAGAGTTCTGTCTATTTTTCGTATCTTGCAATCTAGCCTCTCGTATCACAAACGATAAGTCTTTAGTTGGGTCCGCATATCTCTGACTAAATTCCTGGAAACTAAAAGATCTATGCCTGAGAATTTGTCTCGCAATATCTCTTGTTGTCTCAATTTCAATACATGCGCTCACCATCTCCAATGGAGACCAGTGTTTATTTGCAATCAAATAATTGATTAGTTTTTCGCTTGTCTCATTGTTAATTTGATTTGATGGATTAGAAACTCTCGCACAAAAGGCTATTAGCTCTTGAACGTTAGAAATCCCTTCATCATGAAATTCATTAGTTGGTGTGGAATAGCTTACTAGTCGTATCTTCATTTCTTTAAATAATTCTACTACTTAAGGATTCTATCATTATATCTAAAAAATCATCTATCGAATAATTAATAAAATTTATATTGATTGTATCAAAATCAACATTCTCATAGTTCATATCCGACTCACTGATAATACGTACTTGTTCGTCCCTTTTTAGAACTATTTCAATGAAAGAGTATGTTATAGGCGAAATATAATCATCCACCAAGACAATTAAGCTGTCACAAGCATTAAGCATCATCCAAGAATCCCTTAAGTCCCACTGAGCAATCTCTTGTCCCCTAAAGGGAATACTAGGTTTCACTATGTTCTTTTTACAGGAAATGCATGAAAAGCTGCCTTGATTCTTTATGAATGATTCTGTACTTATATCCATTCCACAAGTTGAGCAATACATCCAACTGATGTTGCCCTCTAAATCAATAACGTTTTGAGGATCATTTACTTTCAATATTCCATCTATATTGAGATTAATTACCCCTAGTATGTGTTGGGATTTTTTTATTTGTAGAATTTTCTTATACCTGTCAGAGATAGCAAAAGGATAATTATCTTTTAAAAGATGAGTAATGCCAGCAAAATATTTATTTCTAGTTTCCTCATTGTTCCTAAAATCTTTGATTAATGGTCTATTCTCGTAACTTAAAAGTTTTTCATACCTACCTTCTTCATAAAAATTTTTTTCTATGATTAAGGCAGTTTGTTCAAAGTGGGCTACATCCTCACTTAAAATACTTTTGTTCATTTATCCTAATTCTATCATGGAACTAGTATTTTATGTAAAAACTAAACTCCTCTGATGTCACCCCATATAAGTTTATGTAATTGTGGCAGAACTTTAATGTTTAAATTATCTTTTAGGGCCAAATCTACAAGGAATGATATGTCGGTACCATAGACCGGCTGGAAAACGATTGTCGCCCTAAAATGCCTATGGGTAATAATTTGTTTAGCATACTCATAATCGCTTTTATCATTAATAACAAACTTAATTTGATCTTTCTCTTGTAAAGACTCAAGAATCGAGAAATCTGTTTTCTTTTCCATTGTAGATCCGGGACATTTACAATCCATACTAATTAATACATTCGGATTGTAGAATATTTCATTAGGTCTTATATGACCCGAAGTTTCGAGCAGTATATTGTATTTTTTCTGTATTAAGATATCAATTAAAGGAACCAGGACATCTTGCTGGAGAAGGGGTTCCCCGCCGGTTATACAGATATTTTTACAATCATGTGATTCGGCTTCTTGAATTATATCGTCTAGTGTTATATTTTGATAATCACTACCTTCAACTGCATGCATAGAATCACACCAAGCACATCTCAAATCACAGCCAAAAAGTCTAAGAAAAATTGTAGGGGCTCCGATTTGAATCCCCTCACCTTGAATAGATTGAAAAATTTCATTAACTCTTAGTTTCATAATTCTTAGTCTTTGGTAGCTCTATCAATTTCTCAGATGCCGCCCTCAAAACTAGTGGATCTGGTAGTCCGGCTTCTTCAAAACCTTTTGATCTTAAAATGTTTGCATGATCTTCGGATGATGGTGGATATCGTCCATCGTAACTCGTATGGGTATATGCAAGAGATGACCAACAGGGGTCTCCCAATTGATTTGCAAGTTTGATAATCTCAGATTTTTTTAAATTTATAACGGGGGTTAAAATCTCAATCTTTTTTTCCAGGGAAAGTGAAATTGTTTCTGTCATGCTAGTTATAAAATCCTGTCTACAGTCTGGATATCCTCCAAAGTCCTCCTGGCAGACTCCGATGATAATTGTTGAAATATTTTTCGAATAAGCTCTATTGGCAGCAATCGACAAAAAAAGTAGATTTCTGGCCGGGACAAAAGTTTGCTGTATACCAGTTGGAAAATCCTCTATTTTGCTGTGTTGCTCTAGAGCCTTGTTCGGATTTGTCAAAGGAGAGTCGCCATCAAATATAGGCCCGATATCGATTATCTCATGATCTTTGATGCTAGCAAGTTGGCTAATTTTAATTGCAGAATTAATTTCGATTTTATGAAGTTGATTGTAATTAAACGTTATCGTCGAGCAAGAATAACCTTTGTTAATAGCCCAAAAAAGGCAGGTAGTAGAGTCCTGTCCTCCGCTTAAAATAACTAATGCTTTTTTCATAAACTTCTCAATTATTATTATAATATAATGGAGTTGATTAGGAGAGTAGAAATTTCTGACTTGGGTGCAATTACTGATTTGGAAAGATTATTCTTCTTAGATTACTGGAAGGGGAATCAAGTACAAGATCAGATTGATAATGAGAAAAGTATCAATTTATGTATCGAGAACGATTCGGTAATTGTTGGCTATGTGTTCGCTAAGTCGTATTTAGATTTTGTTGAAATATTAAGAATTGGCGTCTCTAAAGATTTTAGAGAAATTGGCATGGCTTCAATACTTATGAGAAGAACAGAATTGATATCTTTGGACATGAAAATTAAGAAAATCTTATTGGAAGTACGAGAAGGTAATGTAGCAGCAATAAATTTATACAAGAAAATGGATTATAAAATCGACGGTACAAGAAAAGGTTATTACAAAAAATACAAAGAAGATGCAATTTTAATGAGCAAGAATCTAGGTTGACCCTTGAAATCTACCATAAACATTTTCAAGACAAGAAACCATCTCACCAATAGTGCAATACTCGCTAACTGCCTCGACAATATAAGGCATTAAGTTCTCATGTTTTTTAGCAGAATTTTCCAGGTTAGCGAGATGAGTCTTGACCTTTTTGGAATTTCTTTTTTTCTTCAATCTACGTAATTTTTCTATTTGATTGGATTCAAGATTTGGATCTATTTCCTGAATTGGAAGTGGTTCTTCGTTAGTTGAAATAAAATCATTCACTCCCACAACTATTCTTTCTTTTTTTTCTAATTCGATTTGAAAATTAAACGCTGATGTTTCGATTTCTTCCTGAATATAACTTTCTTCAATACACTTAATCATTCCACCTTTGTTTTTAATAATTTTTAAATATTCGTAAACTTTTTTTTCTATTTCGTCTGTTAAGTTTTCAACCAGATACGAACCAGCCAATGGATCAATAGAGTCAGCAACCTCGGTTTCATTTGCCAATATTTGCTGAGTTCTTAACGCCACCGTAGCCGAGGCTTCAGTGGGTAAGCCTAATGCCTCATCAAAGGAGTTAGTATGTAATGATTGCGTACCACCTAAAACGGCAGCCATAGCTTGCATGGTAGTTCTAACAATGTTATTTAATGGTTGCTGAGCCGTAAGAGTAACTCCACCAGTTTGCGAATGAACTCTAAATTTGCATGCATTATCGTCTTTTACGTTAAAATCGTTTCTTAATATATTTGCCCATATTCGTCTTGCTGCTCTATATTTTGAAATTTCTTCAAAAAAATTGTTATGGACAGCAAAGAAGAAAGAAACTCGTTTGCAAATCTGTTCAATGTCGAGATTTCGTGATTGGGCAACCTGGAGATACTCTATAGCATCAGCAATCATAAAAGCTAATTCTTGTACAGCGGTGGAGCCAGCCTCTCTGATATGATATCCACTGACGCTGATAGGATTCCATTTTGGAACATTATCTTTGCAGTACTCCATAATATCAACGGCAATTTTTACCGAAGGCTGAGGTGGGAACGCATAAGTTCCTCTCGCAACAAATTCTTTAAGTAAATCATTTTGGACAGTGCCCATTATTTTATTAGAAGCAACACCTTGTCTTTTGGCTGCAATGATATACATTGCTAACAACATTGAAGCCGTTGAATTGATGGTCATTGAGGTTGAAACTTTATCTAATGGAATATCCTTAAGGAGCATCTCCATATCTTCAAGTGAATCTATCGCGACTCCAACTCTACCAACTTCACCTTGGCTAATTTTTGCATCTGAGTCATATCCCATTTGGGTTGGTAAATCAAAAGCAATACTTAAACCAGTTTGACCTTTATCAAGTAAATATCTAAATCTTTTGTTGGTTTCTTCGGCCGATCCAAATCCCGCGTACTGTCTCATCGTCCACAATCTACCTCTATACATAGTAGGTTGGACGCCTCTAGTAAAAGGAAATTCACCTGGGAGTGAGTTTTTACTATCTAAATTTTCCGCACAACTATCTTTAGTATAAAATCTATCGATTTCAATACCTGAAGTTGTTGAGAAATTTTTCTTTCTCTCTTTTATTTTATCTTTATATTTCTTTTCCCAATCACTCTTTTTCACTATCAAAACACCCTAGTCAAGTTTTGTCTCGCCAAACTAATCAATGAGTCCTTAAATTGATTATCTCCCAAAGCTCCTATCGCTGATATAGCTTTCAAAGAATAATTATTGGCTATCTTGGTTGTTTCTTCAATTGCTTTGCTATTCATTACAAAATTATACAAAAAATCGAGGTTTTTTTCGTTGATTTTTTTCTCAATAAGGATTTTTCTGGCTCTTTGTGATTCGATTCTTGGGCTTCGCTTCAAAGATATAATAACGGGCAATGTAACTTTGCCCTCTTTGATGTCCTCCATGGCATTTTTTCCCATTTTTTTTGAATTGCCTACAAAATCTAAAACATCATCAATTAATTGATAAGAAATTCCCAAATTAACTCCGTAGTTTTTTAATAATGAAATTTGTTTTTTTGTTCCATTCGCAAGCAAGGCTCCAATCTCAGATGAGGACGCAATCAGGGAGGCCGTTTTAAGATTAATCATCTGAAAATATATCTTCTCATTAAAATCGACTTCTCTTTTTGATATCATAATGTCAAGAATCTGGCCATTGGCTAATTCCGAAGCTGCGGTGGTAACTGAGCTCATAACGTTTTTATTGCCACATTGATTGATTAAAAAAAGAGCTTTGGCTAATAAATAGTCTCCCGCCAAAACAGTTGCATGATCACCCCAAATTTTATTAGCTGGTTTTGCTCCTCTTCGTAGCCGCGCCTGGTCAACAATATCATCATGCACCAAAGACGCATTATGAAGCAGCTCAACGGAAGCTGCGGCAGCAATAATATTTTTATAAATATGTACATACCTTGGAGTAATCTTAGGATTTATCGATAAAGCTGAGAGAAGAACTATGGATGGTCGAAATCTTTTACCGGGTTTTAGATTTAGGTGTTTGATGATATTTTCAGAAAGATATATCTTGCTTACAATTTGCTTTGTTAGAACCTTCTCCACAGAGACAAGATGTCCTCTAATGGGCTGTAAAATGAAGTCGGAATCCATTTTTGTAAGTTATCAGAAAAACGTCATAAGTCAAAATAGCCGTCGTCTATTATTGACGAATCAAGACAAAAAATCCATACTAAAATCGAGGTTATTAGAATAATGCATCCGATTACAATTTTAGTTATTTGCAATTGATGAATATTTACGATTATGTTTTCCTAGTCATGCTGGCCTTATCCACAGTCGGTGGTTTTTTCTTCGGACTAGTCAAAACATTTTCCAAATTCTCTTGTTTGTTTATCCCGTTCGTAATCGCATATACAGGGTCCGATTTGATAAGGAGCGAATTAATTGAGAGATTCGGATTTTTTTCCGGATATGGGTCCAAATTCATTGCTAGTCTATTTGCATATATCTTTTTGTATCTTTCATTAAGAACTTTATTTTTTCTAATAGAATCTATTATCAAAGCTCTGAATATGGGTCTACTAAATAGAATATTAGGATTGTGCGTTGGGTTTATAACCGGAGGTTTTCTAGGTTATTTATTTTTAATTCTAGCTCTCAAAATATCGCGAACAGAGTCTATTATATATCTCAAAATCCAACATTACATAACTGTTTTTTTTACCATATAAGTGTATGATTTTATGGTGAGCAAGAGATTAACAGCCTATCAATACCTATTAAAAGACAAGTTGGCAGGAGATAAGAATAGAGAACTGATTGCCTTATTAAAAGATATCAAACTTGCCGCAAGGCAAGTTAGCAAAGAATTAAATAGTGCCGGACTAAATAAGATTCTTGGTGACCGTAAAGGATTAAAAAATGTTCATGGAGAGAAGGTTAAAAAGCTAGATATCATTGCAAATGATTTGTTCATAAATTCTCTTGAGGACGGTGGTAACTGTGCTGGAGTAGTTTCCGAAGAACTAGAAAAAAGTCTGATTTTTAATAATGAAGTTTCAAAGAATTCTAAATATCTAATTTTGATTGATCCACTCGATGGCTCCTCAAATATAGATGTAAATGTCCCAGTAGGAACAATTTTTTCTATATTTAAAAGATCCTCTATGAAAACCAATATAAGTACCAAGGATTTTCTTCAGAAAGGAAATAAGCAAGTTGCCGCAGGTTATATAATTTATGGTTCTTCTACGATATATGTTCTAACGGTTGGAAAAGGCGTAGATGCTTTTACCCTAGATCCAGTCGTTCAGGAGTTCTATCTATCACACAAAAATATTAAAATTCCAAAGAAAGGGCGAATGTACTCAGTTAATCAAGGGAACTTTTACGAATTTCCACTAGCTCTTCAAGAATATATTAGATGGTGCGAGCAAGAGGATTCAAAAAATGGGAGACCTTACTCGTTAAGGTATGTTGGATCAATGGTTGCCGATATCCATAGAAGCCTTCTAAAAGGGGGATTGTTTATCTATTCAAAATCAAAAAGAGCACCAAATGGAAAATTGAGATTAATGTACGAGTGCAATCCTATGGCATTTATTATCGAACAAGCAGGTGGTTTAGCAACTAATGGAGAGGAACGAACCTTGGATATTGCACCCAAAACAATTCATCAGAAATCTCCTATTCTTATAGGCTCCGCCGACATGGTAAAGCTAATCTCCAAATTTATCAAAAGTAAGCAGTTTAATTAAGCAAGTTTGATTTTTTTATTCAGGTACACATCCTGCACCGCATTTAATATATCGACACCTTCTTTCATAGTTTTTTGAAAAGCTTTTCGTCCTGTAATTAAACCCATTCCACCTGCTCTTTTATTGATAATGGCAGTTTTAACTGCCTGCGCAACATCATTTTCTCCCGATGCTCCACCAGAGTTAATCAAACCCGCTCTTCCTAAAAAGCAATTAACAACTTGATATCTATTTAAATCAATTGGATGATCAGATGTAAGATCAGAATAAACTCGTTTGTCTGTCCTTCCAAAATCAATATCAATAAAGCCATTATTGTTCTCGGCCAATTTCTGCTTTACTATGTCCGCCTCGATAGTAACAGCAAGATGATTTGCTTGTCCGGTTAAATCAGCAGAGACATGATAGTCCTGAGAACCCTTTTTAAAGGATGGATTTCGTAAATATGCCCATAGCACAGTTACCAAGCCCAGTGAGTGTGCATATTCAAACAATTGAGAAACTTCTTGGATTTGTCTTTTGCTTTCCTGGGATCCGAAATATATTGTGGCGCCAACACCAATCGCACCCATATTGAATGCTTGATCAACCGAGGCAAACGGAATTTGATCGTATTCGTTCGGATATGAAAGAAATTCATTATGATTTAATTTAACGATAAAAGGTATCTTATGAGCATACTTCCTAGAGACCGAACCTAACAATCCTAACGTAGAGGCAACAGCACTACAACCTCCTTCAATAGCAAGTTTAATCAAATTGTTAGGATCGAAATACTCCGGATTTGGTGCAAAAGATGCACCCGCAGAGTGTTCAACCCCCTGATCCACCGGGAGGATAGATAAGTACCCGGTTGTACGTAATCTGCCGTGATTAAAAAGTGTCTGAAAATTTCTTAAAACAGTATTGGATCTGTCTGATTCCTTTACAACTCTATCAACGTAATCAGGTCCAGGTGTTATTAGATTTTTAGAATCTATAGTTTTGCATTCGTGATCTAATAAATAAGAAGCTTCATCATGAAGCAAATCTTCAACCCATGATACGTCTGTACGAGATCGAGATTTTACCATATGTGTGAATTATAGAATATTAATCCAAAATTTCTATACCTGGGAGTTCTATACCACCAATATATTCAAGCAGAGCACCACCACCCGTCGACATGTGAGATATCTCTGATTCCAAAACTTCTGCTTTTCTAATAGCGGCTATAGTCTCCCCACCACCTACAACTGATGTAGCACCCCTTAACGTAGCCAAAGCCACAGCCCTTGCTACATGAATTGTGCCAGAAGAAAACGTATCAGATTCGAACACGCCCATCGGGCCATTCCAAAAAATGTATCCGCGTCCTTTTATATTTGAATTAAACAACTCTATAGTTTTTGGTCCAATATCTAAAGCTTGATAATCGTCAGGTATATCGGAATTTACAATTAAACACGAATTGGTATCGTCAATTGACTCAGAGACTAAGTGATCAATAGGAAGAATGATTTTCTTATTATATTCTTTATATACATCTCTAGCCCAATCAACCATTTTGTCATCAAAAAGGGAGTTGCCAATTTTTCCTCCATTTGCTTTAATAAAAGTATATGCGGCACCACCTGCTATTATAATCTTGTCTGCACTTTTAAGCAGATTGGCCATGGCAACCATTTTGTCATTAATCTTTGAACCACCAACAATTACAAGAAAAGGGTGTTCCGGCTCTTCCATCATCTTCGAAATAAATTTAAGCTCTTTATCGACCAAGAAACCTGCCAGACGTGTATCAAAACGAAGAGCCATTCCATATGTTGAAGAATGGGTCCTGTGAGATGTTCCAAAGGCTTCATTAACGTAAATATCAGCCAATTCAGCCAAATGTTGGGAAAACGTTGAATCATTATCCGTTTCTTCTTTGTGGAATCTCAAATTTTCTAGCATAATAACAGATCCGCTTGGGAGAGAATCAATGTTTTCAGCAAGTTTTTCTTGAATAAAATCTGCACAAAATATCACTTCCTTATCAAGTAGTTCGGACAATCTCTCTGATACAATTTTCAAAGAAAGGTTGCTAACGAACTTTCCTTTAGGTCGCCCTAAATGAGACCCCAGTACAACTTTGGCGCCACAATCAAGCAAGTAGTCGATTGTTGGTATCGTGCGTCTTATTCGATAGTCTTCTCTGATAGAATTGGTTCTACCGTTTATAGGTACATTAAAATCGACTCTGACAAAGACTTTTTTGTCTTTAAAAAAAGATTTGGATAAATCCGATATAACTTTTTTTTGCTTCACAACAGTTTTCCGATTTTATTTACCAAATCTAAAACTCGGGACGAATAACCGTATTCATTGTCATACCAGGCAATTACTTTAATAAAATTATCTCCTATGACACTTGTACCAAATGTATCAAAGACTGCAGAATACTTATTCTGTAGTATGTCAATAGAAACAGCACCTTCGGGAGCTATATCAAGATAATTTTCCAATAAGTTTTTTGATGCATCCTCAAATGCATTGTTAATATCTTGAGTAGACACGGTGCTCTCCAGTTTGGCAACAAAATCAATCATTGAGACATTGGGAGTTGGAACTCTAATTGAAATTGCGGATAAATTTCCTCTTAATTCAGGGAAAATTACTTCAATAGCTTTTGTGGCACCAGTACTGGTAGGTATCATAGACAATCCCCCAGCTCGTGCTCGTCGTAAATCTTTGTGTGGAGAATCGATAATTCTTTGATCATTAGTATAGGAATGTATCGTCGTCATATGCCCACTAGAAAGGCCAAAATTATCTCTAAGGACCTTTACGACAATTGCAAGGCAATTTGTTGTACATGAGGCATTCGAAATAACATTGTGTTGCTCCGGATTGTATAATTCATCATTTACACCCATGACTGTAGTGAAATCTACTACGCTGCTGGGGGGAGCAGAAATAACAACCTTTTTTACGCTTCCACTTATATGTAAAGAGGCTTGCTCTTGCGATGTGAAGATGCCAGTTGATTCAACAACTACTTGAGATTTACAAGAGGACCAATCAATAGCCTCAGGGGACCTCTCCGAAAAGAATTGTATGCGCTGCCCATCAACTGTAATGCTATCATCATCATATTCGACATTCTTCTGAAGGACTCCGAAAACGGAATCATATTTTAAAAGATGTGCACAAGTTTTCACATCAGCAATATCATTTATCGCTACAACATCAACATCTTTGGAAGAAAGGGAAATCCTTAAAAAATGTCTCCCGATTCTACCAAACCCGTTTATGCCTACCTTGATTGACATGCTTACTCCTTTATCGGGATTGATGATTTTAATATTACACTTAAAGAAATGGATTTCAAACAATTGAATTTACAAAAATTGCATGATAATGTCACAATCATGGGCAAAGTAAAAGTAGGCATAATCGGCTCTACAGGCTATACGGGAATGGAGCTGATAAAGATACTCAATAATCACCCCAAAACTGAGATAATCTTTCTTGGTGCCAATACGCTTTACGGGAAAAATCTAAGTACTTTATTGCCTAATGTGAAACTGGAGAAGAATATTAGAATAAGAAAGAACTCGGAAATATACAAAATCAAAAATATAGATCTCATTTTTTCTTGTTTGCCAAATGGGCAACTTGATTCAATTCTAAACAGGCTTAAGAAATTAAACGCAAAAATTATTGACATAAGTTCAGATTATAGGCTACCCAAAAGATACAATGATAAGTGGTATGGGAAAAGAAAAAATGAATCTGAGTATAAGAACTTTCAATATATTTTGCCCGAACTAAACAAAAATAGTATTAACAAGAAAAAGGATATAGCTAATCCTGGATGTTACGCCACATCAATTTTATTAGGACTTGCTCCCATCATATCAATTCTAAAGAAAAATGAGTCAATCATTGTAGACTGTAAATCAGGAATCTCTGGGGCTGGTAGAAGTGGCAAGATAGAGCATATCTTTTCTGAGGCAAATGAGAATTTGTCAATATATAATGCTGGAGCGCATAGGCATATGCCAGAAGTCGAAAACATGGTAAATAAAATTGCAAAGAAGAATATAAATGTTTTCATGATTCCTCACTTAATACCAGTTACAAGAGGGATAATGTCGAATATATATATCAAACGTGGCAGTCCTTATGACATAAGAAAAATCTTAAAATTATTCAATGATTTTTATTTAAAATCTGATTTTGTTAAATTTTCAAAAACTAAACTACCTAGCTTAAAAGACGTGCAATTTACGAATTTCTGCAACATAGGTATTAACCTTTTTGGAGACAAAAGAACCCTATTGATATGTTCCGTAATAGACAATTTAATTAAAGGTGCATCTGGGCAGGCGGTCCAAAATATGAACTTAATCTTTAACTTTGATGAAAAATTAGGGCTTTAGCTTTCTCAGCTCTTCTTTAATATTTTTAATCTCTTCATTAAGCTTAAGAATGTCCTCTGCGCTTGGATCAGGTAATTTATTGTGAGACAAATCAGGTTCGGAAGAAGTGTTTCGACTTACTACTTTGCCGGGAATACCAACCACCGTTGAATTGTTTGGAATATCGTTAATGACAACAGAGTTAGCGCCAATTTTTGAAGTGCTTCCAATATTAAGAGGTCCTAGAATCTTACTGCCTGCTCCAATTATTACATTGTCTCCTATTGTAGGATGTCTTTTACCTTTCTGAGTACTTACACCCCCGAGAGTCACTCCCTGATATATCGTGACATTGTTCCCAATCTCAGTTGTTTCACCAATGACAACGCCCATACCATGGTCTATAAAAAATCCTCCTTTTATTTCAGCGCCCGGGTGAATTTCGACTCCTGTTAATATTCTTAAAATATTTGAGATAATTCTTGCAATTAACTTCAATCCTAGCTTCCAAAGAATATTAGATAATCTATGCCAAAAGATTGCATGAAAGCCGGGGTAACTTATCAATATTTCAATAACATTCCTTGCAGCCGGATCTCTTTCCATAGCCGCAGCAACATCAGACTTAACATCACCAAAAAAACCCATTTGAGTAAATCTTATACCAAAAAAATAAATGAACAAGCCTGTATCAATTATCAAATACTTTTAGATAATCATACGTCGTGGATCTTTCGACGGGTCTTCTTTTCAGTTCAAAAGTTAATCGTCTAAATTCTTCAGGAGGAAAATATTGGCCGTGCTTTCCACCAGCTGCAGTAGTTATTTGTTCTTCCATCAAAGTTCCACCAAAATCATTTGCTCCAGCAGTAAGGCAATATTGAGCAAACTCAGGGCCCTGCTTGACCCAGGAAACTTGTATATTGTTTATCCACCCTCTGAAGAATAGTCTTGCTATCGCATACATTTTTAATTGATCTAAATCTGTAGGACCTTCTCTAGCAAGACCTTTCTTAAAAATCCTTGTATCCCATGGAATAAATCTCAACGGTACGAATTCGGTAATACCGCCGGTCTCTTTTTGTATGTCACGGATTATATTAAAATGCTTAGCCCAATGAAAAGGTTTGTCAACGTGTCCGTACATAATAGTTGAAGTAGTTTTCATATCAGCTTTATGGATTTCTTTAACAGTGTCAATCCACTCATCTGTGGTTATCTTGCCAGGAGCTATTATTTTTCTTACATCTTCACTTAAAATTTCCGCGGCAGTACCAGGAAAGGTTCCATGTCCAACATCTTTTAATCGTTTAACGAAATCCCCAATCGGGATTCCCAATGTGTCTGCACCATAATAAACTTCGAATGGAGAAAAACAATGTGTATGCATCTCAGGAACAGCTTCTTTTACAGTTTTAACAATCTCAATATAAAAATTACCATCGATACCAGAATGCATACCTCCCTGCATACAAACTTCTGTAGCATCGTTTTCTTTTGCTTCTAATACTTTTTCTTTAATTTCGTCCATAGTAAGGAAATAGGCTCTTGAATCACCTTCAGGTGCCATAAAATTACAAAAACCACAATATACATTACATATATTAGTAAAATTAATATTTCTGTTAACTACATATGTTATATCGTCACCAACATCGTCTTTTCGTATTTTGTCCGCCATGAGCACCAGTGCGGAAAGGTCCATACTATTATCAATTAAAAAGAGTTTTTCCGCTTCTTCTGCAGTAATTTCTTCCCCTTTTATCGGCTTTTCGATAATACTAGCTATATCTTCATTCGCTTTTGACAAAGTATAACTTAGTCCCTTTGCTCGATTGTTCTCAATTTCGTCTAAAATTCTTTTTAAATCTTCTTCCATAGTCTTGAACCTAGTTCTCAGCTATATAGCCTGTATCATCAACAAAATCAATAGCCTTATTGTAAATGTTATCATTAAGGAACTTCTTATCTAAGAAATCCGGATAAACCGGCAATCTTTCTCTTAAATTGAAACCAAATTCCACAATATTTTTCTTCATCATATCAATCTGTGGCCAAGGACTTTCTGGATTAACATAATCTATCGTCAAGGGAGAAACTCCTCCGAGATCGTTAACACCGGCTAATACATGAAGCATATAAGTTTTTGAATTTAAATTGGGTGGTACTTGGATATTCATCTGCGGTCCCATAATTATTTTCGATATCGCTACGGTTTTAATCATATCAAAATCGGTTGGAGCCGGATGTCCTTCCATCTGTATTCCTGGTTTGGGGTTGAAATTTTGAATAATAATTTCTTGTATATGTCCATATTGATCATTGATTCGTCTTAACTCATAAATTGAATCAACTCTTTCTTCCCAATTTTCCCCTATTCCAATTAAAATTCCTGAAGTCCAAGGAATGTTGAGCGTGCCAGCATCTGAAATTGTTTGCACTCTGGCCTTAGGATATTTGTCCGGACATTTATGATGCGCCTCTCCCGGCTTCATAAGTCTTTCGCTGATATTCTCGAGCATTAATCCCATGCTTGGATTAGAATTTTTAAATCGTTCTAGCTCAGCAAAATCGGCAATTCCAAGATTGGAATGAGGGAATATCCCTTCTTCCAAACAAGTTTCACTCATTGCTATCATATAGTCAGCAGTTGATTCGTAACCCATACTATTAAGTTTTTTTCGATAAACATCATATATAACTTCTGGTCTGTCACCAGAAACAAATAATAATTCCGTACATCCTAGCTGGACTGCTTTTTTTGCTGACTCTAAAACATCTTCTGGTTCAACTAACAAGTCTCCTTCGTCCGGTTCGATTTTAAAAGTACAGTACGAACATTGATCTCTGCATAGTTGGGTTAGTGGGATAAAGATATTTTTTGAAAAACTAATCAGATTCGTCTTATGCTTTTCCCTGAGAAAATTTGAGGCCGCCATCAAATAACAGACTTCGGAAGGTAGAATTGTGGTCAACAATAAAGCTTCGCTCTTCAAAAGAGTTTCTTCGTTAACAACCTTCTCAAGAATTGCTCTAAGCGGCTTCTTTACGGACACAGAACCTCCTATGGGAATACCATGGGAACCTAATAGCTCCCCTACCTGGCTGGAATCTATAAAACTACTGTATACATCATCGAAATACATCATCGCTTTTCCTTCTTAAAAGAGTCCCCGCATTTAATCTTGATGAGTCATAATTATACCCCCTTATCAAAACTACGGGAATACCAGCATCTTTTTCCATTAACAAACCAGCAGAAGAAGCTAATTCATCTACTATTGGGACAATCGTGTCTTTAAGAATCTTATGGTACATATCTTTTCTATATCTTTTTATTGGAAGGATTCCATAACTTCCAACCGATATCTGAGTTAAACCCTGTCTCCATGGACGACCAATAGAATCAGAAATTACAATGGGGATGCTTACACTAATTTTCTTTGCAATTTCTAAAGAGATATTTTTAGCCGATCTATTAGGATTTTTAGGTAGCAATAGAGCCAGATTTTTTTCATGTATATTTGATTGGTCAATTCCCGAGTTTGCACTCACTATTCCCAACAGATTCCGCGAAATAACAAAACCCTTGGATATCTTCAAAATCTCTGTGGAATTATCTAATATAAGTTGGCAAATCTTATCGCTTTTCCCAGTTTTCTTACTAAGTCGTTGTGCCTTGTGAGTGGCTTTGTAATTATCAAGATTTACAAATCTGTTTTCTGCAATAGAAACAATTTTATGAGCAACAACTAGAATATCTGTTTTTTTTAGTTTTATTTTTTGTCTGTCCAAGGCTAAAAGAATTTCACTAGACAGGTTATCACCTGGATTGATTTTTGGCATTTTTTTAACGGGCATCAGTTCAATCTTTCTCATTTTTAAACCAAATCAATAATGGATTCCGCCATTGACTGAGAAATTTTTAAGTCTGTCATTCGTATATCTCTTATCAGGGGTGTCATACCCATCGAGAAAATTTTTTTGGCGTATTTCTTGTCTAGATTATCAATCATCATATAGTCTGCCATCCCTTGATAAAATTTAGATACTCCCACAACGCTAGGCTCAAGCCCCTTGGTTCTCATTAATTTTAGAACAGGTCCTTGAAATGCTTTGCTATCTACTATTGGACTGATAGCAACTTTAATCGCTCTGGATTTTTTTATAGTCTCCTTAACGCCAGAAACCGACAATATAGGATCTATGCTGATTATAGGATTGCTTGGACAAAAAATTATTAGGCTAGCTTTTAATATAGATTTAATAAGATCATTTGAAGGTTTGGCCTTTCTTATATTCTTAAAAATAATTTTTTCTACCTTTGGCATCATTTTGAATTTTATTAGATATTCTTGAAAATGCATTTCCCTATTTTTCGTTTTAATATAAGTTTCAACAATTTGATTTGTCATTGGTAAAATTCGTGCTTTTGTGATTTTTAACTTCTTTCTTTGATTGTCAACAACTTTTTGTAGAGTCGAACCTCGTTCCATCATAGAAAATTTCTTCTCATTCTCTTTAAAATCTCTATCTCCTAAGCCAAACCAAGAATCTTCTATCTCAAATTTCTTTATATGGTTAAAAGTATCGCCCTTAATGCCCCATCCTTTTTTCTTGTCAACTTTTCCTGACAACCAATGAAGAACAGAATCGATATCTGGACTTACACGTACACCATAAATATTTATATCGTCAGCCGTATTCACAACAATATGTAAATTGTCTTCTTTCTTGGTTACCTTATATAGTCCTTCAAGAAATTTACCTGCACCTACTCCGCCACCAAATGTAATAATCACTAATTTATCATCCCGAATTTACGATTTCTTGACACCATTTAAGTTTACATTTATTCTCCCTTGAGTGGTACTCGTAAGAGTTCAATAGGGAAGATTGGTGAGAACCCAACACAGACCCGCTGCTGTGATTAGCACAACCCTTAGTAGATTTGCCACTGGGAAACCGGGAAGGCCTACCTAGGAGCTATAAGTCAGAAGACCTGCCATAA
>PVBE011136114.1_pt1 | contig 28524 bp, 25 predicted proteins | sample 1631181 | NCBI WGS metagenome assembly PVBE01 (sample SAMN08397723, study PRJNA350692) | Marine metagenome, whole genome shotgun sequencing project. | isolation source: water | place: Pacific Ocean | collected 2012-04
AAGAACCTTTGGATGGTTACATTGGAATCGTGGAATAAAAACTTGCTGGGCAAAGACAAAGGAATCGTTTTTAGCATTTGTTCAATTTGCTTGTTCAATTCATGTTTTTAAAGCTGTTGGAATTTTCGGATAAGCTCTTATTAAGCGGGGACAGAGTCTTGGAAAGTATATTTATGAGATCATTTAATTTTTCTATAATTTGTTTGTTAGCTTCTTCTGATATCAGTCCAGCTATCATATCAGATGAGGAGTAATGAACCGGAAGTTTAAAGGCCCGAATTCCCGCCTTTAATTGCTCCTCAAGAGATATAAGTTGATTACTAACTCCGTGATTAAAATCTTTTCTATAATCCACTGTATGAATCGGTTTTGTTAAGGTTGTAGAATTATGTGACAGTATCTGTGTTATTTCATTTATACGCTTACTACAAAACTCTTCATGCCCATTACATTTCATACCAGAATATATAACTCCATATTGTAACAATAAAAAAACTCCAATAAAGGTTCGCAAGTTTCTCATAATATCATCCTTACATTAAATTTTTTATTTTATTATTTATATAATAAGGTCTGTTTAACACAATAAGTAAAGGAAAAGATTTAAAACAACAATTTATACAATACCTGTAACGAAAGTTATGATTAAAGTAAACTACAGCAAAACTCAAGCCTTTGCACTTTATACTCCTACACGTTATAAGGATGGACTCTGCAATTAAAGACTAAAAAATTCTAATATTATGGTATACTTAAATAAAAATTAACTTTAACGACAGTGATACCATGCTAGATCAATTTAATACCTTTCTTGATGAACAATTAAATGCCGAACAAAAAAAAGCTGTTACACAAGCAACAGGAAACTTACTTGTTATTGCTGGAGCAGGTTCAGGTAAAACACGTGTTATTACTGCACGTATTACTAACCTTATTTTAAATGAAGACGTTGACCCTAGCAGCATCGTTGCTCTTACATTTACCAATAAAGCTGCCAAGGAAATGAAAGAACGTATCAAGAAGTTTTTAGGATCGGATATACGGTTACCTTTTGTTGGAACGTTTCACTCCTATTGTTTACAATGGCTTAAAATCGTCTACCCTACTTCGTTTTCCATAATGGATAGTGATGATCAATATAAAATTCTTTCGCAAATCATAACACGTAATAACTTAAAAAAGTTTATTACTGCACGACAAGCTACATATCATATATCCAATATTAAGAATCAAATTATTTGTGGTGCGGATCCATCAACCATCGATTCCACCATGTTGGAAGTATATAAACAATATGAAGCAGAAAAATCTGTCAGCAATTGCCTAGATTTTGATGACTTACTCATTGAAGTACTTAAATTATTCCGTAGCAATGCTGCATTTAAAACACAATTCCAATCACGACTTAGCCATATACTTATCGATGAGTATCAAGATACCAGTGTTGTTCAGCACGAGCTTCTTAAAGAAATGGCTAAGGATGGAAAAACAGTAGTAGCTGACTCAGTATGTATCGTTGGTGATGAAGACCAATCTATTTACTCATGGCGTGGTGCAACAATTGACAACATCATGAACTTTAAAAAAGATTTCCCTCGGGCAAAGACAATTAAAATTGAACAAAACTATCGCTCAGCTCAACAAATTCTAGATACAGCACATAGCGTTATTGAAAATAATGTTAAACGCAATCCAAAAAAGTTGTGGTCTGATAAAAAAGGCAAAGACCGAGTTCATCAACTCAGTTGTGCTTCAGGCTATCAAGAAGCTGATTCTATTGCATGGTTATTACAAGCGTTGCCAAAAGATGTTGCTCTTAACCAAGTAGCTATCTTATATCGTACACACTTTCAATCACGAAGCATTGAAGAATCACTTATTAAACAATCAATTCCATACACAATCATTGGTGGAATTCAATTCTATGAACGAAAAGAAATTAAAGATCTTATCGCTTATTTACGCGTGATTGTTAACCCGTTTGATCGTATTGCACTTATGCGGATTATAAACTGTCCAAAGCGTGGTCTTGGACAAAAGTTTGAAGAAGAATTGCTGGAGCTTTGGAATAGCGAACCGTTATTGGATTTCAGACAAATACTTAAAGAAGTATCAACTAAGCAACCTCCGAGCAAGCAAGAATCTATCAGAAATTTTCTTGGCATCTTCCATGAGCTCACACCTGAAATGACACCTGATGAAGCAATTGATAAAATTCTTAGAAGAAGCATGTATCATTTCTATCTTAAAGAAGAATATGATAACAAAGAAGCTGAAACTAAAATAGATAACACACACGAATTTATTCGTGCGGCAGAGCACTTTGTCCAGCAAGGCATGAATACCATATCGCAAATGCTTACTGAAATTGCACTCATGCAAGAAAAGATGACTAAGGACAGTAAAAAAGGTGCTCAGGTTCAACTCATGACGCTTCATGCTGCAAAAGGACTTGAATTCCACACGGTAGTCATTGCTGGTGTTGAAGAAGGTCTCTTGCCTAGCACACGTTCGCTTGAGAGCATGGACGACATAGAAGAAGAGCGTCGCCTCTGTTACGTTGGTATCACTCGAGCAGAGGAATATCTTTTCCTTACCTATGCTGGATATCGAAATACGTATGGCCAAACCAATTACCAAGAGCCATCTCGTTTCCTTAAAGAAATATCACCATCATTAATCACCCGACATGATTGTGCCTATTGGAAGGAATGGGAGTTCAATGACCTATTTGGATCACTCTGGGGAGCTAAGAAAAAATCAGAATCAACAGTGCAGGTATTTAAATCTAAACCTGTAAAAAAAATCCCTAAAAATCCTTTTAGCAGAACTACTACGACCACCACTAGGACTACTGCTACACCTGCAAGCTTAATTAAAGCAATAAAAAAAACAGCGAGTAGTTTTTCCTCAGTAAAAGCTCCATGGAAGAAGCATCAAGCTGTACAGCATAAAAAGTTTGGTGTGGGTATTATTCAAAAAGTTGATGAAGCTAAGAATTCTTATAATTTGACTATCAAGTTCAAAGTTGGTGTTAAAAAGATTGCATCATCGTTTGTAACAGCGATCTAACCACGAACATTGATTGATGCCGCCAGAGCTTTTCCTCGTTCGTCCTTAAGTACACCTGTCTTAATAAGACTTTGTACATTAGCAGACTTATCAAGAGGAATGTCCTTACCAACAATCTTGCCGTCACTAAGAGTTACACCATCACCTGGTGTAATAAAATGACCATTGTCGGTTACAACAACTTGATAATAAATTCCTTTTATATCAAGGTTGTCAGGTAGATATGGCCCTTGCCAACGTTTTGGATACGCAAGATTCATCGGTCCAACTTCAGATCCAACAAAGCTTTTAACCGTTAGAAAATCGATAGGATTTTTCTGTCTATCAAAACTAAGAATCTGTGCTGATTGATTAATATCATTGAAGATCACCTGTAGACGAGCAACGTCTTTCGTTGCAATCTCATCAATGATAGTTTTAGAGCGCGAGCGCAACATGACAATAGATAGAACAGCCAGCGCTATTATTATTCCACCGACAACAATGGAATACGTCCGTTTATTTCTCACTCCCCTCTCCCTTCTTCAAAGCTTACTCTGTAGCTTGAAGACAACGTTAACACAGCATAAAATATAAAAAAAGAGTTTAATTAAAAATAGGTTAAACCCATTGCTTGCTTAACTTCTTGCAAGGTTTGTGCAGCTACTCCTTGAGCTCTAGTAGTACCTTTTTTCAAGATATTCAAAACTTCTTGAGGATCTTTTGCAAATTCTTCACGTCGTTCACGAATTGGCTTAATAAAATTATCCAGCACTTCAATCAAACGCTGTTTTAATTTAACATCACCAAGGCCACCCTTTTGATAATGGTCCTTAAGTTTCTGTACTTCTTGCGCATCAGGATCAAAAACATCTAAATACATAAACACTGTATTACCTTCAATCTTACCCGGATCTTCAACCCGAATATGATCAGGATCAGTGAACATACTCATAACTTTCTTTTTAATGCTGTCAGCAGAATCTGAAAGATAGATAGCATTTCCTAAAGACTTGCTCATCTTAGCCTTACCGTCAGTGCCAACAAGTCGAGATACCTTCGGAATCAATGCCTTAGCTTCTACAAGCACATCACAATTGTAAATTCGATTAAAAGAACGTACAATCTCGTTTGTTTGCTCAATCATGGGAAGTTGATCTTCACCAACAGGTACCAATGATCCTTTGAATGCTGTAATATCTGCAGCTTGAGAGATTGGATATGCAACAAAGCCAAATGGAACACTTTCACCAAACTTTTTTTGTTTAATTTCAGTCTTAACCGTAGGATTCCGTGTTACACGATTCAACGTTACCAAGTTCATGTAATATGTCGTAAGCTCTGGAATTTCAGGGATCATTGATTGAATAAAAATGGTGGATTTATTTGGATCAATTCCAACTGCCAAGTAATCCAAAGCAACTTGAAGTGTATTATCATGAACTTGCTTACTTTTATCATAATGATCCGTTAAAGCCTGTAAGTCAGCCAACATTACAAATTGATCATATTCATTTTGTAATTTAACTCGATTAGCTAAAGATCCAACGTAATGGCCCAAATGCAACGGTCCTGTAGGACGATCACCGGTTAATATAATTTCTTTTTTTGTCATATTATAATTTCTTTTTTGCAAAACATCTGTATCTTTTATTGTTAAGAATAGATCTTTTTTATTAATAAGTTAAATCGGAGTTTTGATGCATAGGCATATTGGCATTTTATTTATATTCCTTTTTTTAAGCGTAAGCCCTATCTATGCTTCAGAAAAAGAGGGCCTTTCTGTTCATATAGGACAAACTGGTTGTAAAGTTGGTAATGCATGCTGGGAGTTGTTTTGTCTAGAACATTGTATAAATCCCCATAATGGTACAATGGCAGACGAAAAATAGAGTGAATCCATTGGGCCAAGTCGTAATCTGTTCACTGAAATTGGTGAGTTTATGAAAACTTTGCCTGAAATAGAATTGCTCCCAGAACTTGAAAACAAACAAAATATAGCAATAGAAAAAGAAGAACATAGATTATTGGTATGTCCACCCAATAAGCAAGAAAAACCAAGAAGTTTCCCGCCTAAAATAGTACCAAAGAATCAAAGAAGAGCTGCAAGAAGAATACATGAAAAAAAGCATCAATAATCTATACTAGTGATGAGAGTATCAATTATTCTTAAGCCAGGACAAAATAGGATCCTTACAAATTGATCATATTCATTTTGTAATTTAACTCGATTAGCTAAAGATCCAACGCAATGTCCCAAATGCAACGGTCCTGTAGGACGATCGCCAGTTAATACAACTTCTTTTTTTTATCATATTATAATTTCTTTTTTACAAAGACACTGTATCATTTATACTATAAAAATAGATCTTTTTTATTAATAAGTTAAATCGGAAATATTTTCATGTATTATAAACCACTTAGTTTTATGTTTGTATGTCTACTTTTCAATCTCAATACATTCGCTTCCAAAGAGCTTGCTGAAACAGAACGCCTGCTCAGAGCACCCTCTCGGGCCTACCTAAAGGGAAATATAGCAAAAGCAAAGCTCCTTTTAATACCTATAGTAACACAAATAGACTATGAACTTGCAAGCGCTGAAGCGACACTCCTATTAGGTATTATCGCTGAAGAGCAACAAAATTTTGTATATGCAGAAGATCTACTTCGCCCATTAGCTAAAAATTCTGATTTTCCCAGAGCCCAAGCTGGCGCACAATTTGTGCTAGGAAATATTGCCAGACAATTGGATCAACGTGAAAAAGCTATAGAATTACTTTCTTTAGCAGCTAGACAAACGAGTAACCACGATGCTCAAGCATATGCAAATGGGATTTTAACAATAATGAAAATGGAAAAATCAACAAATCTTTTTGGCATGATAGCGATTGAGCAAGATAGAGAAATAGAAAAAAACATAGATCGTTGGTATGTCCACCCAACAAGCAAGAAATCCCAAAAAAATTCTCGCCTAAAATAGTACCTAAGAATCAAAAAAGAGCTGCACTAGGAATACATGAAAAAAGGTATCGATAATCTATAATAGTGATGAGAATGTCCATTATTCTTAAATCTACACGAAACAGGATCCTTATATCGTTTTTAAACATGCAAAATTGAAAGCTGTACAAAAAATTTTTCCCTGACTAAGTTCGTAATAAAATTAGGAGAAAAATTATGTATGAACAGATTTTGCATGCTCTTTATATTTATAGCATACAAGACATGGTAGAGATTTTTATCTTCTCTATGATCTTTTATGCTTTTTCCGTCTGGCTGGTCCAAGATAAACAAAAAAAATTATTACCCTATATGTACGTTTCTTGTTCCGCGGTACTTATGTGTACCTACTTTAATCTTGCAACACTAACAACCTTCTTTTTCCTTTACTGGCCTGGATTGATGATGCTATTTGTTCTTGCACATCAACGTATTTTACAAAAAAACTTTGTAACATTACAAAATATCAAACCTGCTATACTTCCCAAAGAAGACTGGATTGAAACAATGATCCGGTCATCCTTTATTGCTGGAAGTAAAAATAAAGAAGTTATCTTCATTATTGAAAACAATGACTCACTTCAGGAGCACATGCACTGTCCAATTAGACTCAACACACAAATACAGTCAGACTTACTTAACATTCTTTTAGATAGCGCTGCTTTTAAAAGTGGTAATGGTGTATGGGTGAATGCACATGGAACGGTACTTGGTATTGATGTAAGCTGGCAAGCATTAACACTGCCAATTGGAACAGAAAACACTAAAGAACTATGGCATGAACAAGCGCTTGCGCTCAGTTCTCTTGCAGACTCTCTTGTTTGTAAGCTTAACTTAGAAACACGAATGTTTGATGTAATTGGTCAAGGTACTCTTGTCGAGGATGCTCCAGCAGATGGTACAATTCAGATCATTAAGCAGTACATAAAACAACGTTATAAACCCCTTTCAAAAAGAAAAGATTATAATGAAAGTAACATTAAGAAATCTCCTCCTATCTCACCCGCTCCTTAAGGTCTTTGCTGTATTTTGTGGTTACTGTTTCTGGCTTCTATTGGCAACAAATCAAATAACGACACGTACCCTCAAAGTACCATTACTCTTTTACAACCTAGGTAAAAAAGAAAAAATGATTGCTCCTGAACAAGTTGAAATAACGGTTAAAGGACAACGACAAGCATTACATGATGTTGAAAAACACATTCCATCCGTTCACCTAGATGCAGCAACAACTACAGAGGCAGACAGAGAATTATCACTTTCTGATGGTGACATTCTTTTACCTAATAATGTAAACTTGGTAAACTATAATCCAGTAGCTATTAAAGTTCATAAAGAAAAACTGGACACCATTAATGAAAAATAGATCTCTTAGCATTATAAAATCACTCTTTCTCAGCGGCTTATTCACCATTCTACCTATAGTACTTACTATTTATCTGTTTATGTTCTCATTTCGTCTTTTGGCAAACTGGTTTGAGCCACTCCGTTGTATTACACCTATATGCTTAAAACAAATTCCATATGCAGAATTTTTAATCGTTATAGCGTTCATCTTACTTGTTGGTGTAATTTCAAAGTTCTTTATTCTCAAAGGCATTATTAACTGGATAGAATCTCTTGTACTTAAGATTCCCCTCGTACGACCGGTATATAATGGTGTTAAACAGCTTGTAAGCGCTTTAGATCATACAGATAAGGTCAGTATCCAGCGAGTTGCTTACGTCGAATTTCCTTGCAAAGGTGTCTTTGCTATAGGTTTTGTTACTGGTAAACTTCCTCCAGAAATTTCTCCTAGTAAAGATGAAATTTATTATTCCGTATTTATACCAACTACACCAGCCCCAACAACTGGAGACTTTGCTGCATTAACTGAAAAAGAATTAATTGAGTGTCCATTGACTCATCAAGAAGCAATGGCATTAGTTATCTCTGGTGGTATCATTCAACCAGAAAAATTTATGAAAAAGGTTAATTAGTTCTTTTATGCTTTTTGAAAGCTACAGCATGTGAAAGTAGAAATTATCAAGAAGAACTTCTGAACCGCCATTTTTAAAATCATAATCAATCTTATACAATAGATCATGACTTCTATATAACTTATTTAATGAAGCAGAACGCCAGTCTTTTTGTAGAAAGCTAAAAGGCAATCTGAAGCCAACTTGCTTAGCATCTGACAAACGATTTTCTTTTTTATATTGAACATAATAGATTGCGCGGAATAGTTGCTCAGACCAAAACGATATCCAAAATGGTAAAGGATATATATCTTTAAGAGCCTCATACTGATGCAAGAAATCATTTCGCTTACCAGACAATAAGGCTGCACTTAATTCGAATAAAGAACCTTCATTTGGTATGATAGCTTCAACCCAGTTATCCATAAACTCACTAGTGTTATTACCAAGAAGCAAACCATAATGACCAAGAAGATAACCCTCATCCAATGAAATACGACCATACTGCTTACTAACAGCATTTCCCAAGAAACGACATCGAGCATAGTCCTGTGCTGGCCAGCATAGCTTAAGAAATTCTAAATATTCTTTTTGATTCAACCATTCAGGAAGTTCTACAGCTATCGCTTTATTATTCTTGGTAACCAACTTAGGTTTATCACTAAAAAAAATTAAACAGTGAGGGCCAGTATACGAGCTAAGATAAAGCTCCCACACTTCTTTCTTTTTTGCAGGCAATTGAGAAATATCACCTAAGTAATAGATGCATGATTCTCCAAGAAAGCTCGTGCCTAGTGAACCTTTTAAAGTAGAAACATCCTGCTTTGTAATATCACAGACAATAAAACGCTGACTTGTTGTTGCCTTAATTTTTTGTTGCCATGCAGCAAGAAAAAGAAGGGGATAACTAGTACCGGAAAAACATACAAGAGAGCAGCTTGACCACCATGTGGGATCAAGCTGCTGTGTTAAATCTTTAATAAACTTCATGTAATACAGTATACACTATTATTAAAATAACGTAGAGATAGAACTCCAGTTATAGTACACCAACGCCAACAAACCAACCAATGCAACCGGAGTTTTAACTGGTTTAAAATTAAAGACCTTGTAAGCAATGTTACAAAACGTTAGCGCAATGATAATTGGATAACCAATATCAACAATAGGGCCTGCTGTTAATTGCAATACTGCGCTAAGTCCGTAAACGGATAATGGAATAGAAAGCAATGAAACAATAATAAGCGATGGAATAAATTTAATCTTTTTCTTAAAAATATCATGCTCAACATACTCTGCTACAACAGCACTTAATGCTATTGAAGTCGAAAGGCATGCCATCAATACTGCAAGGCCAATAATAAGAGCGCCATAAGAACCAAGGATTCTAAACGACACAAGACTAAACAACTGTCCAAGGTTACCATCAAGACCATGTCCGTGGAAAGTTCCAAGTAAACTCATACCAATATAAACCAGACCAAGAAGAGATATACCTAAAAGCCCCGCCTTTAAACCGGTAAGTGCTAACTGTTTTTGATTCGCCTTAGTCTTTACTCCCATGTTCTGTCGTAAAATCAATAAAATAATTGAACAGAAAAAAACCGAACCAAGAAGATCTAATGTTCCAAACCCTTCACGAAAACTACCTACAAACAACTGCATAGGCTCTGCTGTTGTTGGTACTACCGCTTCAGCTGTCCACAAACCTTTAACAATAATAATCATTAAAGAAACTAACAATGTTGGACTGATATAGTTTCCTAATACATTAACAATCTTACTCTCTCTAAATGTAAGTAAAAAAGTAATGCCCAAAAATAGAAAAGTAAATATGTAAACAGGCATTGATGGTAAGAACGGACTCATCATCTCATACGAAAGAGTAACAATCCTAGGAATAGCAATTCCAGGTCCAACAACTATAATACAAGCAAATAATAACAACGCTCCTGGTATTTCACCAAGACGAGCAAAAAACTTACGGTAATCACCATCAAAAAGAATCATACCAACTAAACCAATTAGTGGCAGTACAACTGCTGATAGCAATAGACCGGCCATACCAAACGCAGTATATTTACCTGATGCAATACCAATGCCAATAGGAAACATAAGGTTACCCGCACCAAAAAACATCGAGAATATAGCTAAACCAATAGTAACAACATCAGATTTTAATAATCTCTTCATGAGATCCTTTACAATAAAACGAAAATAAAAAAATATATAAACAAAAGGGATGGATTAAAAAGAAATAAGCATGTGCAAGACGCACATAATAATGAGAGGCATAAGAATATACATGGGCGTAATTCGCCAGCTAAATTGAAATGCAGAATTATAAGAACAGTGGGACTGAACATTATCCATCGTTGATCCCTTAGTTTTAATAAAAAATAGGTTAATAATATTAATTTTATTAAAAATAGAACAAAAGAGCAAATTAAGCCTGTTCAGCAGCCATTCTATCATACACTTGCCTTAAATATGCATACCGTTCACATGGTGAAGGTTGAATTGGACTTCGCTTCCCCTCACAAGGCTCATCACAATGCTTCTCAAGCACGTTTAGTGCAGCACGAGCAAAGCACAGATTAAACAGCGTAGCTTCCGTATCAAGCTGTTTTTGTTGCTGTTTCATCCAAGTATTGAGAACATCTGGCGGCCCTGGTCTTAATCGCAGGTAAGGTGTCCCATCAGGCCCTGTTACCTTATGGATATCACAACGAGATAGATTGTTATCTTCCATGTACTTTTCTGCTGCAGCTTTTTCATCCATATCAGGTACAAAAGGAATATATTGAGGGTACTGACTCCATATATGGGATGCAAATGACTGCTGATAGGGATAACCAAACTTTATAGCCATTAAGTTACGAACCAAAACCCAGTTTAAATAGTCTGGATTCTTTGGAAAGCGAAAGTCATCCTCTTTGACATAGAGAGTCTCTCCAGCACTTTTTACCGGCAAATCAGGACTAGGTAGAATTTCAACCGCATCTACACCAACCCTTTGAGCCAAATCCTTAGCTCTTTCTACCAACTCTGGACTAAGAGACTGACCAGAATCACAAATCGCCTGATTATACCCCTTTAACTTTGCATCATACGCTGGTTTAGCTTCCTTTTCAGCCCTATCCCATCCTTCAGGCGTTATATTAACAGCCTTAATAAACTCTTTCTTAGCATTACCAACGTTACTTTGCAGCTCTTCACGCAATTGCTCCTGCCAATCAAGCTCTTTTGCTTGAAGACCAACAGCTAGGGTAAGTATAATTAAAACAATTCTTTTCATACAATATAAACCTTTTCATTAGTATTTATAAAGACTATAGCAATAAATAGCACACAAAGTAAACAAAACCCTAAGCCCAATACAATTTTATACAAAAAAAAACTACCTCCTATTTCTAGGAGGCAGCACTAATACTTAATATACAAGTCTATTAGTCTTGAGGCTTTTGATCGTCTGCAGGTTTAAGACGGATACGACCTGATTCTGGATCATATTCCATAACTTCAACCACAAGCGGAGAACCTTCTGGATACTCATCCTGAAGATTACGTTGCTTGTCACGCGGGATCATTGATACGTGAACTAGACCATCTTGACCCGGAACCAACTCAACGAAGAGACCGAAGTCTGCAATACGTCGAACAATACCGTTATAGATAGCACCGCGATCAATTTCACCAGCAAGGGTTTTAACCCAGCCAACAGCTTTATCAAGCTCAGGACCTGGTTGACCAAAGATTTGAACTGTTCCATCATCTTCGATATCAATTGTAGTACCTGTTGTTTCAATGATCTCACGAATAACCTTACCACCGCCACCAATGACAGCACCAATTTTATTCTTATCAATCTTAAATTGAACAACTTTAGGAACAAACTGAGATAACTCAGGGCGTGGATCAGTAAGAACCTCTTTCATGCTACCAAGAATAGTTGCACGACCAACCTTAGACTGTGTTAATGCTTGTTCAAATACTTCTCGAGGAAGACCCTCTTTGTACTTAATATCCATTTGAATAGCAGTAATACCATCTTGAGTACCTGCTACTTTGAAATCCATCAAACCAAATGCATCTTCAAATCCTGTAATATCTGAAATAGCTTGGAAGCTACCATCAGGACTTTGTAATAGACCCATAGCAATACCACTAACCATTTTCTTAACCGGTACACCAGCATCCATAAGAGCAAGCATAGAACCACAAACTGTAGCCATAGAACTTGAACCATTAGAAGCTAAGATATCGGAAATCAAACGTAGTGTGTATGGGAATTCTTCACTGCTTGGCAATACTGCTCTAAGCGCTGATGCGGCAAGTGCACCGTGACCAATTTCACGACGTCCAGGACCACGCATCGGACGAACTTCACCAACAGAGAATGGAGGGAAGTTGTAATGAAGCATAAAGTTTCTTTTAATATCACCCTGTAAAGTTTCCATACGCTGCTCATCTTGACCACTGCCAAGTGTCGCAGAAACTAACGCCTGTGTATCACCACGGTTAAACAATGCTGAACCGTGAGCACGTGGCAATAAGCCAACTTCACCAGATATTGCACGAACTTGATCAAAAGAACGTCCATCAACACGCTTACCAACAGAAACGATACGTGCGCCAACTTTTTCTTTTAAACAACCGTCAAAGACATACTTGACCCATTTCTCGCCAACTTCATCTTTTTCAATATCTTCCTTATATGTCTCAAGAAACTCTGTCTTAATAGCTTTAAGAGCTTCATTTCTTGCGGTTTTTTCAGGAGTCCAGACTGTCTCTAAACGAGCATCCGTTAGGAAGTTATTAGAACGCTGTGTCCACTCTGCCCATTCAGGAGAAGCATTCACATCTTCTTTTTCATGACCTAATTCTTTTGCAATTTCAAGCTGCCACTTAATTTGTTGCTTAATAGCTTCATGTGCCTTGAATAGTGCATCAACTAGTTCTGTTTCAGAAATCTCACCAGTTGCACCTTCAACCATAACAACGCCTTTTTCGATACCAGCAACGATGAGCTTAACGTCAGACTCTTCCAATTGTGGAATAGTCGGGTTAATGATCCATTCGCCTTTGACACGTCCAACTTGCGCAACACCAACAGGACCCATGAATGGAATCTTTGAGATGGTTAATGCTATGGAGATTGCCAATAGTGATAAGGTAGCAGGCTCATTTTCTTTATCAGCAGAACATACATTGATAATTGCTTGTAACTGATTGAAATAGTGAGCTGGAAACAGTGGACGCAACGCTCGATCAATCAAGCGGCTTGTCAAAATTTCCTTGTCTGTTGAGCGGCCTTCGCGCTTAAGGTAACCACCAGGAATTTTTCCTACTGCAGAAAAAGGTTCACGATAGTCTACCGATAATGGTAAAAAGCCCGGAAAATCATCTGTCGGACTGGAAACAGCCGTAGCCAATACAATAGTTTCACCTTGTTTAACCCAAGCTGCACCATCTGCTAATTTAGCATATTTCCCAATTTCTACAGATAAATTCTGTTCCTTTAAGGTAAATTTCTTTGTCATTCAACTCACAATCATTGTTTTATTTTTGTTTCAATCCAACTTTACCAAGCATATTTACATAAGAACTTTGATTCGTTCTCTTCAAATAGCTAAGCAACTTACGTCTTCGACTTACCATCTTAATAAGACCATACTTAGTGCTGTAATCTTTTTTGTTTATCTTGGTATGCTCGATCAACTGTTTAATCTTAGCAGTCAAATCAACGATTTGTACTTCAGCAGACCCTGTATCTTTAGGATGTAACTGAACTTGACCCTTGATGCTGTTTTTTTCTTCGTTTGTCATAATATTTTTATCCTTAAAAATCCATCATATTTCATTTAATGGTAGGCACGAGCGGATTTGAACCGCTGACCCCTGCTACGTCAAAGCAGTGCTCTACCCCTGAGCTACGCGCCTATCTCTACGCTGCTAGTATCTTCTTCCTCTTTGGCTTGTTGCTCTAAACGGGATATATCTTCACCGATATACTTCTCTCTGAAAGACTTAATACCAGTACCAGCAGGTATCAACTTACCGATAATAACATTTTCTTTCAAACCGTACAGATAATCAACTTGTCCAGATATTGCTGCTTCTGCCAAGATACGTGTTGTTTCCTGGAATGATGCTGCAGAAATGACACTTTCTGTTACTAATGATGCCATAGTTATTCCAAGAAGTACAGGCTTAGCAACGGCTACCTTCTTACCTTCTGCCTGTAGTAAGCGGTTTACCTGCTTAAAGTGAATCCTATCAATTCTGTCTCCAACCAAGAACTTAGATTCACCAGAATCAGTAATACGAACCTTACGTAACATCTGACGAACAATAATTTCAATATGGCGATCATCAATATCTACACCGTGTAGTCGATAAATAATCTGAATCTGATCAACAATATAACTCTCTAGAGCCGCAGGACCCATGATGCGTAATATGTCAGACAGAACCGGATCACCAACCGTTAACAAGTCACCCGCATTAACCTTATCACCATTACTTACAGTCAACTGCTTACCACGAGGAACAAAGTAATCAAATGATTCATCACCTGAAACAATGCTTACTTTACGTTGACCTCTATGCAGACCACCAATAACAACCTCACCATCAATATCTGTAATGATTGCTGGATCTTTTGATAAGCGAGCTTCAAATAGCTCAGCAATACGTGGAAGACCACCAGTAATATCTTTTGTTTTAGATAATTCACGAGGCATCTTAACAATAACGTCACCAGCATGAACCTTCTGATTTGGTTCAACCGCAATAAGACCACCTGTTGGAAGATAGTAATGAGCAATCTCATTGTCATTATCATCAACAATGCTCAATGCTGGCTGATAGCGTTCGCCTTTATGGTCGAGAATAGTACGACTAGAAACCGCATCACTATCATCAAACGTTTCTTTAAGAGTGATGTTTTCAACAAGATCAACGTACCGAATGTAACCAGTTTTATCTGTAACAATAACGTTGTTTGAACCATCCCACTCAACAAGCTTAGTACCAATAGTCACTTCCTGACCATCTTTAACAAAGATTTGTGTACCATACTCAATTGGGTGCTCTTGTAATACACGTCCGTCCTTAGATACCAATACCAGACGAGACTTTCGACTCATGACGATACCTTGACCGTCCTTATCATTAACAATTTTCATATCACGCAACTGCACAACACCGCTATGCTTTGCCGCAAAACTAGATTCAGCCGCACCAGTAGCAATACCACCGATGTGGAACGTTCTCATAGTAAGCTGTGTTCCCGGTTCACCAATCGATTGCGCTGCAATAATACCAGAAGCCATACCAACGTCTGCCAATGTGCCACGAGACAAATCTGTACCATAACAAAGACTACAGATGCCACGTTTTGCCTGACAAACCAATGGAGTACGAACTTTAATCTGTGTTACTGCAGAATCAAGAAGTCTGCTAACAGCCTCACGATCAACCAGTTCTGTTTGCTTAACAATTAATTCACCAGATACTGGATCCTTAATATCTTGCGCTGCAATACGACCGTATGCACGTTGTGCAACTTGATAAATAATATCACCAGACTCTTTAATTGATTCAAGATCAGTGTAACCCAATGTCTTACAATCATGCATTGTAACTACAACATCTTGTGCAACGTCAACAAGTCGACGTGTCAAGTAACCAGAGTTTGCAGTTTTAAGCGCAGTATCAGCCTGACCTTTACGCGCACCGTGAGTTGAAATAAAGTATTCAAAAACACTTAATCCATCTTTAAAGTTACTCTTAACAGGAGTTTCCATCGTTTCACCTGATGGCTTTGCCATCAAACCACGCATACCAACACACTGTTTAATCTGATCTCGAGAACCACGAGCTCCCGATTCCAACATCATAAAAATAGGATTAAATGGTGTATTTTTACCATCTGTATTTTCATAAACTGTTTTATCTTGATCTTCTAGCGTATCCATCATAGCCTGTGCAACATTTGCAGTCGTATGACCCCAAACACCAACAACTTTATTGTAGCGCTCACCATTAGTAATTACGCCATCTTCATAAAGCTTTTCAATACCTTTTACAGTTTTTTCAGCCTTACCTAAGATGTCATCCTTACCATTTGGAATAAGAAGATCATTAATACCAAATGAAATCCCACCAACAGTAGCATAGTAAAAACCAAGCTTCTTAATCTTATCTAAAGTCTCAATAGTTGCATCTGAACCAAACTGTAAGTAAATACGTTCAATTAGTTTTGCAAGACCACTTTTGTGCAATACATAGTTAATCCACTCAAACGCTGATCCTTTTGGCAATGCCTCATAGATCAATACTCGACCCGGTGTTGTTGGAACAATAGAACCATCATCTAATCGAACAGAAACAGCTGAATGCAATTCTACTTGATCATGTTGGAACGCAGTAACAACTTCTTGTGTATCTGCAAACACAATACCTTCACCCTTAAGATTCTGACGAATCTTAGTCATAAAGTGTAAACCAAGAACCATATCCTGAGATGGAATCTTAACCGGCTTACCGTTTGATGCTGATAATAAGTTTTTCGTTGATAGAATAAGCTCTTGTGATTCTGCTTGAGCCTTAAGACTTAGTGGTACGTGAGCAGCCATCTGATCACCATCGAAATCAGCGTTAAATGCTGAACAAACTAATGGGTGAATCTTAATAGCTTTTCCGTCAACCAAGATCGGATAGAAAGCCTGAATACCAAGCCTGTGCAATGTCGGAGCACGGTTTAATAGTACTGGACGCTTATGCACAATGTGTTCTAACACATCCCACACTTCACGTTCAGAATCTTCTACCATTTTCTTTGCGACACGTAGGTTTGGAGCCAATTCTCTACGGACTAATTCCGCATAAATATAAGGCTTAAACAGCTCTAATGCCATCAATTTTGGTAATCCACATTGATCCATTTTAAGTTCAGGATCAACTACAATTACAGAACGACCTGAATAGTCAACACGTTTACCAAGTAAGTTTTGACGGAATCGACCTTGCTTACCACGAAGCATTTCACTAAGAGATTTCAATGGTCGTCGGTTTGTGCCACGAACTGGCTGACCACGACGTCCATTATCAATAAGCGCATCAACTGATTCTTGCAACATGCGTTTTTCATTTTTAATGATAACGGATGGTGCTTCAATCTCAATCAAACGCTTTAAACGAATGTTTCTATTTAGAACACGACGATATAACTCGTTCAAATCAGAACTAGCAAATCGACCACCCTCTAATGGTACCAACGGACGTAAATCCGGTGGTAATACTGGCAGGATTTCCAAGACCATTAAGTCTGGATTAATCTTTGCCTGATGTAATTCTGAAATCACTTTCGTACGACGCATCAACTTGTGACGAGTTGTCACAGAAGATGTTTTACCATACGCAGATTGCAATGCTTTAAGTTCAACTTCTAAATCAAAGTCTTTGAGCACATCACGAATAGCCTGTGCACCACTTTCAGCTTGAAATTCTTCATCATCTAAGTGAGAATCTCTGTATGAATCATACTCAGCTGTAGTTAAAATTGTCTTACGAGGATATGGAGAATTACCCTGGCGTACTACCATGTATGCATCAAAGTAAATAACTCGCTCAAGTTCTTTAACTGGCATATCCATAACAATACTAAGGTAACTTGGAATCCCCTTTAAGTACCAAATGTGTGATACTGGAGAAACAAGCTCAATGTGACCCATACGCTCACGACGAACACGAGATTGAATAACCTCAACGCCACACTTTTCACATGTGACACCACGGTGTTTCATTCGTTTATATTTACCACAATTACATTCCCAATCCTTAACCGGACCGAAAATACGAGCACAGAAAAGACCATCCTTCTCAGGCTTCAATGTTCTGTAGTTAATCGTCTCAATCTTTTTAACTTCACCATATGACCACGAACGGATCTTTTCTGATGTAGCTAATGAAAGTTTGATAGCATTAAACTGTGTTGTACTTATATACTCTTTAAAACGAGCAAGCATTTGATTATTCACTAACTTCTTCCTTACCTGCTTTAAATAGATCTACCTGTAGAGCTAAACTCTGTAATTCTTTAATTAATACATTGAATGATTCTGGTAGTCCTGGATCAGGTATTTCATCACCGTCACCATGAACGATTGTCTCATAAACCTTGTGACGACCAATAACGTCATCAGATTTATACGTTAGCATTTCTTGCAACGTATACGCTGCACCATATGCCTCTAACGCCCAGACTTCCATCTCACCGAACCGCTGACCACCAAATTGTGCTTTACCACCAAGTGGCTGCTGTGTAACCAATGAGTATGGTCCAACAGAACGAGCGTGCAATTTATCGTCAACCATGTGGTTCAGTTTCATAATGTACATACCACCAACAGTCACTGGTTGATCTAAATACTTACCAGTTCGACCATCTAAAATTCTATAACTTCCTGAAGAGCTTAATCCAAGTTCTTCCAACATCGGCTGAATATCAGCTTCAAAAGACGCACCATCAAATACTGGTGTAGAGAAGTGCATTCCAGACTTCGCAGTCTTTTGTGCTAACTCAACAAGAGCTTCCTTACCTAAGTCTTTTTCATATGTCGCGATAAAGTCTTTACCGTAGAATGTCTCAAGGAACTTTTTAGCTTGTGCTTCGCTATATTTTGCTAACATTTCACTAAGCTTTGCCCCAACTTCACGTCCAACAAATCCTAGAATAGTTTCTAGCACCTGACCAACGTTCATACGAGACGGTACACCAAGTGGGTTGAGAACAACATCAACTGGCTTACCATTTTCTAAGTATGGCATATCTTCACGTGGAACAATGATAGAAACAACACCCTTGTTACCGTGACGACCCGCAATCTTATCACCAACAGAAATTGGACGCTTAGAAGCGATAAACACCTTAACCATCTTAATAACACCAGATGAAAGAGGATCACCCTTCTTAAGCTTGTTTATACGTTCTTCTTTTTGAGTTGTTAAAATACGATTTTGTGTATCACGCAATTGTATTAAGTGTGCAACCTCATCAGCTAACGCTTTATCTTTAGGCTTCAACGCAATAAGCTCTACCACAGATAATTTTTTCAATGCTTTAGCATCAAAAGTACCCTTAGCTGTCAGAATAGTCTTTTTAGTCTTAGCTGAAGCTGTCTTGCCTGAAAGCAATTCAATCGCTTTATCAATAATCATGTTATCGATAAGTTCAAGATGTTTTTCAAATGCAGCATCAAGCTTAGCTGATTCTTGCATTACGATATCTTTATATCGCTTATCTTTTCTAATACCTGAACGAGAGAATACCTTAACATCAACAACAGTACCTTCAACCCCAGGCGGTACCTTCAATGACGTATCACGAACTTCTCGAGATTTTTCACCAAAAATTGCACGTAGTAGTTTTTCTTCAGGAGAATACTGAACATCACCCTTAAGAGTAACCTTACCCACAATAATATCACCTGGCTGAATACGAGCACCAACCTTGATAATTCCTTCTTCATCTAAAGCAGAAAGTGCTGCTTCACTGACGTTAGGAATATCTTTAGTGATCTCTTCAGGTCCAAGCTTAGTATCCCGAGCTTCAACACTGTACTCATCAATATGTACAGAAGTAAGCGCGTCACTCGCAACTAAATTCTTGTTCAGTACAATAGCATCCTCAAAGTTGTAACCATGCCATGGCATAAATGCTACAGTGAGGTTTGTACCCAAGGCAAGCTCACCATCAACCACTCCAGCACCGTTAGAAATAATGTCATGCTTTTTAACACGATCACCACGTTTAACGATAGGAGATTGGTGAATCCACGTACTATAACTAGAACGTTTGAAATTTCTCAAGTGATATTCATCAACACCACGAGAAACCCAATCATCGGTTGTATCAAACGAATCTTCATCCGCACGTATAATAATCTTTTCAGCTGATACATACTCAACAACACCAGCACGTGTTGCAAGAACAACTGCTCCAGAAGCCTTACTTACCTCTTGTTCCATGCCAGTACCAACCAATGGTACTTTTGCACGAACTAAAGGTACTGCTTGTCGTTGCATGTTTGCACCCATCAACGCACGACTAGCATCATCATGCTCTAGGAATGGAATCAAGGCTGCAGCAACAGACACCAACTGCTTTGGTGACAGATCCATGTAATCAACTTTAGCAGAGTCAACGTACAAGAAGTTACCTTCATGTCGCGCCAGAACGCTGCCTTTTTTTAATTCTTTTTTCTTTTGATCAAAACCATCAATTTGTGCAATGTTTTTTGTCGCTTCTTGGAACGCGTCTAAGAACACAATCTCGTCTTTAACCTTACCGTTAACTACTTGACGATACGCAGTTTCAATAAACCCAAGATCATCAACCATAGCATAGGTAGCTAATGAAGAAATCAAACCAATAGTTTGACCCTCAGGAGTCTCAATAGGACAAATTCTACCATAGTGAGAGGTGTGAACGTCACGCACTTCATATGTAGCACGATCTTTCATAACACCACCAGGTCCTAAAGCAGACAAACGTCGCTTATGAGCCAACTCAGCCAATGGGTTAGTTTGATCCATAAACTGAGACAACTGACCTGTACCAAAGAATTCTCTAATGACAGCACCAAGTGGCTTAACATTAACTAAATCTTGTGGCATCAATGTGCTATGAATATCTTGTAAGCGGAATCGCTCATTAACAATACGCTCAATACGAGCAAAACCAATGTACACCTGATTACTTAACAATTCACCTACAAGACGCACACGTCGATTACCCAAATGATCAATATCATCAAGTTCACCAACACCACGCTCACGTAAGTTAACCAAGTATTTAATCGTTGCAAAGATATCTTCACGTGTTAATGTGGTAACATCCACATCAAGGTCAAGATCAAGCTTACGATTCATTCTAATACGACCAACCTTAGTAAGGTCATACTGACGATCTGAAAACAGAAGGTTTTCAAATCTTTGTTTAATTTCTTTTAATGAAGAACTATCACCGGGCCACAGCTTAGCATGAATTTCTTTCAATGCTTCATCTGTACTGCTGTTAGTATCATGTGCAAGTGTCATTGCAATTGTTGGTTGTAATACAGAACCAAACGGTGCAATAAATTCAAATTCTAATGATTTATGTTGTTTCAAAAGAGGTAAGTGATCTTCTGAGAACACTTCACCAACATTTAATAGAATTTCTCCAGTTTCTGGATCACACAAGTCTTGTGAAATTACACGATTTAAGAGGTTTGCCTCTTTAATCTCAAGCTTATCAACCTTAGCAGCCTTAAGCTTCTTTAAAGTATCTTCATTAATACGACGACCAACAAGACCAGCTTCAAGTTTTTCTGGAAGCATGCCTTTTTCAATACGTTGGCCAATTAAATTCTTATCAATTTTCTTAAAGAGCTTCCCCTTATCAAGATGAACATGCTCAAACGCGTAAAAGAGAGAAATGATCTCTTCTTTTGGAACGCCTAATGCTTGCAAGAAAGTTGTAACAAGAACTTTTTTCTTCTTATCGATACGAACATATAAAAGATCATTGTTATCGAATTCAAAATCCATCCATGAACCACGCATTGGAATAATACGTGCTAAGTAGTATGGACGACCACGAAGATCGTTTACTTTTTTACTTCGAGAGAAAACAACACCAGGAGAACGGTGAAGCTGACTAACAACAACACGATCTACACCGTTAATCAAGAAAGTACCTTGATCACCCAACATAAATCGACCATCTTGCTCATACAATGCAGCCATTACAGGAATATCAGAGAAGAAAATATTTTGTTCTTTGATATCACGGACAGATTTATTACCGTCCTGATCTACATCCCATGCTACAAGCTGAACTTTAATACGAAGTGGTAGTGAGTAAGTTTGTCCACTGGAGCGACACTCATCAACATCGATTGGCATTTCAAGTCGTACTTGAGAAAGACAGTTTGGACAAGAGACATAACGATATCCCTTTTTCAACTGATCTGAAGTCAAACGAGTTTGACCTGTTTCACCTGACGGAGAAGTCCAAGTGTATCTATTTTCTATTCCGGTCAGTTTTCCACAGGTACATGACCAATCACCCAATTCATAACTAACATATTCCAATGACATCTTATCTTCATACTCAATTGGAAATGTGTCGCGCAATACCTTCTCTAGCCCAATAGGCATTCTTTCAGAAGGTAAATAATCTAGCTGCACAAAATCATTAAATGACTTTGATTGCACCTCAATCAAATTAGGAACCGACATAATACCTTTTAGTTTCCCAAAAGACTTACGAACAACATGTTTTTGCGTGCCAATATCAGACATTAAGGCGCTCCTTATAAAACCCTATCTACCACCACTTTATAACTTATAAGAAAAAACTGATTACAAAAGAACCTATGAAAGTTCTACTTTTGCACCAGCTGCCTCGAGAGTTTCTTTCATCGCTTCTGCGTCTTCTTTTTTAACGCCATCTTGCAACATTGAAGGAGCTTCTTCAACAAGCTTTTTAGCATCAGTCAATCCAAGACCAGGAATAACTTTACGTAACGCTTTAATAACTTTAATCTTTTCAGATCCGATATCTTTTAGTGTAACTTTAAAGTCTGTTTTTTCTTCAACAGCTTCAGCGCCAGCAGCAGGTCCCGCAGCAACTGCAGCAGCAGCAGAAACACCAAAAGTTTCTTCAATAGTTTTTACAAGTTCAGACAATTCTTTAACTGTCATGCTTGAGATTTTTTCGATGATTCCGTCATTTTGTGTTGACATAATTAGTTCTCCAGTAAATTTAAAACGTTATTAACTTTTGTTTTCTTCAGATTTAGCTTCTTCGCTCTTCTCTTCTTCCTTTGATGCAGACTCAGCTGGTGCCTCAGAAGCCGGCTCAGCTGGTTTGTCCTCTTCCTTTGGTGCAGCTTCTGCATCATCAGCAGGAGCATCGCCACCTTCAGCTTTTTTATCAGCTACCGCCTGAACAGCACGAGCAAACATAGCCATAGGCTCGTTAAGCACACGTGCAATCATAGCAAGCAACTCATCTCTTGAAGGCAATGACGCTATCTCAAGAATGTTATCTTTGCTAAGGACAGAGTCTTCAAAGTAACCCGCAACTAGCTCAAGAGCTTTGTTTTCTTTAGAGAAATCACGAAGTACCTTCGCCACTGCTGGTGCTTGTTGATCAGTAAAAATAAACCCTAATTGCTCTTTAAGCATAGGATCTAATTCTTTAAGATGATCAAGGCCTGTTATCGCTTGTTTTGCTAAACGAACTTTAGCAACCTTAAGCTTACCACCTTTTTCACGTAATCCACTACGCAATGCTTCGAGTTGAGTAACGGTTAGACCCTTTACACCAACAACAAATGAAGATGGATTGTTTTGAAAATCACTTTTCAGCGATTCTATAACTTGTTCCTTTTGTTGACGATTCACTTGTTTACCTTTGCGCTTTTATTTTAAAAGTTCTTCACAATCAATCTTAACCCCAGGTCCCATAGTAGATGAGATGCAGACCTTTTGGATGTATTTACCTTTAGCAGTATTCGGACGAGCACTCATCAATGCCTTAAAGAAAGCTTGCAAGTTATCATTCAACTTATCTCCATCAAATGATTTTTTTCTGATTGCAAAATGAACAAGACCGGTTTTATCATTTCTAAAGAAAGAACGCCCTTTTTTCAAGTCGGTAACAATTGCACCAACATCAAAAGTCACTGTACCTAATTTTTTGTTCGGCAAAAGCCCCTTAGGACCTAGCACCTTAGCTAATTTACCAACAGCACCCATCATATCTGGTGTTGAAACAGCATAATCAAAATCAAGCCAACCACCCGCTACTTTTTCGACTAGGTCAGAAGAACCAACCACGTCAGCTCCAGCAGCTTCAGCTTGCTCAAGATACTTATCCTTTGCAAACACAATAACACGAGCCTTACGACCCAAATTATGTGGAAGCACAACTGAACCACGTACCACTTGATCACCCTTAGCAGGATCAATGCCTAATCTGACATCAACATCAATTGATTCATCAAATTTTGCAAATGCTGCATCTTTAACTTTTTCAAATCCTTGTGCAGGAGAGATAGTAATATCTTCTACTTTTTCTCGTGCAGTTTGGTAATTTTTTCCGTGCTTTGCCATAGACTTTTTGCCTCTATTGTTTAATCGACGACTTCGACGCCCATACTGCGAGCTGATCCAGCGATAATTTTCTTCGCTTGATCAATCGTTACAGCATTTAAATCTTCCATTTTAATCTTGGCAATATCTTCAATATCTGCCCATGATATCTTGCCAACCTTTGTATCATGAGGACGAGCTGACCCTTTAGGAAGACTAATCTTCTTTTTGATCAACTCTGCTGCTGGTGGAGTTTTAACAATAAACTCAAAACTTCTATCCGCATACACGGTGATGATAACAGGGACAGTTTGACCCTTTTTATCTGCAGTTTGAGCATTAAATTGTTTACAAAAATCCATGATAGCTATACCATACTGACCCAAGGATGAACCAAGGGCAGGAGTAGCGCCGCCGCCAGCAACTTGTAACTTAATTTTCGCTTTAATATCTTTTGCCATTCTATGAACCCATTCTTATTTATCGTTTTATTTGATCGAAACCTAATTCAATCGGTGTTAGACGACCGAAAATACTAACCATGACAGTTAATCGCTCTGATTCCTTATCAATCTTTTCTACCAAGCCAATAAACCCTGCAAAAGGACCTTCGGCAATTTCAACCTCAGAGCCATCTGAAAATTCTGGTGCTTGCGAAGAAACAACCACATCACCTTGAATGTTAGAGATAACCCGATCAATCTCTCTTTGAGACAGAGGTACCGGATCTTTACCACCCAAGAAACGCATCACGCGCGGAGACAAGGTCACAAGACGAATAGCCTCAGGAACCGCTTCCATTTGTACAAGAACATACCCAGGGAAAAGACGCTCGTCTTTTGCATCCTCAACAGCAAAGAAACTCTTAACTTTTGCAGAAGGCACCAACACATCCCCAAACAAATCCTGTAGGCCATCTTTTACGATACGCCGACTGACATCTTCTTTAACTTGCTCTTCATATCCAGCATAAACCTGGACTACATACCAATGTTTCATTTTTATCGCTGCCCTAGTTCCCTAATTTTACCCATACCTATAGTTGACCCGAAAAGATTGATTTTGCTGCCCATTGGAAACTTGAGTCCAATACTGCAAAATACATTGAAAATAATACAATCAAAATAAGAACGATAATCGTTGAGCCAATAAACTCATTAAATCCTGGCCACGCAACCTTGGATAACTCACTTTGTACGCTCTTTAGATATAGGCCAATATTTTTCATTATTTACTACCCAAATAAAGTTAGATAAAAATACACAAACATTTAACAACTAAATCACTACTATTCTTTTTTGGCAGGCCAGGAGGGATTCGAACCCCCAACACGCAGATTTGGAGTCTGCTGCTCTACCGTTGGAGCTACTGGCCTTACTCAATTTTAATGAGATACTAAAAAGACCAAACCATCCATTTTGCCTACGCTTAGACTTCTCACCTTTTTTATGGAGCCCGCGACCGGAATTGAACCGGTGACCTCTTCCTTACCAAGGAAGTGCTCTGCCTCTGAGCTACGTGGGCACTCTCATATCCCAGCGTTTTAATACCCCAATAGTAATATTGTAAAGGAAAATAGGAAAAAAACAACAAAAATTTTTTAATTTTTTAAGATAAACTGGAGCTAGCGACTGGAGTCGAACCAGCGACCTGCTGATTACAAATCAGCTGCTCTACCAACTGAGCTACGCTAGCAACGTTTTTTGGAGCGGGAAACGGGACTCGAACCCGCAACCTACAGCTTGGAAGGCTGTCGCTCTAGCCATTGAGCTATTCCCGCAGATAATTTCAAATGATGTGCTCAACACACTTATGACTATATACGAAAATTTTCTGCTCGACAAGCTAAAAATATTCGGGATCAAGAATTGGTGGCGAGAGCAGGATTCGAACCTGCGAAGGCTAAGCCAACGGATTTACAGTCCGTCCCCTTTGACCGCTCGGGAACCTCGCCAAAATTTCAATAGAAAACTTGATTTTCATAAGTATAGGATATTGTTTTTTTTCAGGTATTTCAACTCCAAATCGTCTTTTTCGCACATTTCCTTCAAAAACATTCCTTCAATTATCTACAATACACCTTAAAAACAGCTTTTAAAGGAGGCTTATGTCACTTACTAAAGACATGCGTGAAAAGGCCAGAAACGCCAAAACTAAAAATCGAATACCATTAAAAGAGGCCTATGACATGGGCAAAGAGCTCATAAAAAAGCTCGGATTGAAAAATAAAAATCCCTACACGCTCAAGCCTGATCAAGCCTTCATTCCTGATAAAGCCATAATTGGTGGCTCAATACGGCGAAAAAAAGAAACTATCGGTGATATCGACCTATTAGTTACTGGTCATATTACAGAAGATCAACTTCGCGATATACCAGGAGTACAAGAAATCTGGTCTGGTTCTGAAAAACAGCTCTACTTTAATTATGTATCTGATGATGGCATGTGGAGACCTATAAATATATGGGAATGCGATGATCCTAGCGCATTTGGTGCATTTCTTATTCATGTTACTGGTAGCAGGCCATATAATATAATGCTTCGCTCTAAATCCAAATATAAGGGACTCCGACTTAATCAGTATGGACTCTTTAATGCAAAGACCAATAAGTACTTAGCGGGAAAGACAGAAGAAAGCATCTTTAAAAAGCTCGGTATGGCTTGGAGTAAGCCTTGGGATCGTGAAAAATAGATAAATCTAGAAAAACAAAAACTATTTAGCTTTATTCAAACTCCTACAGACCATCTGCATTCATCTTAGCAAGATTACCCTGTGCTTGAGCCCGTACTGATGGATTAGTAGTCTGCTCTGCTACCTGCTTAAAATACTGACGCGCTCTATCATAATCTTCTTTTGTTTTATTGCCCAATAGGCCATCTACATACATCCGACCTAGGCCAAGCTGAGCAAAAGCCCATGCCCTTAAATCAATCTCTTGATCTGCTGCCAACTCTAAGTACTCTCGCGCTCTATCAAAATCTTCTCGCGTTTTATTGCCCAACTTACCTCCAGCATACATTCCACCAAGATTAAGCTGTGCATAAGCCCGTACTGATGGATCAACAGCCTGCTCTGCTGCCTGCTTAAAATACTGACGCGCTCTATCATAATCTTCTTTTATTTTATTGCCCAACTTACCTCCAGCATACATCAAACCAAGATTAAATCGTGCTTTAGCCCGTACTGATGGATTGACAGTCTGATCTTCTGCCTGCTCTAAATACTGGCGTGCTTTATCATAATCTTCTTTTGTTTTATTGCCCAATAGGCCATCTACATACATCCCACCAAGATTAAATCGTGCTTGAGCCCGTACTGATGGATTGACAGTCTGCGCTGCTGCCTGCTCTAAATACTGGCGTGCTTTATCATAATCTCCTTTTGTTTTATTGCCCAATAGGCCATCTGCATACATAACACCAAGACTAAGCTGTGCATTAGCCCGTACTGATGGATTGACAGTCTGCGCTGCTGCCTGCTCTAAATACTGGCGTGCTTTATCATAATCTCCTTTTGTTTTATTGCCCAACTTACCTCCAGCATACATAGAAGCTATAGATAACAACCCAGAATATCCACTTCTTGGAATTACTTCATCCAATGATTTTCTCACAAGAGGAGTTTTCATATCCTTAACATAAAATGAATATAGAAACCTTCTTTCTAATGGCAATCTATTAACAGGATGCTGCGTACTATTAACACCTACATACATATGGCCTCGAAGACCTGTTGCATGCAAGTAATGATGCCATGGAGTACCTGTTTTTGGATCAATCGTCAAAGTTTCTATAACATCTATACCATAAGGAAAAGCTTCCTTATCATTTAGCATCTCAGCAAACGTTTCACCTGCTATAGGATCTTGTTGATGAAGATCCAAAAATCGACTAGTACCAGGAATAGCAAGCTTACCTTCTTCAACTTCGGTTCTTTGCCTCTTTTCAGATGATTGACCACTATTTTCTGCCGACTGAGAACCTTCTTCAGATCTCCCTCGCTTCATTCCATGCAAGCCCGACAATGTAACTAGGCCTATAAACAATATTAACAACTTCTTCATTACCAATCCTTTTATTTCTTCATTACCCCCACACGGTATTTATTTCAAATATACAATACCCACATCCCAAAGTTCAATAATTTTCAGAAGAAACTTAATTAAACCTTGGAGAATGCCCACACCCTGGACACACTTATAAGGAAAATTCACTTAATCTTAGAGCTTATCCGAAAATTAAATAGCGGGAGAATCTTCTTTTAAAATCAGCTATAATAGCTGTTGAACAAAAAAAAGGAGATCTCCTAATGAATAGAATACCAGATGATTTCTGGAATGTAATCAAAAGCGTTATTCCCAAA
>PVBE012195322.1_pt1 | contig 28524 bp, 13 predicted proteins | sample 1631181 | NCBI WGS metagenome assembly PVBE01 (sample SAMN08397723, study PRJNA350692) | Marine metagenome, whole genome shotgun sequencing project. | isolation source: water | place: Pacific Ocean | collected 2012-04
AACCGTGTCTGGCAGTACGTTGAGAGCCAGAAGAAGCGATACTGATTTTATGCTATTTGAAATCAGCTCTAATCCACCTGCCTCCTACGATGTATTTCTTTGTGGTTGGTCTAATGTAAACAGCCCATCACCTTCAGCCGTTGGAATTCACCATCCGGCAAGTGATATCAAGAAGATTTCTTTCGAAAACAATGCACTTACTTCCGACACCTGGAATGGAACTGCAAATTCGCACTGGCGGGTTAACGATTGGGATGATGGAACCACTGAACCAGGTTCATCCGGATCGCCTTTGTTCGACAACAATCACCGTGTGATAGGTCAGTTGAGTGGTGGTGGTGCTGCTTGTGGCAACAACCTTCCCGATTATTACGGCAAAGTAGCCATGTCGTGGAATGGAAGCAGCTCTTCTACACGGCTCAAAGACTGGCTCGATCCGGGCAATACAAGCGCAACCGTTCTTGATGGATTATCTACTGCAACTCCAAACTTTAACATTGATGCCACTCTTTCGTTTATTGGTGGAATTGAAGATGTGAGTTGTGTGACTAATATTACCCCAACGGTAACACTCAGAAATGCAGGGGCTGATCCTCTAACTTCGGCAACGATTACCTATGGTTTAACAGGAACCACCTTACAAACCAATAACTGGACGGGTAACCTCGCATTTGGGCAATCTACAACCGTCACATTTAACCAAATGACCGTATCATCAGGCAATCACACATTCGAAGCCACCGTTTCCAATCCCAACGGAGTAAGTGATCAAAACCCTGCAAACGACCAGGTAACAAAATCGTTTCAGGTTATTGTAGGTGATGACATTTCGGTAACCCTGCTCACAGATGACTATGGCGATGAAACTTCATTTGAAATTCAAGACATGAGTGGCACAGCACTTTACAGCGAATCCGGGTTTTCAGATGCTCAAACTTATAATTTCACTTATTGCCTCGAGATCGGAGAATGCTACAATTTCGTAATCTTCGATGATGCTGGTGATGGTATATGCTGTGGATGGGGAATTGGATCTTATTCCGTATTTCTGCCCGATGGCAGCCTTGCCGGCAGCGGTGGGGAATTCACCTATTCTGAAACCGTTAACTTCTGCCTTACCGTATCAGCAGCACCAACCGCTGCGTTCTCCACAACATCCACAACCAATTGTACCGGTGAAACTATCACTTTCACCGATCAAAGCCAGGATTCACCGACTTCATGGTCATGGTCGTTTCAGGGAGGAACACCTTCAACCAGCACGGTTCAAAATCCATCAGTAGTTTACAACGGAGCAGGAACGTTTGATGTTTCTTTGACCGCCACAAACTCATTAGGTTCTGATTCCGAAACAGCAAGCGATTACATGACCGTACATGAATCACCAGCCGGTGTGGTTCACATTACACCTGAAAGTTCATCGGGAGCTTCTGATGGATCAATGGGGGTTCAGATAACCGGAGGAACAGCACCATATACCTATTTGTGGAGCAACGGAGAAACTACTTCATCCATCACCAATCTTGCAACAGGTAATTACACTTTGGTGGTAACGGATGCAAATGGATGTACTTACGAGCGAAGTGTCTTACATCTAAACACAACAGGTATAGGTGAATCCAAATTGCTTCCGGTAGAGATTCATCCAAACCCAGCACAAGAAAATTTGATTGTTCAAATGGGTTCAACAATAAACATTCATGAAATAAACATCCATGTTTGGGATATGATCGGAAGAAACGTGTTGAACGCACAACCGAACCAAAACACTTTCAACATTGAAGTTCATGGATTCGCCCCTGGAGTTTATTCACTTCACATCACTTCCGGTGATCAATCACGTATTTTGAAATTTGTAAAGAATTAAAAGTTAGGTTCTATGAATTCCATTTAGGCCCATGCAATTTGCCATCGACCTGAAATGCATCGGCAGCTCGGAATGGCTGCACGTTGCATTGGCTGATTTCGATTCATTCCTTCAAGATCATGCTGATGTAAACGCTAAGCCTCCAGGATGGTTATGAGTTTTTTGGCCAAGGCTTCGGAACCTACAGAGATGATCACGAATTGTTTGAAACTGCCCAGAAAGAGTTACCACTTGAAGTTGGCAGCCGAAGGGGAGACCCTATCCAATTTGATTTGAAGGTTCAACCAACCTTGAATTTATTTGATCTACAATTCGAATTTCAACCCACCATTCAATTGACGGAATCCAGCAGGGAAAATTCCCGATGAAACCCGGTGCAACCTGGAAGCATTGTAAACCTGGTTGGTCAGGTTTTTACCAGCGAAGAATAGCGTTAACCCATTAAGGTGTTTGTTTGAAACATGCTTGAACGAGTATTGAATGTGTGCATCAACAGTGGCATAGCTTTCCAGTTTTCCCAAAGCACCATCATTCGACTCATCACTTAGGTTCAGATAATCCGTGTATTGTTCTCCGGTTAGATGAAAGTTTCCACCAATCACCAATCCTTTAAAAGCATACGATAAACCAGCACCCATGTTAAAAGCGGGTATATAAGGTGCTTCATTTGCTTCCAAACCATCCTCACCAAATATCATTTCAACCGCCTCGATATTATCGAAATCATCTGCATCAAGGGTTCCGGTTATGACTTCCAACTCACCTTGTCCATTTTCTGAATAAGCCTTTAAGCCAGTTTCGTTATTTATTTTTTCTATCAGTTCCTGCCTGGTCTGGGTGTTGTGTTTTGCTTTCAATAAGTCGCTGTCTTTCAATTGACCAGAGGTTATTCTGCTTTGAATCCAGGTTGCATTGCCCTGAATTTTGAGTGAATGTCCTGTAACATTGGCCAACTTCATCACATCTAATGTCAAACCAGCTTCCAAACCTGAAATTCTAACAGAGCCAAGGCTTTCAAAGGCTTCTTTCCTTCCTGCTGAATAGAAGTTTTTGATGTGATTGTTAAAATACACCAATTGACCACTAAGGGATTGTTTCACCCCAGTTCCGCGAAAACCAGCTTCCATACTAAGGCTGGTTTCAGGTTTCATATTTAAGGGATCATCGGTGCTGGCAGAACTAACTTCATCATCAGTCACAGATAAAAAACCGGCTGAAGAAGTTGGTGGTGTATAACCCTTGTGCAAGCCTGCAAATAGTTTCATCGATGAATTGTCTTCATCAATTACTTTGAAACTTGCTGAGCCACCAGGCAAAATAGATAAAAAAGCATTGTTGATTTCATCAAAGTTTCCGCCATTGTGGTTGGGGTTTTGAGCTGCCGCCAGTAAATCCTGTTTGGTCATTTTAACCGCCTCGAAACGAACAACAGGCGAGACAGTGAACTTTCCAACGGTAAAAGATTCCTTGATGTAGGCAGCTCCTGAGAGCAGGTTGTATTGATGGTCGAGGATCAAAGAACCACTACGAGCAAAACGGGAAGAATCGTTTTTGATTTCCTGGTTACCAAACTTCTCATGATGAAGTTGTAAGCCGATTTCAACCTCTCCATGAACGCGCCCCTCACCATATTTCAACTTCAAAGATTCGTTCCAACCGGTAACATTGAATGCCCGGTTTCTTGCTTTTGTGGATTCATAGCCATCTATCACCTTTCCAACACGTACATAATCATCATCAGTAAAAACCTGATTTTGAAGATAGCTGTACCGATCGTTGAAGATTTCATCTCCCACATATTCCTGGACTTCACTGGCTTTCTTCAAAGTGGTGTTTTGTCTCCACCAGTCGCGGGTGAATTGATGTGCATATACTTTGGACCGCAGCACAACTTTCTTAGAAAAAGCATAAGTGTGGATGAGATCAGCTGCAATTCGTTTGGTCAACAAGTCATCAGCATCAAAGGGGTTTTGAACAGGATCGAGGGAAAACGTAAGTGGTGTAATGGAACTGTAGGTTGCGTTCGATTTTTCCTGATGATAATTCAGTTTTACATAAACTGATTGTTTTTCGCCCAAATCGGCAAACAATTTCACGGTAGAATTAAAAATTTCGGAACCGCTGTTTTGTGTAAAACCATCGAATTGTTTGTACAACACCTGGGCTTCGGCACCTACATTTTTCCATGTTCCACCATAGGAAACCAAACCTGAAAGGTAACCATGCTGACCTCCAGTCAGGTTCAATCGTAAAGTTGGATTCTGGGGTGGTTTCCGCGTGATGTAATTAACCACTCCATACATCGTGTTGGGCCCATAAGTCACAATGTCCGCGCCTTTTATAATTTCGATACCGTCTAATCTGTCAGTTGGTGGATTGTAATAAGCACTGGGTGCAAGGTAGGGCGCAGGTGCAACTGGCGTTCCGTCCTCAAGAATCAGAATCTTATCGCTTCTCCTCGGGTAAGATCCCCGGATTCCAACATTAAGCCGGTTTGAGATTCCCATATCGCCAGCCACATTCACACCGGGAACGTTTTTCAGGATTTCTTCCGTTCCGATAGGTTGAATTCTATCCAGCTGTTGCTTCGATACAAGAGAGTTTGAGTTATTGTATCGCTCGCTAAATTCGCTTCTCAAGTGAGTAATGGTTACCTCCTGAATCTGGCTGGCACGCTCTTCAAGAGTAAGCGTTCCAAGATTCACACTTGGATTGCTTTCATCCAGGTGGATATTTTCTTTAACCAATTTGTCGTATCCAATATATTGCAATGAAACGATGTAATCTCCCTCCTCAAGTTCTCTAAATTTGAAATATCCGTCTTCATTGGTTAGGGTTCCGGTAGTCTCATTCAAATTGACGCTGACAAAAGCCAATGGCTCTTTTTCCTTATCGGAGACAATTTTTCCTTCAATGGTTCCGTCCAAAGCCATTAATTGTACACAGGTAAGGCAAATAACAATAGTTATTGGTAATCTAAACATGAGTTGTGTTGAATTTGTGATCGATTATGTTTATTTAGACTAATTCTAAATAAGGGCAAAAATAGAGACGCAATGTGGTTCCATCAATCGCATGATGTGGTTAAAATGGGAATAGCTATTAATAGCTACTGCAATAGCTGAATTGGTGCCTAACGGGAGGATACCAGGCCGGAATCCATCGCAAAACGAACTACTTCAGATGCCGATTTGGCGTTCAACTTCTTGAGGATATTCTTACGGTGTGCGTTAATGGTATGATGGCTAAGGCAAAGTTTGCTGGCAATTTCTTTAGTAGTTAAGCCTTCAGAAATCAATCGAACAACTTCAATTTCCCGAAGGCTGAGAATGGTAGGGTCGCAGGTTTCTTCGTGTTCAATTTGTCCTTCCAGCAAAACATCGAGCACACGCTGACAAACAAATTTCTCGCCTCGAATCGTAGCTTCAATCGCATCCAGGATTTCCGCTTTGCCACATTGCTTGGTCAAAAAACTCTTCACCCCAAGATCAAAAACCTTGAAGATGTTTTTCTTTTCATGGTCAGCAGAAATAACCAAAACCCGCGTTTTGGGAGAGCTTTCATGAATGGCGGAAATGTCATCCACTTGAAATTTATCCGGAAAGTTATAGTCGAAAATCAACAACTCAGGCTGATGGTATGCGAGCTTTTCGAGAAGATCTGCCCGGTTGCATGCTTCATCAACCACCTTCGTATTATCTACCTTTTGCAGGTAAGACTTCATTCCCTCGCGGCTAAGGTCCTGGGGGTCGGCTAACAAAACATTGATAGTGGGCATTCGAAAATCCTTATTTAGATTAATTCTAAACAAAGATAACCATTACCGATTTTATCATTCAACATAATCGATTTCAAGGAAAGATTTTGCCGCATTGTCAGGGGTGCTGACCTCATCATCTAAAAAATCGAAAACAGGGTGCCAGGCACGCACGAAATAGTATTCCAACGACAGAAAATGAAAAAGAACCTTACCCGTAGAATCCGTTTGGCCAATCTTCTGTCGCTCAAGATCAAATGAGCGTAAGTCTTCTGTTTCGTATAAAATAACCTCAACACCTGCAAGGGCACTATCTTCTATACTCCCATTGTTTTCGTAGAAATGACGAATGGAAACCTCAATTTGTTTGTCAGTCTGGTTGGAACCATTAGTTGAGTCAACTGGTTCAGTTTCGCAACCTGCAAAAACAAACGTTACGACAGCAATTATCACTACAAGAACCCTTTTCATCAAAACGAAGTTACTGAATTGAGACACCAGAAACGTACACACTTTTGCATGACAAACCCTTGCTATCAACGAAGCGGATATTTGACATAAATTTGCGCTGCTTTAAAACCAAGCATCCATTTCAAAACTGAAAATCAAAATATAATGGCTTTACAAAAAGGAGATCGGGCACCCAACTTTAAGCTCTACGATACAGAAAAGAACGAAGTTTCATTGGAAGACTATAAAGGCAAAAACCTGGTGGTTTTGTTTTTTCCATTGGCTTTCACAGGCGTTTGTACTACCGAACTTTGCACCATCAGAGATGACATTAGCAACTACCAGGGCATCGGAACCGATGTGGTAGGAATTTCAGTTGACACGCCATTTTCATTGGGCAAATTCAAAGCTGAACAGAATCTGAATTTTCCACTGTTGTCAGATTTCAATCGCGATGCCATGACTGCTTATGGAGCGAAATATGAAGAATTCGTACTTGGATTGAAGGGCGTTGCAAAACGTTCAGCATTTGTGGTAGATGGAAACGGCACAGTTCAATATGCAGAAGTATTGGAAAGCGCAGGTGACCTGCCCAATTTCGATGCGATCAAGGAAACTTTGTCTTCATTGAACTAGTCGGACAAACGAAAAGAAAAAAGGCTTCTGTACCATTGTACAGAAGCCTTTTTTCTTTTCCTGAATTCATACAAGCCACCAGTTAACACAAACTTCACCAGAAACCCATAAATTCGAAAAATCATGCATCAAAACACGTTACCGGTAATGGAGCAGTTTTACACCATCCAGGGTGAAGGATTTCACCAGGGAAGGGCGGCCTGGTTCATTCGTTTGGGTGGTTGCGATGTAGGGTGCACATGGTGTGATGTGAAAGAATCATGGCCGCCAGAAAATCATCCGCAAATGTCGGTTGAAGAAATTGTGGAAGCAGCAGTTGATTCTGGATCCGAAATATGTGTAATCACTGGAGGAGAACCTCTGATGTACAACCTTCGGAATCTCACCGACAGTTTACAAAAACGTGGTTTGAAAACCCATGTTGAAACATCAGGCGCTTATGCCATGAGTGGGGCATGGGACTGGGTTTGTTTTTCGCCTAAAAAATTTAAACAACCGGCTGCTGATTTTCCGGCTCTGGCACAAGAATTGAAAGTGATTGTGTACAACAAATCCGACTTCAAGTGGGCAGAAGAATTTGCGGGACAAGTGTCGGACGGATGTTTGTTATTTCTTCAACCAGAATGGTCGCGAGAAAAGGAAATGACACCTTTAATCATAGAATACGTAAAACAAAATCCGAGGTGGCAGATTTCGTTACAGGTGCACAAGTACATGAATATTCCCTGAATGGATGTGGGTTTATGGCGAAATTTGGCAGTTCCAACATGGATAAAGTAATACCGATAAAGACATTGGTTTGAACTCAATCTACAAACATGCGATTCTGATCTTTGGTTTGATCTTCTTCTTTGGACTAAGTTTCAATCCCGCCTTTGCTCAAATAAAGGCTGAAAAGGTCAGCAAGAAGGCGGTTAAGCTCTACGAGGAGAGTCAAAGCCATTTGAAATGGGATAGGTTTAAAGAAGCCAAAATGCTGTTGGTGGAGGCCATTTCAATTTCTTCTGAATTCACCGATGCTCTTTACCTGAAAGCTGATATTGAAATCTTCAATCAGCAATATTTGGAAGCGGAAAAAAGCCTGACAACACTTTCAGAAATTGATCCCACTTTTTCAAATCGCACCAATTTTTTAATGGGGGAAGCCCTGTTTTTCCAGGAAAAGTATGCCGCTTCCAAACCATTCTACGAATCCTATTTAGAGAAAACAAAAGGGCAAAATCGCCAAACCGAACAAGTTAAGCTGCAATTAAAGCATATTCCCTTCGCAATAAATGCGCTGAAAAACCCGGTTCCTTTCACCCCCAAAGACATGGGGCCAGCCATCAACACAAAAACCGATGAGTATTTCCCCGCATTAACTGCCGATGAACAGGAACTTTATTTCACCCGACTGCTTCAATCTGGCAAATATGTTCAGGAAGACATTTTCAGTAGTTCCAAAACCAGCAAGGGGTGGGCTGCCTCTCAAAATCTTGGGCCACCGGTTAACACGCCTCACAACGAAGGCGCACACACGATTTCTCCGGATGGGCGTTTCCTCATTTTCACAGCCTGCGAAAACCCGATGACCTATGGAGGTTGCGATCTCTACATTGCAGAACGAGTAGGTAATCGATGGTCGCAGCCGAAAAACATGGGACCAAGTATTAATTCAAAATTCAAAGAAACTCAACCTTCCATTTCTTCAGATGGCAAATCGATTTATTTCGTCACCAATAGGCGAGAAGGAGTCGGAAAATTCGACATTTGGGTCTGCCATCGGCAGGAAGATGGAAAATGGGGAGCGGCTGAAAACCTGGGAGACCAGGTAAACACGCCACATTTCGAGGAACGGCCTTTTATACACCCAGACAACCAAACACTTTATTTTTCCTCAACGGGACATCCAGGCATGGGGGGTTCTGATTTGTTTGTCAGCAAGCGACTGGAAGATGGCAGTTGGGGACCTGCAAAAAATCTTGGATATCCGATCAATTCCGTGGGAAGTGAAAATGGCATTTTCGTCAGTGCCAACGGGCAGCAGGCTTATTTCGCATCAGAGCAAATCAACAGAACACAGGGTCTCGATTTGTTTGAGTTCGAATTGCCCGAAGCACACAAACCCAATTTCGTAACCTATGTGAAGGGCAAAGTAGCAGATAGCGGAACCCGAAAACCCCTAAGAGCAGTGATAGAACTCATAGACTTAAAAACGAGTGAGGTTGTACTTAAAACAAAATCTGACAAGGAATCGGGTCAGTTTCTAACCTGCCTTCAAGTTGGAAAAGAATATGCCTACAGCGTTTCAAAAAAAGGCTACCTGTTCCATTCAGAAAACTTCAAGGTAACAGAGAGCAATTCTTCCGAGCCATTTGAATTGAACATCCTTCTGCAAAAACTGAAGGATGGCGCATCAATCGTACTAAACAACATATTCTTCGAAAGTGCCTCTTATGAGTTGGATCCCAAATCCACATCGGAGTTGGAGCGCTTGCTTAAGCTACTTACAAACCATCCTGAGTTAAAGATCGAAGTCAGTGGGCATACCGATAATACAGGTAATGAAGCTGAAAATCTGAAACTTTCCACTAATCGGGCAAAAGTAGTTCGGGATTATCTGGAGCAAAAAGGCATAGCTTCCAATCGTTTGGAACACAAAGGTTTTGGTTCCTCAGAGCCCATAGCTGATAACTTAACCGAAGAAGGAAGGGCTAAAAACCGAAGAACCGAGTTTAAGGTGGTTAATTGAGGCTTTCCGTTACTTTCATAATCAGGCTATATAGAACGCTGATCAGCCAGTGGGCAGACAAGTTTTCGCGGATTGCTTATGATAAGTTATGATAACCGATCAGCGAAAATCATAATCATCAGCGTCATCAGCGTTCCAATAGAAACACTATCACCCCTAAATTCAATACCCATACTTCTCCTTCCAAAGCTGTTTCAAGCGTTCTCGCATTTTCAATTCACTGGCATTATCTGATGGTTCATATAAACGATGTCCGGAAACCTCGTCAGGCAGATACTCCATATCTGTAAAATTTCCTTCAAAACTATGCGCGTATTCGTAACCCTTTCCATAGTTCAAATCCTTCATCAATTGTGTGGGTGCGTTTCTAATGTGAAGCGGCACAGGAAGGTTGCCGGTTTCCCGAACCAGGGCCAACGCTTTTGAAATTGCTGTGGTTGAAGAATTACTCTTGGGCGAACTGGCCAGGTAAATAGTGGTTTGCGAAAGAATCAATTGGCACTCGGGGTAACCAATCACATTTACTGCACTAAAACAGTTATTCGCTAATAAAAGGGCGTTGGGGTTGGCATTGCCAATATCTTCAGAAGCCAGAATCAGCAGCCTGCGCGCGATAAACTTGGGGTCCTCTCCCCCATCAATCATCCTAGCCAGGTAGTACAAAGCTGCATTGGGATCGCTTCCTCGAATCGACTTTATGAAAGCTGAGATGATATCGTAATGTTGCTCGCCATTTTTATCGTATTGAGCGATTTTTTGATGAGCCACTTTTTGAACCATCTCATCGGTGATTGTCAATGGATCATCCTGGAACGTACCTGTAACTAATTCCAGTAGATTCAACAATTTTCTGCCATCACCCCCGGAAAGCAGAAACAACGAATCCGTTTCCTTCAGTTTGATTTTTCTTTTCAACAACAACACATCTTTTTCCAAAGCCTGGTTCACAATTTTGGAAAGCTCTTTCACCCCAAGGCTATTAAGTGTATAGACCTGGCAGAGGGACAAGAGTGCAGAGATTACCTCGAAACTTGGGTTTTCGGTAGTTGCTCCAATTAGTATAACAATCCCTCTTTCTACAGCACCCAACAATGAATCCTGTTGTGACTTGCTGAAACGATGAATTTCATCAATGAACAAAATCGCTTTGCCTTGGCGGGCAGCCAGTTTAATGACTTCACGAACTTCCTTAACTCCCGAACTAATTGCACTCAAGGAATAAAAAGGGACGTCCAATTCCTTACTCAAAATAAGTGCTAAAGTGGTTTTACCCACGCCTGGTGGCCCCCAGAAAATCAGGGAAGGCAAAATTTTACTTTTGATGGCAGTATGCAGCAATTTCCCTTTCCCAGTAAGGTGTTCCTGCCCCACAAACTCAGCAAGAGATTTGGGGCGCATGCGCTCCGCTAATGGTGGCAAATTGTCGGACATAATGAAAGCGCAACGAATTTAAGGATTCGGGGTTTCAAAATGATTTACCATTGCAAAAAACGCATTTGCCTTGAACGTTGAATTACTTTTGCACCAGATTCAATATGTTGTATAATTCTATCCTCCGGCCACTTTTGTTTCAGCTTGAAGCTGAACGCGCCCACCATTTCACGCTTGATACATTTCATTCCCTGCTCAAAATTCCCGGAGCAGCTGCAATAATCCGCTCTTTATTTTCAACTGAAAACCCAAAGCTGCGTAAAAAGGTTTTTGGATTCGATTTTCCCAACCCTGTTGGGTTAGCAGCTGGTTTTGATAAAAACGCGCAATTCATTGATGAGTTAACAAACCTTGGTTTTGGGTTTATTGAAATCGGGACTGTAACCCCGCGTCCTCAACCTGGCAATGAACAGCCTCGGTTGTTCAGATTGCCAGCTGACCGGGCCATCATTAACAGGATGGGATTTAACAACCAGGGAGTTGACGTGGTGGTTGAAAGATTAAAGCATCGAAAATCAAATGCGATAATCGGGGGAAACATTGGTAAGAATAAAACAACTCCTAATCAAGAGGCCATTGATGATTATGACATTTGCTTTCAAAAGCTGTTCGATCATGTGGATTATTTTGTCGTCAACGTGAGCTCTCCCAATACACCGGGTTTAAGAGAATTGCAGGAACGCGAACCATTGACTCGTTTGCTAGCTCACTTACAAAATCTGAATACAACCAAACGAACCCCTAAACCTTTGTTGTTAAAGATCGCGCCAGATCTGAACAACACACAATTGGGTGATATAGCCAGCATTGCCAAAGAAGTTGGCCTTTCGGGTGTCATTGCAACCAACACAACAATTTCCAGAAGTGGTCTAAAGACAGCTCAAAAAAGGATTGATGAAATTGGGGCTGGGGGCTTAAGTGGTGCACCATTGACGGCTCATTCCACAGATGTATTGAAGTTTCTGAGACAGCAATTACCGAAAGAAACAGCACTAATTGGTGTAGGTGGAATTATGAATGGAGATGATGCCAAGGCAAAATTGCAAGCTGGTGCAGACCTGGTTCAGGTTTATTCTGGGTTTATTTACTTGGGACCGGGAATGGTGAAAGAGATTTGCCAAAAACTGGCTACTGCGTAAAAGCAAACTGCACCAAGTTAGCGCCCATCTGAAGTGCCTTCTGTCGAATTTCTTCGGGATCCTTATGCACTGCAGCATCTTCCCAACCATCGCCCAAATCGCTTTCGTAAGAATAAAAACAGACCAACCGGCCTTCATGGAAAATCCCAAATCCTTGTGCAGGCTTGTTATCGTGTTCATGAATTTTTGGCAAGCCATTTTTGAACGGGAATGTCTGTCCATACACTTCGTGTCCAAAAGGCAACTCAACAAATTCCGAAGCAGGGAAAACCTTTTTCATGGCAGGCCGAACAAATGGATCCATGCCATAATTGTCATCAATGTGCAGGAACCCTCCCGCTACTAAATAGTTTCTGAGATTATCTGCTTCCTGATCGTTGAAAACCACATTTCCGTGTCCTGTCATATGTAGAAAGGGATAATTGAAAATTTCAGGGCTACCGACTTCAACCGTTCCCGGTTCCGTGGTAATGTTCATTTTCAAACGCTGGTTACAAAACTCAATCAAGTTGGGAAGTGCGGTTGGGTTGGCGTACCAATCTCCGCCTCCATTGTATTTGAGTAAACCAATTTTTACAGAGGACTCATTGGGAACAAATGACGTAAGGCTGAAACTGATTCCAGCAAGGAAAATGATCAGATAAATCCGATTGAGCATGAGTGCGAAAATATTGATTTCTGGAATGCTATTGATTTAAAATTGAAATGGTGTTAACAGATACCAAAGCAGCCGTTTCCATCCTCAAACGTGCAGCACCTAAACTTATTCCCTGCCATCCAAGGTCTAAGGCAAGTTTTAACTCCTTTTCAGAAAAGTCACCCTCGGGGCCGATAAGTATGGTTGTGTTCTTTCCTAGTTGATAAGCACTCTTCAAATGAGGTAAATCCCCTCCAACGCAAGTAGCTATCAGTTGTTGATCTGTATGATCTGTTTGTTCAATCCATTTAGAGATCTTGATGGGTTCCGACAATTCCGGAAGATGCGAACGTTTGGATTGTTTCATGGCCGAAATCAGAATCTTTTTGCTCCGGTCAAAATTCATTTTCGTTCTTTCGGAATTATCACAAATCACCGGATTGATTCTTGAAATTCCAATCTCAGTTGCTTTCTCTAAAAACCATTCAAAACGAGCAATGTTCTTTGGAAGAGCAGTTGCGATTTCAAGTCTATAACCGAGGTCAGCTTCTCCAGTGGAACTAATCACGGTTAACCTGCAATGTTTTTTATGCTCATCTGCCAATTCGCATGTAAATCGATTTCCCAACCCATCAATAACCTCAACCTGATCACCAATGTGCTTTCGCAGCACTCGTACACAATGATGCGATTCCTCATTACTGAGCACTATTTGGTTTCGATCAATCGCCTCTGAATAAAATGTAACCACGGGTGGCAAAAAAACAAAAACCCCTCCATCGCTGGAAGGGTTTCTTTATTCAGGTCGTATTTCTTTAGAAATAACTCATCTGCCTTGGTGTCAAATATGCATCGTCTTTTTTACGGAATTCGTAACCGAGCATCACTTCGTGTGAGCCGGAGGTAAAGTTTCCAATTTCAGTCAAGATGTAGTCGTAGGCGTATCCTGCTCTTAATCTCTCTGCGAAGTAGTATTCGAAAATGAAGACTGCTGCATCGCCAGTACGGTACGAAGCACCAATCCATAAAGATTCAAACATTAACAGGCTCAGGTTTATGTCGGCCTGAAAAGGTGCGTTGGGTTGATACTTGAACAACACAGATGGTTTGATCTTGAAATCTGCCCTAATGCTCCAAACGTATCCTGCAGTGGCGAAATAATGGTTGTATTGACGTGCTACTTTGGTGGTTCCTTCCAATTCGAAATTGGTATTCAGGCTATTGTGTAACAAATGTGGAACGGAAAATCCTACATAGTATTTTTCGGGCACGTAGTAGTAGGCTCCAAAACCAAAATTCGGAATGAACAGACTTTTCGAGTTTTCATCGAATGCTCTGTCGGTAACATCATTCACCACCAATTGCTCCCATTTCGCTTTATAATGTGAGATGGTAGTCAACAAACCCAGGCTCATTTTACCTTTTCCCATTGGAATTCGGTAAGCATAATTACCTGCCAAGGTTAAAGTATTGGTTACTCCGATATTGTCGTTGATCAGCGAAAAACCGAGTCCGACCTTATCGTTCATCAACGGAGCATGTGCTGTAAATGTTAATGTTTTAGGAGCGCCTTCAAAACCGGCCCATTGATGCCGGTACAGCATGGTGGTGCTCAATACTTCCCTACTTCCGGCATATGCTGGATTGACAGCAAGGCCATTAAACATGTACATACTGTACTGTGGATCTTGTTGGCCAAAAGCAGATTGTGCAAGCAAAAACGCCCGAGGGCAATCGGTTATCACAGGCCCCTGATGACGGACACCATATCTCTGCATCAAAATGCTTTTGAGCACCAATTTTTTCTGCATCCACCAGTCTCATAACAAATCCTGTTACACAATACTGGTTTAACACAAAAACATGAACACACTACTTTTTAAATACGAGCAATCGAAGGCCATTCAACTTAGCAAGGTAAAACTGGAGCACTTCAAACAGGATATTGGAGCTTTCCAGGGGTTCGACAACGATTTAGACAACAATTTTGCTGTGGACTGGAAAGACGCAAATGATTTAAGCGAAAGCCAAAAGCCCGACAGTACAGTTAGGGCACAACAAAAACAGGAAACCGACAAGATCAAACACCAGACGGACTTATGTATTAAAGGCGCCAAGGATGCTAAATACTACCTGGGCCTCGCTTTTCCTGATGACGATAGCTACCTGACAGAGTTTGGGTTTCATAAGATTCATAAGGAACGGAACAGTACTGCCCGTTTTATTATCTGGATGTTTACCCTGCACAACAGGGCCGATAAATATAAAAATGAACTCACTGCAGCCGGTATGCCGCATACAAAAATCGACAACTTGTTGTCGCTTGCCAACAATTTGCTTACAGCCGAAAGAGATCAGGAAGCTTTTAAACGGGAAAGAATCAGCATTACCAGGGTAAGAACAAGCGCATTCAATTTTATGTGGCGATTTGTTTTAAGAATAGTACGGGTAGCTGAGATAATTTTTGATGATGACGAAGCTACCTTAAACAAGTTTAAATTGCCACAACTGAAGAAAGCGAAAGACAAAAATGCTGATTCCGAAACTACAACAGAATCATAGGTATTGTTTTAGACAGACAATGGCTAAACCATGAACCATCAACCATTGCACGGTATGGATTTATGGCCATCAATCCACATCACAACCGGCACGTCATGCAGGGCACAGACCCGGCATCTCCGGTATGAATATCCGTTGGGTACTTATTCCGAACGGATAGCTTGTATAACGGAGATTCCGTGTCAAGCACGAAATGACGGGATGTTGTTTGCTGCATTATCAACCTGAACGGTGATCTCTTCTATCAAAACAATCCCATACGACTAAGTGTCTTTGCGAGAAACTGACCAGGCAAAACCATCAATCCAATAAAAAAGGAGCAACGGTTTTCGTTGCTCCTTTTTTATTTTAAAACCCTTTCCGACCTAGTAATACGACATCTTTCTTGGTGTCAGATATTTGTCGTTTTTAATTCCAAAGTCATAGCCTACCATAATCTCATGACTTCCGGAATTGTAGTTACTTAATTCAGACAGCGTGTAATCGTAAGCATACCCTGCACGCAGGTGTTTGCTCAACCAATATTCCACCAGAAATACCACGGCATCGCCAGTTCTGTAGGATGCACCAATAGAGAAGTCATCTTTGATGATCAACAAGGCGTTGATATCAAATTCAAGTGGTGTATTTTTCACTGCTTTCATCAAAACAGAGGGTTGCAGATCGAGGTTATCAGTCAGCCTGAATTTATACCCGGCTGTAGCGAAGTAGTGTTTCGACTGTCGGGCAACATCTGTATCTGTTCCTTCCAGGCTGAATTTTTTCTCTAAACTGTTGTTCAGGAAGTGAGGAATCGAAAATCCGACAAAATACTTGTTGGTGTAATAGTAGGCTCCAATCCCAAAGTTGGGCAACAAGATACTTTCGGAATTATTGAGGAAAGCATTGTCGTTCAGATCATTGGTGATCAGTTCAGACCATTGGGCACTAACGTGCCACAATGTAGCCTGCATTCCCAGGGCCAGTTTTCCTTTCCCCATGGGTTGTTTGTAGGCAAAAGAACCTGCAACCCCAAAGGTGTTTGAAACACCAATGTTGTCGTTAAGAATTGAAAGGCCAAGTCCCAGTTTCCTGTTCAGCAGAGTTCCGTGCACATTTGCAGAAAGGGTTTTGGGTGCGCCTTCGAAACCGGCCCATTGGTGGCGGTAGATGGCGGTTACGCTAAGCTGTTCTTTACTTCCAGCATAAGCGGGATTCAAAGCCAGGCCGTTGAACATGTACATACTGTACTGTGCATCTTGCTGTCCGAAAGCCGAGCTGCTGATGAAAATTGCTATAAGAGCCATCTTCAGTTTCAATAAACTTTTCATCGTTGGTAGGATTAAAAAGGTTTAATTAAATGGAAGGGCACCGGAGTAATTCACAGGCTTAACGCTGCCTGTGAATCACTACAAAGCCTTTATAGATTGTATTTTCTTCGTTGTTTAATTTAAGTACATAGTAATACGTTCCATCCGGAAGTTCCTGTCCGCTCTTGTTCTTTCCATCCCATTGGTTTCTGTAGTGCTCGGTTTCCCAAACCACGTTACCCCAACGGTTGAAAATCACTACTTCGTTGTCCGGATAGTTTTCAATTCCAGGAATATTCCAGTTAGGTGGATTAACCGGATTTGGAATAGCATTCGGAATGAACACATACTCGCGACCCGGACGAACCAGAACGATTACACAAGCCTGAACACATGCACCGTGCATATCGCATATCGTGTAAGTGAAACTGTCGATACCATCGAAGTCTCCATCAGAAACGTAGGACAACGTTCCGTCTGAATTGAGGTAAACAGTTCCGTGCATTGGCTCAGTCCATCCAGATACCCAAATACTGTCATTCGGATCAGGATCGTAATCGTTGTGTAACACATCAACTTTGGCCGTTCTACCTGTTACCGTATGAACCGTATCACACTCAGCAACCGGTGGATTGTTACAATCAGGATCGAGGATCGAAATCGTCAATGATTGCAGACACTCGGTTGCATCAAATACGTTCACGCTGTAATCGCCAGGAATCAACCCTGAAAGATCTTCAGTAGTTGCTCCGTTTGACCAGATGATGATGTACGGTTGCGTTCCACCGTCAATAGTCAGGTCAATTCCAGCGCTGTTCAGGCTGTCACAGTTTCCTTCAATGATTACACTTGAAACCACCAACTCAGGCGCAGGATCGATTGTTACGTCAATCACTTTATCACATTGGTTGTCATCAGTAATAGTAACCGTGTAGTTACCGGCAAACAAGCTGTCAACGTCTTCAGAAGAAGGCCCATGCGACCAGTTGAATGTGTATGCAGGGGTTCCACCTGTAGTTGTAAGATCAATTTCACCATATCCAACTTTGAAGCTACAAGCTCCATCATCCGTTGTTACGATAGCAGCAGAAATTGAATCCGGCTCTACCACGTTTGCAGTTAATGTCTGTGAACATTGGTTGTCATCCATCACGGTGAGGATGTAAGCTCCGGCACCCAATCCAGTAATATCCTCTGTAACAGCGCCATTATCCCAGTTGTAGGTGTATGGGGCTGTTCCACCTGAAATGGTTACATCTACAGAACCATTAGCATCACCGTGGCAGTTCACGTCAACTTCAACAGCCGCAATGGCTATAGTATCCGGCTCGTCAATGGTCATTCCATTCAGGCCAACGGTACATCCGTTAGCATCTGTTACAATAACATTCAATGAACCAATTCCAAGGTTGTTTAAATCTTCGGAAACTGCGCTGTTCGACCAGTTGAATTGATAGGGTCCGGAGTTACCGGTTACGGTCAAGTCAATTGAACCATCTCCTGATCCGTTACAGGAAATATCGAAGAGATCAGCCTGAACATTGAATCCAGGAACTGCAGTCAATGTTGTGAATGACTGTGAAGTACATCCGGCATTGTCGGTAACAATTACGGCATAAGTTCCAGCTGCAAGGCCAGTAACATCTTCAGTAGTTGCTCCGTTTGACCATGCGAATGTATAAGGTCCAACACCACCAACAACTGTCAAATCAATGGAACCATTTGAAACGGAACAAGTTGAATTAGTCCCGGCCAAGCCAACGCTTAACGTGGCAGATTCGTTAACTACAACGATATCGGAAACTTCACAACCGTTGATGTCAATAACAGTCACTGTGTAAACACCTGCAGAAACGTTTGTCAATGTGTCGCCAACGGATCCATTACTCCATGTTGCCGTATAACTGACAACACCACCGGTTACTCCCAGAATAACGTTTCCATTGCTTTGGCCACAAGTTGCCGGGGTAACGTTTACTCCAATTGCGAAGATTGGAATTTCACCCACGGTAACACTTGCAATACCGTCACATCCAGTAGAGTCAGAAACCGTAACTGAATAGATGCCAGGAATTAGATTCATCACATCTTCAGTATTGGCAGCATTAGACCAGTTGTAAGTATATCCACCGGCACCGCCAGTAACACTTAAATCAACTTGTCCGTTGTTTCCAACGCCACAACTTGCATCTGTCACAACAGTGGTCAATGCCAAGCCGCTGATTCCGTTAACATTCACCTGGTCGATCAATTGGCAACCCAAAGAATCGGTAACAGTAACACTATAACTTCCTGGTGACAGGTTGTTAATAGTTTGACCACCTGAAAGGGTACTCCAAACATAGCTGTAAGAACCAACACCCCCAGAAACTGAAACTGTAGCTGAACCATTGCTCGCTCCACAAGTTGCGTTTATGGCGCCTGTAGAGACGATCATGCTCGACAAGGTTGAAACACTGAACACTTCTGTTCCTGAACATCCATTCAGGTCAGTAACATTCAGGATATAAAGGTCGTCTTCAATTGAAAGCAGGTCTTCAGTAACCGCACCTGTTGACCACTGATAAGTGTAAGGTGAAGTTCCTCCAGTGATGGTTACATCAATTCCGCCATCAACTCCACCGGCACAAGTCACATCTGTAACCTGACCTGCAATGTCGATTTCGAGTGGTTCATCTACCTGTATTCCTGTAATTGCTACGTCACAACCATTAGAGTCAGCGACTGTAACATTATAGCTACCGGCTGCTAATCCTGTAAGGTCTTCTGTGGTTGCAAGGTTCGACCAGTTGTAGGTGAATGGTGCCAGACCATTGCTCACAATCAAGTCGATCGCTCCATCTGATAATGCATTACAGGATACTGAAGTGTAATCGATATTCACATCCAGACCTGCAGGACTTGTAATTTCAGCAAAGGCTGAGGTGCTACATCCGGTTGTGTCGGTAACAGTTACCACATAAGTTCCCAGAGCGAGGTTGTCAACATCCTCGGTAATTTCTCCATTAGACCACGTGAATGTATAAGCACCCTGACCACCTACGGCCGTCAGATCAATTTCTCCATCATCACCTAAACATGTGGCATCTGTTGTTACAAGGTTTAATGCAAGCGTTGCATTTTCTGAAATGGTAACAGCCATGCTTTCAGCACATCCGTTGGCATCCGTAACCGTAACATTGTAGAAACCGGCTCCCAACCCTGAGGCGGTATCATTTACTGTACCATTACTCCACTCGAAAGTGATTGGTGGAACACCACCAGTTACGCTCACGTTGGCAGAACCATCGTCCTGACCACAGTTTGAGTTGGTGTTACCGATTGCCAAGGTCATTCCGGCATCGAGGCCAACAACAGCAGACATTTGCTCTGAACAACCAGCAGCATCGGTTACGGTAACCATGTATGTTCCTGAACCAACATTGAAGATATCTTCTGTTACAGCCGCATTAGACCATTGATAAGTATATGGTCCGGTTCCACCGCTGACGATGATATCTACAGCACCACTTGGGTTGGTTCCACAAACATCATTGGTTGTGGAAGCCACCTGGATAGCGATATCTGTAATCTCATTTACATTGGCTGAAGTAACTTCAGAACAACCAACAGCATCGGTAACAGTGACACTGTACATACCGGCATTCAATCCTGAAATTGATTGAGTAGCCTGGGCGTTATCCCACAGGTATGCATAAGGCGCAACACCACCAGTTGCTTGAACAATAGCTGTTCCATTGGCAGCTCCACAAGAAGCATTGATGATTCCTGTTGAAAGGGTCAATGTTGAAATCGTTCCAACAGTGAACGTGGCATTTTCCTGGCAACCATTGGCATCTGTGACAACCACAGTGTGAAGACCGGCAGTAACACCGCTTAGATCTTGGGTAACTAATCCACTATTCCAATAGTAAGTATATGGCGTGTTGCCTCCAGTTACAGTAATATCAATTGAGCCATCTGTTCCACCTGAACAAGTAACGTTTGTAATTGTTTGGGTGATAACGATATCTGTTGGCTCTTCAACAATTATGTCAATCACAGTTGCGGAACAACCGTTGACATCGACTACTGTTAAATGATATGTTCCAACAGCCAATCCTGTTAAGTCTTCAGTATTGGCTCCAGTTGACCAACTATAAGTGAATGGTGCAGTTCCGTTTAATACTGTTGCATCCAGTGAAGCGTCAATATCACCTTGACAAGAGACATTGGTGATATCAACTTCAACATCCAATGCTTGTGAAGATGTGATAACCACGCTACCCGTTGATGAACATCCTGTTGTATCATTTACCGTTACCACATAGGTTCCAGCAACAAGACTGCTTAAGTCTTCTGTGATCATTCCGTTTGACCAATTGTAAGTATAAGGAGCAATTCCGCCAACAACAGTCAGATCAACTGAACCATCGTTTCCGGCACAACTCGCATCCACTGATGTGATGTTCAACGCAAGAATGGCGTTTTCCGAAACAGTAACATTTGTTGTTTCAGTACATCCGGCAGCATCGGTTACAACCACACTGAAGAATCCAGCAGGGAGGTTATTGGCTTGTTGGGTTACTTGTCCATCACTCCACAAATAGGAGAATGGAGCAGTTCCACCAACAACATTAACAGAAGCAAAACCATCAGGTTGACCACAATTTGCGTTTGACGCAAACGGTGTCAAAGTCATTCCGCTCATTTCATCCACAATTCCGGTCATTTGCTCGGAACATCCTGCAGCATCTGTTACAACAACTGTGTATGATCCGGCAGTAAGGTTGAAGATATCTTCGGTAATCTCCAAGTTTGACCATGCATATGTATATGGTCCAACACCACCACTAACGATTATGTCGATGGATCCGAGAACCTGGCCACCACAGGTTGCATCTGTAACGGTCATTAAAATGTTTACATCAGTAATTTCATTCACAACAGCATCGGCAGTAGCTGTACATCCTGAAGCATCAGTTACAACAACTGAGTAGGTTCCAGCTCCAACACCGTTGTAAACTTGTCCATTTGGACCGCCTGTCCAACTGTATGTATATGCTCCAACACCGCCAGAGGCAGTTGCTGAAGCTGATCCGTTGAGCGATCCACAGGAAGCATTAATCACTCCTGTAGAAACGGTTAGCACGGAAGTAACACCAATACTGAAAGTTGAGTTGGTAACACAACCGTTTGAATCTGTAACATAAACGCTGTAAACACCCTGGCCAACAGCAGTCAAATCTTCAACCACAGTTCCGTTTGACCAGTAAACATTGTATGGTGTGGTTCCACCGGAAATCGTAATATCAATTGCACCGTCCGTTCCACCAAGACAAGTTACATCGGTAATTGAACCAGCTACTTCTAATCTATCCGGCTCTTCAACCAAGATGTCGATGATTACCGCTGAACAGCCATTGGCGTCAGAAACTGAAACTGAATAAGTCCCTATTGAAAGATTACTCAGGTCCTCAGTAGTTTCTCCGGATGACCATGCGTAAGTATATGGTGCTGTTCCGTTCAATACCGAAACATCGATAGAACCATTTGCATCTCCACTACAGGTTACGCTGGTAACATAAGCGTCAATATCCAATCCTCCTGAGTTCTGAACATCTGCGATTCCGGTTGCACTACATCCCGTAGTATCAACAACTGTCACCACATAGATTCCAGCGTTCAAGCCTGAGAGGTCTTCAGTTGTTGCTCCATTAGACCATTGATAACTAAATGGCGGTAATCCACCGAATACAGTCATGTCAACAGATCCATCACCACCGGCACAACTTACGTTGGCCACGGTAATTTGCAATCCAACGGTTGCGCTTTCTGAGATTGAAGCGTTGCCCGTTCCACTACAACCATTGGCATCGGTAACTGTAACAATGTAGAAACCGGCACCCAGGTTAGGGTTAACATCTGTATTAACACCGTTACTCCATTGATAAGTGTAAGGAGCTGTTCCACCAGATACGGAAGCGGTGGCAGATCCATTTGTCACTCCACAAGTCGCGTTCGAATTTGAAATGGAAATCGCCAATCCGCTTTGCTCAATAACAACAGCAGAACCTTGTTTTGAACATCCTGAAGAATCCGTAACCGTCACGGAGTATGTACCCTGCGTCAGGTTAGAAATATCTTCAGTAAGAGCTGAATTCGACCAGTTGAATGTGTAAGGTCCAACACCACCGGTTACGGTCAAGTCAATTGACCCGAGGTTTGCTCCACCACAGGTAGCGTCTGTGACTGCAAAAGTTAATTCTACGTCACTTACTTCATTTACGAAGGCTGATGTTACTTCAGAACATCCGTTGGCATCAATGACTGTTACGTTGTAAACGCCTGATGATAATCCGGAAATAGTTGGTGTGAACTGACCACCTCCCCAAACGTATTGGTAAGGTGCAACACCTCCAGTAACAGAAACGGTAATTGAACCATTATCCAACCCACAAACTGCATTCAACACACCTGTGGATAGTGTTATAATGGATTGAATTCCAACCGTGAAAGTGCTGTTTTCAATACACCCGTTGGCATCAGTAACTTGCACCGTATATACGCCATCGAGCAATCCGCTGATATCTTCGGTGGTTTGAGAAGTTGACCAGAAATAAGTATAAGGTGCTGTTCCACCGCTAACAGAGATATCAATTGCTCCGTCTGAATTTCCAACACATGTAATGTCAGTGATTGTTCCGGTAATTACTACTTCTGAAGGTTCATCAATCGTAATTCCACCAATGTTGATTGAACAACCATTATCGTCACTCACATCAACAGTGAATGAACCAGTAGTTAAACCTGTGAGGTCTTCGGAAGTAGCGCCATTTGACCAGCTAAAAGTATAAGGAGCAGCTCCGTTCAGAACGGTAACATCTATCATTCCGTCACCAGCTCCATTACAGCTTGTATTCGTGTAATCTACTTCAACATCAAGTCCGTCACTCAATTTCACTTCGGCTGTGCTGAAAGTGCTACATCCGGCAGAGTCAGTAACCGTTACCAGGTACAGTCCTGCAGCCAGCGAACTTATGTCTTCAGTAACTGCACCATTTGACCATGCGTATGAGTAAGGTGCAAGACCACCCGAAACTGACAGATCGAGCATACCATCATTTCCGGCACAACTTGAATTCGTCACTAAAATTTGAGAGAATATGTTTCCATCCTCGGAAACAACAACGTTTTTCGAATCAGAACATCCAGTTGAATCCGTAACTGTTACCGTGTAGAGTCCAGCTGCAAGATTTTGAATATTCACCGAAGTGCCACCATTACTCCAGGCATAAGAATAAGGAGGGGTTCCTCCTGAAACATTGGCACCTGCAGAACCATTGGCCAAACCGCATGAAGCGTTGATCTTTGGCGCATTGATTGTCAATCCGCTTTCTTCCATGACTTCAACTACAGTTACATCTGCACAGCCATCGGAATCACGCACGGTAACCATATAGGTTCCACCGGCAATATTTGAGAGGTCTTCAGTGATAGCATTGTTTGACCAGATATAAGTGTAAGGTCCGTTTCCACCTGAAACTGAAAGATCAATCGATCCATTAGCTGATCCGCATGTGGCATCTACCACAACATTCGTTACTGAAATATCTCCAATATTACTTACGGTGATGGTTTCGGAAGCACCACACCCGTTTGCATCGGTGACTGTTACATGATATACACCTTCACTGAGACTACCAATGTTTTGAGTTGCTTGTCCAGTACTCCAGGTATAAGTGTAAGGAGCAGCACCGTTAGAAACGCTGACTGTGATCGATCCGTTTTGATCGCCACAAGAAGCATTAACAATTCCTGTTGACACGATCAATGAAGCATCCAACTGAACGGTTACCGTGTAGTTAGCTTCACATCCACCATTGTCGGTTACATAAACTGTATAGGTACCAGCGGAAACACCAGTGAGGTCTTCGGTAGTTGCCCCAGTGTTCCAAAGCACTGAATATGGAGGTCTTCCTCCTAAAATAGCCACGTCAATTGAACCATCGGTATTTGTAATACAGGTTTCATTTGTTGTGGTTGCTGAAATTTGCAGTTCATCTGGTTCAATGATCGGAATAGCTCTTTCAACTGTACAACCATTCGCATCTGTAATAGTTAGGGTGTAAACACCGGTACCGAGGTTTGAAAGGTTGGTGCTGTTAGAACCATTGGACCACAACAAAGTGTAAGGTGAAACTCCACCAGTGATGGTATCGATGTTGATCCAGCCATCATCACCTCCGTTACAAGTAACTTGTGATTTGCTGAATACGCCAGCGATTTGTGCGGGCTCCTCAACTTCGATATTTGAAACAGTGATTGAACAACCTTTGGCATCTGAAACCTGAACAGAATAAGTTCCGCCATTTACCCCGGTTTGTGCAGCGGTAGTTGCACCATTTGACCAGAGGACACTATAAGGTGCAGTTCCGTTGGCAACTGCAACATCCAGGCTTCCATCGCCATCTCCGAAACAGAGAACATCGTTATAATCAACATGTACATCTAGGCCATCGGCCAGTTTAATTTCGGTTCGGCTAAAAGAACTACATCCGGTTGCATCGGTGATGGTGACCAGGTAAATTCCAGCACTCAGTCCAGTTAAATCTTCAGTAGCAGCACCATTAGACCACAATGTTGTGTAAGGAGCTGTTCCACCAGTGATTGTCAGGTCAGCAGTTCCATCATTCGATCCACATGAAGGTGGTGTTGAGCTGATCTGAGATTGAATTCCAGCGTTTTCAGCTACAACCGCCAAAGCTGTTTCAACACATCCGTTAGAATCAGTAACAACAACTTTGTAAAGACCCGCCTGTAGGTTTTGAATATTTACGGAAGTTTCGCCATTGCTCCAGGAGTAAGTGTATGGAGGTGTTCCTCCCGTAACATTCGCCCCTGCAGAACCGTTATTCATTCCACAATCAGCATTGATTTTAGGTGTGTTAACCTGCATTCCACTGGTGGCTTCAACACTGACAGATTCAATGTGCATGCATCCTGTAGCATCGGTGATGGTAACGTTGTAGCTTCCATCGTTCAATCCTGAAACATCTTGTGTGGCAGGGCCATGACTCCAGGCATAAGTATAAGGTGCCGAACCGTTCGAAACAGTCAAGTCAATTGCTCCGGAATTGGCGGTTCCACACATTGCATCGGTGATGGTTGAAGAAACTTCTAGATCACTGATTCCATTTACGTTCACTTCTGCCTCTGTACTACATCCGGATGCATCTGTAACAGTAACCTGGTAGGAACCGGCTGAAAGATTGGTTGAGAATGCATTGGATGAGCCATTGCTCCATTGGTAAGCATAAGGTCCCGAACCACCGGAAACACTCAACAGTGCAGATCCGTTGTTTTCACCACAAACTGCATTGATGACTCCGGTTGAAACAACCAGGTTCACATCCAATCCTACTGTGAATGACTTGTTAGCCATACATCCACCGGCATCTACCACATAAACTGTGTAGATTCCATGACCGAGACCAGACTGATCTTCATTGGTTGAACCTGTTGACCAGTTGATGCTGAACGGTGGGCGACCTCCAAGAATCGATAAGTCAATTGCTCCGTCCAAGCCACCGGCACAAACTTCATTTGTAACAAGAGCTGAAATGTCTATAGCATCAGGCTCAATAATCGGAATATCACGAGTAACCGTACAGCCTGCTGCATCGGTAATAATAACCATGTATATGCCAGGTCCGAGGTTGGTTATTCCTGCTGTTGTTGCGCCATTTGACCATGCATACGCATATGGAGCAACACCGCCACTTGGGTTCGTGATATTAATCCAACCATCAGCATCTCCTGCGCATGTAACTTGCGATTTATCGAATGTGGCTGAGATTTGATCAGGCTGAAGTACGTTAATGGTTCTGCTGATCTGACAACCATTCGCATCTGTAACTTGAATGATGTATGAGCCGGCAATCAGGCCAGTTACGTCTTGTGAAGTTGGTCCGTGTGACCACAGGTAAGTATATGGGGGGGGTGCTCCGCCAACAGTGATATCGAGAGCACCGTCATTTCCACCGAAACAAGTAACATTCGTTTTATCTACTGAACCCGTAAATGGTGCTGCAGGTGCAATGTTTATTTGGTTTGAAATTGTACATCCATTTGCGTCAGTTACCGTAACAAAATGTGGCCCAGGTGAAAGTCCACTTACATCTTGAGTTATTGGGCCATGTGCCCAAACGTAGGTGTAAGGAGGTGTAGCACCAGTAACAGTCAGATCGATTGTTCCGTCAGCAGCTCCTTGACAGGTTTCGTCAGTTTTAACGATACCTCCAGTAAAGTCAGAAGCTTCGTAGATTGTCGCTGAAGTACTTTCTGAACAACTGTTAGCGTCCGTAACTGTAACTGAATATGTTCCGGCTGAAAGGTTGCTTAAATCTTCGGTGACTGCGCCATTATCCCAGGCATATGTGAATGGTGCCGTTCCACCAGAAACTACCAGGTCGATGGCTCCATTACCAGCTCCATTACAATCAACGTTCGTTACATTGGTTGAGAGCGTAATTGCGGCAGGTTCTGAAACTGTAATTCCAGTTTCAGTTTCAACACATCCATTGGCATCAGTAACTGTAACTGAATATGTGCCTGCCGAAATGTTATTGAGGTCTTGAATCACAAATCCGTTTGACCATGCATACGTGTAACCGGGAGTTCCACCTGTTACTGTAAGGTCAATTGATCCAGTTGAAGCTCCATTACAATCTGCGCTTGTTGTCAGTACCGCAATGTTTATGGAAGTTGGCTCACCAACCGTACCTGCTGAAACAGCCTGACATCCATTAGCATCCGTTACTGTGATACTGTAAGTGCCAGCAGCAAGACCAGTGATATCCTGAGCTATTGCTCCATTTGACCAGATTACTGTGTATCCCGGTGTTCCACCTGAGATCGTCAAATCGATTGAACCTGTACTTGCTCCATTACACGCAGCATCCGTAACAACTGCTACTGCCGTTATTCCCGGAGGTGCTGTGATCGTAGCACTTGTAGTTCCGGTACATGAATTGGCATCAGTCACTGTAACTGTATATGTTCCAGTAGCAAGGTTATTAAGATCTTCAGAAAAACTTCCATTCGACCAGACATAGGTGAATGGAGCTGTACCATTCAAAACGGTAATATCAATAGCACCATCATTCGAAGGGAGGTCACCTCCACAGGAAACATGAGTTACAACCGATCCAACACTAAGCGGTGCTCCCTCGGTGACAGTTGCTGTCGCATTATCCGAACATCCATTAGCATCTGTCACGGTTACTGAGAAAGTTCCTGCGCTCAAACCTGAAACATCCTGTGTCACGGCTGCATTCGACCATAAGTAAACAAAAGGAGGTGTTCCACCACTTACCGATAGATCGATTGATCCGTTGGTTCCTCCGCTACAGGTTACATGAATAACTGTTGTAGAAAGTGAAAGCGCTGCTGGTTCACCAACAGTGAAAGTGGCATCGGCAGTACAGCCAGCTGCATCGGTAACAGTGAGCGTGTAGTTTCCAGCTCCAACGTTACTTACATCTTCAGTAGCAGCACCATTAGACCATGCAAATGAATAGGATGGTGTTCCCCCAACAGTAGTTACATTTATTGATCCGTTGGTTCCGCCATTACAGGAAACATCAGTAATAGTTAATGCAGTTATTTGAATTTGAGTTGGTTGGTTTATAGTTTTTGTTCCCGAAACCGTACATCCATTGGCATCGGTTATGGTAACCGTATAAGTTCCTGCTGTCAAGTTGAATAGGTCTTCGGTTATCTGGCCAGAACTCCATAGATAAGTGTAAGGAGGCGTTCCACCTTGTGCACCACCATCAATTGCACCATCATTTCCTGCGAAACAAGTTACGTGTGTTTCATTGAGAAAAGCGAATACAGGTGGCGGAGCAGGCAGGTTCAAACTTTGAGTTGCCGTACAACCATTTGCATCCAGAACAGTTACACTATAAAAACCTGTAATCAGGTTGGTGATATCTTCTGTGTTGGCACCATTTGTCCAAACGTAGCTGTAAGGTGCAGTACC
>PVBE010314345.1_pt1 | contig 28521 bp, 20 predicted proteins | sample 1631181 | NCBI WGS metagenome assembly PVBE01 (sample SAMN08397723, study PRJNA350692) | Marine metagenome, whole genome shotgun sequencing project. | isolation source: water | place: Pacific Ocean | collected 2012-04
CGGCAGTTGATTGAGCAACCAGACCGAAATGAAAAATGGGATCAGAAACAGCCCGCCCGTCACAGCGGGCATCCAGCCTTCGGTGACGCCCCAGTCGCCCATCAGATGGCGACCGATATCCTTGACCACCCCGCTGGCAACAATGAACGAACAGCTCAGCCCCGCGAGAAGGACCTCCGAGACTGTCCGGCCCTCCAAATACCAAACCACGAGTCCCCAGACCATTCCGAGCGGAAGGCCCCCGAGGAAGATGCCGACAAACTTCCACTGATCGGGCAACACTCCGTAGAGGATGAGTGCCGCAAGTGCGAGAAGAATCATCGCAATGAGCATCGTCGCTCGGCGCGCACGCGTCACCTCGGAGCAGACCTTGATGCCGATATATTTGCTCAGTGCGTAGCCGAGGATCTGGCTGATGACGAGCGCGGTTTTCAAATCCACCGCAGAGGACCAGAATTTGATCGCATTGCCATCGGCATCGAGAAACGATGCGGCCGCAAACGGCTTGCGGAAGGCATACATACAGAAATAGGTGCTAAAGGACGCGGCGATGGCAAACGCCGTAAAGACCGGTAGCGGCGCATGGTGCAAAAAAGATGTTATCCGACCCGTTTTCGCCGACATCGCGTTCCTCACGCCCACATGTGATATTTATCGAGAAAGGAACAATTCCAATCGCCCAACGATCACTAAGGGCCTGCAGCGTAACATTCCACCACCGCAGCCTCAATCGGCATCGCCAAATCGCACGCGCTATCTCATTCGAATCTCGCGAATCTGACTGCGCAGCTTCTCAAGCGGATCGGGCACCTTCTGTTCCGCGGCGGCAGGTGCGGTGGGGCTCTCCGCCTTTTCGTCGCCTCCGTTGCTGCCACCATCGGCCGCACCTTCGCCGGATCGCTTCCGCTCTTGCGCTGCTTTTTCCAACAGCGCCCGTCGCTGCATAAGCACCTCGATCGTTGCCGCAAAGGAGGCATCGTCCAAGAGCGCGGCGGTTTGTGCGATGGAATGATTTCTCGCTTCGATCGACGCCAGGAGTCGCTGTTTGGCGGCAGCCTCAGAGTGTTGGGCATCGGCGGACTCACTGCGGGCAATCATGGTCATCACTTCTTCGCGTGCAATTGGGCCGGCAGTTTGTTGATGCTCTCCGGAGAGTGTCTTGATTTTGTTTCGAAACAGCTTGATGGCGATGATTGTTGCCGATCGTTGCTTCCGAAGTGCCGAAAGCGTGCTACGGGCCGTCTCTTTGCTCTCCGGTCGTTGCTTCGGGAGTGCTTTCGTCTGCTCCGTTATGTTGGCCTCAAGCTCTGCAAGGTGATTGACGTGTTGGTGGACCTCCCGACGGATTGCGAGGAGTTTCTGGTCGATCTTTTGCCTCGTTGCGTGGGCCTTGGTGAGCTGCAACTGCATTTCAGACAGCTCGAGCCCGGATTGTTCGGCCATCTTTTTAGCCGATTTATATTTCGCGTTATTCACGATGAGCGCACCGAGTGCTTTTTCTGCATCGTGGCGAGCTTGTTTGAGTGATTGCGCCAATGGCGGCGGATTGTTGTCGAGTCGAGCGATTTGCTTGCCGTCTGTCGCGTCGAATACAACCACCTCGCCTTCATACCCGCTCGCAATCACCCGGCCGGCGAGAGCACAGAATCGCGATGCTGTAACGAGGTCGGCAAGCGGTCCAAACGACCGTTCGAGCGCACCCTCTGAGCGCAGCAGTCGCGTGTTGCCGTCGCGGCGGGAGATGAGCCAGCGCGCATCGGGCACCGCACTGACAGAAGTAATGTCCGCAGCGCCAGGTTCAAACTCTTTGACCTTCTTTCCCTTTTCCACCTCCCAGAGTCGAACGATCCGGTCCGCACCTCCCGAAGCAAGAATGTTTGAGTCGGCCCGCCACGCCAGATCGGCCAGAGCATCGGAGGAGCCGGGAAGTATGAGATACGGTTTTCCCGTCCAGCCTTCGTGGATATGTAGCCCACCGGAATGATCGGCCGAGGCCAACAGAACTCCATCCGGGCTAAATGCGATTGCGGTAATCCTATCGGTATGCGCATCGATCTTGGCGACCAACTTCTTAGCGGGCACGTCGTAGAGCTTGACCTTGCCCGAAGCTCCCCCGAGGGCGACGCGCCGGTTGTCGCCGCTAATATCTGCGGCGAGGACGGTATCGAATTCATCGCCCAACTCGAGCACCCGCTCTGCGGCGGAAATGCGCCAAAGTACGACCTTTCCGTTTCGCCCCGCCTCACCTCCGGCAGCCAGCAAAAGGGAGCCATCCCGGCTAAAGCGGAGCACGGCAATCTCGCCCTCAGGAAATGCAAAGCGCCCGAGCGGCTCGAGGGTATCTGTGCGGTAGAGCCAGATCTGCCGGTTACCGGGAACGGCCAAAAGCGGCGCGTTGGGGCTCACGGCAAGCGACCTGGATGTTGGATTACGCTCCGTATGCAAACGCGTCTGCCGACTCAGTCGCGGGGGCAGAGGTCCGGCGCCAGGCTCGAATTTTTTGGGAATCCACTGTTTCAGATTTTCCGCCGCGAGAGCAACCTCTTGCTCTACCTTCCCCTCGGCAGCCCCTGTTTCAATCCATCGGCCAATACGCTCGATAGACTCTTTGGCGATGGGGGGCGACTCCGGGGGCATCGAAGGCTCTATCGTATGCGCGACGGAGGAATAAAGAGGGCTGTTACTCAGATTGCCGGGATCGATCACCGCGCCCGAGGCACCTCCCTCCATCATGGTCGCATATCGCGTAAGGTCGAGTTCGCCCTGAGGATCATCTTCATTGTGGCATGAAAAACACTCCTCGCGAAAAATGGGAACAATATCCCGGTGGTAGGTGAGCTGCGGCTCGCTTGGCGCATCGGCAGAGATTGGCGGAACCGAAATGAGAAATGGCCAGACCAGAAGGCAGAGCCATCCATACGTTTGTGAGCTGCGTTGGATCATAGAGTCGCGAGAGGGGTGGAGTCGACTGGCCTGATTAATGGATAAACAAAAATTCCTTGCTATTGAGCAGCGACCAGAACACGTCGCTAAGCCCTTCCTGTGGGTTTTTATACTCGGACACCATCTTGAGCAGCGACTCCTTCTCTACTGCGCCTGGCTTGCGCGAAAGACAACGGATGTAGAGTTCGTCGATCACATCAGCGATCGATTTCTTCTCTTCGAGCCGGCGGGCGATCAGGCCCCCTGCGGCGATCTTGGTATGCACCGTGTCGCCGTTGAGCAAATGGAGCGCCTGAGAAAGATTTGGCTCCATCTTGACTTCACATGTACAGACGGTCTTCCGCGGACTCCGTCCGAACGTAGAGAGAAACGGCGTGGCCACAGAACCGTCGGGAATCTGAACCGCCCGGGTTCCGGGTAAAACGGTCTCGAATTTGTCGTCGGTTTCGGTCACCTGACTGATGGCATCGAGCAGGACTGCCGCCCGCATCCTGCGGAGCTTGGCCCGAGAAAAGTTGTCGAAATCGGCGCCACTCGATCGGCCCGATACCGTGGCGACCTGATAGGTCCTCGAATTACAGATATCCCGAACCAACGGCCGCACCTGAAATTGGTACTCTTTAAGTTTCGCCTCGAGGGCAGTCAACAGTTCCGGATTCACTGGCGGATTGCTCACCCGCGCATCATCCGGGTCATCCACAATACCGCGATGGAAAAAGTGGTCCCAGATCAGATTGGCCATATGGCGCGCAAAAAACGGATTTTCTGGCGAGGTGACCCAGTCGGCGAGCACTTCACGCCGGTCGCGGTCGTGTACCTCCGGTTGGTCACCGCCGAGAAATTTTGGCTCCATGATGCGATCGTCGAGAGGATGTCGCATTTCTCCTTTACCGGCATTGAAAATAATTGTCTCGCGAGGATCTTCACCCGCTTTGCGACCTAGCTGCGCAAAGAAGGCGGCAAAATTGTAGTAATCGTCCTGCGTCCATCGGTCGAACGGATGGTTGTGGCAGGCACAGCACTGAAGTCGCATGCCCAGAAAGACCTGAGCCATGTTTTCGCTAATTTTCTTGACCTCTTTTTCCGTTTCGTAATAGTTGCACGGCGCGTTTGCAAATGTCCCGCCGCCCGCCGCAATCAATTGGTGGACCATCTCATCGAGAGGCACGCGGTTGGCAATCTGGGTATGGAGCCAGGTGAAGTAGCTATTGATCGCCTTTTTGCTCAATCCGGGCCCGGTGCGAACCTGCAAAAGGTCCGCCCAGCGCATTGTCCAAATGTCCGAAAACGCATCGCTGGCAATCAGCGCGTCGATCCGTTCGGATCGCTTCTTGGGGTTGGTGCTCTCCACAAAAGCGCGGTACTCCTCGACCGTTGGCAGTCGCCCACACAAATCGAGCGTCACCCTGCGAAGGAAGGCTTCATCATCGCAAATCGCCGCGGGGGTAATGCGAAGTCGCATCAGCTTGTCGAACACCGCACTGTCAATGTAGTTGTGTGCCGCTGGGGGATCCCAGGTGAACTCTTCATCATCGGCCAGCACCACAATCGGCAATCCCACCGTATGCGTGTCGAATCGCGCAGTGATAAAGCTCTCACCGGTCTTCTGGGCGACGATCATTTCCCCCGCCTCCACACCCGCTGATTCTTTGTTCGTAGTTTCAAAGGTACAGAGCGAAGTCACGTCGCGATCGGTCCCGTCGCTATAGTACGCGCGGATGCAAAGAGGCTGTTTTGCGCCCGGCCCTTCGAGCACCACCCGCTCCGGATAGATCTGAATCGAGTCGACTTTCGGCACCGATGTAGTGTCGTACTGGGCACCGGCAGCAACCCATCGGAGCAGCGCCTGATATTCGTCGCTGTCATGTTCAATCTTCACGCCACCGGTATGGGGGACTTCTCCAGTCGCCTTGGTCAGCAGCAAGCTCTCATCGGGAATCGAACGCTTCACGCGGCGGCCAATCCATTGGCGGGTAAGTGTCTTGTAGTCTGTCGCGGGATCGGAACCGAAGAGGGAGAGGCCAAAACCATCCTGACCGCCCGCCGATCCATGACATCCGGCCTTATTGCAGCCCCCCTTGGTGAGCACCGGCATGACATCGAGGCGAAAACTGACGGCCCGTGCAAGCGCCGCATCGCGGACGCGGATCGGGACAGATAATCGCTCGCCGTCAATCGTAACGGTCAGCTCCGTGCTTCCATCACCAACCGGCAGGACGACATTCCCCTCGCATCGGACGATACCCTGATCGGCGGATTCAAAAACCGCCTTTGCAGTCACATCTCGCGTGATACCATTGTCAAACGCTTGTTGCACGATCACCCGCTGCCGATCCTGGGCGCTCGAGAGATCGATTTTCTGAGGAAAAACACGTACCTCGCCAGCATCCGCTACAGCGGGCAGCAACATTCCCGCCGCAAACAATTGCAAAACAAGCATGGGCACCTTCAGATGCTGCGAAACGATCATTCATTGCCTCCTTCACCCGCCGCCGATGCCTGCGCAGTTTGCCGCTCGCCCGCTTCTTTTCGCAATTGTTCGAGCCGCGATGCTGCATCAGCCGGTGCTGCAGTGGCTTCGACTTTTTTTGCAACAGTGGGCCCCTCGGAGGCCTCGACGACGAGAAGCCCCTTGCCTGCCGTAGCGACCACAACCCCGCCCGGCGATGGCACTTCGACCACGCAGGCAAGCGCCGGATATTCGCCGATCGGCGTATCGCTCTGCGTCTTAATCAGAAAGGATAGTTTTTCGGTATCGGCGTCGAACGGGACCTCTTGGGCCGATGTGCCATCCGGCAATCCGATAAGCCGAGCGGTTGCGCGGCCTGCAAATGGCGCCACCCCTTTGAGTTGGCAGTTAAGTGGAATGTCCTGGCCCGGTTCTCCCGCCGCGGCGGAAAGGTCTGCCTTGACAAATTGTTTGTCCACCCGGAGTGGCACGAGCGGCGTCGATGCCCAGAAGAGGTCATTTTTTTCTCCGGCAGAGCCCAGGACGTAAAGTTTCCAGTCTCGTGGAGTGATCTGCGGGTGGGCAGTAAGCGTGAAGACCGCCTCGTCGGCATCCGGCAGCACCTTCTGGTTGGCGCTGGTGTACACTCCGGGCGGGAGGAAGGGCATCACGAGCATCACCTCACGGTCAAATCCTTTCTCTCGAATGACGCGAACGGTCAGGTCGATCTTCCCGTCGCGAACCAGGGGAGTCGTGGGCGGATCGAGTTCGAGGCGAAACGGAATCTTCTCAGTCACTGCGATCGCAAAACGATGGGCAATTTTCGTCTTTAGCCGCGCCAGGCCGGGCTTACCGCGAAGTAAATCTGCAACGGTGTAATAGTCACCGGAGATATTTTTTGTCGGGTCCGCGTGAGCACCCCGCATCGAGAGCAGTTTGCCCGAAAGCGGTGCATCTTCGCTCGCATGAAACACCACAGGAAATGCATCGGTTCCGGCAGGAATTGTCATCGTCTCCATCGTCACCCCGTCGGGCAATTCAGGGATCTCTAGCGACATTGGGCCACTAAAATCTTTAGTGCGAGTCCGGACCAGACAGGCAAAGTGATTATCTTTTGCCACAAACACCTGCTGGCGGTACTGCCCCCACAAATCATTGGGGTCCTGCACGCGAGGCAGACGGACAAGCATCCACGGTTGTACGGCGCTTAACTCGACGCGGTAAACAAATGCCGGACCACCACGCGCGAGGCGATCATAGATCTTGAGAGTATACTCGCCATCGGCGGGTACCTTGAACCGAAAATAACTGTCTGGAGCGCGCTCCTCGGCATCCTGATTTTCGGTCACCTTCGCGCCATCGTCATTTGAGAGGATCATTTTGCCGCTCGGGTCATACAGTTCCATCACCGCATCGAGCGCCGAACGCACCCGCCTCGCATACACCTCCACGTCGTAGTGATCGCCCGCCTTCGCCTCAAAGCGATAGCAGTCCCGATCACCCGGCCGCTGAATGATTCCACAAAACGCATCCTGAAGGGCGACGGGCGTAGCGTCAGCGGAGCGATCATTCGGCTCTGACTCGAAGGCATTCTCGTGCTCCGAGAGCCGGAACGGAATCGGCGTCGGCGCCGCGCCGCGGTCGGTCTCACCGGAAAGAGCAAACGTACGATCGAATGTATCTGGCAGAGAGACTGTCTGCGAGTACGTCCCGGCAGGGTCCCCTAAAAACGTCACGCTGAGCGATTGGCCCATCTTGCCGCCAGGCGGAAAAATGGCGATCGGTCTCGGAAAGTTCCCGATATGCAGGCGATAATAACTCATGTCATTGCCGCCGCGATCGACTTCCCGTATCGAGATGTAATAACGACCGTCGCGCGGTACGGTCACACTCATTATCCCGTCCTGGAGGGAGAACGGGTGTCCCGTGGAACTGGCGATCTCATTGCCCTCGCTATCGAGTATCGCCAGATAGGGGTCGAACATCGTATTGCCGAGCCGCATGGCCACCACTTCGACCACAAGTTGCTCCCCCTCCTTAGCATCGAGAGCGAACAGATCCTCATCATCGGCGGTGACCCGTCCGGATGCCGTTACGCCCGACGCAATCAGCTGCGCGGTAGCAACGGTGTTGTTCGGTTCGATTTCCTCGAGGTGGGGAAGTGGTTCGACATAAAATGCCCGAAATTCCGTAACGCCGCTTTTAGTCCGCAAGTGGGCAATATGCTCACCGAGGCGAGTCTCCTTGGCGACCCGCACGGTAGCGGTGACACTCGAGTCGGTTTCATCGAGCTGCAACACCTCAAACCCGCGATCGTAGAAAAGGATCTCTTCGGTACCGGTGAGCCGCTCCCCTTCAAAGACGAGCTTGCCGACGTTTCCACGCTCGATGCCGCCCGGCAGAATGCGGTCAAGCCGCGGTGATGCCGCACGCGCAGTGCCAGCGAGTGCGCACACAAGCAGCAGACTGGCGAAAAACGAGATTTTTCGATGATGCATTCAACTTCCCCCTGCAGAGGCCCTAGCGGGGGAAAGCTTCTTTCCCTCGAAGCAGGCTTTGCCGAGCAGGCACAAATTCAAACGAGCAATTCGTGCCTCACGCTTCCTTGGCGGACAATCGGTACAGGACGATCGGCCGGACCCATCAATTTTTTTGAACTATCGATTCCGAGACAGTGGTACATGGTACTGGCAAAATCTTTCACGCCGAGCGGATCTCTTGCCGGCTCAGCCGCGATGGCATCCGACGCGCCGTAGACGAGGCCCCGCTGCACACCGCCACCCGCCATGGCGACACTAAACACCTTGCCCCAGTGATCGCGCCCTGCCAATGTATTGATCAAAGGAGTCCGCCCGAATTCCGTCGACACCACAACGAGCGTCGAATCGAGAAGACCCCGCTGCTCGAGATCGTTAATGAGTGCCGCAAATGCAGAATCAAATTCGGGCACATGCTTACGTATCCCCGGTTCAATCTCGGCGTGGTGGTCCCACTCGCCATAGTTCACGGAAATAAAGCGGACGCCCGCTTCGACGAGTCGTCGCGCCATCAACAAGCGCGAACCAGCCTCGCCCCGACCATAGGCATCACGCGTTTTTGGCTTTTCCTTGTCTAAATCAAACGCCTCTCTCGCTTTTTCCGAATTGATCAGATCGTACGCGCGGTGATAAAACGAATCGACCGCATCGAGCGCGTCTGAATCCTGCGTGTTCTGAAAGTGCGCGTTGACCGTGTCGAGCAATTTGCGGCGCCGCACAAATCGTTCGCGGCTCACTCCCTCCGGGAGATTGAGGTTGCGCACCTTGAAGCCGGCAGCCTCCGGTTTTGACCCGAGACTAAAACCGTTGTAGGCGGCGCTTAAAAATCCTGGCCCGCATGCATCACTGATCTGCTCGGGAACATTGACGTACGGTGGCAGATTATTGCGGACCCCCAATTGCTCGGAGACCACGCTGCCGAAACTGGGGTATTTTAACAGCGGGCTCGGATTGTACCCGGTGAACATGATGTGTATGCCGCGATCGTGGTCGTTTTCGCTGTGGGTCATCGAGCGAACGACAGTAATCTTATCTGCAATGCCTGCAGTTTTTGGCATCAGTTCGTTGAAGCGAATGCCCGGCAATCGGGTTGGGATACTACCGAACATGCCCCGATTCGCAACCGGCGCATATGGTTTCGGGTCCCACGATTCCTGCTGCGCGATGCCACCTTGCAAAAAAAGATAAATGATTGATTTTGCGCTCGCCGGAGCGGTGGCGAGGCCGGCAACCGAGCCGGCCGCTTCGATTCTTAATAGATCGGCAAGTGACAGGCCGAGTCCGCCCGCAACACCGACGCGGAGGAAATTTCGGCGGGATAGGTTATCGCGTTGGCATTTCATCGTGCGAGCCTTGCTGAAGACGTCCATGTTCTTCACATCAAACACAGCACCGGTGTGGCCACCGCCAATTCCGACAATGTTGCTAGCAGCCAAATCCAGCGTACGATTTTTACCGGCAGGTCCTTGTGGTGGAGATAACACGGTGGGGATGCCGCGCATCAAAATTACGACATCGGAATTTTACGGATACCCAATAGTGGCAGCCATTTACATCCGCCTTGAGGATATCTTAAACGGCCACCGTTGTCAAAGACAAAACCTGCTCTGCCGGGGAAGCAGCAGGGTCGAAAACGATAAAAACTGCTTATTTTCTGCCTCCAACAGATATCTCCCCAAGGGAGGGAGAGCATGGCCGGCTATCTCGAGTTTTTCTTTTTGGCCGATGCGAGATTGGTCGATGGCTCCCGCCGCAGCGGCGAGAGAACAAAGAGGGACACCAAGTTCCATGGCTCGTTCGAATGTTGTCTCGATATAAAAAATGGAAACCGGCACTCAAGGAACAACCGACAACTCTCCATTCGGTTCTGCCGTTTTTAGACGCACGAGCCAAAATGTGTAACGCAGAGAACCCGCATCGACCCTAAAGGCGCGATTTAGAGATGTGTGCATCCAGTTTGGCACCCGCTTCACACATTGTTCCGACAAGTGCAACATCGTCATCACGTTACAGGGAAGTTCTTTCGAGTTTCGAACAGATATCATCCGCAATGACATCAGACCTAAATGTCTCTTTTTGCAAACGTAATTATATTTCAGAAATTTTCAAAAAAGAATGTGGCGTGTATCGAATGCCTATATAGTATCTTTTCCGGTTTATTTTAATGGAGGTACAGCATGCGTTATCTGGGGCTATCTCTGGCACTGGCATCCATTATTGGCTGCGGCAATTCCATCAAACCCAACGCAGACTTAACGGCAGCATACTTAAATGATGCCAACCTGAACAAAACCGATCTTGGGTACGCGAACCTCTTTGAATCGCACCTGCGTTCGGCTGACCTGAGCGGATCAAACTTGACCCATACCAATCTTCAGGCCGCCGATCTGAGCAGAGCCGATCTGGATGGTGCCAGCCTGAGCTTTGCAGACTTAAAAGGCGCGAAACTGGTTTCGGCAAACCTGATCGGGGTCGACCTGTCGTTTGCAGACCTCGGCAAGGCTGATTTATCCGGGGCAGTAATGACTTCTGCGAATTTGACACAGGCGAACCTTCGCAAGGCGAATCTCACCAACGCGAACCTGAGTGGTGCGAATTTGACCGGTGCTTTTTTTCGATATTCCGAGGGTTGGGACAAGGCAACCTGGACCGGTGCGTACTACGACACAGAACACCCTGCTGTGTGGCCGAAGGACATGGATCCGACAACGCTCGGCATCACTGAGAAAAAGCCCGAGGATTAACTCCCACGATGAACGATTCCCACATCCTTCAATAGGGGCGATGCTTGCTCGCACCACACCGAGAGATTCAAGGGGGGGATTCAGAGCGGGAACCTGCGAATCAGGGTGCTTTGGCTGCCCCACTCGGCGCTTTCGGGTCCGATTGCCCGGGCCGCAAGAGCGAGCCATCGAGCTCGCTCAGATAACGGACCAGATCTCGCAAATCCGCCCGGGGCAGGCCGCTGGTTAGTCCCGAAGGCATCAAGGTCCCGGCCGCTTCGAACCGGTCCACCGTCCGCCAGGGAATCATTTCCTCTTTTTTGGTGACCGCATCAAGCAGGACGATGCCATCGGGACTCTCGCTGACCTTGATCCCCTGAAACACTTTGCCGTCGTGCGTGAAAATCGTAATCGAGACATACCCTTCCTTGATCTCGCGGGCCGGCCAGACCACCGCTTCAATAATCCGGTCGACCGGCATCCCCCGGCCAACACTGCTCAAGTCAGGCCCAACTTTTTCGCCCTTACCATAGATCGCATGGCACGCGGCGCAGTTGAGGTAGGCCGATTGAAAGACCTCTTTGCCACGTTCGGCATTTCCGTTTTCCAAGACCTCCAAAGCGAGCGCGTTGATCCATACCGGATCGTGCGCCCGTTGCACGCTCTTGAGCCCGAGTGCCGAATCGAGAACTTCGGTAAGCCTCTCGTGAGAAACCGCCGCAGCGCTCGCGGCGCGGCGCAACTGTCCCGCGGCAGCGGAGGGAATCGTCGCACCAGAGAGCGCATCGGCCAATGCAGCGGCGCCCTCCTTACGGACAAGAATCGCGGCAAGCAGATCGCTCGCCTGCTGCTCGGTCGTTATCGATTCGATCAACTCTGTAGCCCGCTTTGCCGCTGCGGCAATGTCCGTCTGCGCCCAACTCCCGAGCGCCGCACAGGCGAGTTGCCAGTTTTTTGGGTTTTCCGACAACGCATTTAGTGTCTCGGTCGCGCTGGCGGCACCGAGGGGCAAAAGCGCCTTCGCTGCTGCGCACCGCACCTCGGTAGCCTCGGAGAGATCGGTGGCAAATTGCAGAACCTCAGCAGATAGCTCTTCCATCTTCCAACTGGCCGCCAAATCGATCGCAGCGGCCCGCATGGCAGAATCATCGCTGCCGAGCCAGCGCCGCATTGGAGCAATCCAATCTCCCTCTGGCCGCACACCGCGCAAAAGCGCAGCGGTGGCAACGCTCTCGAGCAATGCGGCGCTGAGGTCCTCATGCCGCAGGACGTATGCGAGTTCTTTCGGGCCACCGGCTAGCGCCAATCGGCGGAGCATCTGCTCGCGAATCTTCGGGCTCAGGCGACCGACGAGTTTCGGGTTCTGCAAGAATGCTAACATCTCCGCAGATCCATCCGCGCTGAGAACAAATGCGATCCGCTCGGGATCCTTGCCGAAATCGATCGAGCCGGCCACAAAGGCATCGCGCCAATGCGGCCCGAGCGCATGAACCGCATGCACCAGAGCATAATCAATGTATTTGTTTCGCGGTGCATCGACCGCGCGAGCAGCAACCTCCATCGCCCGCGCATCGGGCACATAACTGCACGCCACAACCGCTTCAAGTCGAACGCGCTCATTTTCATCGCGAACCAAGGTGGCCAGGGTACTAAGCGGATCGCGAAGCCGGTCCTGCCAGAGTCCGACCACGCGGGCGGCATAGGCACGCGCACGCGGATCGCGCGCTGCGACCAATTTGGAAAGAAGCTGCTCATCGACATATTCGTGCGACTGCAGAACACCGATCGCCCGGTAGAGGAGTTGTTCGTATGCCGGATCCTTCTCATCCATTTTGTCGACCCACGCCAACACCGCAGAGACCACTTTCTCTGAGTCGCCAGCCTGAAGCAACCGCCGGACCTGATGCCGCTCGTACCGCTCGCCGCTGCGAAGTTTTTCGACCAGTTCCGGGATTGTCAATCCCGTCAAATCGGAAGGCGTGCGAAGGGGACGGTCTTTTGCGCTCACGCGCCAGATCCGGCCATGCTCCTTATCGCGGTCCGGATGCCGGTACGATGCTTGATAGTGGCCAATAATCGGGTTGTACCAATCCGCCACATAGAGCGCTCCATCCGGTCCGATCCGCATGTCGACGGGACGGAAGCTACGGTGTTTGGAAACGATCAGGGGCGCCATTTCCTCGAGCTTCATGTTCTGCGAATCATCCTCTAGCCGGAAACGGAGGATGGTATTGTTCAGAAAACTCCCGGTCACGATTTGGTTGGCGGTCTCGGAGCCAAAATGCTCACCGCCTAAAAACTCCGTCGAGGCGACTTTGTCGCGATTCCAGAGCGTCGGTAGCGGCTGACGATGGCTATGCCGGATCAGGGCGGGCGTCATCCAGAAAATGCCGTGACCATTACCCGCTGCGAGGATCGGCTGCCCCCAGTCATCAAACGCCAATCCCCAGGGGTTGTGTGGTGGTGCTTCACGACCGAAAAACGGATCGAGTTGCAAGCGCCGCGGCCGCAGACGCCAGAGTCCGGCGTTGTCGAGTCGTTCGATGCCCCACGGCGTTTCGATCCGCGAAAAAATATGCAAACCCTGCGAGAAAAAAAGATCGCCCCCCGGGCTCCAGGTAAAATTATTGATGAGCTGGTGGGTATCGCCGATCCCGAAGCCGGTCAGCACCAAACGCCGCGTGTCCGCCTTTCCGTCGCCATCGGTGTCTCTCAGATGCAGCAGATCCGGTCCACTACCGACGTACACGCCGCCATCCCCCAGTTCGATTCCCTGCGGCAAAAAGAGGTTTTCGGCAAACGTCTGCCTCCCGTCCGCCTTTCCATCGCCATCGCTATCGGAGAGGACCACGATTTTGTCGTTGGCTTTCTCGCCCGGCTTGATCTGCGGGTAGAGTGGAGTACTGATCACATATAGTTTGCCATCCGGGCCCCATCGCATCTGGATCGGATTGGCAATCCCGTCCTTCTCCGATGCAAAGAGGCTCACCTCGTATCCCGGCGCAACTTCAAACGTTTCGAGTTCCTGCTCCGGCGAAAGTGCATCGGCAGCAAACGCCGCCCGCAGAGTGACTGCCAAAAGGAGACAACAGATGGGCATACAATAGCGCAGAGGTCGGATCACAGACACCTCTCTAAAAGGCAATGGACGCCACACCTTACTGGGGGGCAACCTGTTTGCTGATGTCCGCCTCGAGCGCAGAGATCAGCGGTAAAAATTCTTCCATTTCGTCAGGGAACGTTCGGACCTTGTGGGACGGGTCCTGGCTGAAGGGGACCATCATCCGCGTGCCGCCGAGGAAGGCCCAGTTGGTGGGACGCCAGTAGTTGAACCAGAGCCGGTTTTTTTCGCGGACTAATGCTCGAACCGGTTCGAGCTGCTCCGACCATTTGTGCGCCACACCTAGTTGTCCCGCGGTCTCTTCGGCAACGCCAAGCCAAGCATCCGGCGCAAGGTGCATTCCATCCGTGGTTTGCCGATCGGGTGCAGCCGGGCTAGGCGCGTTAAAAAGATCGACAAACACATAACCCCGCCTTGCAGCCAGATCGCCCGTGGCAGCAACGTACTCGCCAAGCGATTCGTTCAACTGCGCCAGATCGGGCAGGGGGGGCTCGGGAGTTTCAAACGGGATCGGAGAAACAAGCACGATGCGGTCTGCGTATGCCGAAAGCCGGTCCAGAAGTTTTTCATATGCTGCGACAAATTCCGATATTTTCTCGCGTCCCGCCATCGACTCAGGCCCTCCGAAGCTTGCGATGATGACCGTCGGCGCAACGCGAGGCAATTGTTTCTCCCAGCTACCAAAATAGGGGGGTCGCTGTTGCGAAAAAACGGTATCGGCTTGCCACGCCATGTTGCGAAAGCGGACCGAGCCGCCCGCTGCACGCGAGAGCAGCGATTCGAGATACCCGTACCGCGAGGCAAGCATCGCATTGGTCCCGCCGACAAAAACGACCGTATCATCTTTGCGGAGCGCAAAGGGAGTTGTCGGCTTTGCTTTCTTTTCCTGTGCCGCGCTCACCTTTTCGATCCGGGGCCGAAGCGCATCGATAAGTTCTTTTTCATTTTTACCGGCAATCGACAAGGGGGGGTTTTTTACTAATTTGAGATCGGCAAAGACCAGTTTCATCGGCGGCCCTGCATGCAGTTGCAAGCTTATCTGCCCCGAGAGCGCCCCTTTCGGGTCGTCGATTGCGACGGAAATCACGCCGTTAATCGCCGTCCAGATCCGGTGGCCGACCGCCAGTATCTCATACTCGTTCCACGCGTCGGGCTTAACCTGCTCTTCGCCCACACTCGGCCAGTCCAGAAAGGCCCGGCCATGCTCCTCATACAAACAGCCCCAGCTCCCTTTTCCGATATCGGCTTGATAGCCGATCGCAAATCCCCCTTTACCGGGTCGGCTTCGAAACTGCACTCCGCTGTTGCCGCTGTTGGGGATCAGTTTGACTTTGAAGGAGAGGTAGAAGTCGCCTACTTTTTCGTCCGACCAGAGAAATTCATTGCCTGGAATATATTCTTTCGATGCGCCCACAATCATTCCGTCCTGGACCGACCAGTACTTGTGGTTGCCCTGCCAGCGGTCCAGGTTTTTGCCATTAAAAAACCCTTTCGCAATTTCCGGTTCACCCGCCGCTGCGGGGAGAGCCAGTACCAGAGACAAACAGAACCAGATTATTTTTTTTTGCTGCATACCGATATTCCGTTACTCTGCCTCTTGGGCGAATGGGATTTTGGACGAATGCTTGAGGGAAAAACTCAGTAAAGGACCGGCGCTTTAAGTGAGCACCAGGGCTCTTCCTGGTAGACATCGATCAGGGCCGGGCCTTCGAATTTGGCGGGGGACAGGATGGCGAGAAATTCAAGCGTGGTATCGAACGGGTTATAGGTACCGTGGACTACGTCGATGGGGATGTGGGCAATTTCTCCCGGCCCCAGGATTTGATGCTCCTGCTCAATCCACTGCTCTGCCTTACCGGAGAGCACGTAGATAATTTCTTCCATTTCCGGGTGACGATGGAATTGATGGGCTTTGCCCGCTGGCATCGCGACACGAACCAACAGCAGTTTTTCTGCATCCACAAGCCCGGGACGCGCGAGCCAGTCGTGGGGACCCCAGGGGAATTCTTCCACCTCCACTTGATCGCCCGAAACAAAGCGAAGCAGTTCCGATTTATCCATAACGAATCCTCGTTGCGGAAATTGAGGCGGAAAACGTGTTGAGCGCTCGGCCCTTAGCCAGACTTCTGCTGGAAAGTATAATCGAGAGCCACATCATTCATAAGGGCCGTACAAACTACTTCCAAAACCCCGAGAGGATTTTCGCCCATGCCGCCTAGCACAACGTTTCAATTAGCTCCAACTCGCAAAGAAATTCTCGCCGCCCTCCGCAGCCAAATCGATGCCGCCAAACCGATTATTGGCGCAGGAGCGGGCACAGGCATCTCCGGCAAGTTTGCCGAAGCGGGCGGCGTGGACCTGATTGTGATCTACAATTCCGGCCGCTATCGCATGGCAGGCCGCGGTTCGACCGCTGGGCTGATGGCCTATGGTGATGCGAACGCGATCGTCGTCGATATGGCCCGAGAAGTGTTGCCGGTGGTTCGCAACACACCGGTCCTCGCCGGCGTACATGGCACCGATCCGTTTCGCATGATGCCGGTCTTTCTTTCCGAACTCAAGGAGATGGGATTTGCCGGGGTCCAGAATTTCCCCACTGTGGGACTTATCGACGGACATTTCCGGACCACCCTCGAGGAGACCGGAATGAGCTACCAACTGGAAATCGACATGATCGCATATGCGCACGAACTCGACCTGCTCACCACGCCCTATGTCTTCAACCCTGAGGAAGCGGTAGCGATGACGCAAGCGGGCGCCGACTTGATCGTGGCCCACATGGGCTGCACCACCAAAGGCAGCATCGGGGTGAGTACGGCCAAAAGCCTTGAAACGTGCGCGGAGGAAATTCAGGCGATCCACGACGCGGCAAAATCGGTCCGCGAGGAGGTGATGGTGATCTGCCACGGGGGAACCATCAGCGAACCGGACGATGCGCAATACATTCTGGACAACACGCAGGGAGTTGTTGGATTTTTCGGCGCCAGCAGCCTCGAGCGACTTCCCACCGAACGGGCGATCACCGAACAGGCCGAGACCTTTAAGGCGATGCGTGTCTAGCGGCACGCGAGCCTTCCGAAGCAGGCAACAACAGGTATTTTTTAAAGGCAGCGGGCCGCACTGCGATGGAACCATTTTCCATCCTGTACGTTCTGCAATAGCCTCCAGAGATAAACCGCGGGAACACCGCCGGGCGGCCCATGCAAATCCATGTCCTCTATACGGCACAATTGAAGGATGCCGCGGGCGCCGCCGAGCAGATGATTATTCTTCCCGACCGAAGCACCGTCCGCCGCTGCCTTTCGGAAATTGTCCAGATCCATGGCGAGGCACTCCGCACGATGCTATTCGACTCCGAAGAAAACCTGCTTCCATCGGTACTCCTTTGCCTCGGAGACGAACAGATATCTATCGATCACGCATCGCCGCTCTCAGACGGTGATGAGCTGACATTGCTCAGTGCCATTAGCGGCGGATAATATTCTTTCCTTCAGGATGCAGCCATGCCTCAGGCACCACTGAACAACGAAGAGAAGGAAATCTATGCGTGGCAGATTCCGGTTTGCGATTTCGGCGAAGAGGGCCAGGAGCGACTCAAGGGAGCGAGCGTCCTCATTTCCCGCATTGGCGGTCTCGGCGGCGTCGTTGCGTACGAACTGGCCGCTGCGGGAATTGGCCATTTAATCCTCGCCCACGCAGGTGATATCAAACCGGGCGATCTCAACCGCCAACTCCTGATGACCCACGACGCCCTCGGCACACCGAGAATTGAATCGGCGAAAAAGCGACTCTTGGAGCTCAACCCGCGTCTTCAGATTGACGCCGTTGCGCAAAACGTTGCCGAGGACAACGCCGCCGATCTGGTTTCCCGCGCCGACGTAGTGGTCGACTGCGCGCCACTCTTTGCAGAGCGCTATCTCTTAAACCGCCATGCCGTTGCCCAGGGCAAACATCTTATCGAATGTTCGATGTACGAGATGGAATTCAACATCACTTCCATTGAGCCCGGCACGACACCTTGCCTGAGGTGCCTCTTCCCGAATGAGCCTCCCACCTGGAAGAGAGAGTTTCCTGTCTTCGGCGCGGTCTCCGGTGCCGTCGGATGTCTTGGTGCTACTGAAGCGATCAAGATACTCGGTGGCTTTGGAAATCCCCTCTACGGACAGATGATTCGCGGCGATCTACGGAACATGCAATTCCAAAAGATTACCATTCATCGAGACCCGTCTTGCCGGGAATGCGGGCATCTTTTTCAATAATGCCAGCGGTGTACGAGAATCGCATGTATTGTGATCTGTCCGCACTTCTTCGATGCCTCGCCAGCGAACCACACCACGGCGTACCCCATCTCGACCCGCTTCTTTACTCAAGCTAGGCTATGGATAGCTTCGAGAAGCAATGTTTCACCAATCACCCGCTATTCCATGCGACTCTTTCCACAAAAATCAGGATCTACCAATTCCACGACGATCCTTTTGTATGGATCTCTGGTGGTGTTGTTTTTGCTGGTCCTAACGCTCTGGCGGAGCGGTTCGGATCAAAGAGCTCCCGTATCGGAAAACACCAAAGAACCCACCGCGAACGCTGATTCCGATCGGCCGCTCTTTGTCTATTGCGCGGCCGGCATGCGTAAACCGATTGAAGAGATTGTTGCCGCCTACGGGCGGGAATACGGAGTCCCGATCCACCTGCAATATGGCGGATCCAACACACTCCTTGGCCAGCTTGAGGTAAGCCGCACCGGGGATCTCTACCTTGCAGCCGATGAAAGCTATACCCGCCAAGCCCAGCAGAAGGGTTTGGTTCAGGAACGACTCCCCGCGGCAAAGATTCGCCCCGTGATCGTCGTTAAGAAGGGTAATCCAAAAGGCGTGCAGGGCATTGCTGATTTAGCCGCTGGCAAGGTGAGGTATGCCCTCGGAGACCCGGATGCTGCGGCCATCGGTAAAAAAACCCGCAGCCTCCTCTCGGCCTCGGGCGACTGGCTCGCTGTCAAAGAAAACGCCACCGTCATCAAGCCAACGGTCACCGATGCGGCCAATGCCGTGAAGATCGGCAGCGTCGACGCCGCCATCGTCTGGGATGCCACCGCTGCACAATATCCCGAATTGATCGCCATTCGCGACCCGGCCCTCGATCGCGGCGCCGCGATCATCGAGATTGCGGTTACCTCGTTTGCCAAGGACCCCACCGCTGCCCTCCATTTTGCCCGATTCGTTGCCGCGGCCGACAAAGGGCTGACATCGTTTGCCGGTTGTGGAATCGAAACGGTCGACGGCGACCGGTGGGCCTCGCAGCCGGAAATAACCCTTTTCGCAGGTTCGGTCAATCGCCGCGCGATTGAACCGGCAATTCGTGCGTTTGAAGGCCGCGAAGGGGTCACCGTCAACACGGTCTATAACGGCTGCGGCATCCTGACAGCCCAGATGAGAGGCATGTACCAATCCCGGCAGGATGATTTTCCGGATACCTATTTGGCCTGCGATGTCTACTATCTCGACACCGTAAAAGAATTATTCGAAAACCCGGTCAATATTTCCGACACGGACATTGTGCTCACAGTACAAAAAGGAAATCCCAAAAAGATCCAAACGCTAAATGACCTCACGCGCGATGGTGTTCGACTTGCCCTCGGTCAAGAGCAGCAGTGCACCATCGGGATACTCTCCCGGCGCCTGCTCGCAAGCCAGGGCCTTTACGAGAAGCTCGTGCAAAATGGGAATATCGTCACGGAAACTCCCACCTCTGCGCTGCTTGTCCCCAACGTCACCACAGGGGCTGCCGATGCAGCCCTCGCCTACTATTCGGACACCCTGGCCGAAAAAAATCGCCTCACCATCATCCCCATCGACTCCCCGCTCGCCAAGGCAATCCAGCCATTTAGCATTGCAAAGACCAGCCAGTACAAATACATGGGCCGCCGCCTTTTTGATGCGATTGCCGCCTCGCAGGACGATTTCATCGCGGCGGGATTCAACTGGCGACTCGGCGACCGGACGGGTCCGTTAAAACCTGAAGAGTCCGGCAATTAGGGCAACTGCCAATTCTAGCGGAGAGCATTCTGTTTTGTCTCATATCGATGTTACTCTTAGCGATCCACCTCGCCGCGCCGGGACCAACCGGTTTTTCTTTTTTGCGCTAGGCACGATTGGCGGCACCTACGTGCTGCTTATCCTCATGCTTCTCGGGGCAGATGTCGTCTACCTCTTTAGCGATCGCAGCAGCGAAGAGGTTGTTGTCGATTTCTCAGTAGATGCAAATCGAACCCGTATTCAAGGCGGCGAGAGTCCGTCCGATCGCTTTGCAAAGTATGGCATGTCATTCGCCAGCGACGAGGAGGGGCATTCTCTGACATTTCTTGACAGTTCCGATCCTGGCGCGTTTGAAGCGTTCGGCACACCACATGAAGATTTTGGCGGTACCGGTCGCGGCGCCGGTGGTCGACGGGGCGAGCAGACAGAGAACGACCGGCCGCTCGGTAATGTACTGCTGCTTACTGAGGATAACGCACCGAGCGGTGGCACCATCACACTGAACTGGAAACAACCGGTCGAGTTGGATCGCCTCACCATCCTCAATGCCCGGCAGGGGGCGTCGCTGCGGGCATTTTCTTCCGATGGGAAACTCGCCATCGAGAGAGAACTGGCAACAACCGGTCCATCGAGTGTGCTCTCTGTGCACCTCGGCATCAAGAATATTTCCCGGCTCGATGTCGCGTTGCCTGATGGCGGCGCACTTGCCGATATCGCCTTTTTCTGGAACGGCCGACTCCTTGCCGACTGGGAGGCGGCACATCCGATCCTGGCCGCTGTTGCGTACAACCCGATCACCAATGCACTGGCAAAACCTGAAATCCAGCATTCCATCTACCTGAGTCTCGTCTCCTGCACCATCACCACCATCCTGTCCCTCTGGACGGCCGTCCCCTTAGGCTACCTTCTTTCCAGGCATCGTTTTTTCGGTCGCGATTTTATCGACGCGGTGCTCGACATACCTATCGTGCTTCCGCCGCTCGTGGTGGGGCTGAGCCTCCTGATCCTGTTCCAGTTCTTCCCGGCGACACTCCGCGAGGCGGTCATCTACAAAGTTCCCGCCGTTATTCTTGCCCAATATGCTGTTGCCTGCGCGTTTGCTGTACGCACGATGCGCGCGACCTTTGACCAGATCGACTCCCGCCGGGAGATGGTCGCACTCACACTCGGCTGCAGCCGGGCGAGCGCATTTATGCACATCGTACTCCCCGAGTGCCGCCGCGGCATGCTCACCGCGGGCACCCTCGCCTGGGCGCGGGCGCTGGGCGAATTCGGCCCGCTCCTTATTTTTGCCGGAGCCACGAGAAACAAGACGGAGGTACTTTCGACGACCGTCTTTTTGGAACTAAGTGTTGGCGACCTGGGAGCGGCGGTTGCCGTTTCGATGATCATGGTCGTCTCTGCGATCATCGTCCTCGTTTTGGCAAGGCTATGGGGAACCCGTACCCTATCGATTTGAAATGCGTCTGGAGAATTCTTCTTGATTACAATCGATCGTGTTACCATCCGAGCGGGTGACTTCCATTTGGAAAATGCCTCTCTCTCGGTACCGACAGGCAGCTACGCGGTTCTGATGGGCAGAACCGGCTCGGGCAAAACATCGCTCCTAGAAGCGGTTGCCGGCCTCAAGACGATTGTTTCAGGCCGCATCTTTCTCGGCGACCGCGATGTGACTGCGTGCACACCGGCAGAACGACATATCGGCTATGTACCACAGGACGGTGCTCTTTTTGAGCACATGAATGTTCGTGAACATCTGGCATTCGCGCTCAAGATACGCAAGGCGGCACCATCCCACATCGCCCACCGGGTTGAACACCTTGCAGGGATGCTGGAAATCGAACCGTTGCTTTCCCGCTCGATCCACGGACTCAGCGGCGGTGAAAAACAACGCGTCGCGCTTGGCAGGGCACTGTCGTTTTACCCGAAGATCCTACTTCTCGATGAACCCCTCAGCGCTCTCGACGAACCGACCCGCAGACAGATGCACACCCTTCTGAACCATGTGAAAGAGGAGACGGGAGTCACGACATTGCATGTAACGCACCAAATGTTTGATGTCGAACATCTTGCGGACTGTATCTTCAGGCTCGATGAGGGCAAAATCGTGCGCGATGCCCTACCCGGATAGATTGGCGCACGATCCCGCTTGGCGGGACTCGAAATGAACCGACCCGGGCGGCTATACTATTCCCTTTCCCGCCCCACATCAAAAACCTCATTGCCTTCTGGAGCATCCGGACATGAAACTATTTTCCACACTGCTCGTTGCGTCAATCCTTCCGCTTCTCTGCCAGGCACCCGTTCGTGGAGAGGTCAAGCTGCCCAACATTTTTGGGCCGCACATGGTTTTGCAGCAGCAGCAGCCAATCCGCGTGTTCGGCTCTGCCGATCCGGGCGAAAAGGTAACCGTATCTTTTGCGGGGAAAAAGGGCACGGCGACTGCCGGCACCGATCGGCGGTGGCAAGTCACGCTGCCCGCCATGCAGGCGAGCAACAAACCGCAGAACATGGCAATCGAGGGCAAAAACCGGATTCAACTCACAGACATCCTCATTGGCGAGGTCTGGATTTGCAGCGGGCAATCCAATATGGAATGGTGGCTGCAAAACAGCGCTAACGCAAAAAAGGAAATCGCTGCTGCCGATTATCCCGAAATCCGGCTCTTCGATGTGACCGGCCACACCATGCACCGCGAAGCGCAGGCGAACACCACCGGGAGATGGAAGCTGTGCAAACCGGCGACGGCCCGCAGCTTCTCAGCGGTCGGATATTTCTTTGGCCGGGATCTTTATCAAAAAACCAACGTTCCCATCGGCCTGGTCGGCTCGAACTGGGGCGGCACCAAGATCGAACCCTGGACGACGGTCGATGGCTTTGCATCTGTCCCGGAACTGAAGCATTACAGCGATGGCCTCAAAAAGCTCGACCTCTCCACCCGGGAAGGCAAAGCACATCACCGGGAATATCTCGACCGGCTCACACAGTGGATCTCCAAGGCCCACGAGAAAGTAAACCGCAATGAGCCGACCGGCTCGCCGCCAACGCCACCGAGCCTGCACGACCTCGACGGTGCGACCGCCATCTACAATTCCATGGTCCACGGCCTGGCCCCCTACAGCCTTCGCGGGGCAATCTGGTATCAGGGAGAATCGAACGGCGATGAGGGCGAAAGCTATTACCACAAGATGCGAGCCCTCATCAACGGCTGGCGCAAGGCGTTCCAAAACCCAGAACTCGCATTCTATTTTGTACAACTCGCAAATTACCGCGAGGGCAACAAGCCCGAGGAGCGTTGGGCACCCCTTCGTGAGGCCCAACGTAAAACGCTCCGCGTCCCACATACCGGAATGGCGGTCACTACGGACATCGGCAATCCCGCCGATATCCATCCCCGCAACAAACAGGATGTCGGACGACGCCTGGCCCTCTGGGCCCTGCGCGACATCCACAAGCAAGACGTGACTCCGTCGGGCCCCCTCTTTCGCGAACTGAAGATTGAGGGCAATACAGCCCGCGTTCTATTCGACTATGCTCCCAATGGACTCATGGTCGGAAAAAAGAAGGGGTTGGCTCCCACCCGCGAAGTAAAAGATGGGAAGCTAAGCGATTTCCTCATCGCCGGCGCGGACAAAAAATGGCATCCGGCGAATGCAACGATCGACGGCAACGATGTTCTCCTCTCCTGCCCCAGCGTGCCAAAACCGATCGCCGTCCGGTACGCTTTTCGCCAGAACCCGCAAGGGGCAAACCTGTATAATACAGAAGGCCTTCCTGCTTCACCGTTTCGTTCTGATAGCTGGTAACAGGCTGTTTTCTCGCGGCAGCGAAGGCTAAGCTTGTGAGGCGAACCGCACTTAGGTTATGGTGTGAGTAGGTCAGAACCGCCTGATGGCGCTAAAGACCCCCTCCAAAGACACCCACCTCCCACTCCACGACAACTACAATAACAGGCCACTAGAACAACAGGACTCCGACGATGACGAAAAAGCCTTCTGCCACACGCCGTGACTTTCTCAAAAAATCGGCCGCCGCCTCAGCACTTGCTGCAAGTTCGGTACCCTATTTCAGCTGGAGCGAGCCTGTTTTTGCCAACAACTCTCCCAACGATCGGCCGAATATCGGTTGCATTGGAACCGGGAGCATGGGGTCGGGAGATGCGATCGACCATGGCCATTTTGGAAACATTGTGGCCGTCTGCGATGTTGATTCACGGCGTAGTGAAAAAGCCAAACACCACGACCGGATCGGCAAGGGCAAGGCCGTCGCCTACAAAGACTATCGCAAGGTACTCGACCGGGACGACATCGACACGGTAAGCATCGTCACACCGGACCATTGGCACATAAAAATTGCAGTCGAAGCGCTGCAGGCCGGGAAACATGTTTTTTGTCAGAAACCGCTTACGCTCACGCTCGAAGAGAACAAGATCATCCGCGATGCCTGCAAAAAACATGACGACCAGATATTCTTTGTCGGCACGCAACAGCGAAGCAGTCGTCGCCTCTTCATGCGTGCGGTAAATATGGTCCAGAAGGGCTTGCTCGGCGACATTCAAAAAGTGACCGTGGGCATTGATGGAAGCCCGACGGGCGGACCGTTTCCCCTAGCGGACGCTCCGAAGGAACTCGACTGGGAGATGTGGCTCGGTCAAGCTCCGCTCGTCGATTACCGCGAGAAACGATGCCACTACCAATTTCGATGGTGGTATGAGTATTCGGGCGGCAAATTTACCGACTGGGGCGCACATCATGTCGACATCGCCACCTGGGCCCTCCAGCAGGACCAGGAGGGAATGGGCCCCGTCGAAATTGACGGCACCGCCGCAGTGCATCCTGTCGACTACAAGGACGGCCATGCAACCGTCGATGATCATTACAACGCCTCCCACGACTTTTCGATTCCCTGCCGTTTCGCCAATGGCGTCGAGATGGTCGTCACGAGCAAACCGCCCAACGGCGTTCTGTTTGAGGGGACCAAAGGCCGCATGTTTGTCAATCGCGGCAAGATCGTCGGCAAGCCGATTGATGAAGATTGGGATGCGGGCCACTACGGACAGGATGATCTAACGCGACTCTACAAGGGCAAGCCGCACGAATGGCACAAAGCCAATTTTTATCGTTCGATCCGGGACGGCGGATTGCCGGTCTCTGATGTTTTCAGCCACGTGCAGGCGATGAACACCTGCCATCTCTGCACGATCGCCGCTCGCCTGGGCCGAAAAATCCAATGGGATCCCGCAGCGGAGCAGATTGTTGGCGATGAGCTGGCTGCCTCGTTTGTCTCGCGGACTCCGCGGGCAGGTTATGAGATCCCGCGCGTCTGAGCTCCGATAACGATCGCTTCACGACAACCTCCCGCCAAGGGCTGGGGGTTGTCTTTTTGCGCAGAATCGACGCCTCCTTCTGCCACCTGGGGCTCTCGTGTACAACAGGTCGCATGTCAGAGACCCAGCACGAGCGGATACCTCCCGGCCAACAACTGCTTCGAGCAGGTCGCTGGCCTGCGGTCGGCGAATCGGCGCCCGCCGGGGACGATGGCGATTGGACGCTTTCTCTGCGCGGCCTGTTTCGCGAGCCCCGATCCATCACGCTTCGCGAATTATCGAGCCAGCTCCAGGTCGATTCCTCGATCGACATCCACTGCGTAACCCGCTGGAGCCGCCTCAATATTCCCTTTCGCGGCATTCCGCTCAATCAACTACTTGCCGATGAACATATTCTTCCGGAGGCCGCGTACGTTTCGTTCATTGCGAGAAGCGAGCGGGCCCATTCGAGCAGCGTTCCGCTGGCTGTAGCGCGAAAGAGCCTGCTCGCGCTCGAGGCGGAGGGCAAACCCCTTTCGCGTGAGCACGGTGGCCCGCTTCGCGTCGTTGTACCCGATAAATATTTTTACAAGAGCGTCAAATGGCTCGAGCAGATTGAACTTCTCCGTGAGGATCGCCTCGGTTACTGGGAGGCCGATGCCGGCTACCACAACGGGGCCGACCCCTGGCGGGAGGAGCGCTACGTTGCACCCGCCATCAGCAAACAGCAGGCGGTGCGCCTCATGGCAGAACGCGATTTTTCCCGCGAGGATCTAATGGGCATCGATGCGAGCGGCCGCGAGTTGAGAGGCTTGCGCGCTCGTGCTGCGCTCTTGCGAAATGCCAACTTCCAAAATGCGACCTTGTGCGACGCCGACTTTACCGGATCCAATCTGGCCAACGCCCACTTTCAGGGCGCCGATTTGCAACGGGCCGTGTTTGAAGACGCAGATCTGGAGGGCGCGAACCTAGCCGGCGCGGACCTTCGCGGCGCAGCGCTCACCGGAGCCTCGCTCTTCGGGGCAACATTTTTTGAAGAGGCGACCGACTCTGCCCCGGCTCGTGCCGCCCTGCTGGATGCATCGACGAAACTTGCGGCGGACCAGATTTCGCTTTTGGCTGACGACCAGGAGCAATACTTAAGACAGTTTATCACCGTTTCATGAGCGAATCCAAACACTTTCAATCGATGCAGCGGCTTTCGCCGCGGCGCAACACCTCAAACGCCGAGGATCTCGAGGGCCTTGTTGCCGAACAGCTCGATCATTTTTCGATCGATCCGGACAGCCCCTTCGGCAGTAGACTAGCGCAGCTCGCCGAGCGGATGTATGCCTCGAAGGGCGATGTCGATGCCCTTTGGCAACTCACCCTCTCTGAAATGGCGTCGCTTGAGGCCCCGCAGCGTATTGCGCGCTTCAACGCGCTCAAATTCCTGTCGTTTCAACTCGCAAAGATCCTGGACAATCTGCAAGGCCCCTTTCGCCGCAGCTATCAGTCGCTCAATTTCAGCCCCTCCACCAGCATGTCGAAGGGGCCTTATCCGATCTTTGACAACATCACCGCCATTTTTTCCGCCACGCCCGTCATCACACGGACCGCGACCTACATCTACGCCTGTGCCGAGTGGATCGAAGACGCCTTTGCCGGCAGGGAACTGATGCTAGAAATCTACTCCCGCCTGCTCAATCCCACCAGCATTTCACTTGCCAACCACATTGTCGACTTGGAAGCCGGTCATTTCGCAGGCGATTACCTCGCCTGGAACTTCAATAGCGGCATGGCGGCCATTGACGCCACGCTCTCGCACTTGCTCGGCCGGGATGATGTCCTGATTACCAGTCGGAATATTTATGGCGGTGCGCACCAACTGATCCACGACTGGTACGCCAAGGAGAGCAATCTGGCGATCGCCGTTGAGACGTTCGACGGTTACCACTGCGACGACTTTCAACGCTGCCTTGAGGAATGCCGCGAAAAATATGCCGAAAGGCTCGATGCGGGGCGACAGATCTACCTCTACCTGGAATCTCCCTGCAATCCCCACGGCTATGTCTTGGACGTTCCTACAATCTGTCGCGCCGCGCATGAGTCTGACGTGCGGGTCATGCTCGACGGAACGGTCGCCACCCCTTTTTTGAACAGGCCACTCACCCGCGATGCAAAAGAAGAACGGCCCGATTTCCTCATCCATAGCTACACCAAAGACCTTTCCGGAACGGGGAGCGTCATCGCCGGTTGCGTCATCGGTCGCAACGAGGACATGTTCCTCCCCAAAGGCCACGTGACCGCCGAGTCCCGCTGGGATGAGACCATGTTCTGGAACGTGTATTACGTCAAAGGCGCTTTTCTGAACGCCGATGCCGCCTTTGAGGTGATCCAGGGCATCCGCACGCTCGATGTTCGGATGATGCGCAAATGCATCAACACGGAAATTCTTGCTCACTTCCTCGACGCCCATCCCCAGATCAGCGTTCAGTGCAGTGCGCTCCCCGGGAGCGAGAACCACCAGTTATCAAAGCAGCAGCTTTTTCTCGCTCTGCCCGCGCCGCTCTTCACGATCGACCTGGGCAAGATCCCCAAAATCACGTTCCAGCGTTTTTTCGATTCTCTCTCACCGACCTTTGGGCATATGATCAGCCTCGGTCAGTCCAACACCATCGTCAGTTGCCCGTCACTGACCACCCACTCGGAACTCGACGGGGCGGCCCTGTCCGAAGCGGGGATGACAGCCACCACCATCCGCTTTTCGGTCGGCGACGAGGACCCGATCGACCTCATCCGGCATCTCACCGAGAGTGCCTGCCTTGCCATTGACCCGGATGTCGCCGGCTTTTCCGGGGGTTTCCCCGATACATCGACAACGCACGCGCTGATCCGCGAGTGCTACACCTCGGCGCACAAGCGATACATCGACTCGCGACTCGGTAGCGATGGCCCCTGATGCACGCCGCCGGTGCCGATCAATCCGGTGCCGATCAATCCGGTGTCAATCAATGGTGGCTCGCAATGGTGTCAATCAATGGTGGCTCGCAATGGTGGCTCGCCCCGCCCATCGCGGCTGTCGACAGCTGCCTTAATTCATCTGGGGCAAGCTGAAGCTGGTAAACGCCCCAGTAGATGCGCCAATAATCAGGTGCAGCACAACGATTGCCGTCCATATGTACATCACCTTCGAGAGATTCCACTTCCCGACATTAATCCAGCCGATGATGAATCCACCCAGGCCGAAACAGGGAATGATGGACAGGATTCCCAGCAACGGACTCTCTTCGTTTTTAAATGCGGCAAGGATCTCCTTGATCCAGCAGACCAACGCTCCAATGCTCGTAAGAATCAACAAAAACTGCATCGTCTCGACCTCCCTATCTAGAAAAGGCATCGGTTAAGAATTGCAACACTTTCGAACAATCC
>PVBE012417279.1_pt1 | contig 28515 bp, 32 predicted proteins | sample 1631181 | NCBI WGS metagenome assembly PVBE01 (sample SAMN08397723, study PRJNA350692) | Marine metagenome, whole genome shotgun sequencing project. | isolation source: water | place: Pacific Ocean | collected 2012-04
AATTATGATTATGAATATAATTCTGGAGTGGTTCTCTCACAAGGAATACGAGAGAAGATTCAAATATTAGTTTTTCCTTCTTTCACACTCACGTAAAAACAACAAACGCCCGTGCCGGGAATCGAACCCGGGTCTGAAGGTCCGCAACCTCCTATTCTGATCCACTATACTACACGGGCAATAAATCAATTAAACTTCTTCAAACTAACTTGACCTTTCCGCCTACTAACCTTAACCTCTTTAAACTCCTGCCCAACCTGCTTCTTAACATCAACAGCAGTCTTTCCACCCAAAATCTGTTTCAACTTAGAAATATCAGCTTTCTTAACATCTGAAACATCTTTAATTCCATTAAAGAACAACTTACGACCTCTAGCTCTACCTACACCTCTAAACTTCAAGAGTGGAATCAACTCTTCCCTAACTCCATGCTTAAACCTAACCCTCAATTTCTTAAGTTCTGTCCCTAAATTCTTTAAAGCCAACATCCTACTCATCTCATCACAAAAGTAAAGCAGCCAATCACCAATCCCTAGTTTAACTCTTAATTCACCAGGCCGAACACTATACTCTTCAAGTAAATACTCTTCATCTTTCTCATTAATCCAGTCTTTAAACATCAAAGCAGTCTTAACACTAGACAAAAAGTCCTCATAATCAGGATCATACATCACAGGTTCTTTCTCAAGCAATGAATCGCCATACTGAAGTAAAGCCTCTTGCACTTTATCATATTCCTTAACCTTAACCCTAAGTGTAGGCCGCATCTCAAGTGTATGACTTAACATCTGTAAAAAAGACAGTTCAGATATCTTTCCACCCTTCTTCAAACAATCAATAATAAAATTAGCAGTAAGTGGATCAATATAAAGTTCAGAAACTCTTTTACCGATAAGCGTAGCTTTATACTTCTCATTCCCAATCTCATCAGCACTCTGAAAGTCATCAGTCTTACCACTCTTAATAAATTCCCAATCCTCAAGCATAGTAAGCATCCTCTCAATCATACCTTCAATCTTATCCATTTCTTCAAACTGATGAGCCCAAAAAGTCTTAGAAAAAAAGTCAATTATCTGTTCCTTCGAACTAACAAAATCAGAAGCAATTAAACTAAGTAAATAAGTCCTAAGCGCAGGCTCAACAGCTAACTTAGAATGAATATCTTCTGCCTCCCCAGTAATATACCTATTATAAATCTCATCCCTATCACTTTCAGTAGCAGCAATACAAATAGCCTCCCCCCTAGTATCATATCCAGGCCTTCCAGCCCGACCAAACATCTGATGAGCCTCTAAGACAGGAATAAAATTCAAACCATGCTGACCGTACCTTTTTAGGTCTCTCATTATAACTCTATAAGCAGGCAAATTAACTCCCCAAGCTAAAGTTGGAGTACAACTAATAATCTTAACATGACCTTTCTTAAAATTAGTCTCAATAATCTCCTTCTGTTTAGAAGTAAGCCCAGCGTGATGAAAAGCAACACCTTTCTTAATACATTTACTCAACCTATTACACTGCTTAGTAGCCTTAGGCAGATGCAAAACATCCAAACTCAAATTTTCCAACTCAACATCTGTACTTTTCAACCTCTTAGCAATCTCCTCAGCATTCTTCTCAGCCCCTCGTTTAGTCCCAACAAATACCAAAGCCTGCTTCCCAATCTTAATAGTATCTAAAGCAATGTTCAAACTAGGATTGTCAGTCTTCTCAGAAATCTTGATTGAATTCATAGAAAATATGAACAAATGAAGGTTTATATATTTTGTCAGTGCGAGCAAAGCAAGCTAACATTACACCGTTTTTATTTAAAATTTCAAACCATTGGAAAAACAATTAAAACCGTATTGGGAAAATTAATTAAAATTTCAACCAAAAACACATAGAAATTATCAACGTAAATACTTTCTACCTAACGTACCTAAACTAGCCGCTGCTACTAATGCTGCCCCGACAACTCCAACTACCTCTAAAGTCGTACCTTCTGCTGCATTAGCATGCTCAACAGTAAGTTGATTTTCAACCACACCAACAGTCCTCTTAGCAGCTCTCTGTTCATAATCATCCGTCACATCATATCCTAATCGCACACTCTTTAGTCCATCAGCAATCCTGTTAACCTCAGATGTATCAACGCGATCATGTGCCAAACCTCTAATCGAGGCCTCTAAATGAGATAGGCTTTCCGCACTAGGGCCCCCAACTTCTACACTTAAATCAAAAGCTTCTTTTTGCACAGGATCAAATACTTCACTAAGCTCATCTCTCATTTGATCGCTATTAGCAAAGAGCAGATAAGCCACCCCTCCACCACCAACAATTCCCAAAACATATAAGCCTGGCTCTACATACCTCATTGCATCATGTCCTCTAGTGGGTGCGTCTTCCATGTTACATCCATAATAAACTATTCTTTAAAAAGTTTATTCTAAACCTACACCGTTTTTTATTTAAATTTAAAAATTTCAAACCATTGGAAAAACAATTAAGAACATAACAAATCAATCAAACAACCTTAACCCTCCACTCATAACTAACCTTCTCTTCACCATCACTAACAGTAACCCTAACTCTTTTATTCCCTTTACTAGTCCACGTTCTCTTAACCTTACTCTTCCCATCAAACTTATCAAAAAACCCAAAATCCCATTTATACCCTAACCTATCCTTATCCCAATCAATAGCATCAACGGAAAACACAATCGGAACACCAGCCTTAACCTTAACTCCATCCAAAGGATTAGTCCTATTTATCACAGGCACCCTATTCACATTATTAACAAACACTAATAAACCTTGAGTATCAGAGGAATCACCATCAGAAACACTCAAAACAATATTTGCATATGCCTCATCTCCCTTAGAAACAAAATCATAATCAGGCACCCACTTAAACAAATTACCTTCAATCTCACCATAGCTAGAATTATCAACAAAAAACGTAAGTGAATCTCTATCAGCATCACTAGCACCTAACTCAACAACTAACTCTTCACCTTCTCTAACATTCCTCTCACGTAAAGCCTTAAAGACAGGAGCCCTATTGGATTTCCTAACAATAACCTTAACATCCTCGCTATCACTCAACCAACCATCAGAAGCACTAACCTTAACCGTATACTCTCCTGCATCCCCATATGTAGTCCACCTACTAACACCATTCATCCATCCAGAATAACTAAACTTCAACTCATCACCATCAGGATCTGATGCCTCAGCCTTAATAATAACTTCCTCACCTTCATTAACCACAATATTATCCAAAGAAACAACATCAGGAACTCTATTAACATCCTTAACAACAAAAGTAACCCTAGAAGAACTTTCTAACTCCAAACCCTTAACCTTAAAATCAACTGTAAAAGCTTCACTAACTAAATGATACTTGTCAAGCACATCATTAACTACTCCTTCTCGCATAACAGCATCATAACCAGGATACCAAGAAAAAACATCCCCATCAATAGAAGCACCAGAAGGCATATCATCAGCACTATACGTCAAAGCATCAGAATCAGGATCACTCCCATTTAATTTAATAGTTACTTTCTGATCTTCCCGTAAAAACACCATTCTGTCAATCCTAAGATCAGGTTTTCTATCAACATTATTCACCTTAATATTCACAGTTTTGCTCTCTTCATACTCTCCATCATATACCTTAATCTCAACCTCATGCTCCCCGCCATCATCATAACCAGTTTTCCACACACCATCATTACCAATCGGTTCAGAAATATTATATTCAAGATTATACTTACTAAAATCAGGTAACTTCAACCTAACAATCTCCTGCTCATCAACTTCAACGTCAACAAACTCCTCAAGTACAACACCCCTATCAACATCTTCAACATCAACTAACCACTCATGGGATGCAGCAGAATCCCCATCTGATGCAAAAGCATTAACAGTTCTTTCTCCTTCTTGATCATAACCAATAAAATATGTAAAAGAATCTCCTTCACCAACCCGTTCAGAATCAATCTCCCAATAATAAGTTAATTCATCCCCGTTAACATCACTTGCACTTACGCTAAACTCAATCTTCTCAGTCTCTTTAAAACTAAGCTCATAAGAATCAGGTGAAAACAAAACAATTGTAGGGGCCTCTTCTTTCTTCTCAACAATTAACAAAACTTCTTCAGTAGTAGAGGCTTCACTGTCAGAAACAGTAACTGAAGTTTCATACTCTCCAAAATCCCCATAATTAGTCTGCCATTCCCCTTCAGAATCTAGGGGCTCAGAAAAACTATATGTTATCTCATCATCATCTGGATCATAAGCTTGAGGTTCTAATTTAACTAAATCAGTTTCCTCAACAACTATTTCTTTAACAGCATACACACTGCCAATCACCAACAATACCAACAATAGTACCAACCCTTTCTTCATCATCCTTACCTCAAATAGAATATAAAATCAGCCAAGTATTATATCTTCAATAACAGGAGCCCTGTTAACATTCTCCACAACAACTCTAACTGTTATACTATCACTATCAATACCATCACTAGCACTTATAACAACATGATATTCACCAGCATCATCATATGATGTCTCCCACTCCCTATCATCACCAACTGGGTCTGAAATTGTATAACTTAATTCATCTCCATCAAAATCACTTCCTTCAGGAGTAATCACAACAGTTTCTGTCTCCCTAACATGAATGTCTTCCATTACAACTAATGTAGGCCTCCTATTGACATTATCCACATTTATTACCCATTCATTCTCAATCTCTGAAGTTCCATCACTTACGGTAACTAGTAGGAAATGCCCACCAGCATCATCGTATTCTGGATTATACACATATTTAGTATCAGATGATACAACTAATCCATCTAGTTTCCAGCTATACTTCAATTCATCATCATTAAGGTCTGTCGCACTCACAATAAACTCAATATTACTATTCTCAGAAACCCCTACACTACCTTCTTCAGGAGTATAACTCTCAAATGAAGGAGATTCTTCCCTTTTATTAACTAATATTAAAACATCCTTCGAATCAGATAAACTTCCATCTGAAACTGTAACTGTAATTGTATATTCTCCAATATCTCCATAAGTGGTCTGCCATTCACCATTACTCTCAATTGGAGATGTATAATCATAAGTCAACCCGTCATTATCAGGATCATAAGCCTGAGGTTTTAACTTCACTAAATCAGTTTCAGAAACAATAAGAACTCCTACTTTTTCATCCCTTATAGGAATAGAGTCAGTATCTACTGTTTCAAGACCACCATCAACTACTTCTTCCTCATGTTCGATTACAACTGGTTCTACCGGATCCTCAATAACTTCATCATCAATAACAATATCTTCTTCGCTTATTACAACTGGCCCCTCAATAACTTCTTCAGGAACAACAATATCTTCACCTTCAATAATAATCTCTACATCAACCACTTCAATAACTGGTTCTTCAATAATTTCCACAACAACTGGTTCTTCTTTCTCAATTACTCCCTGACCAACAAATCTAAGCTTAATATCAATAACATCAGCACTCTCAGGAATACTCTCTTCTAAAATTACAATCTCACTAGGATTACTATCAGCATCATCAGGCTCTAAAGTAATCATTACAGTTCTTGTATTAAGGATGTCTTCACTTGACATCTCAGATGTTAACTCCCCTTCACCTTCGCTATCAATACTAACTACTCCAACACTAGCTAGGAATTCAGTCTCTTTGTCTAATATCCAAGCTTCATAATAATAGTCTTCTTGCTGGGCCAACCCCTCAACATTAACAATAACTATACCTTCAATAGAATCAAGCGTAACAATTCCTTTTACATTATCTTCCACAAAAATATCTTCAATCGGTACAAAAGAAACACCTTCTTTACTAGGGTCGTAAGGCTCACATCCACTTAAGAATAACATAGAAACTATTAACAACATAAAATAGAAATTCAATCTAAACTTCATCCTAAACCCCTTCATTTTAATTTACTATTCTAAAATGCTAACTGGTATATAAACTTTATGGTAGTTAAAACTATAGGTGTAAAATACAAGTCATCAAGAATCAGTAATGAAAAAGAAAAAATGGGCTTTTACATTAATCTACAATGATTTTGAACTCTTATTTAATTCTATTATTTTCTCATCACCTAATGAATTTTTCAGCTATCAAATCATAATTTCATACCACAACCCACTGGACATGGACCCTCGAAAGGTATATAAATCATTTACATAGTCAAAAAGAGTGATTAATCAGTGATTCAAAAATGGAATTGAATAAAAAAATTGTTTTTCAGAATATGGATGAAATTGCAAGAATACATGCCCATATATCTGGAGATGGATGTGTTTATACGAAGAATAGTAAAAGATCTCCAAGAAGTCTTTTAAAACATCCAAGAAAGAAACTTTATCAAACCACATGGGTAATTGAGTACACCAATACATGTAGGGGACTGTTAGAAGAATTTAATCGTGATATGAAAGTTGCTTTTAATAGAAAAGGACAGTGGGCAAGCAAATATCATAGAATAAGAGTTGATACAGTTAAATGGATTCTAGAGTTACTTGAACTTAAAGGAAAAAATTCCTACAATTGGAATATTCCCAAATATATCCTAAATTCCAATAAAAAAGTGATTTCTACGTGGATAAGGGCGTTTTTTGATGATGAATCAACTGTAACAAATACTGGGATGATTAGAGTAAAATCAGTAAATAAAGCAGGATTATCTCAAGTGAGAGAACTGTTGTACAGGTTTGGAATTGAAACAAGATTAACAGGACCAAATTGTGATAACACGTATTATTTGAGTGTTTATAAGAGGTGTGGACCAATTTATCAAAAATATATAGGATTTAATCATCCTGCAAAGAAAGAAAAGATTCATAGAATAATAAGTGGGTCCGGGGCGATTTGAACGCCCGACCACTCGATATCTAAGTCAGACTTATCAGTCGAGCGCACCAGCCGGACTATGCTACGGACCCATCGTAATCAAGTAAAATTCGTTGTTTTAAAAAGATTTCGTAGAAAACTATTTATATAGTCCTATTTTAATAGATTTTATGAAAAAATCACCCTTTCTACTCCTAATAATCATCTTAGTCTCAGGTTGCACATCAACCCTTACAGGAAGTGCAGTCCAGGAAAACATAGAAATCTCAACACCAGATATTGTCTGCAAAGACTCAGATGGTGGAGATGTCATTGACATCCAAGGCACAGTAATCATAGAAGTAAAAGGAAACACCTGGAAAAACTACACCGATACTTGTGTAAACGCAGAATCAATCATGGAATATTTCTGCCAAGACGGAGCATACATCAGCAAAAAGTACAACTGCGACAATGCTTGTATAAATGGTATGTGCAGGTAATACTTCTTAATATTTATTAATAACTCAAGATTACCATTTCTTGACATGACTCAAAAAGTAGCAATAACTGGACCTTATGGTGCAATTGGAACCGTTCTAATGAACAGGCTAGAAGGTTATGAACGTATCCCGTTAGATAGAGAAGACTATGATATCAGCGATATAACTAGAGTCAGAGCAGGAATTAACGGGTGTTACACAGTAATCCATTTAGCATTGGACCCAGAAATAGAAAACATAGGTCTTGCTAATGTTCGTGAAAAAGACGATCCGGAATACCATCGGGTTTTAGCAAGAAATGTTTTAAACGCTTCTAGCGAATCAGATACGGTAAGAAGGGTAATATTGGCAAGTTCAATCCATGCTTTAAATTATGCTAATTGGAAAGGCCCTGGTTATTTATCCCCGGACCACGATACAGAATTATTTAGAAATAAAAAATTCGACCCTACTAATTCATACGGTCGGACAAAAAGGTATATTGAAGGGAAAGGAAGAGAATTTACTGAATTAGACACACAAGAAAGAGATTCACCTTTAGAAGTCGTTTGTGTTAGATTTGGTGGTGTGAATGAAGAAGACCTACCTCTTTGGCCAGATTATCAGAGAATATATCTAAGCCATAGAGATTTAGTGAACTTAATATCAACTATATTACAAACTCCAGTTAATCCAGGAAGCTTTTCAGTTGTTTATGGAGTTTCAAATAATCAGACTCGCGTTCATGATTATTCAAAGCCTTTTGAATGGACCCCACTAGATGATGCAGTTAAAATAGCTCAAGAAAAAATGACTCCTACTTAAAACTATCAAGAACTTCTTCTTCCATAAAATGCAACTTACCAGGAATTATCAAACTCTGAGGAAACTCTTTGATCTTAACCTTCTCTAAATCCTTAATCTTCCCTACCTTAATAACTGGCTTGTCAGAACCCAACCTAGCACAACCAACAGCCAAAATGTCCTTACTAACTCCATTCTCAACTAAATACTTAGCAGCCTCATTCACAGATAAAAACTTCTCATTAATAGGATCTAAATCAAGCAAAAACAAAGTATGCAAACCTAACTTCTGATTACCTTTAAGGGCATCAATAGGACTCTTAACATTAGCGTGATGAAACGGAATAGAAGTTACCTTCCCAAATTTATATAATTCCAACCCAGTAATCCCAACAGCAGTCAGAACAGACGCATTATTAACTACTCCCACCTTAATCTTCTTCTCCCGAGCCCGAGTCATCAAATCAGTATGAGTCGTAGCAGAAAAAACATCTCCAATAACCAAAAAAGCAACATCTGACTTCAAGGCACTAGAAAGCATCTCATCAGCCTTCTTCTCAACCATATCCCTATCAGCAACAATAACCTTCTTACCATAAAGCTTCTCCATCTTCTTCAAACTAGAATTTAACTTAGAAGTATAACTCTCAAGATAAACTTTAGAGCATTTCTTAACTATAGAAAGACCCTTCAAACTAATATCTTTCTCATCATTAAGTCCGATTCCAATTAAGTACAATACCATAAGAATAAGGTAAAAGAAATAGTATATAAATATAGGCTATTATCTTTGTCTTTGGTATTCTGTCACCTTACCTCGTCCTTGATCTGTAAGAAAATAAACCTCATCCATACCTAAACCAAGAGACCTCCTTACTTCAACATCTCCTTCATCTGCCATGTCTCTTAATACAACACGATTTCTATCAGTTAAGTACGAACCAATAACTCCATGCACACCTAGGCCTTCCTCAGCCCCTAAAATTTCTGCCCTAACTGCATTCCTCTCTGCTTGAATATTCATTAAAATCACCAATAAACAGAAACTAAAACATATATAAAAACTTACCTCTTCTCCTAAACATATCCCAACTTCCTCAAATATTTCTTAAGATCTTTATACTCTTTATCCCTATCTAAAATACATAACACTTTATCGTAAGGCTTATCAACTAGATAAACAACCCTCTTTTCTTTACTATCATCCTCAAAACGTATTCTGAATAAGAATAATTTATAACCATGAACTCTTTTAAATCGAAAAGGATTTATTTTAGCCAGATTCAATTTCTCTTCAATAAGCTTAGCAGCTTCATCACCCAATTCATCAATTTGTTCTAAAAAAAAATAAGATGGTTTCAATATAAACTCCATCTTTTACTTTCTCCTAAGTTTCTTAAATAATTCCTCTTCAGTTCCATAAAGATTCTTTTTTTCACTAACTTCAACAAGTTTCTTTACAAGAGACAATTCTTCTTTAGAAATCTCGGGTTCATCAAATAATTTTTCCCTAAGAGTTTCTTTAATAAACTCCTGAATTGTACCAAATCCATGTTCTTCAGCATAAACCTTAGCCGAAACAGTAAGCTTCTTAGGAAGCCTTAAATTTACTTGTGTATTCATGGTATCTATAGATACCAATTGGTATATAAACCTTTCGGTTCTTACCTCTTCTCCTCCAACCTAATTATCTGATCAATCTCCTTCCTAGAAACAGAACAACCATTCAGCTTAACACCCCAAAGAACAGAATCAAGTAAAACTCTCCTAGGATTCTTAACCTTGGCTATAAACTTATCAAGCATTCCAAACTCATAAGCCATTGTAACTAACTCAACAGACCTTATAACCTTAACATTCTCAACCAACTTATTAAACTCTTTAAGATTTCCAGTATCCACGTCTATTCTTGTATGTAGTTTTCGAGCTAGAATTTGAGCCAACCGTTTAGGATTCTCAACTAACATCCTAGTAGTCCGCTCATCAACAACAATTGCATCAGAATTCATAATTAAACACGCAGCTAAACAACCCATCTCACCTGAGTGGACTATTTTTAAGAAATTCCCTCTAGCCTTAAAGCAGCTATTAGCCAATTCAAGCAACTCATCAGTTTTCTTCTTAATTCGACTATCTTCAATAACCTCAATAATCCCTTTATCAATATAACGAAGAACTTGCAAAGCTTCAAACTCAAATCTCTTAATAGTCAACGGCCTGTCAACCAACTCCCCTTTAACTGTCGAAGTAATAAAAAATTTCCCTTTATACTTCTCCTCAAGCTCCCGCAAAGTCCACAAAAGATTATTCATAGTTAAGCTAATCACAGGACCAGCATCAAATATTAGGGACCTCATCTAAATATACCTCTTACAAACTCTAACCTAGACCTAATACTAACTGGATCTTGAAGCGGCAAATCAGCAATACTAGTTTTCCCAATATATCTCATAAGTTCCCATTCAGAAACTCCTAAAATAAAAGAAGCCCTTGCCATAGAAATCCCATGCTCATACAATTTAGAACCCTTCTTAATCTGAGCTTGATTAATAACCTCCTCAATATACATCTTCAGTTTAGAATCAATAGTTGAGATAAACTTAAATGATTTCTTAATTGTTTTTCTATACTTGTCAATATTATTTATCTCCAAACATTTAGAAGCCACCTTAAGCAGACTGATCACACTGTTATAGTCAAGTCCCCCTTGCTTCCTCTCACAAATCTTAGATAAAGAATAAACTAATATCGCAATAGAGACAGAATCCTCATCTTGGTAGATACTCGCATTATGGATTGTATGGTTACTAAGCTCCCTAATCTCAACAATATCCTTATCCTCTTTTACTCTAAGTATCTTAATTATCTCAGACAAAATAGAAAGTATATCTCTCTTTATTGTATCATTCATTAACTGATTCTTTATTTTATTATTATATAAATGTTTTGGGAGAGAAAACTAAGTGGTAATAATAAGGTTTATAAAGTATATTAGACCACTAAATCCTATGAGCTTGACTACAAGATTAAGAGAAGCACACCACGCAGGGTTGGGAGGATACCAAGAGTATCTTGAAACAAAGACGAGGCATACATTTGAGGATGTTGCCAGAGAACTAGTTAGTGAATACGTTCCTGAGAAGAGAACGTCACTCTTAGGATTGCCCTACGAAACTTTTATTGGTGGTCCTGCTGCATATGTGAAAGCCTTCTATTCCGCATTATCTGATAATCCTGATACAGATACAGCACCTAGATAAGACTTTCTCTCAGTTACGTTTAACAACAGAAAACATTATAAACCTTTTTCTCCAAAATTAAATTAACATGGTGTTTAGAAGAAATATTTCCATCATCCTACTCTTATTACTCTTCCCAACTTTAGCATTAGCCCAAAAAGAAGAAATAACGCCCATGGCAAACTTCTATGCAGATTATGTAGATCTATTCGGGGAACCACCTAAAGTATTAATCCTAAACAAACAAAGAATTGACTTAGCAAAAGCAGCCTACTTATTCTCATCAGTATTAGCAGACAAACCAATAAAAGAAATTAGGATAAAGGGCTACAATGACAATTTCGTAACAACAAATGAAGTAGAAATAAGAAAGCAAGACATAATCAGAGCAGCCAAACTTTACTCAGATTACATAGAAAAAAACAGAGAACTTCCCTACTTAGTCAAGATTAACAAAGCTCTAGTCTCAAACTCAGATTTCATCTACCTCTTAGCAGACACATTAAGGTCAAACAAAGAAATAACAACAAATAAAAAACTCTATTTCGAAAAAACAATAGATTGGAACTCTAAACTAACCTTATTCAAACCCCAAAAGATACTATTTACAGTTGATTACGAATCAGACAGACCAGTTTATTCTAAGGACGACCCATTATACAAAAATCCAGAAACAGCAAATGATGTAGCAGTCTCTCCACTAACTCAAGAAAATATCTGCTACAAAGAATTCTGCACCTTACCTGATAACAACACCTACACCTCAGCAGAAGTTGCATGGTTCACAGAAATCAGGGACAAAGAAGGTAACACATTAGCTCCAGAATGTTACCCTTACTGCGGAACCTTAAATGCAACTGATTTAATAATCGATGATTTCGTAAATAGATATAATTTCCCCCTTCTTTGGTTCATGACAGGCAGAAGCATAATTGCATTAGCAAAAGACAATAGACATATAGACAAAATAAAAGACCTAGAAAAAAATAACCAGATAGCATTAGGCTTACATACAATGTATCACTCTAATCTAAACAAAGTCTCAGATAATTTCCTAGAAAGAACCTTAAACGAAAACAATAACTTATTCAAATCAGTCTTTAACCTAACTCCTGTTGAGTTCAGAACGCCATACTTGGACATTTCAAAAGAAAATAAACATATACAACTCTTAAAATCACTAAACATCCAATCAGACAACGAAGTATCCTTAATAGATCCTCATTGCTATTACAAATACAAGTGCAATTATGAATTCAGCATAGATGGTGTAAAGATAGCTAGAATTGACTGGAGATACAATGAATCAGACCCTTTCCTAAATATCTTCCTCATTCATCCATGGAATGTAATCCTGGAAGAAACAGGCTCTCCAATACATTTGGAGTTCTCAGAAGATGCAAAAATGAATGCATTTAAAAATTGGATTAGATTAACTGGCAAATATGGCTTAGTTCCAGTCTTGCCAAAAGAGGTTTATGATGAAAAAAGACCATAAGGTGATACTACTTATTGTATTAATAGTCATCATAACATCAGTCTACTTTACCTTAACATACCGACGAGTAGACATCATAGGAAGGCAAGACAACCCAGTAAAAAACTTCTTCTTCAAACTATTCAACAAAGATTTCGCAGAAAAAGAACAACTCCCAGAGGGAGTAAAACCCTCACCACCAAGATTAATTGACAAGCTGCAAAAAAAAGAATTCTTTGCAATAGACTACAACAATCTATACCTAAAAGAACAACCAAACCCCATATCTCTAAACTGTTTACAGCAAAACAACTTCATAATAACTTTAGGCAACAGCGGAGAAAACATAATCTCTGACATTAAGTTCTCAGTAGAAGAAAACTCGCCACTAATATTTGAATTCCCAGAAAATATAGTAATCCCACCTAATTCAGTCAAAGAAACAACGATATTTGTTGTAGCAGACTGTTCAAAACCAATTACTAAACAACTCACTCCAAAAATAACAATTGCAAATAAAATTGAATTCATTATTCCAATAACAATAGATGAAAGACTAGAATAAAATGGAAAAAAGAATCCTCTTCTTAGACTTTTTCAGGGGCTTTGCAATACTCCATATGATATTCTGGCAAATCTTCGATTTCTTTGCTAAAGTAAATATCTATTCAACACCTCCATTCTATTCAATTTTCTTAGGAATGCCAGTAAACGGAATTGGAGTTGGTTTTTTCGCATTCATAAGCGGCTTCTCAATCTATCTCTCAATAAACAAAAGAAAAGAAGAACCTAAATCACAAATCATCAACCACCTCTTCAAAAGATACGGAACTTACATACTATTAGCCCTAATCCTAAGTTTGTGGGCTTTTAACTTCAGCACATTCTATATGTGGAACGAAGCAGTGCAGGGAATTGCTTTATCCGCATTAATAGCAGGAATATTATTAATCTCATTCAAATCAGTATACCCTCCAACTATATTTGCAATAATTATAATTATGTCTCAAAAATTCTTAAGGGACTTAGCATTAAATTACCCGTCCCTTAACATAATCCTAAATCCATTATTCAATGGATTCTTCTCATTAGCCCACCTCCTGCCAATATCATTAGCAGGTGCATTAATAGCTTACCTTTACCTAAACTTCAAAAAAGATAAATTCCTAAATTACTCTCTTTGGATATGTCTAATAACTCTACTGCACTCTTTATTCGCCCACATATTAACCACTCAGATAAACTACGACCAAAGATCATCATCATACCTTACTTTCATAATCGGAATCTCAATATTATTCTTGTTAGTAACATACTTAATCATAAAACAAAACCCCTTCAGTGAAGCAATCTCCCTATTCGGACAAACAGCACTATTCGCCTACTTTGTCCACTTCGCACTAATCTTCAAACCACTTCAACTAATAGGATTAACAAACATATTCTCTACAACAATCTCTGTCTTCATAGCAATCATCCTTACAATCATGCTTTACTTCTTATCAAAAGAATGGTTGAAACTAAAAGAAAAGAATAAATGGAAATTGGTTTTCTAGGGCAAGCTTTTTAAGTAAATTTACGTTCCTATACCTTATGGCAGAATGTAGATCCATCTATGAATTGGGTGATTTAAGGGGAGAAAGCAGAGAATTATCTATAATGACAGACGCCCCTTTCTTCACAGAGAAGGCTCTAAATGAAGATCCATTATTGAGGGCCCTTACTAGAGAACAAGTAGTTGAGTTAATTAGACCAACTGTGGTACAATTTAGAGGAGATTCAGAAGATGGAAGATATGAATATTCTAGTTATTTTCCTAGGGGTGTATGTGGTGAAGCTAGAGAGTATTTACTCCCTCTTCTTGAAGCAGAAGGGTTTTTTGTTGTATGTAGAGTTTTTGAAACACATACTCCTGGATTTCAAAGGGTGGCTACTATAGGTGACTTAATCATCGATCCTACTGTAGATGCGGATGGAGGAGACGTTGAAGATAAAGTTTATATTGGTCCGCAGAATGATAGATATAAAGATATTACTTCACCTGAACAGTTCGAGAGGATAGCGTTAAGTTACTGGGATGCGGATCATATAATTTATTTTAATCATGGGGGATTTTTCTTAGAAAGACCTTATGGTTCGAGTTCCGGATCATTGCTTATTCCATTACCTGGTCAAGTACCAACCAATCTATTTGATACTCTAAAGGAGTATATTATTGAAAAAACTACTGAAAGATTTAAAAAACCAGGAGTAACTTAGTATTTCTAGTTGTTTTATAATCCAATGATTATTTTTCCGTATTTTACGGACAATACAGACTTATGCTAGATAAATTTACTCCCAATAAAAAACAAAATCTTTTTATATCTACCCTCTAATCTAAAATTGACAAAAAATGGGGGAAGTTGACACAAACTTAGTGAACATCACAGAACTTTCAGATAATGAGCTACAAGATTTCTTAAAACAGAACGGAATTTCTTTAAAATTAGACGAAGCGAAGAAGATTACAAAACTTATCGGTAGAAACCCTACACTTACCGAACTCCACATCTTCAACATAGAGTGGTCAGAACACTGCTCCTACAAAAGCAGTAAGAAAATTCTTCAAAAATTTCTGCCAACCGAAGGACCAACAGTAATCCAAGGGCCAGCAGAAGATGCAGGAATTATAAAGTTCACCGACCATAACAACGAAAAATACGGAATCGTTATGGCACATGAATCACATAACCATCCTTCCCAAGTTGTACCGTACGAAGGAGCAGCAACAGGAGTTGGCGGAATAATAAGAGACGTTCTTTGCATGGGAGCAAGAATAATTGCAACAGCAGACCCATTAAGGTTCGGTGATCCAAATGGAAAAAACAAACAAAGAACAAAATACATCGCAAATTCAGTAATTGACGGAATTGCTGGCTATGGGAATCCATTAGGCATCCCAAATATTGGAGGAGACGTTTACTTTTCAGACTCATTCGATGATAACTGTATAGTCAATGTAGTATCCTTAGGCATAATAAAAGAAAAAGAAATTATCCACTCAAAAGCTCCAAAAAACGCAGAAGATTACGATGTAGTAATCGTAGGAAAAGCAACTGACAACTCAGGTTTTGGCGGAGCAGCATTCGCATCATTAATTCTAGATGAAGGAGAAGAAGAGTTCAACAAAGGAGCAGTGCAAGTTCCAGATCCATTCCTAAAAAACATCCTAGTCAGAGCAACCGAAGCAGTTTTCAAAGAAGCAAGAAAGAAAAACATCACTTTAGGATTTAAAGACATGGGAGCAGGAGGAATAATGTGCGCATCATCTGAACTTTGCGAATCAGGCGGTTTTGGAGCAGACTTAGACATAGATAAAGTACACACTTCAATGAAAATTCCTCCTTACATAACAGCTTGCGGAGAAACACAAGAAAGATTTACTTGGATATCTCCTAAAGAATTTACTCCCACTATCCTAAAGATTTACAACGAAGATTTCGAACTTCCAAACGTAGCAGAAGGCGCAAGAGCATCAGTAATAGGAAAAGTAACAAAAAGTAAAGACTACATCTTAAAACACAAAAACAAAACAATCTGCAATGTCCCCGTAGAAACAATCACAAAAGGAATTCTCTATGACAGACCATCAAAAAAAGCAAAAAAAGAATTCAAAGAACCTAACTTAAAAGAACCATCTAACTACAACAAAGCAGTATTAGAAATTCTCTCACATCCAAATGTAGCATCAAAAGCACCAGCCTACAAACATTACGATACAGAAGTTCAAGGCCTAGCAGTAATAAGACCAGGAGAAGCAGACGCAGGAGTACAAGCACCATTACCAGGTTCCAAAGCAGGAATTGCACTATCAACAGACTGCAATCCAAATTACACAAAGATTGATCCCTATCACGGCGCAATAAACGCAGTCGCAGAAGCAATGAGAAATGTAGCAGCAGTAGGAGCAGTCCCATACGGAATGACAGACTGCCTAAACTTCGGAAATCCAGAAAAACCAGAAGCATTCTCAGAATTCCTAGAGTCTGTCAAAGGAATTGCAGATGCCGCAAAAAACATCTATGTCAAAGGAACCAAAGACCCAGTTCCATTCGTCTCAGGAAACGTTTCATTCTACAACGAATCAGTAACCGGAAAGTCAATTGACCCTTCTCCAATAATAGCTTGCTTAGGAGTCTTAGAAGACTATTCAAAATCAATAACCATGAAGATAAAAAAACCATCCTCAACAATTTTCATGGTTGGGCAAAGAAAAGATGAGCTTGGAGGTTCTGTATACTACCTAACCAACAACGAAATAGGAAAAAACATCCCAATCATAGACTTCAAAAATGAAAGAGCAATGATTTACTCAATCATAGACTCAATAGAAAACGAACTATTACTATCCTGCCACGACATATCAGATGGTGGATTAATAACTTCAATTTCAGAAATGATTCTAGGCGGAGAAGCAGACGGAAAAATAGGCGTTAAGATAGACTTAAACTTTTCAGATCTAAGACCAGACAAATCCTTATTCTCAGAAACATCAGGATTCGTTTTCGAAGTTGAAGATAAAAATGTTGAAGAAGTTGAAAAGATATTCAAAAAACACGATTTAGAAATAATAAAAATTGGAAATACAATTGATGATAATAAATTAACGATTAATAAAGATGGAAAGAATATAATCAATTTAAAAATCAATGAACTAAAACAAGCCTGGACAACCGGCTTCCTAAACGCAATAAAATGACAAAATCAAACATAGCAGTAATAATGTTTCCAGGAAACAATTGCGAAAACGAAACGCTAAGAGCCGCACAAGCAGTAGGCATGACAGGAAAAGTACTTAGATGGAACACTAAAGAAAAACTAGAAGATTACGATGGTTACATCTTACCAGGTGGCTGGGCATATGAAGACCGAGTTAGAGCAGGAATCATACCAGCCCTAGATCCTATAATGGACACCATAAAAGAACAAGCAAAAGCCGGAAAACCAGTCTTAGGAATCTGCAATGGCTGTCAAGTTCTAATCGAAACTGGAATGATACCTGGAATTAAAGACAAAGTTCAGATGGCACTAGCCCCAAACATCAACCCCTTAGTAAACGGCTTCTATTGCACATGGGTAACCATCAAAAACACCGGCAAACCAACAGCCTTCACAAACAGGTTAGAAGGCGAAGACATAATTCCAATTCCAATCGCTCATGGAGAAGGACGTTTCGTAACAAAAGACAAAGACCTACTAAAAGAATTAATCAAAAACGAACAAATAATCTTCCAATACTCAGACAAAGAAGGAAACATAGACAAAAACTTCCCAGTTAACCCAAACAGTTCAATCGAAAACATAGCTGGAATCAGCAACAAAAAGGGAAACGTCCTAGGTATGATGCCTCATCCAGAAAGAGCAACCTGGATAAGACAACTACCAGAAAAACCAAACAAAGACATGGACTCCCTAGCACCAGCTGCAGGAATCTTCAAATCAATGAAACATTCAATAGAAAAATCAAACTAAAATGAACCAAATAGAATTAATTGTTGGACTTAAAATACCAGACACAACAGCTATAACTACATTCCACACTCTAGAAAAACTAAATTTCAGAGAACTAAAAAAACTAAAAAGAGAAATCTACTACAAATTCACAACAGACGAACAATTAGACAAATTCTCAGAAAAGATTGGAAAAGTAGATATCTTAGTCAACGCAAACAAAAACAAGTACATAACTAAAAAACCAGAAGAAGACTTCGATGAACCTATAAGCAACTCAATCCCAATAAAAATCCTGGTAAAAGACCTAGAACCAAACGAATCACTCTTAGAAACCCTACAAAACAGACTAGGACTAAAACAAATAAAAAAGCTAGAAAACGGAATATTATGGACTCTATACATAGAAAAAGACAATATTCAAGAAGCAACTAAGTTCGCAGACATAATAACGAAAAAATTATTATATAATGAACATTATCAAGAATTTAAAATTCTATCTCACTGAGTTAACTCAAAAATTCTTCTTTGTACTGCAATTAATCTTTTTACATCTGCCATATACGTATCTTTGTCCTCTCTGTCAAAAGCTAAAGATCCATCAAGTTCTCTTGCTTCTTCCCTTGTGAGGCCAACATCTCCATATTCTAGATATCCTCCATTCATAATATCGAGAAGAGGGGCATTAGCCAATTCAACGTAAAAAAGTCCAGTCCCCTCAACTCTATGCAAATGCCTATAATTAATTTCTAAGTCACGAACAGCATAATAATGATCTCCTTCTCTTTTTGGCAGACCCCTTATTTTGTCATCTCTCCACATAGGACCAACAACTTCTTCATACAAATCATGAATCCTTCCCTCAAATGCTTCACCAGTAGCAACTGCCCAGAAAAGAGTATGAACAGCATCTTCAATTTCCCTAACAAGATCAATTTTCCTAGTAGTAAGCATTCTAGCATAAGCAGCACCAGTAGGCACCAACTGCCAAACACCATCACATTTTGACCTTATATATTCATCATCTTCAGCTATTAATTCTCCTAACGTGTGTGAACTACCCTTCACACCAGTCACAAAGGCTCCTTTTAATTTATCTCTCTGGAAATAATTCCAAAAATCTCTTGACCCATCTAGGTCATATTTTGAACATAATCCTCCAAAGAACATACCTCTCTCATCATGGCCCTCTGGACTAGCTTCAAAATTATCTTCCAAAAGCGGGAGTCCAGTTAAATATCTAGCAAGGTATTCAAACTGAGACTGGACCAAGGGACTATCATGGAAATGAGAAAAATCAACATCTGGAACTGAATCATGTCTAGGATCATGCTTCTGAACAAAATGCCTTCTAAACTCTCCATCCCGTTCTAGTATTTCTTCTATTTCTAAATCACTTCTCATACTACAAAAGACAACTCAACTCGTTATTTAAATATTATTATCTTAGATTATTGACAAAAAATATTTAAATCAAATAGCTTTTATTAAAAAAATGCCACCAATAATGATTATATTCGGATCAAAATCAGACAGAGACATCTATGATAAAGTAATACATACATTAAGAGATAAAGTACAACACGAACTACAAATCGCTTCTGCTCACAGAAATCCAAAACTAGTCGAAGACATAGCAAAAGAACCAAGTGATGTTTTCATAACAGGTGCTGGACTCTCAGCAGCTCTACCAGGAGTTGTAGCATCAAAGACCATTAAGCCAGTAATTGGAGTTCCAGTTAAATCAAACTACATGGGATTAGACGCATTACTATCAATTGCACAAATGCCACCAGGAATCCCGGTCCTAGCAGTAGGAGTAGACAAAGCAGAAATAGCAGCAGAAAACGCATTAAAGATGCTAAAACCCTATGAAAAAATCACTTTAATCGGAGACCAAAATAATGCAGCACTAAGAAAAGCAACAGCTATCTTAGATGAATTCCAAGTTCCATACGATTTTGCAGATAAACCAAACAGCACCACAGTAAACTTAGAATTTGTCTATTTCGATGAACCAGTTGAAAAGAAAGACGAATTAATTATATACATCCCCTTATTATTGACAGATGACGATAAAGCAGAAGCAGCAATTAACCTACTAAAACATTCAACCCATGGGTTATGGGTCGGATTAAACAGAGGAGAAAACGCTGCATTAGCTGCAATTGAAATATTAAACTTATCCGGAGCCTACACTAACAAACTAATCGAATATAGACAAAATCTAATGAAAAAATGATACCCAACGAAAAAATCAAACAACAAATAGGATTTACACTAAAAGAAACAGACTTCCCAAAATTAGGAAAAAAATACAAAGGCAAAGTAAGAGACGTTTACAAAGATGAAGAAAAACTCTTCTTAATTTCAACTGACAGACAGTCAGCTTTTGATAGGAACTTAGCAAACATCCCATTCAAAGGTCAAGTTCTAACACAAACATCAGCTTTCTGGTTTGAAAACACAAAAGACATAGTTCAAAATCATGTCCTAGACATTCCAGACCCAAACGTTGTTGTTTGCAGACCACTAACAGTTTTCCCAGTTGAAGTTGTAGTCAGAGGATACATTACTGGAGTAACATCAACTTCAGCATGGACAGCATACGAAAAAGGGGAAAGAGAATTCTGCGGTAACCTATTGCCAGAAGGATTAAAGAAAAATCAAAAGTTCCAAAGTCCAATCATAACACCAACAACAAAATCAGACGAACACGATGAAAAGATCTCAGCAGAAGAAATTGTAAAACAACAATTAATGACTCAGGAACAATGGGATTTTGTTGCAGACAAAGCATTAAAACTATTCCAAAGAGGAACGAAAATAGCAGAAAAGAACGGATTAATCCTAGTTGACACAAAATACGAGTTCGGCTTTAACAAGGAAGGTAAAATATTCTTGATAGACGAAATACACACCCCAGATTCCTCAAGATACTGGATTAAATCAAGTTACGAAAACCGGATGATGGCTAATGAAGAACCAGAAAACATTGACAAAGAATTCTTAAGACTCTGGTTCAAAGAAAACTGCGATCCATACAAAGACGAAACACTACCAGAAGCACCAGAAGAACTAATAATAGAATTAAGCAAAAGATACATCCAACTCTTCGAAATGATTACTGGAAAAGAATTCATATCAGGAGTTGGTGACGTAAAAGAAAGAATTGAAACTAACTTAAAGGAGAAGAATTATCTCTAATTCTTAAAAAAATACAAACAGAAACATCTACTACAAGAGAGACATTTGAGTTAGGCGATCCTCAATTAGAATTTAGAGTAGGACAACATTTAGACCTTAATCACCCAGATATCCCAGGAAGGGGCATAGCAGAAGTTACAGAGATAAGATATTGGAGTGGTGGGGAGGTAGAAATCGGACTCAGTCAAGGTGCTCTAACAAGAACATATCCAGTAGATGACTTCTATGATAGGGCTACAGGCGAAGTATACGTATCAGAAGCACCAAAACCTCAAGAACAAGAAGTACCTATAACTACTTAATGTGATACAAATGTCAGATAATCTTGATGAAACCTTAAATAAAGTTCCAGACGGGTTCTGGACCCCTCAGAGAAAAAGAGGATTTACACTCGGATATGCGGCTGCTTCTGTAGGCCCTAGTGATGACATTTATTCAGAAGATGATCAAGTAGATAGTCCAAGATATGTAGGTAATGCAGAATTAGTACTGAGAGCGTACGTTAAGGCAATGCATCCTGGTTGTGATGAAGTAGGAGTTATTAGCCATGAATTAGGAGGCAAGCCTGAATTACCTATGGTATTTGTTGATGGTGTTCTTGCTAGGCCAGGATCAAGTTTAAAACCACAAGAAGGTGGAAGAAGAATCATTCATTACCACATGTAATCAGAATTAAGAATAAAAAATCAATAAAGATTAAAGAAAAAAATCACGCACCTTAAAAATTAATAAGTTCACCTGGGTATCTCTAACGCTTCAATTTCTCTTGTCATCCTTTCCGTGTTTGCTATCATCCTTCTAAGGGATATACTATCTTCTGCTGTTGCAATACCTTTATGGCATCTTTGATGAGTTTCGGGATCTTCAACTGCAAAGGCAAGCCCTCGTTCAAAATAGCAGATTGCTTGTTCAGGTCTACCAGATAAAAGGTATATCTCGCCAATAAAATAACTTCCCATACCTGGATGACCAAACCCTAATATCTGTTTAATTTCTGAGATAACATCATCAGATATATATCATTTCTTAAATCTGGGCCAGAAATAGTTGAGCGACCACTTATACTATCTAAATATATATCAAATGCAGCATATGCTTGTTTTAGTGAATCAACCTCTGGAGGATTTGGATCTGCTCCATATGCTGGTGCCACATCAGGTCCATTACTACTAGCTACCACACCATCAATTGACCTTGCCTCAGCAACCACCGAATCTGGGTTTAACTGCTGTTCAATAGGTCTAGCTGAAGCACATCCTAAATATGATATTGCTACTGCTCCTAATAAAGCTAATCCAGCTTCTCGAATATATCTTGCCATTTTTAAACCTCACTTCCCACTAACATGCCCTTCAACTAAACCAACCAAAGCATTAGAAAAAAACTCACTCTTAACCAAAATCGCAGTATCTTTAGTTTTATCGGTACTATCAGCCAACATAAACAACGTTTCATTACCATCAAAAACAATAAATCTTGAATTCAAATCAGTCCTAACAACTTTAAGATCATTAACTGGCTCATCAATAGGAGCATAAATATCCAATTTAACCTTCTTCTTCTCTAAACTAGGTAAAAAGTTCTTAAACAATTTCATTTTACTATTAAAATTCTCTTTTGTTGTAGCAACAACAATTGAACTAGAAGCCCTATCAATACTCTTCTTAATAAATGAATAAATAGCACTCTTACCGTTTAATATGTTTGATAAACTCTCAGAATCAATTTTCTCAATTCCAGTCTTATGCAATAACTCCAACTCCTTAAAAACACTAGTTGATCTTATACCTTCAAGCATATTCAGGTTAATCTCTTGATCATGCTTAATATCTTTCTTAACTCTTTCAACAATCTCTTCAGGCTTAACAGCAATATACTTGATTGGCCTTCCAATCTTCATTATAATATATCCCTTCTTCTCTAAACTCTCAAGAACATCATAGCATCTTGATCTTGGAACACCAGATAGGTCAGCAAGCTCACCAGCAGCTGCAATCCCTTTAGAAAGTAATGAAGCCCAAATCTTTACTTCATAGATATTAAGCTTAAAATCGCCCTTTAATTTAGTTAAAAATTCTTTTTGTATGATCATTTTTAGTATACTGCCAATCCTTAAGAACCACAGTTTAACGTACTTTTAACAAAAGCTACAAAAACAAAAAAGTAAAAAAAAAGAAAAAATTATTTTTTCTTAACGAAGCTTACTATGATTATAGCACCTACTAAAAGTAATAGGATATCTACACCCACAATCAAAGCAATCAGACCAGGTCCTTCAAGCAATCCGCCTATAGAAGCTGTTCCTTCACCGTCGTCTCCACCGTCAGCAGTTGTTGCACCAGTAAGGTCTATACCGTCACCAGTTAGATCAGTACCTTCATCTCCAGTTCCTTCGTCACCAGTACCTTCATCTCCTGTACCTTCATCTCCAGTTCCTTCGTCACCAGTACCTTCATCTCCTGTACCTTCATCGTCTACAGGTGCGTCAACAACACATTCTTCAACTGACAATGATACTGTATCACTAGCACTTGTTTTTGCAGATTCAACTTTTACATCAAGTCTGTAGTTACCAGCGTCAGTTCCTTCTGAAACGAAAAGAGCTACTCTTTTGCTCCATTCAGCATCTGAATCATCTCCTTGGTCAAGTGTTCCTAGTTCGAATTTCTCGTTTATTTCAAGAGCAGTGTTCTTTATAGTAACAACAACATCGTCTTCTTCCTCTTCTCCGATGTTTAGAGCAGTTACGCTAACTTCTGCATCTCCACTACACTCAACCTCAGTAGGTCCAAGTGATAGCTTTGTAAAGATTAATTCGTGTGTTTCTTTGTCCCATGCAAAATCAAAGTCAGTTCCAAAATCAAAGTCTAGCTTTTCTTTGCTTTCTTTGTCTTCAGCCTCTAATTTGATATCTAATGTTACATCATCTTCACTGTCTATCATATAAGGAATTTCGATTTCAATATCTAATTCATCGTCATCCCCAGGTTCAAGATCACTAAGATCAAACTCTTCATCATAGTCAATATCACTTATCTCTAACGTGAATTTAACGTCTTTAATTTCCCTATTTTCTAAAACATCTTCGCCGCTTTTGAAAAGGTTTTCAACTTCAATATTAACCTTGATTACAGTTCCAGGTTTTGGATCACTCAATGAATCTCCGGTAATATCTGCTTTTTCATCATCGCCGTTTATATCAAAGTCAATCTCAGCTTCATCACCAATTCTTAACATGAATGGTTTTCCACCGTATTTATCTCCTCTAACTAAAACGAATATGTTGTCTTCAACTGGTATAATTCCCATATCAGTTGTAGCAGTCCACTTTTCTCCCTCTAATGACTGGTATACTGTCCAATCTCCAGCAACACCAACATCATCAACACTTACAATCTCAGTTTCAGTTACATCTAACTCAACTGTTAATGAACTTTCTTTCAAATAGTCTGTTAAATTTTGTCCTTCAACTACATCACTACAATCTGTTTCAACTACCAATTCAAAATCACTTTGGTCGTTGGCTATAATACAAAATTCTTCTGTTGCTCCATAAGCTATTGAAGCGAACATAATGCTTAACATCAATCCTATTAATATTTTCATTGTTTTTATTTTAACCACCCCGAATGGTTTATTATAGTTTATTATTACCTGTGTAGACAACATCTGGTATTTAAAGTTTTTGCTATTTTCCAATAGTAACCCTCAGCCTTTAAATACTCTCATTATTAGCACAATACCGAGTATTGCCACCAATATATACACAAAAGCATTAATTCCAATCACCAATCCTTTGTTGCTAATCCATTTTGATAACTCTCCACCATCTTTAGCAACATTACCAGTAACTCCACTTAGTCCTGAATCATGGTCATGCTCATCAGTCCCTTCATCATCTGTTAGTCCACTATCAGTTGCATCATCAGTACAGTCCCTAACTCTCAGATTAACAGTTGCATCTTGGCTATATCTGTCAAATCCAGCATTAACTAATATGGGGTATATTCCTTCATCTACATCAGAGTCAACATTAATCCTTATAGATGTAGAATATTCACTATCGTCATCAAACGGGTCATCCTCAAGCTCAAATTCTTTCTTTTCGCTAATCCCTAAATCCTCACTATTAACTTCTAAAACAACCTGTTCTTTTTCTCTTCCCATATTCACTACGTTAATACTAAGAGAAGTACTTCCAGAACACACAATTTCTTCATCACTTAATTTAACATTTTCAATCCTAACATCATGTTTCTCTTTTTCAACTTCTACTTTATATTTTAGTGTTTTCTTAAATTCCTTATTGTTTCCGTCCTTCCACTCAATATCTAGAACTAAGTTAAATTCTTTATCTTCAACTTCAATAGGAATCTCAAACTCAACACTCTGACTTTCATCATCACCAGGCTCTAGATCATCGTAGTCATTATTATTCTCTTCTAGGTCCTCACCATCCTCAATATCCCTTATTGTAGCTGTAATTTCAATATCTTCCAAATTTAGGTCATATGCTTCAGCATCATATCTATTCTTTAGCCCAACTTCAAGCTTTAGGCTATCTCCAGGTTTTACATATATAGTATCGCCTTCACTAAGATCATCACTATCCCCCTCAACCCTAACTTCGATCTCTTCAATGCCTAATGGCTCTGGCTTAACGCCCCATTCACCAAATGCTAATCCAATAACATCACCATCTTTAGCACAATAATGTGTAGAACAGGAATCTCCACCATCATAAGCAACCATCATATGGTCCCACTTATCAGTTCCCAATATGTTAAAATTCCAAGAGAATTTATCATATTTTTTATTCCATTCACAAGACATTCCTTCTTTCTCAGGTGCATAATCCACATCTTCACCAAGACCATTTATCTTACATATTCCATGACCATAATCAGAAGTAATACCGAGAAGAGTCTTCAAGTAATACTCAGACCATGTTATGTCAAGATCCAATTCATTCATTAACTCATACCCATCTATACCTTCAGGAACATCAACACACTCCGTATCCATATCACCATTCTTATAATCAACAACTACACAAACATTTGCTGCACTAACAGCACTCATCAACATTAAACCCATTATTATATATACTATTTTTTTCATTTTTTATACCTCATCTTTTCGCAAATCTAAATTCAATCTCATCTCCCCCTTTAACATGATAATTATTTACTCCATAAGTTGACATCTTACCATTAACATACATAGGCCACCAATAGCCTGATTCTGCACACACTCCATCAATACACTCAATAGCATTACCGCCCAAATGCAACTTAATCTCGTGCTTCACATCCAACACCTGAAAAGCACTAACATCAGGACTTTTCACACTATATTTCTCTTCTGTGCTGTTACCAATAGATACTATCGTAAGTTTAACATACTCATTTTGGCTCTTCAGCTGACTTTCCGTCTGGCACCCACTGCTTAAGAGGACCATTCCTAGCACGATCAAGCACATTATCGCATATCTCTTTCTCATTAAACCTCCCTACCTTATCTACAAGCTTCTTTCCTAGTGGCAAAAATAATCCGAAAACACTATTGGATATAACATGAGGTATCAAAAACGGAATTCCAGTAACAAATGCAAGTAAAATATTCCCTCCAACACTGAGGGCAAACCCTATATTAAAGATAGTCTGCAAAATCACCGTAGCAACTAGCATAAATCCAACTGTTTCAAACACACTAGCTTTCTTCCGGAGGAATCCTCCTAAAAACCCAGCAATACCATAAGCAATTGCCTGATATATAGTCCATGGACCTTGTCCACCAAAAACCAAAAAATTTGAAAAATACAATGAACTAATCCCAACCAAAGCCCCTTTCCTCTTTCCAAAAAGCCATCCAGACAGCAAAGCAAAAAACGTCAATGGTTCAACATTAGGCCAAAACTGCATCCCTACCCTCAAAGCAGAAGCACCACCAACAAACCCGGCCATAACTAACCATTCCTTAAGCTTGATTATCTGCAGCTGTTGTAATAATGATCTTAGAGCAAGCCTTTGAGAAGCTTTTGATTTCGTTTCAACTACAACAACCTCTTTTTCTTTCTGTTCTTCTGTTTCTTTTTCCTTAAGTTTTGTTTCTTGGCTCATATAACTCAACCTTAATAATAAATTTCAGAGAAGTCTTGTTGACAACTCCACGATCACTTTACACTAGATAAGTATTCCGGCTTTACGGCTGCGGGTCAGCGACGGATTTGCACCATCCTTTCCTTAACTAATAGAACTAGTATTCATTATGTTATATAAAAATATTACTATTAACATTAGAAACTTTTATATAGATAATTAACAATCCATACTTAAAATGGCTGAAGATAACGTTTATTTTCTCAAATTTTTGGATGTAGAGCCACCAGATCATACTGCAGTTCTAGAATTAATGCCAAGAGAAGACGCAGAAACTAAAAGCGGACTTGCAGCAAGAGTTAAAGAACTTAATGGGGCGTGGATGGATTTAGGGGTAGTAGTAAACAAAACAGATTCTTATAATGGTCAAATTGATGAGTTATCAGATTCAGCTATTAGGGCAAAAGCAGTAGAATTATATCATGAAGCTTACGCAATTGTAGACAGATTAGGAATGGGCTGGACCCCAGACCAAACAAAACCTGATTGGGTAAGAAGAGACGAATCATACAACCCTGTTTTAGAGGGGGTTTTAGACAGAGTTTATGGTATGATTGCTGCTATCCATCAGGCAGAATCAGCAAATCACCAAGTATTAGATGCAATAACTGGCGAAGAATTTAGATACAAACCAGAACCTGGTTTCTACACGCCATCAGGAACTATCCATAAACAAGTTCCAGCTGGTCTAACTCCAGTTAGAGATAATTCTTTAAATCCGCAACATATTTAAATATCCCTTCTAATAAATCAGCTATGATAATAATAGGCTGCTCCCACGGTAATCACT
>PVBE010649076.1_pt1 | contig 28511 bp, 30 predicted proteins | sample 1631181 | NCBI WGS metagenome assembly PVBE01 (sample SAMN08397723, study PRJNA350692) | Marine metagenome, whole genome shotgun sequencing project. | isolation source: water | place: Pacific Ocean | collected 2012-04
ATTAATTCATGGAACGTCGCCTCGCGCCCAAAATCGTTCAGGTCTGTGTTGCGGATCTTGCCAATAGTCCCGGCTATTACCTGCGATCCGCGCCTTGACCTGAACGATTTTGGGCGCGACTCGACTGCCCCAGAATTAATCAGAGGTTCCCTAAGTGTTCCAAAATATCGATCAGTTTCGGAATAAGGGCCGACGGTCGCGCGTCGTCACCGTCATACCGGCCCCGGATCGAGTCCGGGGTGACGGCCCGGTATCCAGTAGAAAAAGCCCGCCGCCGGCGGGACATTGTTTGACTGGACCCCGGAGGCTAGGATTGCTCCTGCAATCCTTTTGCATTTCCTACCTCTGATGCGCATGGATACACAAATGCCGCGATGGCAGGATGCCAGAGAGCGGCCCCGTAGGTCACAAGTCCGGGGTGACGGTTGGTGTAACTACAAAAGTGTTGCATCTTTCGGAACGCTTATTTACCGGCCAAGCTAACAGGCGGCGCCCGTGAACATGGCTTTATCATCTAATCCATTTAGGAGGAGAAATTAGTGACTATCAAAGTCGGCATCAACGGTTACGGCCGCATCGGCCGCAATGTGCTACGAGCACTATACGAGTCGAATCGCACCGACGAAATCCAGATCGTTGCGGTGAATGATTTGGGGGACGCGGAAACGAACGCGCACCTGACGCGGCACGACAGTGCACACGGGCGTTTCCCGGGCACAGTCGAGGTCAAAGACGGCGCCATGTACGTCAACGGCGACCGCATCGAAGTGTGTAGCGAACGCGACCCCTCGAAGTTGCCGTGGGGCGACCTCGGCGTCGACGTCGTCCATGAGTCGACCGGTTTCTTTGCCAGCCGCGAGAAATCTAAAGCTCACCTCGAAGCCGGGGCCGAGAAAGTCGTGATTTCCGCACCAGCTGGCAAAGACGTCGACGCAACGATCGTCTACGGCGTTAATGACAACGTCCTCAAGCCGTCGGACCAAATCATCTCCAACGCGTCGTGCACCACCAACTGCCTAGCCCCGCTGGTGAAACCACTGCATGAGAGCATCGGCGTGAAATCCGGCATCATGACGACGATACATGCCTACACCAACGATCAAGTACTTACCGACGTCTACCATACCGATCTCAGGCGAGCGCGCTCGGCGACGCAGTCGATGATCCCGGCCAAGACCGGGGCCGCCGCCGCGGTCGGGCTCGTGCTGCCGGAACTGGACGGGCTGCTGGACGGCTATGCGGTTCGCGTACCGACGATCAACGTGTCGCTCGTCGATCTCACGTTCGTAGCGGGCCGCGACACAAGCGTCGAGGAAATCGACCAGATAATGCGCGACGCCAGCGCCGGGAAGCTCAAGGGGATCCTCGAGTACAATGCCGAGCCGCTCGTATCCGTCGATTTCAATCACAATCCGGCCTCTTCGATCTTCGAGAGCTCCCAGACAAAGGTCATCGCTGGCTCGATGGTTAAAGTGTTGTCGTGGTATGACAACGAATGGGGCTTTTCGAACCGCATGCTCGATACGACGGTAGCGCTGATGAACGCGGGGGCGTAGCGCCGATGCGGGAAATGTGCGACGTCGCGCTCGGCGGCAAAAGGGTCGTCATTCGGGAAGATTTCAACGTCCCGATGCAGGGCGGGGCGATCACCGACGATACGCGCCTGCGCGCCGCATTGCCGGCGATCGAAGCGGCGGCGGCGGCGGGTGCGCGAGTGATGCTCCTGTCCCATCTGGGCCGCCCGACGGAGGGAGAATTCGACCCGCGCTACTCGCTCGAGCCGGTCGCGCATGCGCTCTCGCAGCTGCTCGGTCGCAACGTGCGCTTCGAGTTCGACTGGCTCGGCGGCGTCGACCTCGCGGACGGCGATATCGCATTGTGCGAAAACGTTCGTTTCCTCGAAGGCGAAAAAGCCAATGAGGAAAATCTGTCGCGGCGACTCGCGGCTCTGGCCGACGTGTTCATCAACGACGCTTTTGCCGCCGCGCACCGCGCTCAGGCGTCGACGCACGGCATCGCGCGATTCGCGCCGAGCGCGTGCGCGGGGCCGCTGCTCGCTGCCGAACTCAAAGCGCTCGGGACAGCACTCGACGCGCCTGCACGACCGTTAGTCGCGATCGTTGGCGGAGCTAAAGTATCGACGAAGCTGGAGCTGTTGGAATCGCTTTCGAACAAAGTCGATCGGCTTATCGTTGGCGGCGGCATTGCAAATACGTTTTTGCGAGCAGCCGGGGTCGAGATCGGCAAGTCACTTTTTGAAGCCGAAATGGTCGAAACCGCTGCGCGTCTGCTCGAACGCGGCGATATCCCGATGCCGACCGACTTGGTTTGCGGCAAAACCTTCGACCCGGAAACGGAGGCCCGAACCGTAGCCGTCGACGCCGTGGCGCCGGACGACATGATCATGGACGTCGGCCCCGAAACCGCCACCGCATTTGCACAGATGCTCGGATCGGCCGGGACGATTGTCTGGAATGGACCGCTCGGGGTATTTGAATTCGATCAATTCGCGGGGGGCACAAAGATGTTGGCCGAAGCGATTGCTAACTCTCCCGCTTTCTCGATCGCGGGGGGTGGCGACACCATCGCTGCGATCGGCAAGTTCGACGTGACCTCGCGTATCTCCTACATCTCCACCGGCGGCGGCGCCTTCCTCGAATTTCTCGAGGGCAAGACCCTTCCTGCGGTCGCCATCCTCGAACAACGTTCCGTTTAGAACCGGCGTGAGACGTACCAAAATTGTCGCGACTTTAGGGCCGTCGACGGACAAACCGAAAGTCCTGCGGCGCCTGGTCGCCGCAGGGCTCGACGCCGCACGACTCAACTACTCACACGGTACCCCGGAGGCGCACGCCAAACGCGCTCGCGCCCTGCGCCGAGCCGCGCGCGCGGAGAATCGCGAAATCGCCCTGATCGCGGACCTGCAGGGACCGAAGATCCGTATCGAGCGATTCCGCGACGGCCCGATCCGACTGGAGCAGGGAGACGAATTCGTCATCGACGCCGACCTACAGGCCGGCGCCGGAGACGAACAGCAGGTCGGCGTCACCTACAAGGCGCTGGCCGGTGATGTAAAACGCGGCGACACGCTTCTGGTAGACGACGGGCGGATCATGCTGCAAGTCGAAAAGATCGATGGTAATGCCATAGAAACGGTCGTTTTGCTCGGCGGCGAACTTTCCGACAACAAGGGGATCAACCGCGAGGGCGGCGGACTGTCGGCCAAGGCATTGACGCGTAAAGATCGGATGGATCTGAAACACGCCGTAGACCTAGGCGCGGACTATATCGCAGTATCTTTCCCGCGCACCGCAAAAGATATCGACGAGGCCAGACGCCTGGTCGAAAAGGCCGGTGGTAACGCCGGCATCATCGCCAAGATCGAGCGTGCCGAAGCGATCGCGCACGCCGAAGAGATCACGCGGGCGGCGGACGGGATCATGATCGCCCGGGGTGATCTCGGTGTCGAGATCGGTGACTCTCGTTTACCGCCGGTACAAAAGCAACTCATCGACCTCGCACGAGGTTGCCATCGCATCGTAATTACCGCCACACAAATGATGGAATCGATGATCGAAAACCCGATGCCGACCCGCGCAGAAGTTTTCGACGTTGCCAACGCGGTTCTTGACGGCACCGATGCAGTGATGCTGTCGGCCGAAACGAGCATCGGGAAGTATCCGGAGAAGACGGTCGAGGCTATGGCCAGGATTTGCCTCGAATCCGAACGCGAATGGCCCGACAACCAGGCCGAACTACGTCTCGATGCCGCGTTCGAACGGGTCGATCAAGCCATCGCGGTGTCCACGATTTATTGCGCGAACCGGATCGAAGTCAAAGCGATTGCGGCACTCACGGAGACCGGCGCGACCGCGAAATGGATGTCGCGGATCCGCACCGATATCCCTATTTTTGCGATGTCTGGGCTTACACAAACCCTGCGCAAAGTAAATTTGTATCGCGGGGTACAGCCGGTCGCGTTCGATATTAGCAACATCGACACTACGGAAGTCACCGCCGGCATTCTGACGCAACTGCTCGAGCGCGGCGCTGTCACCGACGGCGACAGGGTGATCATTACCAAAGGCGACCTGATGGGACTTAGCGGCGGGACGAACGGCATGAAGATCGTTACGGTAGGCGAATTCGTCGAGCACGTCGGGTGAGCGATCGAGCCGCGGCACCCCGCCGGAGCGTAGCGACCGCGTAGGGGAACCGGCTTTTATGGGGTCGCAGTGATACGGTCTAATGCCTCGCGGTATTTTGCCGCGGTTTTTTCAGCGATCTCCGCCGGCAAAGCCGGCCCGGGCGCCCGCTTACCCCAATCTAGCGTCTCCAGATAGTCACGGACGAATTGCTTGTCGAAACTGGGCGGGCTGATCCCGATTCGATACTCGGATTGAGGCCAGAAGCGTGACGAGTCGGGCGTCAACGCCTCGTCGATCAAAAATAACTTGCCGTGCGCGTCCGTACCGAATTCGAACTTAGTGTCGGCGATGATGATGCCTTTATCTCGCGCGTATTTCGCGGCTCGCGAATAAATTTCCAAACTGACTTCGCGAACGCGTTTCGCAACGGTTTTCCCGATCAGAGACACCGTAGTCTCGAAATCGACATTTTCGTCGTGGTCGCCTACTTCGGCCTTCGTTGACGGGGTGTAAATCGGTTCCGGGAGTTGCTCGGCCTGCTGCAATCCTCGCGGTAGCGTGATCCCGCACACCGCACCGACGCGCTGATAGTCTTTCCAGCCGGAGCCGATGATGTAGCCGCGTACGATGGCCTCCACCGGCAAGGGGTTCAGTTTTTGTACGAGGATCGCGCGGCCGGCGACTTGCGAGCGTTCGGCCGGATCGGGTATTGCTTCCTCGAGCGTCAGGGAGCTTAGGTGGTTGTCGATCACGTCCGCCATTTGCTCGAACCAGAAATTCGACATCGCTGTCAGGATCGCACCTTTGCCGGGGATCGGATCGGGCAAAATGACGTCAAAAGCTGAGATCCGATCGGTCGTCACAATCAGCAGATGCGCGTCGCCGACAGCGTAGATGTCGCGAACCTTGCCTCTCTGGATCAGCGGTAAGCTGCTGATGTTTGACTCGTATAACGGACTAGCTGTTGCCACGGTTCGAACTCGGTGTACTTGGAAGGCACGATTTTCGCACAAGCCACACCGGCTTGGTAGAATCAGCTGCGCTACGAGGTCAAGCCGGGCGCTCCTGATGCATCAACGATTCGATGTCATCGATCTGTTTTGGTGCATTGGCGCTCAGAACTTCGTGGCCGAGTTTCGTTACGAGAACGTCATCTTCGATCCGGACCCCGATGTTCCGCCAGCGCTTTGCCAGACCCTTGATATCCGACGAAAGATATAGTGCCGGTTCCACGGTGGTGACCATCCCGGGCTCGAAGGTTCGCCACTCATCGACGAGTTTGTAGTCACCGACGTCATGTACGTCCATGCCGAGCCAGTGTCCGGTCTTATGCATGTAATAAGGGCGAAACGCTTCCTCGCGAATGAGTTTTGCCGGGCGCCCCTTAAGGATCCCGAGAGCGATCAAACCGCGCGTAATCACGTCGACTGCCGCTTCGTGGGGCATGTTCCAAGTGTTGCCCGGCTGAACCTCCGCAATAGCGGCCAGCTGTGCTTCCAATACTACCTCGTAGACGGCGGCCTGATCCTCGGTGAAGTTACCGTTGACCGGAAACGTCCGCGTGATGTCGCTGGCGTAACAGTCGTATTCCGCGCCTGCGTCGATAAGGAGCAAATCGCCGTCTTTGAGCTGATCCTGGTTCTCGATGTAGTGCAGAATACAGCTGTTCGGCCCGCCGCCCACGATACTCGGATAAGCGGGCGAGCGTGCGCCGAGTCGCATAAAAGTGTGTAACAGCTCGGCTTCGATTTGATATTCGTACATACCCGCGCGGCACGCCGACATCGCGCGCCGGTGCCCTTCCGCGGCAATCGCCGCAGCGCGGCGCATCGCCTTTATTTCCTGATGGCTCTTATACAGGCGGCTTTCGTGTAACAAATGCCCGAGCGAGACGAACTGATCGGGAGCGTGGATCCCGGCCCGACCCTTGTCGCTCACGCGAGTGATCCAGCCGACGAGCCGCTGATCGAAGTCGGGATAACGCCCCATCGTGTAATAGATACGCTCTTTGTTCTCTAACAAGCCCGGTAGAATGTCGTCGAGATCAGAAATCGGAAACGCATCGTCCGCACCGTAGAGTTCGCACGCGCCGTCGAGTCCCGCGCGGCGACCGTGCCAGGTTTCGGCATCGACATCACGTTCTCGGCAAAATAGCAGGAACTCTCCCTGTGGACGGTCCGGTACCATGACCGCGACCGCATCCGGCTCGGGAAAGCCGGTCAGGTAGAAAAAATCGCTATCGGCACGGTGCGGATACAAAACATCCCGGTTACGAACACGCTCCGGTGCCGTTGGTTGGATCGCGATGCCACCAGCGTCGATCATGTCCATCAGCCGCTTGCGGCGGCGGGCGAATTCTCGTTTGTCCATATCTCTCTTCGCCTCTAGTGGATGGTTCCGCCGCCGGGCGCGCTATCGGCTATGAACCCCGTCTCCTCGCGAAGCAGCAGCGCGCCCATGCGGGTGTACTCGCAGATTTCCATCAATGCGAATTCGTCAGCGCTATCGTCCGATTCGACCACCTCAACGCGGCCGATTTCCTGCAGGTCACACAAGAATCCGCGACTATCCTCGCTGAGTTTCTCGGTCGCGGCTAACTCAGTGAGACCGAACCCGGAGAGGAAACCGCGGCACCAAGAACCGAGCGCTTCAGTCCGGACAACCAGACCATGATCCTCTTCCGGCAGCAAAAGCGCCAAGGAAAAATCGTCGGCGGAAAACCCGGCTACGGTCTCGTCTAACAATTGAGCGAGGGCGTGGCCGGTTCCCAGATCGGTCAGCTCGACGGCTTCATGGTATCCCGTGGTGTGCCCCAGCCATACTGCGGGATCGAACGACGCGACGCCGCAAAGCATCCCACATAACATCCCGTGGCATTCCGAAGCGCCGATATCGCAATCCATGAGCTGCAACGCGGACTCGACCGATTCGTACAGCGATTTGTCGAAAAATTCAGTCATATGAGCGTATTAGGGAACCTGGGGGAGCCCGGCGCGATTATCCCACGCCAGCGGACATCACTAAAGGGCGCCGTCGCTGAGAGCGTACACGCTCGGGGAGTGACACGATCCGCTTATGGTCCGGCACGGATTTACAATGCGGAATTAGCCCTCAGACTCGACCGGCAGGCGGTTGACCGATGTTGGTAGCGGCTCTATATTGCGTCGGACTAGGAAGGAATGCAGGCACACAATCGTAACGTTGCAACATGACGCAAGCAGATACAGAAAAACTTGAACTAGCGGCGCTCGAAACAAGAGTCGACGAATTGATCAAGACAATAGAGAGCCTCGCCAACGAAAACGAAGCGTTACGCAACCAGCAGGCGACGTTAACCGCCGAGCGAGCAACCTTGATCGAGAAAACCGAACAGGCGCGCGCGCGAGTGGAAGCGATGATTGCCCGGCTCAAGGCAATGGAAACGCGTTCATGACGGAAAACGTAAAACCGATCACCGTCACCATCTTGGATAAGGAATATGTTGTTGGCTGCGCCGAGAACGAACGAGAGGCACTATTCGCGACGGTGGAGTTCTTAAACAGCAAAATGCAGGAACAACGTGACAGCGGTAAAGTGATCGGCAGCGAACGCATCGCGGTCATGGCGGCGTTGAATGTGGCGCACGAATATCTACAGTATCGCCGCGATAACGAAAACATGAGTTCGGACCTCGGCGCAGGCATAGACCGAATACAGAGCAAGATCAATAGCGCGTTATCGCAAGGTGGGACTTTCGAACTAACCGACGCCTCTTAAGATCGAATAGTAATTGAGTACGGTGTTCTCTGTGTTGTACGCGTACAGGCTGGATAATCCTTGAGCCTATAATCGATGTAGCTAGGAACTGATCCGTCGGCGATGTTGCGCAAGGCCGCAGCTTAGCGGAAAGCCTGATTCGCCGCGAAAGGTTCCGCCTTGAACCTTTGGTTCAAGTTTACGGCCGGTCGCGGCATCGTGGAGAACACCCCTTTCTTTTATTTAACCTGACTAAGATTTGACCAACCGCGGCCGACGCGGGGTGCAGGGTTTTCAGCGCGCGGCATTTCGAAAACGGTCGGCGCGCGGACCGGAACTCCGGGGCGACGCAACCGGTCAAGCATAGGTCCTCGAATTGTTACCGGTATCCTCCATGCAGAAATGGCTAATGAAATCTGAACCCGGCGAGTTCAGTATCGACGACCTCAAAGCCAGTCATAAGCAAACAAATATGTGGGACGGCGTTCGGAATTATCAAGCCAGGAATTTCATCCGGGACGGCATGGAAAAGGGCGACTTGGCATTCTTCTACCACTCCAATTGTGATGAACCCGGGATAGTCGGGATTATGGAAGTCGTCAAAGAAGCGTATCCCGACCCGACCGCGCTCGACCCGGACGACAAGCACTTCGATTCGAAAAGCGACCCTGATGAACCGCGCTGGTTCGCGGTGGACTTGAAGTTCAAGCGCAAACTCGGTCGGACGATCGGGCTCGCCGAGCTTAAGCGCCACGAAAGGTTAGCGGAAATGCAGTTGTTGAAACGAGGCAACCGATTGTCCGTCCTACCGATCGGGGAATCGGAGTGGGATTTCATCGTCGCCCTCGAGTGACCGGTCAGGGCAGCTCGGGAATACCGTCGCCGGGTCGCAAAGAGCGGGCCGTCGCCCTTCCAACCATGCAGGAAAGAAGGGGCGACGATACCCGATCAGACGTTAAACCGAAAATGCATGATGTCGCCGTCCGCGACAACGTACTCCTTGCCCTCGAGCCGTAGGCGCCCGGCTTCCTGGGCGCCGGTTTCGCCGCTAAATTCGATGAAATCTTCGTATCCGATCACCTCGGCTCGAATGAAACCCTTGGCAAAATCAGTGTGGATTGCGCCCGCCGCCTGGAGCGCGGTAGCATCTCGCCGAACCGTCCAGGCGCGACATTCTTTCGGTCCCGCGGTGAAAAATGTCTGCAAGCCCAGCAGACGATAGCCGGCCCGGATAAAGCGGTTAAGCCCCGGTTCATCGAGGCCCATTTCGTGAAGAAATCCGTCTCGCTCGCGCGCCTCCAACGTAGCGAGTTCGGCTTCCAGCGCCGCGCACAAGACCACGCACTCGGCACCCTGAGCGCGCGCGTACTCTTCGACCTTTTGCGACATCGCGTTGCCGTCTAAGTGAGCTTCGTCCACGTTGGCGACGTAGACCACCGGCTTGGCCGTGAGCAAATTGAAAGCGTTGATATTGGACGTCGTAGCGTCATCCAGATCTTGCTTACGAACCGACTGCATTACATTCAAGCTTTCGGTTACATTTTCGAGCTGCTCGACCCGCACTTGTGCCTGTTTGTCGCCCGAGCGCGCCAGCTTTTGTGCCTTCTCGGACGCGCGGGCTACCGTATCGAGATCGGCGAGCGCCAATTCGGTCTCGATGATCTCGGCGTCGGCCAGCGGATCGATGCGGCCTGCAACGTGCACGACGTTGTCGTCATCGAAACAACGCACGACGTGAGCGATCGCGTGAGTTTCGCGGATATGCGCAAGAAACTGATTGCCGAGCCCCTCCCCTTTCGAGGCGCCCGCGACCAACCCGGCGATGTCGACAAACTCCATCGCCGTCGGCAATACCTGTTTGGGGTTCACGAGACTGGCGACTTCGTCGAGTCTCGGGTCCGGTACCGGGACGACCCCGACGTTGGGGTCGATTGTGCAAAAAGGGTAATTTTCGGCTGCGATCGCCGACCGCGTCAACGCGTTAAAGAGCGATGACTTGCCGACGTTCGGCATACCGACTATTCCGCATTTGAAACCCATAGTTCACGTTCCGTTATAGGAAATCGTTTAAACCGACTCGCGGCGGCGCGGAACCATGCCGAATGACTCCGCCCCTTCTTTTCTCCCATGATGCGCCGGTTGGCGCGACCCGTTGGGGCAACACCGAGCAATTTGCCTCTGTTGCTGCTCCGACCGGTACGGCCGCACGGCCTCTATTTCACAGGGATACAACTGTCGAGCGCTGTCGCTGCCGCCTCAAAGTTGCCGCCGACGACGATTTCGATCCGCTCGAGGACGCGCCTCAGCGCTTCCTCGATGAGCTCCCTCTCGTCGACAGGCGGCGCATTAAGCACGTACCGGGCGACATCGCGCCCCGATCCCGGATGCCCCACGCCGATCCGCAGTCGACCGAAACCAACCCCGAAATGCGATGCGATATCACGCAGTCCGTTGTGCCCTCCGTGACCGCCGCCCTGCTTCAACCGGACGGTGCCGCATCCGAGCCCCAGGTCGTCGTGAACGACGAGTGTTTCCCGCGGCGCTATCTTATAGTAGGCGGCGTAGCCTGCGACGCTAGGTCCGCTGTCGTTCATGAAGGTCTCGGGTTTCAGCAACCAGAGGAGGTTGCCGCCAACGTCGATGCGACAGACTTGCGCTTTGAATTTGGTTTCCGCGCTGAAGCCCGACGAATACATCTGCGCCAAGCTCTCGACCAGCCAGAACCCGACATTGTGGCGGGTTCTGGCGTATTGTGCGCCAGGATTGCCAAGGCCGACAATGAGACCCAGCGCGCGGTCGTTCACCGCTCAAACAGTTCCGCGACTCCCGCTGCTTCAGGAATCGCCGTCGTCGGCCTCGGCTTCTGGCTCGCTGCCTTCTTCCCCGGGTTCGGCACCCTCGATGAGTTCGCCTTCTTCCTCTTCGGCCTCTACTTCTTCGGGCTCGATAATGGCGCGCGGGATCTGCACCGACACTACGGTCTGTGCCGGATCACCGCCCTGGATCAAAGCGGCAATCTCGACGCCTTCGGGTACCAAAATATCGGACAAATGGAGCGTCGCCCCGAGGTCTAACTCGGCGACGTCGATCTCGATGTACTCGGGCAGGTTGCGCGGCAGACACACGATTTCCAGTTCGGTTATCAGGTGCGAGATCACGCCGCCGCCTGTTCTGACCCCAACACAGACATCTTCGTTGATGAAATGTAGCGGTACCCGCATGGTCAATTGTTCATTTTCGTTGATACGCAGAAAATCCATGTGCATGATCTGCGATTTGTAGGGATGACGCTGCATGTCTTTCAGCACCACACTTTCCGCGCCGTCGGGCATATTTAAGGTCAGAATGTGGGAATAAAAGGCTTCGAGCTCGGTGCGTTTGACGACATCATTGTGTTTTAACTGAAGCTGTACCGGATTCTTTCCGGCGCCATAAAGGATAGCCGGGACGTAGCCGGCGCGACGCAGGCGGCGGCTCGCACCTTTGCCCTTGCGATCACGCGCTTCGGCGGTAATCTCAAATTCACTCATCTTTGTACTCCAATCGACTGGTGTTTTCCTGAGAATCCCCGGGATTCGCGACCAAATAGCGGGGGACCGCGGATTGTATATAAAAAACGGCTCGAAGGTTAGCCCGGGAAGAAAGTCAGTCGACGAACATCGAACTCAGCGATTGACCACCGTTTATTCGGTTGATGCTCTCCCCGATTAATTCGGCGACGGTCATTTGCCGGATCGTCTCGCATGCTCGAGCCTGCTCGGTAAGGGGAATGGTGTCCGTGACCACCAGCTCGTCCAAAGCGGACCCCGAAATGTTCTCGATCGCGGCGCCGGAGAGGACGGGGTGGGTACAGTATGCGACAACGTGGCGGGCGCCGTTTTGCTTCAAAGCGGCGGCCGCTTTGCACAGTGTCCCCGCAGTGTCCACCATATCATCGACGAGTACGCAACTGCGGCCGTCGACGTCACCAATGATATTCATTACTTGCGCTTCGTTCGCCCGGGGCCGCCGTTTATCGATGATCGCCAGGTCCGCGTTGTCCAACCGGCGCGCGACGGCACGCGCCCGGACGACGCCACCGACATCGGGGGAAACGACGATTAAATCGGGGTACTCGTGCTTCCAGATGTCCCCGAGCAACACCGGGGAGGCATAAATGTTGTCCATCGGCATATCAAAAAAGCCCTGGATTTGGTCTGCGTGCAGATCCAAGGTCAAGACGCGTTCGGTGCCAACGCTTGCGATCATGTTGGCTACGACTTTAGCGGTGATAGGCACGCGCGCGGACCGCGGTCGGCGATCCTGACGTGCGTAGCCGAGGTAAGGAATCACCGCGGTGATGTTCGATGCCGACGCCCGTCGCAACGCGTCGATCAGTACGAGTAATTCGATCAAGTTGTCGTTGGTGGGTTGGCAGATCGACTGCAGGACAAACACGTCGCGCCCCCGGACGTTTTCCTCGATTTCGACATTGATTTCACCGTCGCTGAAACGACCGACGGTAGCTTTGCCGAGACGGACCTGTAAATGCGCGGCAATCGCCCACGCTAACGGCGGGTTAGAGTTACCCGAAAACAGCATCATCGTCGATTCGCTTAACATTCACGGTACCTCGATTAATTACTACTAACCTCTGGCTCAAAGGCGAATTCGCGGTCAAGGCGTCCGTTCGAAGGCCTGCGGACTGCCTGTCGATAACGGACGATGCAGCGCCCCGAGTCGCCTGTTAGCCTCAGCGCGCGGCGCAAGCTGACGCATTCGGAGGCGGCAAGCCGGTAGTCGGAGGCGCTCTTTCCCCTTACTCCGTTTTCACAATGTCAACATAATGGCTGGGGTGCCAGGATTCGAACCTGGGAATGCGGGGATCAAAACCCCGTGCCTTGCCACTTGGCTACACCCCAATTGATCGGTTTAAGATTATCCTAGATTCCGCAGTTGATCGCTCGTTTGTGGCCTCGATTAGACACGCCTTCCGGAGCTTCCCGGTCGCCGAAAACCGAATCGGTCGCGGACGCCTGCTTCGGGCACGCCGCAACGCCACGCGGCTGAAATGCTGGCTCCGAAACCGTCGCTTTGCGCTATCGATTTCAACCCTTAATGCCGGCCAGTCTATCCAATAGCGGCGATGTATTGCGCCGCCGAGTGACAAACCAAGTCCAGCGTTCAGGTACCTGCCGCGCGACACGCTCCGCCTGTGAGAAGGAATCGAAAAAGGCATACACGCATGCACCAGTCCCCGACATTCGTGGCTCGCCAAACTGCCCTAGCCATTCCAATACTTCGCCTACCTCAGGATACAGGCTTTGGGTAACCGGCGCGCAGTCGTTGCCAAGCGGCGCGGACGAGAGGTCGTGGATTCTGATGGCTGGGGTATCGCGTGTCAATTCCGGGTGTGAGAAGACTTCTGAGGTCGATACCAGGCAGCCGGGATGAACGACGAGCACGGGACCTTCGGGTGCCTCGAGCGGCGTCAGCTGCTCACCCACGCCTTCCGCCCACGCGGCATGACCGTGGACAAAGACCGGTACATCGGCACCCAGTGACAGGCCAAGTTCCGCGAGTTCGGCGCACGTATGGCCGACAGACCAGAGTTCGTTTAGGGCGACCAGCGTGGTTGCGGCATCAGAACTGCCACCACCGAGACCGCCGCCGGCGGGCAACAGCTTGTCAACTCGGATGGCGACCCCAGCACCGGCCCGCGCATGGGGTTGCAGCAAACGTGCCGCCCGGACGACGAGATCCAGCTCCGGCGGTACACCGGCAAGGTCGCTCACGCGGCTCACCCGGCCGTCGCGCGTAAGGCGGAACTCGAGCTGGTCACCGTATTCGAGAAACTGGAACTGCGTCTGCAGCAAGTGGTAGCCGTCGCTCCGGCGCCCGACGACATGCAGAAAGAGATTGATCTTCGCCGGCGCGGGCCAACGTCCGCTGCTAGCCCGCATTTCTCACCAGTTCGACGCGCCCTCGCTTGTCTGTTGAATCGCACGAATATTTTCTTCCCTCAGAAAGACAACCAATATTCCACTCGGTCAGAAAATCTCCATGCAATCCAAGTGACTGCGCGATCATCGCGCCGACTGGTGAAAAATGTGGGCTAGTCATGGCCCCAACTTCCATGAGGAAACGACGATGCGAACTTTTAGGTTCTGATATTGAAGGTAAAGTTTCGCGGGCAATTCGAAATCGCCAACCCGCATGTGACGCAGCACGCTGATCCGCCATCCAGCCTGCTGTACGTCCTGCAACCGTCCGGCCTCGTCGCGACGGATAGAACTCGGCGGCGGGCCCGGCGCGACCAGTCCGCGGAGCCAGTATTGCGCGCCGCTAACCGGTATGCTCCATCCGAGATGCTCAGCCATCAGTGATTCCGGATCGCTAGCGTAAAATCGACGCCCGTCGGGCGCGAGCAATTCTACCTCCGCGTCATCGCCCGCGAGTTGATAGGTCCCGCGGCCGAGCGGCGCGATCAGCCGTAACTGAAATCCGGCGGGCCGCTGATGCCAGCGCAGGGTGGCACTCCACCCCTCGTCTCCCCGCTGAACGGCGACGCGTCCGTCGGCGCGCCAGACGACGATACTGTCGTTCTGCTCTGACGACACGGTGGATGCTGGAACACCCGGTCGAATGTGCCCGGCAGCGCAGCCGACGAGCAAGGCCGCCAGCGGCACGAACCGCCAAATCACGGCATCAGCCGTTCGATGACGTCGAGTAGGCGTTGATCGTCGGGCGTGTCTTTCAGGGCGCTGTCCCAGATGTCCCGCGCAGCATCTTTGTCGCCCATTACCCACAATACTTCCCCGAGGTGAGCCGCGACTTCCGGGTCGTCTTTGATTTCGCGGGCACGTTTGAGGTATTCGATGGCTTCGCCGAGGCGCCCGAGCCGATAGAGGACCCAGCCCATGCTGTCGAGAATATAGAAATCGTCGGGGTTCAATGCCAGCGCACGCTCTATCAATTCGTGGGCTTCTTCATAGCGGTCCGTGTGGTCAGCTAAGGTATATCCGAGCGCGTTCAGAGCTTGTGCATTTTCCGGCTCGCGCTCGAGGATCGCGCGCAAATCCTCCTCGAGAACGTCAAGCTGGCCGATCTTCTCCGCCAACATGGCCCTCGTGTACAACAATTCCATGTCGTAATGATCGACCAGCGCATGATCGTAGACGGCCATGGCATCGTCGAAGCGCTCATGCTGCGCCAGGATTTCGCCTTCGGCCTGCACCAGGTGCAGTTTTTGTTCGTCATTCTCGGGAACGATGGCGTGCAGATGTGCCCGAGCGTCCACGATCTCGTCTCTCGAGGACAGTATCAGCGCAATACGAATTTGCGACTGAAAATGGTTACTCCCTTTCTCGACTGCTCGGTACAGGTCGAGCGCATCGCTTACCTGCTCCCGAGACTCGGCAATCTGCGCGAGGTAGAAAGTCGCGTCATCCCCGCGCACTTTGAGTGACCGTAATTTCTGAAAATTCTCGCGGGCGGCGTCGATCCGGTTTGCCTGCAAATTGAGCAGCCCAAGCGCGTACAAGACGTCGCTGTTATCCGGCGTCTTGGCCGCCAATATCGTGAATTGTACGCGCGCTTCTTCATAACGATTGGAGTCCGCCAGTAAACGCGCATAGATCAATCGCAAACCGAAGTCATCCGTGTTCTTCGCAATCGCCCGCTCCAACCAATCAAGCGCAACCCGCGATTTGTCGTGCTTCTGAAGGAGGGCGACGTAAGCCATCGCAATATTTGTATCGCCGGCGCCGGTCTCGACTACGCGTTCCATTGCCGCTTGCGCCTTATCGAGTTCCTCGGCCCGGATCGTCAACAGCGCATAGGCCGCCAGGGCGTTGACATCGCCGTCGCGACGCGAGATGAGCTCTTCCATGACCTCCAGTGCCGTGATTTTATCTTCCTCGCGGCTCAGCAGGTTCGCAATCATCCGCAGCTGGCGGTTCGCCGGTCCGGATTCGGCGTTCAGCACAACCTCGAGTTGTTCGATCGCGGCGGCGCCGTTGCCTTCCCGAATATGCATCGCTGCCAGAATTTGGCGTGCCTCGGTGTCCTCGGGCGCTTTCTCGACCCAGATGGTAGCTGCCTGCAACGCGGCTTCATTATTGCGTGCGAACACCGCGACCCTGGTCGCCCGTTTTGCAACCGCGAGATCCTGCAACTGTTTCGCCGTCTCGACATAGTGGCGCACGGCGATATCAAGGCGCCCGCGCTGCCCGGCGAATTCCGCGACGAGCAGCTGAAACAGCGGTTCGCTGTCGGTATCGAATGGTACTGCCGGCGCGGGTGGTGCGATGACATTGCCCTCGTTCAGGACGACGGGCGCCTGAACCTCAGGCACAACACTCGGCGGTGGCGCCGCCGGCGTGGCGCAGCCGCCGATCACGAGAACTCCGAGCGCGAAGCCGAGGCACCTGACAGACCAGCCGTCGCTCAGCTCGCCTCGAGGGGTGCCCCGATCGCTCTCGATATCAAACCGTTTACGGAACGCAATCAAGATCTTAACTACAATGTCTTTATTGTGGCGGGCAATGCCACTACATCGACCATCCTGGTTTAAACTATAAAACAGTATACGCCACGTTGACCGAGTCGGTTCATTTGGAACCCGTCGGCGAGCATGGCACTCAGCCCGACGCATCGAGCCTAGCATGCCCATCAGGATCTTCGGAATCAGTCATAAGACCGCGCCCATCGATGTCCGCGAGCGGCTTGCGGTGGCGGCCGATCAGCTTCCGGAAGCGCTAGACGGGCTGGTCCAAAACAGCGCAGTGTCTGAAGCCCTGATCCTATCCACGTGCAACCGGACCGAGATGTACTGCAATATCGACCCGGAGGCCGGTGAGTATCCGTTCGAATGGCTGGTCCGCTACAACAATGTGGAGGCATCGGTCCTCGCCTCTCATAGCTACACACTGGAGGAAGAAAACGCCGTCAGGCACGCTTTAAGGGTTGCTTGCGGCCTCGATTCCATGGTGGTGGGCGAACCGCAGATCCTGGGCCAGTTGAAGCAGGCCTATCAGGCGGCGGTTGGTCAGGGAACTGCGGGCAAGATGCTCAACCGGCTATTTCAGCACTCTTTTTACGTCGCAAAACAAATCCGTACGCAGACGGCAATCGGCGAAAATCCGGTCTCGGTGGCGTTTGCGGCGGTGAAACTGGCGAAACAAATCCACGGGGACTTGAGCGACAAGACCGCCCTGCTGGTTGGCGCCGGCGACACCATCTCTCTGGTAGCGCACCACCTGCGCAGGAACAAAATCGCGGATCTGATCATCGCCAACCGGACATTGGGCCGTTCCGAAGAGCTTGCGGCCCGGGTCGACGGCCGTCCCACTACGTTAGGCAATCTGCCGCAACACCTTGCGGCGGCGGATATCATCGTATCGTCGACAGCCAGTAGACTTCCGCTGATCACCGCGGGTGCCGTTCGGGCGGCATCGACAACCCGGCGCCAGGCGCCGATGTTCATTGTCGATCTGGCGGTACCGCGGGACGTTGAACCCACAGCCGGCGAAGTGCCAGACGTCTATCTCTACTCCGTCGATGACCTCAATCACGTCATCGGCGAAAATGCCCGACTGCGCGAAGACGCCGCGACGCAAGCCGAGGAAATGATCAACATCCAAGCACAGCTCTATATGGACTGGCTACAGAGCCAGGACAGCACACACGCGATCGTAGCTATTCGCAACCAGGCAGAGAGTGTGAAAGCACAGTTATTGGAGAAAGCCCGTAGACGCCTGGCGGCGGGCGACGACGCCGAGAAAGTGATCACGACGCTGGCGAATGGTTTGGTCAACCGCTTGCTGCACACCCCGACGACGAGAATTCGCGAAGCCGCCGTTGACGGTCGCGATGAAATCGTGCGCGTCGCGCGTGACATTCTCGACCCTTCGAAATAAGGCCGCTAACTGGATGATGAAAGACAGCCTCTTACAGAAACTTGAAGGCATAGCCGAGCGCCGCGAGGAGTTGGACGCTTTGCTGGCTTCGCCGGAAATCATCAACAACCAGAATCGGTATCGAGGGCTGTCGCAAGAGCGTGCTGAGATCGACCCGGTTGTAGAATGTTTCACCGATTACCGGCGGTTGCTGACAAACCTCGCCCAGGCGGAAGAATTGCAAAAGGAAGACGACGCCGAAATGCGGTCGTTTGCGCTCGAGGAAATCGGCACGTCGAAAGAACAGATCAGCGAATGCGAAGCACAGTTGGAACGCCTGCTTATTCCGAAAGACCCGGCCGACGACGCCAACATTTTTCTCGAAATTCGTGCTGGTACGGGCGGCGATGAAGCCGGGATTTTTTCCGGCGATCTGTTACGCATGTATTTGAAATACGCTGAGCGCCGCGGCTGGAAGGTGGAAATCATCAGCGCTAGCCCAAGCGAAGCCGGCGGTTACAAGGAGGTCGTGGCAAAAATCGTCGGCCGTAGCGCATATGCCAGTTTGAAGTTCGAATCCGGCGCACACCGAGTCCAGCGCGTCCCGGAAACCGAGTCTCAGGGACGCATACACACTTCGGCCTGTACCGTCGCCATCATGCCCGAAGTCGACGACGTCACCGACATCGAAGTCAACCAAAGCGACCTTCGGATCGACACGTTTCGGGCATCTGGTGCGGGCGGACAACACGTTAACAAGACCGATTCGGCGATCCGGATCACCCACCTACCGACCGGAGTCGTAGTCGAATGCCAGGACGAACGATCGCAACACAAGAATCGAGCGCGCGCCATGAGCCTGCTGAAGGCAAAGTTGCTGCAAACCGAACGTGACAAGCGCGCCGCTGACCAGGCCCAAAATCGCCGCAACCTCGTTGGTAGCGGCGACCGTTCCGAGCGCATCCGAACCTACAACTACCCCCAGGGCCGGGTGACCGATCACCGCATCAATCTGTCCCTCTACAAACTTTCCGAAGTAACCGAGGGTTCTCTCGACCTCATTGTCGAACCGCTGCTGCGAGAACACCAGGCGGATCTCATGGCGGAACTCGCCGTTGATTGATACCGGACGCAGATCGTTCACGCCGACCCGAACGGCCGCAGCCGTTACGGTCGCGGAATTGGTCGCGCATGGCGATCGCTTGCTACGGCCGAGCGAAAGTGCGAGGTTGGACGCGGAGTTGCTCCTCGCTAGCGTACTCGAGCGCGATCGCACAGCGCTGTATCGGGAGCGTGAGCTTGCGGTTGGGCGGCTTCAACGAGACCGGTTCGAGCAGCTACTCGAGGCACGGGCCGCTGGTCGGCCCGTCGCTCAACTCCTGGGAGAAGCGGAGTTCTGGTCGCTGCCCTTTCTGGTTAACCGGGACGTTCTCATTCCGCGCCCGGAAACAGAACTATTGGTGGAAACGGTGCTCGATCGGATCCCGCGCACCGGCGGATCCCTAGTCGCCGATCTCGGCACCGGTAGCGGTGTTATTGCCATCGTCGTCGGCTTGCAGCGACCGCGGGCGACGGTCGTGGCGGTCGACCGTAGCGGATCCGCGCTGCGCACGGCGCGACAGAACTGCGCCCGGCACGGCGTTTCCGGTGTTCATCTGTTGCAATCCGACTGGCTGGACGCGGTCCGCACTACGCGGTTCGACGTTATCGTGAGTAATCCGCCCTACGTCGCCGCAGCCGACGCGCTGTTGTCGAATTCGGATATCCGTTTTGAACCGACATCGGCGCTGGTGGGTGGAAGCGACGGTCTTGGGGCGCTCCGCGCGATCGTGGCTCAGGCGCCGGCATACCTGAAATCCGGCGGCTGCCTGTGTGTCGAGCACGGTTATAATCAAGGGTCCCGGCTCCGAAAATTATTCCAGGAACAGGGCTTTCGGCGGGTCGCTACCGCGCGCGATCTGGCGGGGCTGGAACGGGTTACCTTCGGTGAAAAAGGCCATCGCGACGGTTAGCTAGTAGGAACTTTAACGTTGATCAGACACCTCGAGAGCGCCATCGGAGGAGAGGTCGCCGCACGGCCTGGAGCAGGTAGCGCGGCGACCGACCACCGGGTTGGCGGCATTACACGGCACCACCGACTGCCGACTGGGGTGCTCGGGTGACGACCCCGATGCAACACGAAGCGCTGCTGCGCTACAGCCGCCAAATCCTGCTGCCGCAGATAGACATCGAAGGGCAGCAAAAAATACTGGAAGCGAGCGCTGCCGTTTTCGGCCTCGGTGGCCTCGGATCGCCGGTAGCGATGTATCTGGCCGCCGCCGGAGTAGGACGCCTCGTGCTGATCGATTTCGACGTGGTGGAAATGTCCAACCTACAGCGCCAAATCATTCACCAGACCGATGACCTCAAACGCCCGAAAGTAGACTCGGCGCGGGATTGCTTGCGGGCGTTGAATCCGGGCGTGACGATCGAGACGGTAGCGCGTCGATTAGACGACGCCGGACTCGACGAGGTCATTTCTTCGGTCGATATCGTCATCGACGGCACCGATAATTTCGAATCCCGGTTTGCGATCAATCGCGCGTGTTTTCGGGCCGCAAAACCATTGGTGTCGGGTGCTGCGATCCGATTCGAAGGCCAAGTCAGTGTGTACCATCCGGGGGTCGGCGATAGCCCCTGTTACCAATGCCTCTACGACGACCAGAGCGCCGTCGCACAGACCTGCGCCGAGACGGGCGTCATCGCGCCGTTACTAGGGATCGTGGGCAGCGTGCAGGCGGTGGAAGCGTTGAAAGTCTTGATGCAGATAGGGACGGATCTCACTGGCCGCCTGCTGCTCCTCGACGCGCTATCGATGGAATGGCAGACGATGCGTTTTGAACGCGCGCCGAACTGCGGCGTTTGCGGTTAACGGGGTCTGGTGCCAATTGGCGAGTACGGCACACCGTCGGTGCGAGGGAAATCGGGGTGGACCGAATTTGAGCGTGATCAAGTTGCCGGTGGGGCTATATCGTCGGCTTGTCGCGGAGGCGACGGCAGTACCCCTAGAAGAAGTCTGCGGATTACTCGCCGGGAGCGAGCGCGACTGCAGCGCCGTGTACCCGGTAGTAAACATTTCGCCGACCCCCGAGTGTTCCTACTACATGGACCCGCGTGGACAAATCGACGCGATGGCCGCCATGCGCCGGAGCGGAGAGACGATGATCGGCATCTACCACTCCCATCCGACGACGCCGGCCGTACCGTCTGCGCGCGACCTGGCGGAGGCGGCCTATCCGGGATTGGCGTATTTGATTATTTCTCTCCGGTACGCGGCGCGCCCGGAAGTGGCAGCCTTCGCGTTCGAGCGGGGCGGATTCGAACCCATTCGACTCGCGTTGGAAAGCGGCGACCCACGGTAGCCGCGAACCGGCGCAATCACCGCGTGAAGTGGATGGTACTGCGAGGACTCGACAGTCGTCGGCCGTTACGCTGTGGCACCCAAAGCCGCATCAAGATCCCTGTCGATGCGCCCTTCGAGGGACTCTCGCGCCGCGTCGTCGCACTTGCCGCAGCACGTCGAGACGGCCAGGCGGTCAACGAGGCACGACATCGAATAGGCGCCGTCGCGGATTTCCCGCTGAATATCCCGTTCGGTCACTTTGTTGCAGATGCAGACGTACATATTCGGCTCGCAGAAAGCGAATACGAATACTAGAACTAATGAGAACTATTCGCAAGTATATTTGACAAATCCTGCTTCTGGAACGCTGCTACTGATCGGCCCCAGCCCGGTCGCTAGCAGTCTGTCGGACTTAGGCAATCTACTCCGCAGATGGGAGAACGGTCCAAAAGCGCGCGATTTTTCGTTACATAGAACCACTATGCGCCTCAAAACCGCAAACATTTGTCCTCGCTCTCCCACCTTGCTCGCTACGATTGCCTAAGTCCGACAGACTGCTAGCCTGGATATTGCGCGAGGACGGCGGATGGTCGCTGCTCCCCGTTTGCGGACCATCAGACTTTCGATTGCAGATAGTTCTGTAGTCCCATCTTGTCGATGAGCTCAAGCTGCGTCTCCAGCCAGTCGACGTGCTCCTCTTCCCCGGTGAGGATGGCTTGGAGAATATCGCGGGAAACATAGTCGTTGACGCTTTCACAGTGGGCGACGGCTTCGCGGAGAGTCGGGATCGCATCGAGTTCCGTCGCCAGGTCGGCGCTGAATATCTCCTTGGTGTCTTCGCCGATGCGCACCGGTCCGACGTCCTGGACGTTGGGGAGTCCCTCGAGAAACAAAATTCGCTCGACCAGGCTGTCGGCGTGTTTCATTTCGTCGACCGACTCCTGGAACTCGAACTCGTCCAGTTTGGGCAATCCCCAATTCTTGAACATCCGGGCGTGCAGAAAATACTGATTGATCGCGGTCAATTCGTTCTTAAGTACCTGGTTGAGGTAGTCGATAACCTTGGCATTACCTTGCATGTGCTTTCCTCGCGCTTGGCTGAAGCTCAGGACCCGGACGGTCGGTAATCGAGCGCCTCAACAGAGCTTGGCTTGGCAAATTGTGAATTTATAACTAGCTGATATTTATAACTATTATTAACAACTGACACCGAAATACCCCAGCCTACGTCGACAGTTTGCCGGGCTCCGGATGATATACTCTTCAATTATTGTACTCACGGGACACATTTATGGATATTGGCACAATCGTCGTATTTGTCATCATCATCGCCGTCGGTCTGTACGGCGTCACGATTTATAACGGGCTGGTTGGACTCAAGCACAGCGTCTCGAAAGCCTGGTCCAATATCGATGTACTGCTCAAGCAGCGTCACGACGAACTACCCAAACTCGTGGAAGTGTGCAAGCAATACATGGGCTATGAAAAAGACACGCTGGAACGCGTAATTTCGGCCCGCTCGGCCGTATTCGCAGCCCGCGAAGCGGGCGACGTGGCGAAGCTCGGCGCCGCCGAAACACTGCTGCGCAAAGGCCTCGGAAATCTGTTCGCGGTCGCCGAAAGCTACCCGGAACTGAAAGCGAACGAGAATTTTCAGCACCTGCAGCAGCGCATTACTTCGCTCGAGAACGCTATCGCCGATCGACGCGAGTTCTATAACGAATCGGTAAATCTAAACAACGTCCGGGTCGAGCAATTCCCCGACGTAGTCGTCGCGCGGTGGTTTTCGTTCGGCCAGCGGGATCTGCTCGAATTTTCCGAGGAAGAAGTTCAGGACGTTAACCTGAAATCCTTATTTAGCTAGGCCACGACGCCAGTGGTCATGATGCGATGCCGATGATTTCTGCCCTCGGCGGCTTCGCCGACGCTATTGTGAGCGCTTCGGACCCGAAATTCGGGATGTTCGTAGCCATCGGCGGTGCCATCGCCTTGGCGGCGAGATGGGGCGCCTACACGATGTTGATCCGCAAACGCGTCCTTCAAGATACCCCCACCGCATTGGTCCGGTCGGCCTCGCAGGGTTACATCGAACTCCAGGGGCATGCGGAATTAATGGACGGGGACCCCATTTATGCGCCGCTCTCCTCCCGGATCTGCATTTGGTACCGCTACAGAGTCGAGGAAAAGCACCGCACCCGGTCGGGCAGCGGCAGCCGGTCCGAATGGCGCACCGTCGATAGCGGCCTCTCCGACAGCCTGTTTTATCTGGTAGATGCAACCGGGCGCTGCGCCGTCGACCCGGACGGCGCCAAGGTGACGGCATCGTCCCGTGACGTGTGGTACGGCAACCACCGCGTCCCGGGCCGCCTTGCAGCCGATACGGGTTGGATGCGTTTCACGGGCATCTCTCAGGTAGGCCGTAAATTCCGCTATACCGAGGAACGGATCGAGCCCGGAGACCCGATGTACGCCTTGGGCGATTTCACGACCCATGGGGGCGCCGGCAGTCATTTTGACCGGAACGCGGAAGTGCGCGAGGTTCTACGCGAATGGAAACAAAACAACGCCGAAATGCTTGGTCGATTCGATTCGAACGGCGACGGCAAAATAGACCTGCAGGAGTGGGATGAAGCCCGGCGCGCGGCAGAAACGGAAGTGGACGCAAAACGTTCCGAAGTCGCGGTGGCGCCACCGGTCGATGTGCTGGGCCACACCCGTGGGTCGCGCAACCCTTTCATTCTTGCTGCCAAGACCGAGGCTGAAATGCTGGTGCGGTTTCACTGGTCTGCGGTCGGATTGTTCGCAGTCGCCGTCCTTTCGAGCGTCACCGTATTGTGGATGCTGTCCGTTCGTTGACGGCGCCTGGCGGACGCTAGCGCTCTAGCCCGCTATTGCACCAGCATCGCGAAAGCCGGCGGAATTCGCAGTAACTCGGAGGCCGGTTTGGAGGGGGAGTGATAGCAGTAGCGTTCGCTTGAGCGAAAACCGAACCACAGTGAGCGAGAGACCGCAGGAATCGCGATAGGACAAGGCCGAAGTCAGTTTGCCACGGGTCGAATCCCGTGCTGATTCCAGGAATCGGACCGACTATCAACGCATTACCGGGCGGGCGTTGTTCGGCTGGTGCAATCTGCAGGCTCGGAACGCTCTACGGGGCGGGCGCCGGAAATCGAGCCCATCATAAGGCGAGCTGGACTCTCCAGCTGATTCGGTTTACAACTGCGGATCATGAAGTTCCTTACCTTGATTGCGGCAACCCTTGCCCTGATTTGGGGCATATCGGCGTCGGCTGCGGAGACCGTCTATGTCATCGATAAGCTTCTCGTCGGGGTTCACCAGGACCGGGATCTCAACAGCGCGATTATCAAGGTCCTACCGACGGGGACGAAACTCGAAGTCGTTAAACGCGATGGCGAATTGGCATTGATAAAGGACCCGGACGGGACCAGCGGTTGGGTCGACGCAGCCTACTTGATGAAAGAGGCGCCGGCGCAGGTCAAGGTGAAAACGCTAAGCGAAGAAAACGCCGCCTTGGCGGCGAAACTCGCTGCCGCCGGGAAACCAGGCGACTCCAATGAGGACACCGATGCCGCGGAAACGCGCGACAAATTGACTAAAGAGAATACCGAGCTGAAACGTAAACTGTCGGCCGAAAAGCTCAAAACCGGCGAGCTGCAGACGAAAATCGGTGCGCTGGAATCCGAGGTCGGCAACCGGCCGGTCACCCCGGCCGACACCGTGATTGCCGACCTCGAAAGCGCAAACGCGGTGCTGACCCGCAAGCTAGAGACCGCCGCGCAACGGAGCAAACAACTCGAGTTAGAACTGGACGAACAGCAAGGATCACCGCTCCCACCCGTAGTGGTTGAGTCGTTTTCGACGCCGGTTTTCGCCGCCTTCGGTATCGGATTACTACTCGCTTTTGGTGGCGGTCTTTATTTTATGGATTACCTCAACCGCCGACGCCACGGCGGATTCCGCGTCTAGGGCGCCTGTGGGGCTCAGGTCGATTCTACGGCGGCGCCCTCCCGCTTCGCCGCCGCACGGTGCGTCTCGGTCCGGCCGACGGCGCCCGCAGTGCACCTTGAAATTGTCATCATCGGGCCCTAGAATCGCGCCCCTCTTTAGCGTATTTGCGGCCACAATACAATGAAATCCGACATTCATCCCGCCTATCAGGAAGTCACCGTCACCTGCAGCTGCGGCAACACTTTCCAGACGCGCTCGACGCTTTCCGATCCCGACCTGCACCTGGACGTATGCTCCGCTTGTCATCCTTTCTATACCGGCCAACAGAAGATCGTCGATACGGCCGGACGAATCGATAAATTTCGACGTAAGTACGGCTAAGCGTACTCCCATCCGCGACCTCGGGCGTCGGCGCCGAATGCCCCGAATTTTCCCACTATGGTTGGCGCCTCCCGGCGCTAACATCGGCGTCATCCTGTTCTTCTTCTTGGCTGGAGCCACCGTTGGCTGCGCTGTCAATCCTGTGACCGGTCAGCAGGAATTCGTCCTGATGTCGGAGCAACAGGAGCTGGCCATCGGTAACCAGGCGAACCGGCAGGTCCTGCAGCAGTATCAGGTTTACCCCGACCAACAGCTACAGATCTATGTCGCCAGCGTCGGGCAGCGTCTCGCTCGGATAAGTCACCGCAAAGATTTGAGCTATCATTTCACCGTCCTAGACAGCACCGAGATCAACGCCTTCGCCTTACCGGGCGGCTATATTTATATCACGCGGGGCCTGTTGGCCTATCTCAATTCGGAAGCCGAACTCGCGGCCGTCCTCGGCCATGAAATCGGCCACGTAACGGCACGCCACAGCGTACGCCAGCAAACTTCAGCCCGGGCGGCCGGCGTCGGCGCCGGGATCCTATCGATACTGCTACCGGAATTGGCTAACGCCGGACTCGGACAAACAGTCAACGTACTCGGGACGGCTTTGTTGAGCGGTTACGGGCGCGAGCACGAACTCGAGGCTGACCGGCTCGGGGCCGATTACCTTGCGCATAGCGGCTACGATCCGCAAGCCATGCTGGCGGTGATCCGAACGTTGAAGGAGCACGAAATACTCGAAAGCCGCCTGGCACGCGAGGAGGGCCGCCGCGCGCGCATCTACCACGGGGTCTTTTCGACCCATCCCGATAATGATACGCGGTTGCGAGAAATCATCGCCCATGCAGCATCGCAGGGGACGACAGCGGACGCGCTCTACCGCGACCGTTTTCTAGACGAAATCGACGGCTTGATCTTCGGTCCGAACCCGACGGCCGGGGTCGTCACCGGAGCCGATTTCTATCACCCGGCACTCGGATTCGCGGTCCAGTTTCCGGCCGGCTGGGAGGTCGCCAATCAGCCCGACCAAATCATCGCGGTCAACCCTCGCAAGACCGCCCAAGTGCAACTGACGACCCGACAGGTCGAATCCGGAATGACGCCGCGCAAGGTCCTCGCCGAATCGCGGATAGGAACCTTAACGGCCGAAGAGCGGCTCGACGCGGCGGGTGTAGATGGAATCACAGGCATCGCTACGGTCAACATGGAAGGGGTATCGAGTTATTGTCAAATCTGGTGTTCAGGCAGTTGAATCAAGCGGCGACCTGATCGATCGTTGTCACCTCGATACCATCTTTAAATTCAACTCCAGTAATTACCTTCGCCAGGTAATAAAACCCACGTAATCGTCGCCAATTCTTCTGCGCGCACTGTCCGAGTTTGAACATCATATGTAGCATGCCGTCACGAGATAGGCATCCCTTTGAACGTTTTGTCCGATGACGGATCGTAGCGAAGGTAGATTCAATCGGATTGCTCGTGCGGATGCTTTGCCAATGCTGTGCCGGGAAGTCATAGAACGCCAGCAGCTCCTCACGATCTTTGTGCAAACACAACGTCGCTTTCGGATACTTCGGTTCATAGGTCTCTAGAAACAAATCAAACGCCTTCTCCGCATCCACTTTCGTCTCGGCCTGCCAGATCGCATGCAGCGCCTGCTTCGCCTTCGCCTGCACCGACTTCGGCAGACAGTTCAGCACGTTCATTGTCTTATGCATCCAGCAGCGTTGCTGCCGTGTCTCACCGTAAACTTCTTCCAGCGCCGCCCAGAACCCCATCGCACCGTCCCCAATCGCTAGCTCGGGCACATTCATCCCGCGTGACTTCAGTTTCAGCAAAACCTCGCGCCAGCTCTGCGTCGACTCTCGTACTCCGTCCTCAATCGCCAAAAATCGCTTCTCTCCCCGCTCATTCACGCCCATCACCACCAACGCACACAGTTTCGTCTGCTCTGCCCTCAGACCACTGTAAACGCCGTCCGCCCATATATAGACCCATCGATCCTGTATAGACCCATCGATCCTGGTCCAAGCGCGCCTCACACCACTCCCGGTATTCTTGCGCCCACACCTGCTTCAATCGCGACACCGTGCTCGCCGACAGGCCCTTCGCTTCCGGCCCCACCAGCACTTCCAGCGCAGCGCCCATCTCGCCACTGGAGATCCCCTTCAAATACAGCCACGGCACCGCCGCCTCCAACGACCGCGTCTTACGGATATATGGCGGCACCAGCGCTGAACGGAACGTCACCGGCTCGCCAGTCTTCGAGCGAACCTTGGGGATCTTGACCGTGACCGACCCCATTCCCGTCTGCAATTGCCGCTCTGGCAAATATCCGTTGCGAACCACTCCCGCTTTGCCGTCCGCTGTGCGACGCGTCGAATACTGCGCCATATAATCTTCTAACTCGCTTTCAATAGCGCACTCAATCAGTTTCCGTGCGCCGTTTCTCAATAGCTCAGTCAATGGATCTGAATTTCCTTCTCGACCTACTATTTCAACAACGTTATTCTCTTTCATGGTGGCGTATCCTTTTTGGTTGGTTTGCTGCTTGGTAACAATATTTCAACCAGATACGCCGCCTTTATTCAACTTCCTTAAACACCAGATTCAGTTATAACTCTCATTCACACCCGATCCCTCGTAGTCGCAGCTATTGGGGGAGCACCATGCGCCACCATGTTCTCCTGAAGCTGTGCCGACGCCCGCTACGGCCTCCTGCTGCCGTCGTATGCAACAATCCGATTAGTCCTGTTGGGCTTCACTCGTTAATCTGCGCCTTTTTCTCATTATTATCCTTTGCACCATTGGACTTGGCCAACGTCTGCTGCTTATAAGCCTTATAGATCGCGATAATGGAAGTAATTAAAAGAACCGCAGGCCCAATTTTTCCTAAGGAACGTCTGAATAAGGCATCGATTTGAGAGCTGCGGTCGCGATTCATGATGAAATTAGCTAACCATCTCTTCCAAGGGGGTTTTGTTCGCCGCGCTTCTCGCCGTCTCCGGCGGTCGGGCGATGCGACACGCA